>Ga0209274_10000101_pt1 | contig 76189 bp, 62 predicted proteins | sample HubBroMetageREF1_FD_188343 | JGI IMG/M metagenome (GOLD analysis project Ga0209274, IMG submission 188343) | Reference soil microbial communities from the Hubbard Brook experimental Forest, New Hampshire, USA - Hubbard Brook CCASE Soil... | ecosystem: Environmental > Terrestrial > Soil >...
CTCATCAGGAAGTAAGCGCACCGCAGCAGCCATCGTCGCCATGCCTTAAGATTCCGCCACGCCAACAATCCCCGGTAATAGTCATCCGCAGTAAGCTGGAACGTTACTCGCATGCGCAGCAGATTGTAGCAGCGAGAAAAAAGATCCTAGCCGCTGATCTGGTCCAGAATCGCCCGCGCTTCCGCCGCCGCGTCAGCCGCTTCGGTGATCGGTCGCCCCACTACAATATGACTGGCTCCCGCCGCGATCGCCTCGGCCGGAGTGACCACGCGCACCTGGTCTCCAACACTGCTGCCGGCGGGCCGCACGCCCGGAGTGACGATCGCGAAGTCATGTCCCAGTTCCGCGCGCAGCGCAGAAGCTTCCCGCGCCGACGTGACCACGCCCTGGCAGCCGTTCGCCAGCGCCATCGTCGCCAGGCGCACCACGCTGTTCTTGACCGTGCCCTGCATGCCGATTTGTTCGAGGTCGTTCCCGTCCATGCTGGTGAGCACCGTGATGGCAAGGACGACCAGTTCCGGGCACGTTTTGGCCGCTTCTACAGCCGCCCGCAGCATCTTGGTGCTGCCCGCAGCGTGCACGGTCAGCATGCTCACGCCCAGCTTCGCCGCTTCCGCCACCGCCGCTCCCACGGTGTTCGGAATGTCGTGGTATTTCAGGTCGAGAAACACGCGCCGGCCCGAAGCCACCAGATCCCGCACCACCTGCGGCCCTTCGGCGGTATAGAGCTGCATGCCGACTTTGTAGGTCAGCGCGGAGTCTCCCACCGCCGCCACAATCCTCTGTGCCGCGGCGGCGGTCGATACGTCGAGCGCCACGATGAGCCGCTGGCGCGGATCACCGTGGCGATAGCTATCGCTGCGGTGGCTCAGGCCACCGTGCGGAAGGCTGCTGGGTAATGTTGATGGCATCCCAGCCAGTTTATGCTGTCTACGGGAGTTTCGCTACCGGAGGACGGTTCTCGGCCACCGTCTGGTAAGCAAGTTTGGTTTGCCCGGGCTGCCGGGGATCGGAAGCGACCAGGTCCAGCCGCACCCGCTGCAGTCCACGCTGCTTGAATTGCAGCGCCTGCGCCGCACCATATGACAGGTCGATAATCCGGCCCGGTACGATCGGCCCCCGGTCATTGACCCGGACCACCACGGCCCGGCCATTGCGCAGGTTCGTAACCTTCACATAGCTTCCCATGGGAAGCTTGAGGTGCGCGGCGGTCATGTCGTACATGTTGTACGGCTCACCGCTGGCCGTCGGTTTTCCATCGAAAATCTGTCCGTACCACGAAGCTGTCCCAATTTGATACGGTTTGGTCTTCTCGACCTGTTGGCGGATCTCGGGTTTTGCTTGAACGGAACTAACTGGAGCCGCTGTCGCCTCCGAGATGTTCGGTCCCTGAGCCGCTCCCAGGCCAACGATCAGACATGCAATCGTCAGTCCACGAGCTATACATCGTTGCATTCAGTTCTCCTCGCATACTCAAAAGTGCCCTTGGCCTTTAGGCTGGTGTTTCTCTGCAGTTTGTAAATGCTATCGGCCTGCCAAACTCGTGTCAAGCCGAATTGGCCGGTCGGCCGATGACCTCCTAGTAATCGATGTCTCACGTAACTTATTGTTAAAATAAGCACATGCAAGTAACGCCCTTTGTTTCAGGAAGGTTACGCATTTACCATAAGGTAAATAGCACGTAAGGGAAAACAGCGTAGAATTTACAAGCTCATTGGAATCAAAGACATACAGGCTTATACTCGACAAGCTACATGGAATCATGTACTTACGGCATTGACTTGGAAGTCAGCCCCGAATCTTTTTTCCCGAACACTGCCTCCAAAGTAACTTCCAAGCCTATTCAATGTGACGCTGGGCCCTGTACCGCGGTACTATCGCACTCGTTGGAACCGAAGGCCATGCCTGAAAAACCACCCATCGTACTTACTATCGCCGGATTCGATCCCTCCTCTGGCGCAGGCGTCACCGCCGACATTAAGACCATCGCCGCCCATGCCTGCTACGGAGTGGCCTGCATCACCGCCGTGACCGTACAGTCGACTTCCGGGGTGAAGCGGGCTCAAGCGGTCGATCCCGCCCTCATTTCCGACACCCTCGAAGAACTGGCGGCCGATCTCGAGATCGCCGCCGTTCACATCGGCATGCTGGGATCGGCCAAGGTGGTCAAGGCCGTCGCCGACTTCCTTTCGACTCAGCCGGGCAAAAGGTCCAGCCAGTCGGGCAACGCCCGCCTGCCCAATATCGTGCTTGATCCCATCCTCAAGTCGTCCTCTGGTGCGGATCTACTCGACGCCGCCGGAACCAGGCTCCTGATCGAGCGCCTGATTCCCTTGGCCGACGTGGTTACTCCCAACGTCGACGAGGCCGCCGCCATCACCGGCCTGAAGGTCACGGACCTGGATGAAATGAAAGCCGCCGCCGCCAAACTGCACGCCATGGGCGCATCGGCCGTCGTCATTACAGGAGGCCACCTTGAGAAAGCCACGGACCTGCTGAGCTTCACCACCAAGCGTGGGTCACCGGAAATGGCAGAATCGCTGGCACACTCGGAGGAACTGGGGATAGAAGCAGAGTTGGGAAAAGGCATGGAGCCGCAGTTCGACCAGGAAGTCTTCAAGGCCGAGCGCCAGCGCTCCAACTCAACCCATGGCACCGGATGCGCCTTCGCAACCGCCATGGCCTGCCACTTGGCCCTCGACCGCGGATTGGCCGAAGCGACCTTGCTGGCCAAGACCTACGTGACAGCCGCCATCACCAACGCCCACCCCCTCGGCCGCGGAACCGGCCCCGTTCACCATCTCTACAGGATGGGTCAGCAGCGCCGCGCCGCCGGGTCGGGAGGTGAGAAGTCCTAGGCCGAGCAGTCACGAAGGAGCCGGAAGGCAGCCGCAAAGCGGCGAAAGAATTCAGCCCACAGCCTGCCCTGAGCCTGCGGGGCGCAAGCCCTGGGTGAGCAAGCCTGAGGTTAACAATCCCCAAGGGAGGCGAAAGAACAGTCCAGGCGCACCCGCCGCAAGTCGAGTTCTTCAGGAGACGGTGCTAGTCCCGGTTGGGCCCGGAAGGTTTCTTCAGCAGAATTCCCGCCACAAACGCGGCAATTGCCGCCAGCAGCCATTCCGCGCGATAGAACTGAATGGCCTGCCAATCCACAAAAGTCTTGGCTGTCAGCAGCCCCACCAGCAACGCCCCAGCCACGCATCCCACCCCAATCACAAATGCGATCAGCGATACCGTCGGCAGCCCGATCCAGCTCTGGATCTCGTGAAAGTGCAGATAGCTCGGCCACCTCAGCCAGGAAGGGAACTGGACCTTGCCTCCGGTCTTTCCCCAGAACTCAGCCCAGAAGTCGCGCGACGCCAATCTTGCCGCTACTGCCTGCACCCGGGCAACGCCTTGTTCCCAGAGTCCAGCCATAGCCTCTGCGTCAGCCTTAGCCGCAGGACTGATGGCTTCCCGCCGGCGTCCGCCGCAGGTGTGGCAAAAGTGCGAACCCAGTAGAAACTCGGTTCCGCAGCGCGGACAAGCCTCGGCCATGGCGGGCACGGCTTCCCGGACAAGTTCCCGCGCAACAATCTCGTCCGCAGCCAAGGACGGCGGACGCCAGAACTCCTGCGGCGTATCCTGCAATACTTCTGACATGGTCATGTCCTACGGAGAAAACCTTAAGGCCCTAATCGCATTCCGACCGCCAAAGCTCAGCCCTACTCTAAGTGGCGCAGCGCCAAATACTTGCCCACTTTTCCAAGCCCTGGCCGAGCCCGTACGCAAGCAATAATTACGCGCGCCAGCGAGTAAAGATGCACCGGTTACGAAAGCCCATCGCACTCTCCAGTCGCTGGCCCAAACGCCCGAACCAGTTGCGAGACGGCTCCGTTGCCAGGAAGCCCTGATCTCAGAAAGTGATGATCTGCATCCTAACTACTGCGCCACTTGGTCCTCCGAGCTCCATTCGGAAGACCGGGCGCTGCTGGCTCGTTACGAACCGCCCCGCAACTGGGATCGATTGATCAGTCCGTAACTGCCACAAATTATAGGTTCGCGCCGCCAACAATAGAGGTAGCGTGGACGGCACGTAGCTGACATCTCTGGTTCCGGCTCTTGCAGAGGTTGAGGCTCTGGGGAGGAGTTTATGCGGGGACAGCCATCCCCGGCTGTCCATCGAGCGCAGCTCGACCAGCGCCCATCTCCGCTGACAGTGTGAGCTCGACTTAACCCAGGTCGCAGCTCGACTTGGTTTAAACTGAGAGTAATCGATCCGTGACCGCTCAAACGAATCTGTCGATGAAGCGTAAGCTGGCCGCTAAGGCCCTTCTGATCCTGTTGTGCGTCCTCACCGTCACATCGCTTCCCGCCCGAAGCCAGTCGCCGTCCGCCCCAAATGTTCCCCACTCCGCGCCCCACGATCCCGAGACCGACGCCGCCTTCTATGACTTCTTCAACATGCAATATGAGCGGGCCACCGCAGAGTTCGAGAAGAACCTCGACAAGCATCCCAACGATCCCTTTGCGGTCAATCATCTGCTCACGGTAGTGCTCATGCGCGACCTCTACGAAACCGGGGCCATGAACACCGGCGACTATTCCAATGACAGCTTTATCGGACGAACGCCCCGCCCCACCGACACGAAAATCAAGGACCACATCAAGGAACTCGTCCACCGCGCAGAAGGTCTCGAAGAACAGGAACTCAAGGCGAATCCCGAGGACGTAAACGCTCTCTACTGCCGCGGCGTCACGCGCGCCGAGTTTTCCGTCTACACTGGACTGATCGAGCGGGCCTGGTTTTCCGCCCTGCGCAACGCCGTCGGAGCACGCCACGACCACGAACACCTGCTCGAACTCGATCCCAACTACGTCGACGCAAAAATGGTCGTCGGCACCCACAACTACGTGATCGGCCGCCTGCCCTGGAGCGTCAAGGTGGCCGCTGCCATTGCCGGCCTGAGCGGGTCGGCGGAAAAAGGGCTCGACTATCTCCGCGAGGTCGCAAAAAGCGACGGCGAAAACTCCGCCGACGCCAAAGTTATCCTCAGCCTGTTTCTCCGCCGCGAGCACCAGTACGACGAAGCCATCGGCTACATGACCGATCTTTCGTCGAAGTATCCCGGCAATCACCTGTTCCCCACCGAAGTTGCGAATCTTCAGCGCTCCGCCGGCCGTCTCGACGAGGCCGAGGCCATCTATCGCAAAGTGTGGCAGAACGGCCGCGACGGAAAATACCGCAACCTGCACTACGAACTCGCCGCCTGGGGCCTGGGAGAATTGTTGCGCAGCAAGAAAGATCTGGCCGGCGCCGCCGCCGCCTATGACCTGGTCAACCAGGCTCCCCACCCCGACCCCGACATTCTGCAGAAGGCCAACCTGGCCGCCGGAGAAATGTACGACCTGTTGCAGAACCGCGATTTAGCCATGCAGAAATATCAAACCGTGCTGGCCGGCAACGCCAACACCACCCCCGCCGATCTGGCCCGCCGCTACCTAAAAGAAGCCTACCGGGAATAAAGGTTTAATGTGGGGACAGCCGCCCCTTCGACAAAGCTCAGGGCAGGCTTTCGGCTGTCCCGCCGAGCGCAGCGAGGCGTTTGGGTGTTGTCTTAGTGCTATAATCAATGCATCAATTGATCCATTGTGAACAGCCTATGAATCGCCGCGTCGACGCCCACCTCGCCCGCACACAATTTGGCCAGATCATGGACCGCGCCGTCGAAAATAATGAGCGCTTCGTCGTGGAGCGGCGCGGCGAGCCGGCCGTAGTCATCATGAGTGTCCAGGACTTCATCCGCACGGCTGCGCCCCCTCCCGACTGGCTTGAGAAAGCCTGGAACGGCGCCAAAAAGAGAGGCTTGGACAAGCTCTCCCCGGCCGACATCGATGCCGAAATCTCTGCCCACCGGCGCGAGAAGCGCAAGTGATTCGCGCGGTCATCGACACCAATGTTCTGCTGTCGGCCCTGATCTCATCTGCGGGGAATGAAGCCTTGCTCATACTGGCGATCAACCAGGGTTTGGTTGCGCCGTGTCTTTCTGCCGAGATTCTCCAAGAATACTCTGGCGTTCTGCTTCGTCCGCGGTTTGGATTTCCTGTAGAAGAGGTGGACGCCCTACTCGATCTGCTCCGCCGTAGCGGAAAGCTCCTTAGCCCAGCTCCAGTGGGCCGTACCTCGCCCGATCCCGACGACGATAAGTTCATCGCCTGCGCCATGGCCGGAAATGCCGATTTCCTGGTAACCGGCAACAAACGCCACTTCCCGCAAGTGGGGTCCCTGGGCGCAAAAGTCGTCAATGCGGCTGAACTGCTGGAATTCATCACCCTCGAACTTTGACGAAAGTAGCGGCTCCACGCACTTGCCGCCAAATGGAACTTTCCATCTACAATTGCGTATTGTCCAGTGGGGCGACCCGGGAGGCCAACCATGTACTGCAACTACTGTGGAAAACTCATTCAGGATGACGCGGCCGTCTGCGCCTACTGCGGCATTCGCGTCGGCGCTTCACGGGCCCGGACCCAGTTGGTACGTCCGCGCCAGCGACGCAAAGTCGCCGGCGTCTGCCTCGGTTTTGCCGAATATTTCGACCTCGATGTCAGCCTGGTGCGGGTGGTGTGGCTGATCACGGCGATCATGACCTGCGTCGGTTTCATCCCCTACTTCATCGCCTGGATCGTAATGCCGGAAGAGCCCTACCTGCTTCCCGCGACGGCCAGTGCGCAGCCCGTAACCAACCAGTGATCCGCGTAGCGGCGGACGCATTCGTCCGCCCGCCGGCCGCGTTTCGGTACCCGTCCGCGGATACCCCGCCCGGACGCGCCCGGGTCTACGCGAACTGGTGATTTAATTACCATATGGAGCGCATCCCATCACAGCGGATCAAGAGTGGCGACGCCGAAATCGCCTACTGGACTCTTGGCGACGGCCCGCCCGTCGTCCTGCTGCATCCGTTCCCTGCGAATCATGAATTCTGGCTGCCCGTGGCCGAGGCGCTATGCACGCGCTATCGCGTAATCCTGCCTGACCTACGCGGACACGGCGAGTCCGGCGCTGGCGAAGGTCCCGCCACCATGGAGAAACACGCTGCCGACCTCGCTCGCGTCATGGACGACGCCGACCTGGCCCGCGCCCCGATCATCGGAGTGTCAATCGGCGGCTACGCGCTGTTCGAATTCTGGCGAAATCATCGCAATCGCGTCGCCGCGCTCGGCCTGTGCAACACCAAAGCCCCGGCCGATATTTCCGAAGCCCGTGCCGCACGCCTGCAGGCCGCCAACGAAGTTCTCGAACGCGGCACCGAACCGTTTTTCGAGTCCATGATTCCGAAGTTGTTCGGCCAAACCACCCGCGACACGCGTCCCGACCTGGTCGAAGGCGCGCTGCGCTTGATGCGCAAAATGTCGCCCCAACATCTCGCCCAGGTGCAGCGCGGCATGGCCGCCCGCCCCGATTCCGTGGAAACCCTGAAGACCATCAACGTCCCCACCCTGCTGGTCACCGGCGACGAAGACCTCATGACCGGCGTGAACGAAGCGCAGTTGATGCATCAGCACATCGCTGGCAGCCAGTTGCGGGTGATTCCAAAAGCAGGTCACTACGCGCCCTGGGAACAGCCCAAGGACGCGGCCAAAGTTCTGCGTCAGTTTCTGGATTCGCTCAGCGGCTGGACTCAGTAATGCGTGGTGCTCCGTCGATTGTGCGGCCGACTATTGTGCGGCCGACTATTGTTCGACCGATCATGATGAGCCACGCCACGGCAGCCACATTCAGGATGGCCTTGCCAATCCAGTCGATGCGCAACGCTCCGCCGATCTTGAATACAGCGAAGCCTCCCAGCATGCAGCCGAGAATTCCGCCGAATACCAGCGCGAAACGGTGCGCGTCACCCCAGTCGGAACTGGAGGTCCAGCGTCGCATCAGAAACAAAGTGAGGCCGCACCATGCTAGTCCAGCCCCCAGCGCAAGCGAATATGGGACGCCGGGCAAGGAACCAAAGCCCAGCAGGACGAACGCCGCCCAGCCCGATCCCAGCGCAGTCACAATCATTCCCACCAGCTGAGGAGAAGGTGCTGCATTTGGGATAACTTCGCTATGCCTAACTTCGCTATGCCGCAAATGCACTGACGGTGCGGTGTATGCCGCGAGGATAAGTAAAACAATCACCGCGACGGCCGCCGCGAGATACAGGGGCGGTGGACTGTACGGAGGCATATGAAAAATCATGACGCGAGCTCTCTGCGTCCATCCGTACCATGCCATGCACGCACCCACTACAAATACCAGGCTTGCGATGACCAGGCCTCGCGTGCGCAACCACGGCTGGTCCCGGCGGGCAGGGAACAACAGTTCCGTAAGGTGCACAGGAACCAGAACCACCCAGACACTTTCATAGCCCAGCGCCCACAGAGAGTAGACCCAGTTCACGCCCCAGACGCGGCCATACGCATGCTTCGCCAGCCCGACCAACGGAGCGATCGAGGTCTGCTGGATCACCCACTCCTCTGCAACCGCCAGAGCCAGGCCGAGCAATAGCATGCTCTGCCATCCCTTGTTCCAGCGCCGCACGCTCTCGCGGATGATCAACGCCGCGCAACCCCAGGTTAAGATTTCGGGGATGAGAACAAAGATCACGCTGATCCGGGTGGCTCCATACAGCACTTCTGAAATGATAGGGGACAGCAGGAGCAGGGCAACGATAGGTCCGGTACGCTGCCATCGCGAGATTGGCAACGCTGGCGCGGTTAAGGGCGGGGCATATTCGACAGGCGGCATAAGCGTCCTTAAATTCTGCTAAAATAGTCTTACAAAAAAGTATCTCATATCTAAGATATATGGCAAGCAAAAAAAAGCCTCCGTCTTCAGGATCGAACGCCCCTCCTTCGCCTCGTCAAGATCTGATGGGCCGCGAACTCAGTAACGCAGTAATCTTTTTCCACGAAGCCGTGGCGGCTCACCTGGGAATGAGCGCTGCGGAATGGAAGTGTCTGGGATTGCTCGACCAGCACGGGCCCTCGGCCGCCAGCCGTCTCGCCGAATTGTCTGGATTCACCACCGGCGCCATCACCGGAATTGTCGACCGTTTGGAGAAGGCCGGTTACGTAAGCCGCGCTGCGCATCCCACCGATCGGCGCAGTGTGATCGTTCAGCCCCTGCAGGTAAAAGGATTGAAGGAACGCGTGGTCCCCATCTTTCAGTCGTTGGGCCGCGCCATGGCCCAGGTGACGGCGCGTTATAGCGCCGAAGAACTAACCGCGATTGTTCGCTTCTTCGCCGATACCACCGAGACTCTTCGCAGCGAGACTGCAAAACTCAAGCATTCGAAGCATCAAGCGCCTGATCGCTAGACCTAATTCCTTGAGCTTCACGAATTGGACTAGAATCGAGGACTCTATGAAGAACGTCGCTCTTGTGTTCACTCTCGCCTTTCTTCAGATCTGCGCCCTCGCTCAAACCGCAACTCCGCGGCCGCGCATCCTCGGCATCGACCACGTATCGTTTTACACAACCGCCCCCGACGGCGTGAAAAAGCTCTACGCTGACGTCCTTGGCCTGGCCTCGCTTGCGCCAGTCGAACCCGGCGGCACGCTGCGCTACGCAGTGGGCGCGCAATGGGTCGGCTACAGTCCCGCGCCTGATCCCAAATCCACAGACCGCCTGGATCACGTGGCGCTCTTGACCGACAACATCGCCGCCCTGCGAAAATATCTCGCTGAGCAGGGAATCAAGGTCCCGCAGATTCAAGGCCGATCCGACCACAGTCTTTTCTTCGTCGTAAGCGATGCCGAAGGCCATCGCATCGAGTTCGTGGAGCGCAGCCAGAGCGAAGCTGCGCCTCCGGCTGCCGCTGCCGCCGTGTCACGCCACATGATCCACGCCGGCTTCCTCGTCTACCACCGCGACGCCGAAGACCATTTCTATCGCGACATCCTCGGCTTCCGCCCCTACTGGCACGGCGGCATGAAAGACGACCAGACCGACTGGCTCGCGATCCAGGTTCCCGACGGCACCGACTGGGTGGAATACATGCTGAACCAGCCCGAACATGCCGATCTGCGGCTCACCGGCGTGATGAACCACATTTCGCTCGGCGTCGCCGACATGAAAAAAGCCCAGGCAATTCTGGAATCGCACGGCTGGAAGCCGCACGGCGAAGAGGAAGCTAAGCTGGGCAAAGATGGCAAGTGGCAGCTGAACCTCTACGATCCCGACCTGGTTCGGGTGGAGTTGATGGAATTCAAGCCCGTGCAGAAACCCTGCTGCAGCGATTTCACCGGCCCCCATCCGTCGGAGTAGATTTGTTAGAATCCTCTCGCCATGACCAAGCTAGACATGACAACGATTAATACTGTTCTGGTTCCTGAGCAAATTGTCATCGCCAAGGGCGACGGCCCTGCCCTCGACGTAAGTGGCGCCGTCAGTCGCGTGTTCCTCGTAACCTTGGCCATCACGAAGATCATCGAGCAGGAGTCGCTCGGGCTCAGCGTCTTCGGTTCCGCCGATGGCGCGACGTGGGGCGCGAAATCCATCGCTGAAGTACCGCAAAAGTTTTATTGCGGAGAAACTCCGCTCCTGCTGGACCTCACCACGCACGCCGACGTAAAACACGTGCGCGCCCACTGGGAAGTCGCCCGCTGGGGCCGCGGCACCGAAACTCCCATGTTCGAGTTCGGCGTGACGCTCAAAGAAATTCCCGCCAACATCCTGAAAGAAGCCACTGCAGAAGCCAGAGCTCTGGCGTAATCCGAAATTCCACTACAGACCGGGTGCCCCATTTCTCGCGTACTTTGCGAGAAGTGGGAGTTCCGACCAACCTCGATCCGCTAATATTGATCTCTGAATCCCAGAACGAAAGACAAGAGACAAAAGACATAAAAGATGAAAAATGAGGCCCCAGTAATCGTGCGCCCCGCGCGCAACGTCCGCGGCAGCGTGCAACTCCCCGGAGACAAGTCCATCTCCCACCGCTACGCCATGCTGGCGGGCATCGCCGAAGGCCCATCGCGCCTGGAGAATTATTCCACCGGCGCCGACTGCGCCAGCACGCTCCGCTGCATGCGCTCTCTCGGCGTGAATTGGGAGCAAAAAGAAGGCAACATCATCGAAGTGCAAGGCCGCGGCCTGGCGCTGGCCGCACCCGCTACCGCGCTCGACTGCGGCAACTCCGGTTCCACCATGCGCATGTTGAGTGGCATTGTTGCCGGCCAGAAATTCTCGAGCGAAATGATCGGCGATGAGTCACTCTCCCGCCGTCCCATGGAGCGCGTCATCACCCCACTTTCCGCCATGGGCGCCGAGATCGCGTCGCAGGCAGGAAAGCCTCCGCTGCGCATCACCGGCGCGGCCCTGAAAGCCATCGACTATGCCATGCCCGTGGCCAGTGCGCAGGTGAAATCGTGTCTCCTGTTTGCCGGATTATTCGCCGACGGCGAGACCCGCATCGAAGAGCCGCTGCGCACCCGCGACCACGGCGAAGTCGCGCTCCGCGCCTTTGGCGCCAAGCTGGATCGTAAGAGTGTCGGCGGGGGAAATGAAATACGCATTCGCGGCGGGCAGCGCCTGCGCGGCATGGAAGCCAGAGTTCCCGGCGATTTGTCGAGCGCTGCATTTTTCCTGTGCGCCGCGGCTTTATTTCCCGGCTCGCAACTTACCGTCCCCGGCCTACTCATGAATCCCACGCGTGCCCGCCTGCTCGACATCCTGATGCAAATCGGCCTGCGCATCTCGGTCACGCAACTTGATGAGATTCATGGTGAACTAGTCGGATCGCTGCAGGTCGAAGGTGCCGGGCTCAAGGGAGCCACCGTCGCCGGCGCCGACTCAGCCGCGCTGATCGATGAAATTCCCGTGCTGGCCGCGATCGCTCCCTACACCGAGCAGGGAATTGAAGTGCGCGACGCGAAAGAGCTGCGCGTAAAGGAGTCAGACCGCATCGCCGCCGTGGCCGCCAACCTGCGGCTCATGGGCGCGCAAGTCGAAGAACGCGAAGACGGCCTCAAGATTCCCGGAGGCCAGCCCCTCCACGGCGCCGAACTCGACTCCTTCGGCGACCACCGCATCGCCATGGCCTTCGCCGTCGCCGCCCTGCGTGCCCAAGGCGAAACCCTGATCCGTGGCGCAGAATCCGCCGCCATCTCCTATCCCGCCTTCTTTCAAACTCTGGAAGAAGTAACCGAACGCTAAGCGCTAGCGACGACAGAGACAAGGTCTATGTGGAGACAGCCGCCCCCGGCTGTACGGCGAGCGCAGCTCGCCGATCTCCTCGATAGTAACCTCCGGTCTATTACCGCAGTGACCTGTCTTATCCTTCCGCGCCATACAAAAATGTAAGTAGCAAAAGGTCGTTTGCCCGAGCTCGATTTCAGTTAGGAACAACAACCTGAGGGGGGCGCGGAATGCGTTCAAACTGGATGCTCTGTATCGTTCTGGCTTTGGCCGTCGCGGCCCATGCCAAAGATCCCAAGCCCTACGAGATCGGGAATCTTCAGCAAATGGATTCTGTGCAGTGCGGCGTCACGGACAATGGCGTCCCGACCCCGGCCGACCAAATGGTGAGCAACGATGGTGGCAAGCAGCGTCTTTGCCAGGAGTATGTTCTGCAGTCAGAGCGCGTGACCTATCATATTCGCCCACGCAACGAAAAGGATTCCGTCCTCTTGCCTGTAGGAGAGCCCGTGCGGTTTCGTTTACAGACAGACAGGATTGTGCTGCGCGTCGAAGATCTTAGCGGCACGAATCTACCCGGCAAAGATTCTCGCGGCAAAGATTATCAGTATGTCGTAGTCTCAATGTCCCCGCGTTCCGACAGCAGCACCGCCGACGCGACCCCCGTCCACCTGAATCACCTGCAATAACGAAATTCGTGGTGCGCCGCCGAAGGAGGGCGAGAAACACGACGTCGGTGCCCGCCCCTGATTCCACGCCTGTGATAGAGTGTTTCCCACCGCAAACGCTGCGGGATCGAGCCCCATCCCGCTAGTTTCGCCGTGCCGAAGGAGTGATCCCCGAAGGAGCGACCCATGACGACTCTCCGCGATCTCGTCAAAGACCGAAAAGTGTATTCCGTCGAAGCCACCCGCACTGTGCTCGAGGCCGCGCGCTACATGATGGAGCACAACGTCGGCGCCGTGCCCGTTCTGCGCAACGGAGAACTGGTGGGCATCCTCTCCGAACGCGACATCATGAACCGCGTGGTCGCCGTGGGCCGCACTCCCGGAACCACTGCTGTGTCCGAGGTTATGACCGCCAACCCCCGCGCCGTCGCCGCCGACGAGAGCATTGAGGAGTGCCTGTTCGTCATGCGCGAGTTCGGATTTCGCCATCTCCCCATCGTTGACGGCAAGGAATTAAAAGGCTTGGTATCGCTCCGCGATGTCCTCATGCACCACGCCGCCGAGCTGGAGCGCCAGGCCCGCAAAGCAGCATCGTAGGAAAGGTCTTAAGGTTTTAGGCCTTGCCTTAGCGGCACCAGAGCTGGCGCATAACTTATTGCGTCGCTGTGGTGACCGTCAGACTGACTGTGGGATTCGTGCTGCCCGAACCTGCGTTGCTCGAGACCACGCCAGTGTTGTCGACACCTGAGATGGTGAAGGAGTAGGTGCCGTTTGGCGTCACTCCATTCGGTGTCGCCGTGGAAGTGGCGGTGTTGCTGCCGCACGCCGGCATCAGAATGAATGTCCCGCTCAACACAAAAAGAGCCAGCAGCCCCCAGGCCTTCCGCGCTCGCTTTCCGACTGCTGCCGTACCCAGGCCCACCAGCGCTAGCATGGGCAAAGGCAGCCATATTGCATAGAAACGCTCGAAGGACCGTGCATAAAAACTTCGGGGCCGAACCACCGCGCCCGTGGTGGTCACCACTGGACCGTAAGTGCTGATGGTCAGGGTCGACGAGGACGCGCCCGTTCCGCTCACCGGCACCGGGTTGGGGTCGAAGGTGCAGATGGGAGGAATCACCACCAGGGGAGTGATCGAACTGCACGAGAGCGTCACCCCCGTGTTCGGGGCGGTGCTGTACCCGTAGATCGGATTAATGTCCACCACCGCCACTCCACTGTTGCCCGCCGGGACGCTGCTCGGCACCGCCGCTTTTTGCACCGTGATCGTGAACTGCGGCGTGACATCGAGCACCGTCATATACAGTGGCGACGTGATCGTGGTCTGAGCATTCGATGCGGCTGTGCCGGTGACGGTTATGCTGTATCGCACCGTACTCGTCCCGCCCATCGTTGTAATCGTCGCCGAGGCGCTGACTGGCGGCGTCACGGTTGCCGGACTCACCGTACACGTCGGAGTATCCGTGGTGGTTTGCGGCTGTGCCGGCGTCACCTGGCAGCTCAAATCGACCGTGCTGCTGAATCCGTTCAGCGTCCCCACTGTAACCTGAGCCGACGATGTACCCCCCGGTGCGACCGCGTCCTCCGACAGTGGACCGGCCAGCAGCGTGAAGCTCTGCGCCGCCGCCCACGACGGCAAGCCCAGAAAAACCGCTAACAGGCACAAAGCCCAGACCCCGGCATACGTGCTCCGGGTGGAGAACCTTGATTTCAACCAGCGGGATTGCAATGCCCTGGGTTTCAATAAACCGGATTTCAACAAACCGGATTTCAACAAATAGGATCTCAACAAGAAGAATTTCACCAACCAAGATTTCGCCAACAAGGATTTTAACGCCTCGGACTTCTGCGACTCGGACGGCGACGACTCGGATTTCACCATGAGCAGGTTTCAGTTCAACTAGCTTCGATTCACACCGCAACCCAAAGGCTGCCCGGCGCCGCCAACGAACTGCCCGTCGCCATTCCCGAGCTTTCCCCGGAATCATCCATACTACCATCATGCCGCGACGAATTCCTTACGCGCTCCGTCCCAGAGAGTGGGGTTACCGGCTCCGAAAGTGCGTCACTGTGGATCTTGCAGCAGTTCCGGGGATGGCACGGTTGCCGTGTCCATCTGCTTCTGGCGTGCGGCGCGGCGGTCGTTGTCGATGCGCACCGCCGCGTCCAGTTCCTTCTTCGCTTCCTCTTTGCGTCCCAGGTGCAGCAGCACCTGTCCGTGCACATAATGCAGGTCGGTGCGGTCCGGATCAAGCTTGACCGCTGCTTCGATCTCTGTCAAAGCCGCGGAATATTTTTCCTGGCGCTGATAAATCTTCGCCAACCCGAAATAGGAATTGACCAGCCGGGCGTCGCGCCGCAAAGCCTCGCGATAACTTATTTCTGCGTCCTTGTCGTCCTGCAGCAGCGCATCCACGTCCCCCAGTTCGTCATAGTCGAGCGCGAGATCCGGCTCGATGGCGGCGTCTTTCTGGAATTCATCGCGCGCGTGTTCGTAATCCCGCTGCTTCAGGTACGTCAGTCCCAGATTGAAGTGCACGAAAGGAAGCTTGGGGTCGGCTTCGGCTGCGGTTTGAAACTCAGCCAGAGCCGCAGCATAGTGCTCGAGATTCAAATGATATTTCCCCACGAACAGCCGATAGGCCGGCGAACCGTCGCCGAGTTTGATGAGCTGTGTAGTGGCGCGTTCGTCGAGTTCCTTTCGGCCCGCCCGGTGAGCCGCATTCGAAAGCACATACAAATACGGCAACTCGCTCGATTCTTGCTCCCAGAGCGGCTCCAGCGTTGCCGTCGCATCGGCATAACGCTCCACAAAAAAATAGCAGAGACCCAAAAGATACCGGGGCTGCAGCGCGTCCGGTTGATCGCGCAGCACCGACTCAAACGGCGGAATCGCCTTGAGGAATTCGTTCTGCCGGTAGTAGGCGAGCCCAATGTTGAGCCGGATCCCCGCGACTGCCGGCATCCGACTTTCCGCCTTCTGCAGCGCTTCCAGAGCCTTGCTCCAGTCCTTGCGCCGCATGTAGACCACGCCCAGATTGGCGTACGCCGCGCCGGATTGCGGGTCCAGTTGCAGCACTTTTCGGAAATCGTGCTCCGCCGTGTCGAGTTGACCATGCGCGAGAGCATCCTGCCCCAGTTGAAAGAATTTCGCTGGATCTGCGGCCTGAACGTCCCCGGCACGCGCGCCTGAGGAAGAGGCTTGCTGCGACGGCAAAGCCATCGCCGCTGCCGCGAGCAAAAGCATAACAAAACATTTTCGCTTGATCTGTTTGCTTGACACTGCCATCACTCTCTGCTGTAGTGTCCGCCAGTGTACGCTTTCAATACAAGCGGCAAGCGGGCCTGAGTAGCTGAGGTAATTGGTTCTGTAGGGACAGCCGCCCCCGGCTAGCTTGCCCTGAGCGGAGCCGAAGGGTCGAGCGTAGCTCGACGCTTTTTCTGTCTCGGGAGTTCGACACACGAACAAGAACTTCGGGCCTCCGGCCCGAGGACAGCCGAGGGCGGCTGTCCCCACATAGTTTCTTAACTGCGGCGCCGCGATTCCGGCGCAAGGGATGCGATGGTCACCATTCGTGATGTGGCGAAGGAAAGCGGATTCTCTTCGACCACCGTGTCGATCGTGCTCAACAATGCTCCCCTGGCCCGTTACATCCCTGCCGTCACCAAGAAGCGCATCGAGGGCGCGGCACAAAAACTGGGTTACCGCCCCAACCAGTTCGCCCGCTCCCTGCGCAGCAAGCGCAGCCACACCGTCGGAGTCATGGTTTTCGACATGACCGATCCCTACTGCACGCTGGTGCTGCGCGGCATCGAAAACACGCTCTATCAATCGTCCTATCTTCCCATTCTCACCGACGTGCACAACGAGCGCAGCCGCTTCGAGCGCTATCTCGAAATGCTCCTCGACCGCCGCATCGAGGCGTTAATCGTTCTCGCCAACTGGCTCTTCCTCGATATCAATCTGCTCGGCGATCTCGAAAAGAGCAGCATTCCCACCGCGATGATCGGCTGCGAACTGAAAACAGATTCCATCAGCTCAATCATCGTCGACAACGAGATCGGCGGCCACATGGCGCTTGATCACCTGCACTCACTCGGCCACCGGAAAATTGCATTCATTCGCGGACCCAAGTCGCTCACCGACAGTTCTCCGCGCTGGCGCGGCATCCGCAACTGCGCTAAAGAATGCGGCCTGGAACTCGATGCGCGCCTGATCACGGACCTGCCCGAATCGCGCGATCCCATGTCGAGCTTCGAAGCAGGACACAAGCTCACCGAAGATCTGATCCGCCAGAAGCGCCCCTTCACCGCCCTGCTGGCTTTCGACGACATGAGCGCCTTCGGCGCGATCCGCGCTCTGACCCGCGCCGGCGTGCGCGTGCCCGAGCACTGTTCGGTCATCGGTTTTGACGACGTCGCCACCTCCGCACTCTACACGCCCTCGCTCACCACTATCCGCCAGCCCATGGAAGCCATGGGTGCGTCCGCCGTGGGGATCGTCGTGGACGGCATCAACGGCGTGCTCGAAAAGCGCGAAATGACCGCTACTCACCGCAAAGTGGCTCCGGAGTTGGTAGTCCGCGAATCAACGCGCAGCTTGCTCTAGGTTTCGCGACGGGCGCTGCGGCTCGAGTTGTCGCCCGCCACCGAATCGATTTTGCAGAAAAGATCGATCTCGGCGGGCTCGGAGGTCGCTTTTTTCTTGACAGACGCCACCCCATAAAAGCACTATTCATACGTTTTAATAACCCGTCTCGGGTCTCAAACCAACCGGGTAAAAGTTTCCGTCCGAAAAGCAAGCCCCGAGCCGCAAGGCTCGGAAAGAAACACGGCGAAGCCGACTGAACTCGCGCCGGGCAATGCCCGCGCCTACGGGGGAGTGGACCATGAAATTGCATCGCTTGGGATTGGGGATCGCGTTATTGGCCGCAATTTTCTGCGGAGCCGCCTGGGCTCAGACCGGCTCGATTACCGGCACGGTGAAGGACACCTCGGGTGCTGCCATTGCTGGCGCCACCGTCGTGGTTACCAGTCCCGAGCGCGGCATTACCCGCACCATGTCCACCAACTCCACTGGAGAGTACAACGAGTCGGCGTTGTCTCCCGGCATGTTCAACATTATTGTCAACGCCTCCGGCTTTAAGAAATACGAGGCCAAGGGCGTGAAGCTCGACGTGGCCGAGAAAGCGCGCGTCGACGTCACCCTGGAAGTCGGCGCCGCCACCACCGAAGTTCTGGTCGAAGGCGCTAATGTCGCCCAGGTGGAAACTCAATCCTCCGAACTCGCCGGCACCGTCACTGGAAAAGAAATCACCCAACTCGAACTCAACGGACGAAACTTCACGTCGCTGGTAACGCTGGTTCCCGGCGTGAGTAACCAGACAGGCATGGATGAACCTTCGGTCGGCATCAACGGCAGCGTCGCTTTCAGCATGAACGGCGGACGCACCGAGTACAACAACTGGGAGCTCGACGGCGGCGACAACATGGACAACGGCAGCAACGGCACGTTGAACGTGTATCCCAGCATTGACGCGATTGCCGAGTTCACCGTCCTCACCTCAAACTACGGCGCGCAGTATGGCCGTAACGGCTCCGGAACGGTCGAAGTCGAAACCAAGAGCGGCACGAAAGATTTCCACGGAGATCTCTACGAATTCCTCCGCAACAACGCGTTCAACGCGCAGAACTACTTCAACAGCGTGGCCGCTGGTGGTACCGGCGTCGCTCCCGAGTACAAGAAGAACGATTTCGGTTACACCCTCGGTGGCCCGGTTTTCATCCCCAAGGTCTACAACGACAAGAAACAAAAAACGTTCTTTTTCTGGTCTGAGGAATGGCGCCGCGAACGTGTCCCCGGAACCTTCAATGAGCCCGTGCCCTACAGCAAGGAGCGTACCGGCGACTTTACCGACGTCTGCCCCAACGTGAACGTTACTCCTCAGTCGAACGGCGATTGTCCGATCGATCCCAGAACTGGCAACCTCTTCACCCTTGCCGCCGGGCTGGGCCCGCTGCCCGTTACACCAACCGCCGCAGCCCTTCTCCCGCTGATTCCACTAGGTACGTTGGATCAACCGGGGGCGTCGATTTACAACACCAACGTTACGCTCCCCACCAGTTGGCGCGAGGAACTGGTGCGTGTCGATCACAACATTAGCGACCATAACCGCCTGACGTTCCGTTATATCCACGACTCGTGGAATACCGTAGAACCCGGCCCCATCTGGGACTCCGCATCCTTCCCCACGGTGCAAACCGGCTTTAACGGGCCGGGGGTCAGTTTCGTGGCGCGATTAACCAGCACCATTTCTCCCACCCTGCTCAACGAATTTGTGGCCAGCTATACCACGGACCACATTGCCTTCCACTCGGTCGGTTATTGGCAGCTTTCCCAGGCCCCGGGCTTTAACATGGGTTACCTCTACAACAACGGCGCGGCCGGCAAGTTGCCCGCGATCAACATCAGTGGTGGGAGCGTCTACGGAGGCGGGTTCGCGGAAGATCCTGACGGGATCTGGCCTGAGGGGCCGTACAACTCCAATCCCACCTATACCTATCGCGACAACCTCACCAAGGTCGTCGGACGCCACAACCTGCAGTTCGGTGCTTACCTTGTGGCCGCCCAGAAAAATGAGTTGAGCAGCGTGCAAGTGAATGGCTCTCTCACCTACGACATTAGTTCCCCGGTCAGTTCCGGCAACGCCTTCGCGGATATGCTCTTGGGCAACATCGCCAGCTTTTCCCAGGGCAGCAACCAGCTGAAGTTCTACAACCGCTACAAGATTATCGAGCCTTATTTCCAGGATGACTGGCGCGTCACCGACCGCCTGACCCTAAACCTCGGTCTGCGCATCAGTCTGGAAGGCACGTACCGTGACCGCTACAAGCACGCCTATAACTGGGATCCGGCAGTCTTCAACCCAGCCACCGCTCCGGTGCTCGACGGTAACGGTAATTTGACCGGCAATGCGGGTTCCGTCATTTCCGGCAACCTGTTCGATGGTTTGGTGCAGTGTGGCGTGAACGGCGTTCCCGTCGGTTGCTCTAGGGGACACCTGTTCAACCCCGCTCCGCGTGTCGGTTTCGCCTGGGATCCAACCGGAACTGGCAAGACCGCCATTCGCGGCGGCTACGGCATCTTCTTCGAGCACGCCAACGGAAACGAAGCCAATACCGAAGGCATGGAGGGCCAGTCCTCGCCACTTCTCCAAACCTCAACCCAGATCAACATTCCCGGGACGGGGACGCCCGGAGCCCCCGCTAACGGCGGATACGGGCTCATTGGAGCATCGGGCGGGCAAGCTGCTCCCTCATACCCGTTGAGCTTTATCTCCATTCCTGATCAGGTGGTATGGCCGTACATGCAGCAATGGCACCTCGACATTCAGCATGAATTGCCCGGCCACATGGTGACCACGGTTTCTTACGTGGGCAGCAAGGGTACGCATCTGGGGCGTCAGAGTGACTTGAACCAGCTTTATCCAACGCCTGCCGCGCGGAATCCGTATCATTTCGGGCAAGTGATTACCCCATACGACTGCGCGGGCATCAGCCTCGCCAACGGACCGTATGCCACCGCGACGGCCACTCCCGGTACTTATACGGTCAGTGGTATAGGGACGGGCGCCACAACCTACACGACTCCGCAGACTGGCGGCTGGGCGAACAACTTGTCTGTCGCTTGCGGCAATGACGCCGACCCCTACCGCCCGTTCTACGGCGTCTCCACCATTAGCCGCCTCACGGATGCAGCATCGTCCAACTACAATGCGCTGCAGATTTCGGCTCGTAAAAACGTCGGAGCCTTCAGCCTCGTGGCGGCGTACACCTACAGCCACTCCATCGACGACTCCTCCGATCGTTATGACGGGTCATTCGTCAACTCCTACGATTTTGCCTCCAACCGCGCCAGTTCCAGTTTCGATGAGCGCCACATGCTCAATGTGGGCTATATCTACGATTTCCCCTTCTTTAAGGCCAAGGGACTCACCCATACCCTGCTCGGTGGCTGGGAATATTCCGGCATCGCCACCTTCGCCACGGGAACGCCACTCACCGTAACCAACGGCACGACCTATGGCGATAATGCAGGCGTCGGCAATGGCATCGGTACCGGTTCCTACGTAGACGTAGTAGGCGATCCCAGCGCCAACATCCCGTCGAAAGGCTTGCTCGAAGGACCAAGCTATTCCAAATTCGCCTACAACCCGGGGGCCTTTCAAGTGCCGACCGGACTCACCTTTGGAGATTCCGGCAGAGATGATCTGCACAATCCCGGCCGCGTCAACTTCGATATGGGCCTGTTCAAACACTTTCCCGTCAAAGAAAACATGGCCTTCGAATTCCGCGGCGAAGCCTTCAACATCTTCAACCACCCCGAATGGTCAGGGTTCTCTGGTGGACTGAGTTGCCCGGACCCGGGTAGTGGCGCCACCGCCATTTCGGCGGGCAATTCCAGTTGCCTGTCACCGGGAGGTGCCAACCTGTTCGAGATCAACTCGGCGCACCTCGGCCGCATCCTCCAACTAAGCCTGAAGTTCTTGTTCTAAGGCACGTGCAAGCAGAGAATCCCGGCCTCAACCGAGGCCGGGATTCTTTTTTCGGCGTAGGGGCGAAAAAGCAGGCTACTACTCACTATCCACTATCCACTGACCACTGCCTCACGCCCCACCGCCTCCAGCGCCCGCTCCAAATCCGCAATCAAATCCTCAGCACTCTCAATCCCCACCGACAACCGCACCATCTGCTCGTTCACCCCCATCCGCTCCCGCTGCTCGGCCGAGATCATGGCATGCGACGTCAGCACCGGAATCGACACCAGCGACTCCACACTTCCCAGGCTGGTAGCCAGCGTAAACAGTCGCATGGCCTCGCTAACCCGGCGCGCATCCTCGCCCGTGCCTTCAACTTCAAACGTCACGACGCCGCCGCCCCCGCTCATCTGCTCGCGCGCAATTGCATACTGCGGATGGCTCTTCAAAAACGGATAATGCACCCGCCGGACTTTCCCATGCTGCCCCAAAAACTCCGCGACCCGCAGCGCATTCTCATTCTGCCGCGCCACCCGCACCACCAAAGTCTTCAGCCCGCGGATCAGCATCCACGCGGCATGCGGATCCATGCAATTGCCGAGAGTAGTCCGCGTCTGCCAAATCTGATCCATCATCTCCTGTCGCCCGCAAACCACCCCGCAAGTCAAATCCGCATGCCCGCTCAAATATTTCGTGCCCGAATGCATCACCAGATCAATGCCGTATTCCGCCGGATGCTGGTTGATGGGCGTCGCGAACGTGCTGTCGATCATGCTAATCAGCCCGTGCTCCCGCGCCAGCGCCGCCGCCTTCTTCAGGTCAACCACGCGCAACGAAGGATTCGTCGGCGACTCCAGATACAGCATCCGCGTATTCGGCCGGATCGCCCGCGCATGCTGCTCGCAATCGTTGGTATCGACGAACGTAGTCTCAATCCCGACTCGTGGCAGCCACTCGGAGAAAAACTTCGTCACTCCGCCATAAATATCGCGCTGCGCCACAATGTGATCCCCCGCCTTCAGCAAAGCCAGGATCGTGGTCGTGATCGCGCCCATGCCCGATGCAAACGTAAGCGCCGCCTCCACGCCTTCAATCGCAGCCACACCCTGCTCGGCGACGGTATTCGTCGGATTCCCCCACCGCGTGTAATAACGGTCGGTCGTGGTCACCCGCTGCTGCTCATCGTTGTCGGTGACTTCAAACGTGGATGTCTGATAAATCGGCGTCCCCACCGGACCATTTTTCTTCTCGAGATCAGCCGCGCCATGCACAGCCGCAGTTTCAGGACGACGAGAGTTCCGTTTCATAAGCAATGCTAGCCTCGCTCCTTAGAGTAATTGCGCAGATTCACCTCCCGCAAGCAAAAGCCGGGTGCCCCATTTCTCGCGTCTTTTGCGAGAAGTGGGTCTGGTGAGTCGTGTCGCGTCAGACTCGCGACACGACCATTTATAATCCCCACTTCGAAATGCAGTTCACAATTCCCGCCCCATGGATCTAGGCCTGAAAAACCGCGTAGCCCTGGTAGCCGCCTCCAGCCAAGGACTCGGCCTCGCCACCGCCCAAGCCTTCGCCGCTGAAGGCTGCCGAGTCGCCATGTGCGCACGCAATAAGCCGCGGCTCGAAGCCGCCGCCGACAAAATCAGAAAGGATCACAACGCGGAAGTCTTCGCCGAAGCTCTCGACGTAGCTGACCACGCCGCCGTCACCCAGTTCGTCGCCGAAGTAGCGAAGAAATTCGGCACCGTCGACATCTGCGTCACGAACGCCGGCGGACCGCCAGCTAAAGGATTTCTCGCCGCCACGCTCGATGACTGGCAGCGCGCTCTCAATCTGAATTTCCTGAGCGCAGTCTATTTCGCGCGCGAGGTCATCCCCCACATGCAGCGCCAGCACTGGGGACGCATCATCACGATCACGTCGATCACCACCAAGCAGCCGGTGGCCGACCTCGTGCTTTCAAACGCCGTCCGTGCCGCGGTAGTCGGCCTGGTAAAGAGTCTGGCCAACGAGTTCGGCAAAGACGGAATCCTGGTCAACAACGTTGCCCCCGGCTTCACCGCAACCGATCGCCTGAAAGAACTGGCCAAAGCCCGCTCGTCGGCGACAGGAAAAAGCGCGCAGGAAATTTTCGACGCCTGGGCCGCCGACGCGCCGCTCAAACGCTTAGGTGACCCTCGCGAACTGGCCGACACTGTGGTCTGGCTCGCATCCGACCGCGCGTCCTACGTCACCGGCCAAACCGTGCTGGTCGATGGCGGCGTGTACAGAGGCTTGTAGGAGTTCGGAGGTTTCCAATTCTGCAACGGAGAAAGCCGCTCATTAGAGGAATGGTTTCTAGAAGAATGGCTTTGAAAGCGCCCGGCTTCAGCCGGGCCGTAATGGCCGCAAACACAGGCGTTTAACCGCTGAGGTTTTTCTTTTGGGTTGCGCAGCGCTTTCAGCGCTGCCATAACGGCCAGTTATAAGCGTGGGCTTTAGCCCCTGAGGAATCTAAATGCACCTCTCAATGCGAATACTATTTCACACCGCGCTGATCTGCATCCCGGCGCTCGCCGCCGCCCAGGCGCGTCCCTTCCCCGGCCCCGACGTTCAACAGATCTACCAGCGCCTGCTCCCGCAAATCGAAAAAATCCCCGCCTTCGACCACCACGCCCACCCCGGCTTCGCCGACGATCCCGACATCGACGCCATGGCCGCGCCTCCCAACGCCAGCGATCCTCTGCGCACCCGCGACGACAATCCTGAACTCGCTGCTGCCGCCAAATCGCTGTTCGGTTATCCCTACACTGATTTTTCCCCCGAACATGCCAAATGGCTGCTCGACAAGAAAGCAGAACTGAAGAAGCAACTCCCCGGCCCCGCCTACTTCAACATGATTCTCGACAAGCTCAACACCGAGAGTTCGGTCGCCAACCGCGCCATGATGTCCGACTACCTTGACCCCAAGCGTTTTCCGTGGGTGTTCTTTGCCGATTCGTTTATGTGGCCGTTCAACAACCAGCGCGAAACCGCGCGCAATACTGATCAGGGCGTCTTCATTCCTCTGCAGGAAAAAATGCTGCACCGCTGGATGCAGCAGGAAAATGTCAGCAAACTCCCCGCGACCTTCGCCGACTACCTGAAGTTCATCAGCCAGGTACTCGAAGACAACTCCAAACGCGGCGGCATCGCCATGAAGTTTGAAGTGGCCTATTTCCGCCCCACGACATTTAGTGATCCCCCTCGCGCTCAAGCGGAAGACATCTACCAGCGCTATGTCACCGGCGGAATTCCCAGCGAAACGGATTACCGCACGTTCCAGGACCACATCTTCCGCTACCTAGTGGAGGAAGGCGGACGCCTGCACTTGCCGGTACACATTCACACCGCAGTCGGCATCGGCGATTATTTCAACCTGTCGCAAAGCAACATCATGAACCTGGAAAGCGTGCTGCGCGATCCACGCTACGCTTCCACAACCTTCGTGATGATTCACGGCGGCTATCCCCTGGAGCGCGAGGCCATCTGGCTGGCCGCCATGAAGAACGTCTACCTCGACTCCTCCTTCGGCGAACTGGCGCAATATCCTTCGGCGTTCAAAGACACGCTCAAAATGTGGCTGGAAACTTTTCCCGACAAGATCACTTTCGGCACCGACTGTTTCCCTTACAATCAAGTCTTAGGGGCGGAAGAGAGCTACTGGCTGGGCGTGCAGTCGTCGCGCACCGCTCTGGCCGCGGCGCTGGCCGAGATGGTTTCAGAAAACGAAATCACCGAACCCCGGGCGCTGGAACTGGCTCACGCCTACCTGCACGACACAGCCGTAAAGCTGTACCCAGGCCGAGTGCACTGAAGGTATTCATATCAGTGCTCGCTGCAGGTTGCCGGAAGCGCAAAAGGACGCTTTTGGTTTTGAAGGGACGCGGCTTTAAGCCGCGCCGTAAGCTCGAGTGGATGGAACCAAGTCCCGGAGGGACGACACAAAACTGCATATCGCGATTGAACTCCCATGGCGAAAACAAAATCAAGGTCCAAAAGGTACCCGAAAACGAAACCCATGAAACGCCGCGCTCCACGCGCTGTCGCCAAACCCGCGCTGCAATACATCCCCTGGCGCACCATCCCTCTCGAAGACCTCAACCCGCTACTGCAGCGCCAATTCGTGGTCGGCCAGGAAATCATGCTGGCCCGCGTGCTGCTGAAAAAAGGCTGCATCGTCCCCGAGCACAGCCATCACAACGAACAACTGACCTATGTCCTCGAAGGCGCGCTCAAGTTCTGGATTGACGGCAAAGAAATCGTAGTGAACGCCGGTGAGACCCTCTGCATCCCAGCCCACATGCCGCACAAAGCCGAGGCGCTCGCCGACACAGTCGACCTCGACGTCTTCAATCCGCCCCGCGCCGATTGGATCAACAAGACCGACCAATATCTCCGCGGTGAAAACATACAAGGAAAGAAATAGATCCGGCCCATGCTTCCTCCTTCCACTTCTACGCCGGATGTGTCGCGAAAAGCGCGTCCATTGGTGTTCCGTTTCCGCTGCATCGCCTGTGGCCATCTGAGCGACGACGCCGCGCAGAATTTCCGCTGCGTCAACTGTGGAGACCTGCTCGAAATCACCTATCCCCGCTGGAAAGAGGCCAAGCCCAACGCGGACCAACTGAAGTCCGCGTGGAAGCAACGCCGTCTCAGTCTCGATTCGGTCGACCTCAGCGGCGTCTGGCGCTTCCGCGAGTTCCTCCCATTTGTCAGCGATCAAGCCGTCATTTCACTGCGCGAGGGCAACACCCCGCTCTATGACTTGCCGCAGTGCGCCCGTATCACGGGCGTGCCGCGCCTCTTCGCCAAGCATCAAGGATTGAATCCCACCGGCTCGTTCAAAGATACCGGCATGACCGTCGCCGCGACCTTCGCGCGTCTCGCCGGATTTCGCTGGGTCGCCTGCGCTTCTACCGGCAATACTTCCGCGTCCATGGCCGCCTATGCCGCTCGCGGAGGCCTGCGCAGCCTGGTGCTCGTCCCCGAAGGAAAAATATCGTGGAGCAAACTTTCTCAGGCGCTCGACTACGGCGCCGTAACCTGCCAGTTGCGCACCGACTTCGACGGCTGCCTGCGTCTGCTGCAGGAACTCGTCCTGCGCGCCCCCGTCTACCAGCTGAATTCGATTAATCCCTTTCGTCTCGAAGGCCAGAAAACGCTCGCGCTCGAACTGCTCGAACAACTCGACTGGCAGCCGCCCGACCACATCATCGTCCCCGGCGGCAACCTCGGCAACAGTTCTGCCATCGGCAAGGCGCTGCTCGAAATGCACGCCCTGGGCCTGATCTCCCATCTTCCAAAGTTGTCCGTGATTCAATCCGAAGGCGCCAATGCGCTGGTCCGCACGCTACGCGAAGCCGATGGCAAACGCCTGGTGAGTGTGCACGCCGAAACTCGCGCCACCGCCATTCGCATCGGGAACCCCGCGTCATGGAAAAAAGCGGTTCACGTTCTCGAAGCCACCGGCGGAGCCTGCGAGCAAGTCACTGAAATCGAAATCGCCCAGGCAAAAGCCGAGATCGGCGCCGAAGGCATCGGATGCGAACCCGCCTCGGCAGTCACGCTCGCCGGATTGAAAAAGTTGCTGCAAAAGGGTTTTGTAAAGCCGGAGGAAAGCGTCGTGCTTGTGCTGACGGGAAATCTTCTGAAGGATCCCGACTTCACCATAGAATTCCATCGTGGCGATTTATTCAAAGACACCAGCGACGAAGATGCGGGCGTGGCGCTGAAGGCGTTGCGCCGTCCGCCGATTGTTCTCGATGCCACGCTGGACGCGGTAATCCGAACGCTCGAGCAAGCCGAGAAGTTCTGATCGCAATCGATATGAGCCGCGAAGCGGCGGCAGAATGCAGCCCACGGCGTAAGCCGTGGGTGGAAGAGAGATCATGCCCTCAAAACCTAAGACTCGCTCCCGCCTTCGCCTGGCTCTTCCCGCGACGTCCGCCAATCTCGGTCCGGCCTTCGACGCCGCCGCGCTCGCGATGGATTTCTACATCAAGCTCGACGCCCGCGCCGCCGAAAAATTCTCCATCACCGCCACCGGACGCGATCGCGAAATCTGCGGCAAACTCACAAGTCGAATCGAAGACCACCTCATCCTGAACACCTACCGCGAAGTCCTCCAAACCGCCGGCCGCGAAGTTAACCCGCTCTCCCTTCACATCGACAACGATATCCCCATCGGCAAAGGCTGCGGCTCGTCCGCCGCCGCCCATCTGGCGGGAATCGCCCTGGCCGTTCAGTTTGGAAACCTCCGCTGGACTGACGCGCAAATCATCGGCGAAGCCTCCCGCCGCGAGCACCACCCCGACAACGCCTCCGCCTGCTGGATGGGCGGCCTCACCATCGCGCGCATGTCCTCGGCAAGCCACGCCGCCTCCGAAGCGCAGGTGGCCTGCATCCGCCCAAAAGGGAAGTGGCCGCTCCTGCTGGCCGTTCCCGAGGAAAGCCTTTCGACGAAAGAAGCTCGGCTCGTGCTCCCCGCGCAATATTCGCGGGCCGACGCCGTCATCAATATACAGAATTCCATGCTGATGCTGGCCGCCTTCACGCAAGGCCGACCCGATCTTCTTTCCGCAGCGCTCGAAGACCGCATCCACCAGCCCTATCGCGCTGCGCTTTGCCCGTTGCTGCCCTGTTTGCAGGAATTGAAAGGAAACGATGGAATTCTCAGCGCGGCCCTCAGCGGTGCCGGCCCTTCGGTTCTGATCTTCATGGATCCCCACACAGCTCTCAATAAAGCCCGCCGCCTTGTCGCCGCTCACCTCTCGCGCAATCATCTAGCCGCCGAGTTGATTCCCACATCGATCACTTTGCGTGGAGCTCGCTTTTCGCTCGCCAGATCCTGATCGACTGAGCCACATTACCGGCTGGCCGGCGGCACAATCCCGTTCATGCGCAGATATACCACCATCTGACCGTAGTGGTCGAAGCCGTGCGAAGACACGCTCGTCGCCAGTCCCAGGCGCGTCACCGAGCCCTCACCGAACGGGCTCTTCACCGTCCCTACAAAATTGTTCTCGTTGATGGTCGCGATCGCCTTGTGCACATACTCGAACGACTCGTTCAAATATTTCAGAATGTCCGCCTTGCTGGTCATCGATGCTGGCCCTGATTCATCACCGATGTCGACCGGCGGCTTCTCTTCCAGAAGTGCGGCGCCCAGTTCATAATTCACCGCCGCGACATGCTTGATCTGCTGCGCATAAGTGCGTACGCCTTTGAACTCGCCAGCCGTTGGAGCGAATCCGTACTTCTCCTCCGGCATGGCCTCGGCCGCCGGCACGAACTCGTGCTCCATATTTTTGACCGTGGCATCGAGCACTTGCGAGAGCGTGCGGTGTACTTCTTTCGCCTTGGCCGTCTGCGCCGTGGCAGCAATGGTCAGCACCAACACACTGCACGCCACCAATCCCATTTTCTTCGTCATGAATCCTCCCCTTTTGTTGCCTCACCGCCCGACTCATCTTACTGCATACGGCCATGCCAGCGACGGCACAATTCGCGCTACAATCCGCGCCAGTCCGGTGGTGTCTGTGTCCCCCGTGTCCTCGGCGGTTAGGATTTTGCTTTCACGGTTTCCCCAAAGGGCCACTCCGAATCCTTCCAAGCCCGCACCATATAAATGACAACTCCCGTCAGTAGAATCACCGCCGCATATCGCATCTCCTTCTGCCAGTTCTCCCGATTGAACAAGATGAAAAGAAATCCAGCGATAGCCAGCAACGCCGGCAGCGGATACAGCCACATCCGAAACGGCCGCCGCATCTCCGGACGCGTAATCCTCAGCACAATCACTCCCACCGCCTGCACCAGGAACTGCAGAATCAGCCGAATCACCACCAGCGCTGCAATCGCATCCTTCAACCGCAGAAAACAAAATGCCGCCGCCACCACTCCCAGAGCTAGCAGCGAAACATACGGAAACCGGTGCATCGCATGCACCCGAGCAAACGCCTTGAAATAATTCCCATCCTTCGCTGCCGCATACGGAACCCGCGAATATCCCAGCATCAGCGAAAAGACTGACGCAAACGCCGTAACAATCACCAGTCCCGTCACCAGCCGCGCCGCCCACGCCCCATACACTCTCTGCATGAACAGCGACACAACATACAGCCCGCTGTTGTTCTGCCCCGCCTGCAGCATCTCCCGCCAGGGCACCACGGCGAGCACGCACACGTTCATCATCAGATATAGACAGGCCACCAGCAGAATAGAAAGCAACAGCGCCCGCGGAATATTCTTTTCCGGGTCTTTAATCTCATCGCCCAGAAAACTCACGTTGTAATATCCCCAATAATCATAGGTCGCGATCAGCATGGCCCCGCCCAGTCCGGTCAGAAAGTGATGCGAAATCGTGAATGCTCCCGGAGGAAAATCAAAGGCTCGCGCGGCGTTGAAGTGCGTCAGTCCCGCCCAGATAATCCAGCCAATCGTTCCCATCACGCCAAACCACAGTATTTTCGAGAGCCGCCCAATGGCCGTAATGTTCCGGTAAAGCAGCAGCACGGTGAAGAAACAAATCAATACCGCAACTGCCGTTCCCGGCGTGACGATCCAACTCACCTGCAGCGTCCCTACCCACGGAACGTGGGCCGCAGCGTCGTGATGCGCATACACCGTATCCAGTTCCGGCCAGTAATACGCCGCGTATCCCGCCAGTCCGATGCAACCGGTAGCAATCGAGAGCGGCGCAGAAAATGACACCTGCCAGATAAACAGAAACGAAATCAGCCGTCCCCATTTTCGCGGCCCATACATCTCGCGCAAATAACGGTACGTTCCCCCCGATGCCGGCAGCGCCGCGCCCAATTCCGCCGACACCAACCCGTCACACACCGCCAGCAGCGCGCCCGCCACCCACCCCAGCAGCGCCTGCGGCCCACCCATCGCGCTCACCACCAGCGGCATGGTGATGAACGGCCCCACCCCAATCATGTCGATCATGTTCAGTGCAGTCGCCGACCACAGGCCCATCCCTCGGATCAGACTGGGAGAACCCGAAGCGTCTTGCGATGGAGATGACATTTGTTCGCGGGGTCTTGTGATCGCTACTATGGGAGAAGCAACACTCGGCCGCTGATCTGCCGCTGTTCGAATGCGGCATGCGCCTGCGCAGCCTCGGCCAGTGGATAGGTCCGATCGATTCTGATGGAAAGCTGGCCGTCCCTCAACCAGCCGACGAACTGCTCGAGATATCGAGGGTATTCTTTCCGGTAAGGCAGTCCGTTCGTGCGCGTGACAAATAGCGAACCTTTTTCCTGCAGAGTCATCAAGTCGAAGGGAGGCACATATCCGCTGGATTGCCCGTAAATCACCAGATACCCGCCGGGAGCGAGGCTGTTGAGGTTTGCCTCGAATGTGTCCTTACCCACTCCGTCGTAAACCACGGCGACGCCACGGCCTTCAGTAATGCGCCGCGCTTCCTTTGCAATATCCGATTCCTTGGAAATGATGACCTCATCCGCACCGGCCGCCTTCACGAACTTGGACTTCACTCTGGTCGAGGTCACGCCAATCACCCGCCCTCCGCGAATTTTCACCATCTGACAGAGCAACAGCCCAATCCCCCCCCCCGCGGCCTGAATCAGGCACCAGTCGCCGGGTTTCACCGGATAGGCAAAATGCGTAAAGGCGTATGCCAGGAACCCCTGGTTCATGCCGGCCGCCGCCTGTTCGACGCCAATGCCATCCGGTACCGCAATCAACCATGAGGCCGGGACCACAGCATGTGTGGCATAAGAATTACCGGCGAACACAACCCGGTCTCCCACGCGAACCGTGTGGACATCCGGGCCGAGCGCCTCCACCACTCCTACTCCCTGGCTCCCAAGAGTTGCTGGAAGTTCAGGCTCACCCGCGTCCGCGCGCCGATAGAATGCCTGCCCCACGAGCTCGCCACGCCGCTTTTGCAGATCAAGAAAATTAACGCTCGCGGCTTCCACGCGCACCAAAGCCTGTCTCGGGCCCGGGACAGGCGTCGGCAGATCTTCTACCCGCATCACCTCTGGACTGCCGTAAGCGTGAATCCGAATCGCCCGCATACTATCCTTTTCCAAGTCGAACCGACCGCTGACCACTGCTCACTGCTTCTCATGCCCCGCGCTCAACAGATTCACATACAGCCGAACCGCGCCCGGCACGCCCGCCGGCAACTGCCGGAAGAACGCATACGCCGCATAGATATAAGTTCCCTTGCCATACCGAGCCCGCAGAAGTCCGCCTTTCTGCGCCTCTTCCCCCGGATCGTGACACGACAGCAGCGGCGTAAAATGATCGTCCCACTTGTCCATGAAGTACAACCCGCGCTCCTGCACCCAGCCGTCGAAATCGCGCGCCGTGATTGTATTCGGATAATGAAACACAGAATCCTCCGGCGCCAGAATTTCGACCGGAGCTTCCTCCACCGTAACCCGCTCCCGGCTCAGCTCCGCCGAATAAGGAGTGAACTTCCCGCTATTGAAATCTCCCACAGCCGCGTTGAGCGTGTTGTATTGCACTATCAGCGTCCCGCCCGCGGAAACGAAGTCCAGCAACTTTTTATTATTCGTCACCACATCTTTCTGCGTGTCATAAGCCCGAATCCCCAGAACGATCGTTCCATACTTGGTTAAATCTTCGCTCGCAATCTTTTCCGCGGGAATCAGAGTTACGTCCATCCCCACCTGCCGCAGCACAGTGGGGATATCATCCCCAGCGCCCATGATGTAGCCGACTTTCAAATCATGCGGCGCCTGCACGTCGACAATGCTCACCCGCTGCCGCGCCGGCTGGTAATAATAGAAGCTGCCCAGATCCTCGCGCGTGACCAGCGTATATCCCTCGCTATATTTCTCGTCCTCAGATTCCAGCACCGCGCGAATGACTGCCCGACCTTCCTGCAGTCCAGCAGGGAAGACCTTGAACTGAAAATCCTGCTTTTCTCCGCGCTTCTTGAACTCCACCGCAAATTGCGACGGCTCCGAGCGCCAACCCGCCGGCAACTCCAGATCCAGTTTGCCATGCATTGCGCGAGTAAGGTTCCCGGTCACGCCCACGGTAACGGTCGAAGTCGATCCGTTGTGCGTCGAGATTACTTGCGTCCCTGGCTCCAGCATCACCGAAAATGCTGGCACAATCGCCAGTGGACGCGAAACTTGCTTCCCGGCATCGTCCACAAACGGCGTGACCACGACCGCATTAATCCCGTTCCTTGCCGTCGCAGCGGCTGATCCGCCAACTCCATACTCCACCCGCGCCCGCAGCGCCGGAGGCGGGAAGGGAAGCGTCGCATACTTCTCGTTATCGATGTGGTTCACCGCCTCCGTATCCGGATCATCTCTGTGCCAGTAAGGCCGCGTGTAGCCGGCGTCTTTCGGCACGCGTAGCCGGAAATTCGCGTGCAGATCTGCTCCCGTCTTGACCGTCTCGGGTCTTGTCTTCCCGCTAAGCGTATTCCATCCCGGCGGAACGTCCAGCTTGATGTGATCGATTACCAACGGTAGCTTCGATCCGTTATGGAAGGTCACCGCCACCATAAAGTCTTGTCCCGGCGAAACTGCGGTGACCGCGTCCGCTTCTTTGGGCACGGGAGCGTCGTGTTTGTCCCCTGCAGACACATCTGCGGTAAGACTGACGCCCAGCGCCAGATTCAGCGCGCGCTCCGCCTGCTGCTGCTTCTCCGCGAACCGCGTCAGCAAGTTGACTTGTGTCGCCGCACTCAATGTGCTCGCACGCACCTCGCTACTCAAACGATTCAGCCCAGCGACAACTTTCATCAAAGGATCGGCCGCACTCGCTGCGTCTGTTCCTTTCGCAGCCCCGGCAGCCGCGCCAACCTGCTTCGCAATCTCGGTCAGTTCCTGCGGCAGCCGGGGAAGTTTCTTTTCTTCCGTGCTCACTCCCGTCGCCAACCCCGCCCAGGTCGTATCAATCCCGTCAAAGAAACTCTTCTCGTGCCCGTCCTTGCCCACAGTCGAAGGCACCACCGAATCCACCAGCCGGTAAAACGTAAACCGGTCTCCCGGATCAATCGTCCAGTTCGCCGCGCCCTGCGACATCTGATGCCGCAACCCCTGCATCGCAAACTGCACATACCCCATGCCCAGGTCCGCGTTCTTCTCGCCCGTGTTCAACCGCAAAGTCCAGTCCGCATCCGGACAAGTCATCGCCCCAAATCCGCACACATTGCCGATGTAAAACTTCTTCGCCTGCCACGGCAGCAACCCCGCGGCGATCTGCTCCGGAAACCGCTTGGGATCAGCCGCCGCCCGGAACGCCTCTTTCGCCAGAATGCTCGACGCCTGATGATGCCCGTGCCCGTCCCGCTCCGTCCCCGAAAACCGCGCCACCAGCACATCCGGACGAAACGTCCGAATCACCCGCACCATATCCGCCAGCGCCGTATCATGCCCGCCCCACTTCTGAAACGTTTCCTCAGGCGATTTCGAAAATCCAAAATCCGCGACTCGCGAAAATCTCTCCTGCACTCCGTAATACTGGTCCGACGCCAGTAATTCCTCCGCCCGCAGCACGCCCAGCACATCCGACAAATTGCTGCCAATCTTGTTCTGCCCGCCCTCACCGCGATTCAGCGTCATCAGCAGCGTGCTCACCCCGCGTCCGCGAGCTTCGAGAGTCAGCATCCCGCCATCTTCATCATCCGGATGCGCCACAACTTGCATCAGCCGCGCCGTAGTCCCCAACCGCAACAATTCCAGCCGCAGCCCAGCCATCCCCTGATCTTGAGGAATCTCCGCAGCCGTGCCCTGATACAAAAGCCCCGGAGGGTCCGCATCAATAAGATCGATAAAAGAAGAAGTCTTGGGGGCGGAAAGATTCGCAGTGGGTGCCCCATCCTTGCGCGCATTTTGCGCAAGAGCCTGCCCTGAGCTTGCCGAAGGCGTGGGAACCACAGGCGAGAGAGCGAGAAGCACGATCAAACAGACCAGACCCCGCGAAAATTCCATGCGCTGAAGTATAAAAGAAGCGCGGCGCCGAGCGCCCCGCGGCAGCCTAAGGATTCCGTAACGTCTCACCCTACAAGGATGGGGCCAAACCCCGCTCCGACGCAAATTCTTTCTAGTTGTCCGAAGCCCAGCAAAGCCCTGTCATCCCGACCGGAGCGCAGCGAAGCAAGCGAAGTGGAGAGCCTCCCCTGAGCGAAGCCGAAGGGGACCTGCTTCTTCCCGCGCTCACTGCGATCGCCGGGTGCCCCATTTCTCGCGTCCTTTGCGAGAAAGCCTGCCCTGAGCTTGTCGAAGGGTGGGGATTTTCGAGACGAATGCCAACCTACACATCGCACAACTCCGCCGCCTTCCGCAGCGATTCCATCGGATCCCCCGACGGTACAAACTCATGCGCCACAAACCCGCCGAACCCCGCATCGGCGATGGCCCGCATCACCCCGTCCCACTGCACTTCCTGCGTTCCATCCAGTTCATGTCGCCCCGGCACTCCGCCCGTGTGGAAATGCCCAATCCACGCCATGTTCTGCCGGATCGTCTCGATCAAATCGCCTTCCATAATCTGCATATGATAAATGTCGTAAAGCAACTTCACGTTCGGCGAGTTCACTTCGCGCACCACGCCCACACCCCACGCCGTGTGGTCGCACATGTAATCGTGATGATCGTGCCTGCTGTTGAGCAACTCCATGCAGATGGTCACGCCGTGATCTTCTGCAACCTTCTTCACCCGATTCAGTCCGACGACAGTATTCCGCGCGCCCTCCTCATCACCCATGCCGCCACGGTTCCCCGAAAACGTAATCACGTTCGGCACTCCCGCCTTAGCCGCGAGCGGAATGTTGGTGCGAAACGCCGCCTCAATCGCGGCGTGGTTCTCCACGCGGTTCAAAGCTTTTCCGATGTCCCCGCCCCCGGCGTATCCCATGGTGCACACCAGCCCGTACCGCCGCGGAGCCTCATATTCCTCCGGCTGAAGCAAATCAACTCCCCGCAGCCCAATGCTGGCCGCGTAAGCCGTCAACTGGTCCACAGAAATATGCGAATAGCACCACCGGCAAACTGCCTGACGAATGCGCCCCTTACGTGGAGTGGCCGCCGCGAGCGTGGGCACCCGCATCGCCGCCACGCCCAGAATCGACGACTGCAGCAACGCCCGCCGCGTAACGCTCTTCATAAATGTTTTCTAAGACCCAGCGCTGGAACCGAGAGCTTGAGCCAAAAGCCAATAGCTAAGAGCCAATAGCCAAGAGCGGTGTCACTGCCGCCCTTCCTTCAACACCGCCTGGCAGTTACTCGACGCTGTCAGTACTTCGTTAAAAGCCGTTTCCTTGCGTAGATCTTTCAGAAGTGGATCATCCAGCAACGCCGAGTACGCACAATAATTCTGCTGTACTGCAGCTTTCAGCAAGCGCAGCGCTGGCTCATTCTGCCCGCAATAGGCCATCAGCGCCCCCACGTGATACCAGGCCTCGGCGTCCGGTTCCATCATCACCGACGCTTCGTGTTCGCGCACAATCCTCGCCAGGTCAGGCGGCTTCTGCGCGGCCGTGCAGGCCTCCATCAACTCCCGGTGATACGTGGATCCTCTCCCCATGTTCCTGGCGGCGGCTCGCGCCTCCGCCACATTTCCCTCCGCCAGATGCACAAATGGAGTCACCCACGCCGCCCACTCCGACCCCGCATCCATCTGCACAAAATCCATTGCTCCATCAGTCTTGCCCAGCTCAAGGAACGACCACGCGCACGACCGGAACGCGAAATTCCCCGGATCGAGTTGCCGCGCCGTCTTGCACTCCTGCATCGATAACTCCAGCATCCCCGCATAACGCAGCACATAGCTCAAAGCAAAGTGTGCGTCGGCGCTCTGCGGACGCCGCCGCACCAGATCCGTGGCCGCATCATAGGCTCGTCCCAGGTCGCCGCGCTCCACCCGCGCAGTAATCAGGTTGCCCGCCGCCATCATTCGATTTGGGTCCAGGCTCAAGGCCCGTTCATAGGACGAATTCGACCTTTGGAACATCGCCTCACCGCCGCCTCCGTAAGTCGAGTCCCAGTAATAGCGCTGCCCCAACGCTTCCCAGGCCGGCGCGTAGTTCGGGTCGATGCCCACCGCCCACTCCAGCATCTTGATGGCTTCCTTGTTCGGCGCCGGGTCGTGCGGCACCGGCACGCTGCGCAAATAGAAGTCATAGGCCTGCTGGTTCTTCGGACGCGACGCCGCCGATTCCACCGCTCCCCCCGCGCCACCCAGAATCGGCAGCAGTCCGTGCTCCACCTGCGTGGTCAGTTGTTGCTGTAGTCCAATCAGGTCGTCGGCCTTCGCCGTAACCGTGGCCTGCCACAGCAACCGGTCGGTAGGTACGTCGATCGCTTCCAGCGTCACCGTCAGCTGATCGCCCTGCTTCATGAAGTGCCCTTGCAGCAACCGCCCCACCCGTAGTTCCTGGCCCACTTTTCTCGGATCGACATCCAGCGCCACATACCGCCGCGTGACCGACGAAGGCCGCACCTCCAGCGATCGCGAATAGGTCAGCACGTTCGACAGTTCATCGGCCAGCGCGAAGCGCAGATAGTCGATGTTGAAATCCCCGTTCATGTTCTGCAGCGGCAGCACTGCAATCGCATTACGCTGCTCCGCGTTGGCCACTTCCCGGTGCTGGTACCACCACGCTCCCACCGACGCCAGCACCGCCAGCAGCAGCCCCGCCATCCCCAGCAGGAGAAACGTCATCAACCGCGAATTTCTGCCAAAGGTCCTCGTCCCCACGACCCGCAGCTTCGCGGTATTGCTGCCACTCTTAATCGTGCCTGACTCGGTCTCGCGCTTCAGCAGCGCCAGATCCGACCTCATTTCCGCCGCGCTCTGGTAGCGATGGTTGCGGTCCTTCTCCATCGCCTTGCCGATGATCCCTTCCAGCTCGATCGGAATCTTCGGATTCAAGTCCTTCGGTGGCACCGGCTTCGAATGCAGCACCGCATCCAGCGTCACCAGCGAATTGTTTCCGGTGAATGGCTTCTTCCCCGTGGACATTTCATACAGCACCACACCAAACGAAAACAGGTCGCTGCGTGCGTCGATGGTTTCGCTGCGCGCCTGCTCCGGCGACATATAAACCGCCGTCCCCGGAATCACGCCCACCGCGGTCAGCGAATTGTCCGCCGCGCCGTCGTCTTCTCCCGGGTTGTGGACCAGCTTCGCCAGTCCGAAGTCGAGCACTTTCACCTGATGGCTCGGAGTCAGGAAAATATTGGCCGGCTTGATGTCGCGATGCACAATCCCCTTGGCATGCGACGCCACCAGCGCGTCCGCCACCTGCACTCCCACGTCGAGCACTTCCTCGACAACCATCGCGTGCCCTGAAATGTGCTGCTTCAGGCTCTCGCCATCGAGCTTTTCCATCACGATGAAGGGATGCCCGTTGTTATCTTCAATGCCGTGGATGGTGCAAATATTCGGATGGTTCAGCTGCGATGCCGCGCGCGCCTCGCGCGTGAAACGTTCCAGCGACTTGGGGTCGTGGGCCAGATTTTCCGGGATGAATTTCAGGGCAACATGCCGCCCCAGCTTCAGGTCTTCGGCCTCGTAAACCACGCCCATACCCCCGCCGCCCAGCTTTCCAAGGATGCGGTAATGAGAGACCTGCTGGCCGATCATGAGAGCGTGCGACCTTACTTCGCGGTAATGTTAGGCCCCCAGCCGAATCCGGTCAACTCCGTTATTTCCCGAGGCCTACTGCTTCAGCACCGCGAACGGCGCCGCACGTAACGTCGCGAGCCGCACTCCGAGAGTCAGTTTGAATATAGTTAATTTTGTCATTCCGAACTGGGCTGAAAGCCCGGTGGGGAACCTGCTGTTCGCCGGCAGCGCCGCGTTAGCCCAAAAATCAGTGGGGCTTTAGCCCTCGTGCCCCCTTAAACATCGCGCTCCTTGATATATTGCGAACAAGGACATATTTCGAACATGCTGAACCTCCTCGCCCCGATAAAAAAACGACCCGTCCCGCGTACTTTCGCCTCGACTCTCCTCCACCTGGGCGCGCTCGGCCTTTTCTTCATCGCCATCCTCGACAGTTCTCCCATTCCGACGTTTAGCGGTCCCGACATTCTCACCGCCGTTTTATCCGCCACGCACCGCGATCCCTGGTACGAGTACGCCGCCATGGCAACGGCTGGATCAGTCATCGGTGCCTTCCTAACGTTTCGGGTCGCGCGCAAGGCCGGATCGGCATACCTCGACAGCAAATTCAAGAAAAGCAAACTGTCGAAGTTCCTGAAGCTCTTCAAAAGGTGGGGTACCGGAACCCTCATCGCCTCCACCGCCATTCCCATCCCCACCCCAACCAGCATGTTTTTCGCGGCTGCCGGCGCATCGGATTTCCCCCTGGGAAAATTCCTCGTCATCGTCACCCTGAGCCGCGCCGTCCGCTATTCTGCCATCGCCCTCGTCGCCGACCTCTACGGCCGCCACTTCGTCCGCGCCCTCCGCCATCCCATGCAATATTGGGGCTGGATGCTCGTATTCGCCGCCCTCACCATCGCGCTGGCTGTAGGAGGAATCATGCTCAGTCGGCGCCTGGAAGCCGCTCCCGCGTAGTTTTCGGGTGAGTTTGAACCAATTTCCATTTTGTCATTCCGAACCAGGCTGAAAGCCTGGTGAGGAACCTGCTGTTCGTCCACAACCATCCAAAATCAGCTCGACAAAAAACCGCGATGTGAAATGGCCGCTTTCACACGACCCTTTCGCAACGCCCCAAACGCGCGAACTGTTGTACAATCACTCCCCATTCGCCAGATTCCGTTGATGTTGCCCTATGCGAAGAATGTCGGGCCGACAATACTGAGATGAAATACCAGGAGGGACGAAAATGAATTGGAAAAGCAGATTTGCCGTCGGTGTGCTGACCGCTCTCGCCATGATGCTGCTGACCTATGCTTTGCCCAGGGGAAACGCCATGCGCGATGCCGCCGTAGTGCAGTTCCCACTCACCGTCGGAATATGGGCAATCTTCGTGCTGCTCTTCGTAAAGCTGAAATAGCCGCCCCCAAAAAATTCACGAAGCCTCATCCGAGTTAGGGTGCGGAGACAGGGTGCCCCGGAACAGGGTGCCCCATTTCTCGCGTTTTTTGCGAGAAGTGGGAATTCGGTCGAGCTTCCAGTGAGTTTTCGGTGGCCCTGATTGGTTCGCTGGCCCTGATTTAAAAGATCAAGCCTCGAGTCAACCACAAACGCCTGCGCACCGGTGGAAGAGCGGCGCTTCAGCGCCGCGTAAAGCGCAAAGAGTGAAGCGGGCTTTAGCTCCTGACTCTCAATCTAAATAAAACCCCGCCGACGCCCCCACCCACTCCATATTTTTATTGTGATCCACGCCCATCATCAGCCCCCGCCCCATGCGGATGATCGTCAGCACCGGCTTCAACTCTTCAAGCCACACATACATCACCCGCACCTCCGCCTTGGTCCCGCCCAGCGGAGTCGCAATCACCGGCTCAAAATGCATCCGCTCCTGCAAAATATAAAAAGGCCGCTTCTCCGCCGGTATTGCCGCAATATCTTCCTTCGTCGGCGCAATCACCACCCCCAGCCCCGCAAACGAATACAGCGGCTTCAGCGCATAATTCTCGAGATCGGGAGGGATCTCTCGCAACCGGTCCAGGAACCAGGTCTTCGGCACCGACCCATGCTGCAAATACGGAATCGAAAATTTGCTAATCCGGAAATACCAGTTAGGATGCCCCGCCCACTCCACATCCAACTCGTCGCGCCAGTCAAAGGCAAGCTTGATGTTCTTGCGCTGTAGTTCGTCAACGATCGTCCGGTTATAAATGCGATCGATCGGAATCCGCTTCCCGCCCCGATCATAATAAAGACGCGCCCCATCTTTCCTGATGTCGACAATATCCACGGTCCGCACGCCAAGCATCTTCTCAGTCAGCAGAAAATCCGGCAGCGTCTTCTGCTCCTGGGGATGAATCTCCATCAAAACCACATTCTCCGGATCATGCTCCCCGACAATCGCCCGTCGCAAAAGCTCGCGATAAGCTTTTTCGTCGAGCCTACTCAAAAAATACTTCAGCTCAGAACCGGCTTGTTCACCCTCTTGTTTTGTCATTCCGAACTGGCGCGAAGCGGCGGTGAGGAACCTGCTTTCTTTCGGCAGCCATCTCGGCTCCCGCAACCCGAATACGTCCAGATAAGCCTCCGCCAGCGGCCCCTGATACGCATACAACGAAGGAAACGCCTGCAACTCCACCAGCTTCGGCTGCAACTCTCCGCGTGCGTCCCGCACCAGCCCAAAATCCACCTGCACAAACATAGGATGGTCCGGCTCATTCGGAACCTTGAACTCCGCCGGCACAGCCTCATCCGATTTCGCGCGATACTCAGGATTGTCCACCAGCTGCCGAATCAGCGCCTCACCATCCGCCGCCATCCGGTCAATCAGCCCCTTCGGAAAAAAACACGGAGTCTCCGACAACCGAAACTGCACATGCGTCCCGCAAACCTCATCCACCCGCCGCAAGAACGCCTGATATTTATCCGGAGTAAATCCGTCGTTGAACAGCTTTCGTAAAGAAGGAATCATAATTTCTGTCATCCTGAGCGCAGCAGGCGTGCCCTAAGGCACGCCTGCGCAGTCGAATGACCCCGTGTAACCTGCAATCTCAAACCGCCCGGAAAGGAGTTTCCAAAGACGCACTCCTGTACCTACCCCTCCACCAGAAACTTCCCCTCCCGCATAATCTGCTCGTCGTCTACCCAGATGTTGAACTTCCTCCCCACGACATCAATATGCGTAGTCGAATCCCACTCCGCCCCCGTATGCGCCCCATACGGATTCCCAAACGCAATATGTACGCCAGGATATTTTTCATCCTGCAGAATCTGCCCAATCACTTCCTTCAAATCGATATTCGTCCCAATCGCAAACTCGCCGACCCGGTCGCTGTTCTCATCGGTGTGCGTATATTTCCAGAAATCATTTTCCAATTCGCGATTCTCCGAATGCGCCTCGGTAAGCCGGTTGCCCTTCATCCGCACCGTCAGCGGATTTTCCTGCAGGTTGCCAAACTTCGCGCACAAATAATCTCCCACCACTCCATCAATTACGAAGGTCCCGTTCACTTCGCCCGGCGTCGTAAAGATTTCTCCGCCCGGCAAGTTGCCCCATTTCTCCGCACTGATAATCCCGCTGGTCTTCAGCCACTTGTAATTAGGATTCAAATCCGCCGTCAGGTCCGTCCCCGCCGCCGTCTTCGCCCGCACCTGCCGTGCCTTGCGCACCATGGCAATTACCTTGGCGCTCAACCGGTCCACTTTCTGGAAATCCGCCCGCATCCCCTCCAGCATGATCTGCCGGTTGATGTTTACCATGTGAGCGTGGCGAATTTTCTTCCGGTTCACCACCTCAGTCATCTGAATGCGCGACCGCAACTCATTGGTTTGTGCCTGCACCGCAAAAATCGAAACCTGGCTGTTCTCCAGATCGTCCAAAATTTCCCGCGGCAAGTCGGTCAGCGGACGCCGCGCCAACTCCTCCAGCACCCAGGCATGATACGGCGCGCCTACCTTCTCCACCTCATGCACGATCGCTGCGGCAATCTCAATCGTGGCCTCGTCCGTGATCACGCAAACCTGTTCTTCAGGCTGCACGCGCAAACAAACGCGAACCGCATTCACGGCCCCCGGCGTGTACTCCGCATCAAAAGGAATGTCGAGGATACCCTCGCGCGGGGTGCCCCATTTCTCGCGTTCTGTGCGAGAAGTGGGGATTTTTACTTGATTAATTTGATCCACAGAATTACTCATTACCCTACTTTTCGTACGGCTGCCGGTTCTTCCTCCAGCCCAGCCTCCGTCTCCTCAACGATGTAATCGACAACCTTCTTCAAATCCCCAGTCTGCTCGAACACCCGCAACTGCCGGTCGGCTCCGCTGCCATGCTCCAGAATCTTGTGAATATAATTCAACTCCTCGCGCGACCCCAGTTCATCCACCACATCGTCCACGAACTCGAGATACTCGTGAATCAAATCGCGCGCCGGCACTTCCGTCTGCTTTCCAAAATCGATCATCTTCCCATCCAGCCCATACCGCGACGCCCGCCACTTGTTTTCCATGATCAGCGCCCGCCGGTACAGCCGGAATCCCTGGTTCGCCGTATACAACTTATGCAGCTTCGCAACGGTCGCCTGAATCAGCGCCGCAATCGCAATCGTTTCGTCGGCCCGCATCGGCACATCGCACACCCGAAATTCAATCGTATTGAAAAATGGATGCGGCCGGATGTCCCACCAGATCTTCTTCGCATTATCAATGCAGTTGGTCTTGATCAGCAGCTTGATGAAATTCTCGTACTCGCCCCAACTCGGAAAATAATCCGGAATGTTCGTCCGCGGAAACTTGTCAAACACCTTGCACCGATACGACTTCAACCCCGTATTCATTCCCAGCCAAAACGGCGAATTGGTCGATAGCGCCAGAATATGCGGCAGAAAATACCGCGCATGATTCATCATATGGATCGCCGTTTCGCGATCCTCAATCCCAATATGCACGTGCAACCCAAAAATCAAATTCGCCCGCGCCACCAGCTGCAGATCCTCAACAATGCCCTTATACCGGTCGTCGGGATAAATCTCCTGCACCCGCCAATCCGAAAACGGATGCGTCGCCACCGACGCCAGCCGCAGCCCGTTCTCCCGGGCCAGCCGTACAATCCCCCGTCGTAGCATCTTCACTTCCGCCTTGGCTTCCTTAATGTTGTTGCAAATCCCCGTCCCCACCTCAATCACCGACTGGTGCATCTCCGCCTTCACCCGCTCCTGCAGCAACATCTTGCCCTTCTGCAAAAGCTCCGCCTGAATATGCGACCGCAAATCCCGTGTCTCAGGATCGATAGTCTGATATTCCTCTTCAATGCCGATAGTGAAAGTAGGCTGCATCTCTGTGAAGTAATCCTTCTTAGGTAATCCTTGATTAAGTAATCATTGTCATTTCGACGCGCGAGCGCAGCGAACAAGGAGGAACCTGCTGTTCGCCGACAGCACCCAATAGTGAGTGCCCCATTTCTTGCGTCCTTCGCGAGAAGTACACAAAACCAGACCTCAACAGTATAACAACGCCCTCAGTCCCACTCCTCGTTCTCCTTCACCCGCGCCCGAACAATCCTCTTCACCAGCGCATCGGCCAGAGGCTTGTCAGCAGGGAACTGAATCGTCCCCTTCGAAGTCCGGTACCCAACGAGTTCCTTCTCAAACCGATCCAGCACTCCCGACCCCGTCGGAAACAAACTGCAATGATTCTTAAACGCCGCATACCCCACCAGCATCCCGTTGTACTTAAACATCGGCATCCCGTAGCTAATCACCTCAGTCGCTTCCTTCGGCACCACCGACCGAATCACCGCCCGAATATGCGTCAAAGTCGACCGCGCCGGCTCCGGCGTATTAGCCAGATACTCTTCAACAGTCTTCGCCACTTTCCCTTTTTTCATGTTCAGAACGTGTGATGGCGCACGAACCAGAACATCCACACGGATAAGCAAAAGAGAAGGATCATCAGGCTGCTCACGCAAATGGACAGCACCGAGAAAGCGCTCCGCGCGCTGTGTCCGCTCGAGATTGCGCGAAAGAGTAGAACTGTCGCGCTCACCTCGCAGATCAGTGTGGCCGCGACGCCCACCAGCACGTACATCTCGGCGAATCCGCCGGCCACGGCCGCCAGCCCCGTTGCCCTGCTGTTTCCGATGCCCACAAACGCGTTACCCAGTCCGATCATCATTGGAATCGCCGGCACCCAGGCCAGCGCCACGCCCCACAGGAATCGCTTCTGTTTCAGATCAAACTCCATATCATTTCGCTCCCGGCTTCCGCTTCCGCGCCGCCACCCACTCCGGTTCACCCTTCTTCTCCGGCTTTTGCTCACCCGCCAAAAACCCAGCCCACCGCAACTCCTTCACCGGATTCTCCCCACTCACCGCCATCTTCACCGCCATCTCCGCGACTGCATTCACAATCCAGTCAAAATTCTCCTGCCCCACCGAAGTAATCTCCGCATCCGGCGCCGGATTCAAAAAGTCAATCGCATACGGCACTCCACCCTCCACCGCAAACTCCACCGTATTCAAGTCGTACCCCAAAGCCCGGCACAACGACAAAGCATCCTTCTCCATCCGCTCCTTCAACGCCACAGTCGACGGCGGCGGATTCCCCTTCACATACCGTTCATGATGCGGCGCCCGCGGATCATACTTCATGATGTGCACCTTCTCCTGCCCCACCACATAGCACCGGTAATACTCTTCAAACTCGACGCCATGCTGCAGCGTCATGCACAGCCGCCCCGTCTGGTTGTAATGATGAAAAAACTCCTCCGGATTGTGCACGTGATACACATGCTTCCACCCGCCGCCAGAATAAGGTTTCAAAAACGCCGGAAACCCAACGTAATCAAACAACTCCTGCCAGTTGAGAGGGAAAATCAAATTCCGCATCGACTGGTCGGTTGTCCCCTCCGGATGCTTGTTGTGCGGCAGAATTGCGGTCGGCGGAATCGCTACGCCCATCTTATGTGCCAGCGCATAATTGAAAAACTTGTCGTCCGCCGTCCACCAGAACGGATTGTTCACCACAATCGTTCCGTGCAACGCCGCATTCTTCAGATACGCACGATAAAACTCGATATCCTGCGAAATCCGGTCAATGATCACCGCATATTTCTTCGGCTCATCCATCCGAATCCCGCCAATCTTCACAAACTCCGCCTCCACGCCGTCCACCTTCATCGCGTTAATCTTCTCCACCAGCGCCGGCGGAAACGTATTCTCCATCCCAAACAAAATCCCAATCTTCTTCATCGCAAAATCTCTCCGTCACCACAACTGTTTATCATTCCGAACCGGGCTGAAAGCCCGGTGAGGAACCTGCTTCTCGCGCGCACCGCCCGTCATCCTGGATCTGTTGCTGACCGCCCCTAAAAATACTTCCCCGCCATCTTCAACCACAACGGCCAGTCATGCTTCGAGTTATCCCCCCAAACATCCAGCCAGTGCGGAATCGCCTTCCCATTCAAAATCGCCGAAAACTTCGCATTCTGGTCCAGACACATATCCCAGTCCGCCGACCCCAGCACAATCTTCATCTGCCGATAGCGGCTCAAAAACCAGTCATCCGTCATATTCGGAATAAAGTCCGGAGGATTGTTGAAATAACAATCATTGTCGTAATACCCATCCAGAAACTGGTGAATATCAAACGCCCCGCTCATGCTGATGCAATGCGTCACCACGTCCGGATGCTTCAAGGCAAAATTCACCGTGTGATATCCCCCAAAGCTGCACCCCGTCACCGCCAGCTGCCAATTCTGGTTCTTCCACTTAATAAACGGCAAGAACTCATGCAGGATGTAGCGTTCATACTGCAAATGCCGCAGCACCCGCACCCGCGGATGCACGCCCTTGTTGTACCAACTCTCGGAGTCGACGCCGTCCGCACAAAACACCTGCAGTTCTCCGCGCTCAATCTTCGGCGCCAGCACCCCAATCATCCCCCGGTCTTCATACTCAAAAAATTTCCCCATCGAGGTCGGAAACACCAGCAGCGGCATCCCCGCATGCCCATACACCAGCGCTTCCATGTCCCGATGCAATTCCTGGCTATAAGCCTTTTTGTATTCGCGATTCATGATGGACGATTATGATCGATGATTTACGGTTGATAGGATTTTCGTGGAAGGGCACGGCTTTCGCCGTACCGCTCAGTGCCGCGAAAAAGATGGGCTTTAGCCCCTGCCTGCCCGGCGTCTTCTGCGGCCGAAGTATCTTACTCGATGGAAGGGTTTTACTCCATGTCCCTGCGCCATGATCTTCACCCTGCATCCAGCCCCAGGCTCTCTTCCGCATGGGAGTTTCGTCCCAGAGTCTTTCGGCTCTAGTGATTTCTCCTGTTGACTCCTCTGCGGATTCGTGGCTTACTAGCGGGCAACCCAGCCCGAGGCGCGTTTGACGCGGGGTCTGGACGTGGTGTTAGGACCCCCCTGTTTCCTGACGTCCTCGCTAATTCACCAATCGAACCTCAGCCACATAGAAAAAGTCAGCCATATAAAGAAGAAGAGGAGACGTACGATGCGCAAACTGAAGTTTCTCCCACTCAGTGCCCTCGCCCTTGCTTTCGCCTTCAACCCCAATCCTGCAATCGGCGCGGAAACCACCTCAGGCGGCAATCATTCCCGCGCACTCATCACCCAGCCCATCGACGAAGCCAATCGGGTCACCCTGGGCGGCAATACCCGTCCCGAAGCCAGCGCGGAAAATGATCGGGGCCCCGTCGCCTCTGATTTTGCGATCAATCACATGTTCTTGCAGCTGCGCCGCTCACCCGAACAGGAAGCCGCTGCCCGCCAGTTGATTGAAGAGCTCCACAATCCCCACTCCCCGAACTACCACCAGTGGCTGACCGCCCGCCAATTTGGCGACCGCTTCGGCCTCGCGCAAGCCGATCTCGATACCATCACGCGCTGGCTCGAAAGCTACGGCTTCAAGGTCAACATGGTATACACCAGCCGCATGACGATTGATTTCTCCGGCACCGCAGGACAGGTTCATCAGGCTTTTCAAACTGAAATTCACAACCTCGAGGTCAAAGGCCAGAGCCATATCGCCAACATGGGCGATCCGCGCATTCCCGCTGCGCTGGCTCCCGCCGTCGAGGGCATCGTTTCCTTGCACAACTTCAAGCCCCAAGCCATGCACACCCCGAAGGCCAACTACACCTTCGACAGCGGGGGCTTTCAAGAAGAAGCCGTCGTGCCTGCCGATCTGGCCACGATCTACAACCTGAACCCGCTCTTCGAGAAAGGCATAACCGGCGGCGGCCAGACCATCGTTGTCGTGGAGGATACCAATTTTCAGGGAGCCGACTGGAATGGTTTCCGCCGAGTGTTCGGGCTCAGGAAATACATGGGTGGCAGCCTCCTAATGGTCAATCCCACCGCCAGCGGTAATAACTGCAGCGACCCAGGAAGAAACGGTGACGATATCGAAGCCGCCGTGGACGCGGAATGGGCCAGTGCCGCTGCGCCCGATGCCACCATTGAACTGGCCTCCTGCGAGGACACCACTACCAACTTCGGCGGTTTGATCGCGATCCAGAACCTGCTCAACTCCACCACTCCGCCCGCCATTATCAGCATGAGCTACGGCGAGTGCGAGGCCCTTACCGGCGCCACCTTAAACGCCATGTTCAACTCCGCATTTCAACAGGCCGTCACTGAGGGAACCTCCGTCTTCGTTTCCGCCGGAGATGCCAACGCGGCCGGCTGCGATCGCGGCGCTGCGGACGCAACCCACGGCATCGGTATCAGCGGCTGGGGCGAAACTCCTTACAACGTTGCCGTCGGCGGCACCGATTTCGGCGACACTTACGCCGGCACCGTCAACGACTACTGGAGTGCCACCAACTCCAAGTTCTACGGCTCCGCTCTCTCCTACGTTCCTGAAATTCCCTGGAACGATTCCTGTGCCAGCATCCTGATCGCAAACTTCGTAACCGGTTCACCCGTCACCTACGGTTCCACGGGATTCTGCAACACCACGACCGGCGAAGAATTCCTGGACATCATCGGCGGAAGCGGCGGTCCCAGCGCTTGCGCCACCGGCGTTCCCTCGATTGCCGGCGTGGTCAGCGGCACTTGCGCCGGCTATCCCAAACCCTCCTGGCAAGCGGGCGTGCTTGGCATCGCGAACGACGGCGTTCGCGACATTCCCGACGTTTCTCTGCTCGCCGCCAACGGCCTCTGGGGACACTATTACATCTTCTGCGATTCCAACGTTGGAGTCGGCGGATCCCCCTGCGGCGGCGCTCCCGACACCTGGTCCGGCGCGGGTGGAACTTCATTCTCCTCACCCATCCTGGCCGGAATTCAAGCCCTCGTGAATCAGAAGACCGGATCGAGTCAGGGCAACCCCAACTACGTTTACTACCAGCTGGCCGCCAACGAATACGGCTCGGCAGGAAATGCCAATTGCAATTCCACGCTCGGCAACGGCGTCGCCAAGAGCTGCGTCTTCTATGACGTCACACTCGGCGATATAGACGTGGATTGCATGGGCACGATCGACTGCTACCTTCCGTCAGGAACCAACGGAGTTCTTTCCACCTCGGACTCCTTCTACCTGCCGGCCTACGCCACCACCACCGGATGGGATTTTGCCACCGGCCTCGGCACCATCAACGCCAACAACCTGGTCGAAGCGTGGAAAACCGTCGCCCCTTGACCCAGCGGCCGTAGCCACACCAGAAAACTCGGGTGCCCCACTTCTCGCGTCCTTCGCGAGAAGTGGGGCTTTTTTTTCATACACGCTCTTTCTCCAAGGCGGAGCAATGAAAGCGATTGCTATCAGGGCCCCTGCAGCCATGCCGTAGCGATCGGCGGGCGCGCCTCGCTCGAGCCGCGTAGCGGCGTAAGAATGCAGCCCACGGCGTAAGCCGTGGGTGCGAAGCGGAAAGAACAAGCCCCGCAGGGGCGAAAGAAAACTTCGCACCTTTGTTCCATCCTCAAAAGTGAATTCTCCACACTTTCAGTAAAATCGTTCCGCTCGTGAATCAGAACCAAATCGCTCGCTCAAAACTCTGAACTCCTAAACTATGTCCAACACCCATCTCACCGAAGCCGATGTTCGCCGCCTGCTCGATCCGGTCGAGTTGTGCGCTGCGCTGGAGTCCGCTTTTCGCGATCGCTATCCATCCATCAGCCTTCCGCCGCGCACCCACGCCGAACTCGCCCACGGCATCTTCCTCGCCATGTCCTGCTACGACGGCGCCGCCGAAACCCTCGGCATGAAGCTGGTCCTGGTTCGAGATAAGGATGTTCGAGATAAGGACGTTCGAGACATAAACGCTCGAGACCAAGATGTTCGTGATCAGCACGCAGGCGATCCAGCCAAGAGTCATGCAGGCGAACTCCACGCCGCCGCCGAAAAAAATCTTCCGCTCACCGAAGGCCGCATCCAGGCCACCTATCTGCTGCTCGATCCCGAAACCGCGCAGCCCCGCCTATCCATCGCCGCCAACTACCTCACCGACCTGCGCACCGCGGCAACCTCCGCTGTCGCCACAAAGTTTCTCGCCCGTCCCGATGTTTCCACTCTCGGCATTTTCGGCACTGGACGCCTGGCCCTGGCTCATCTAGCGGTGCTTCCCCTGGCGCGCAACTTTGAGCGCGTGCTCGTCTGCGGGCGCAACCCAGCCCGTTCCGCAGAATTTGTCCAGAAAGTTTCCGCGCAACTGCCTGACCTCACCGTGATCGCTGCGGACCCGCGAACTTGCGCTTCCCAATCCGACGTGCTCTGCACCTGCACCTCGAATTCTGCTCCGCTCTTCGACGGCCGCGACCTGCGTCCTGGAACCCATCTCAATCTGGTCGGCGCTTTTCGCCCGGAGACGCGCGAAGTCGACACCCATACCATCGCGCGCTCCCGCGTCGTGGTCGATACCTATATCGCCAGGTCGGAAGTGGGAGAACTGGTAATTCCGCTGCAGGAAGGGGCGATCGCGCGCGATCACGTCGCGGCCGATCTTCACGAACTAATCAGTGGAAAAAAGCAGGGAAGGCGCAGCCCGCAGGAAATCACCGTATTCAAGAGCATAGGCTGCGCCCTGGAAGACTTGGTCGCCGCCGAACTCCTGGTAGCTGCCCGTCGCTGAAGAAATGTAGGGACAATGGCGCAGACGTGGAACCGCCCGCGCTCCAGCGCTCTTACCGGTTCGCTGAAAAGCCTTCGCCGAAAACTATCGCGGCTTGTGGTACCAGAAGAATGCCAGCGCGACCAGGGCGACAGTAATGATCCACAGAACAATGTCTTTACTGCGGTTTTTTTCTTCGGCCATAAAGTGCAGTACAGCATACCTCAAGTTTTGGTTCAAGTGTCGCTTTGATTTCCCCAGTTAGGGTTTCGCTGCCGGGGCTGCCGTCCCGGCCCGCTTGTAGTCCTTCAACTTCACGATTTCGCGCACGTGCACCGACTGTATCTTGAAGGTCAGCGTGTCATCGACTTTCGCATAGGCCGGGAACCACAGCCCATCCACCAGTTGCCGATAGCCCACAAACACGGGCCGGATCTCCATGTGCTGCTTCTTCTTCACCTGGACCCGATCGGGCACGCTCTTGCCGCACACCTTCACGATCTGAAAATCGCGATTGTCGACCCATATTTTCCCCTGAAAATAGCGTTTGTTCTTCTCTTCCTTCTTCGGCACCAGGTGGAACACATAAGTGTCGAGATCGTCGACGTGCTGCTGCCCAGCGTAAGTCAGGTTATATTCCGCCGCTTCTTCGGTGGTCAGCATGAACGGCATGAACTCGCGAACGTCTTCCATGTCTTCCGGCGTCACCTGAATTTCCCGCAGTGTCGACTGCTCGGCAAACGTCACTTTCTCCGCGCGCTTGCCCTTGTCGTCGTATGAAACAGAGGCGATCTCATGAAATTGTCCGTCGACCCCCTTCTCGCCCAGCGTTTGCACCAGCACGTCCTGAGTGTAGGTGTAGTGTGTCCGCGCCTCTTTGACCTTGGTCTCTTGCGCGGTGAATTTCTGGATGAGTTCTGGCACCGTCATATCCTTCGGCCCAGACGTGTCCAACGGGCTGTCGCCTTCCGCGCAGTCCGTCTGCGCTTGCACCCCCGCACAGAACGCGCCGCCCAACACCATCATCGCAATCGGGATCCTCATCGCCGCTGCGAATCCGCTACCTCGGCGCGCTTTCCTTGGCTGCGGCTTTTGATCCCGCGTCTTCATCACTACTCCTCGTTCTCTCGTTCACTTTGTCAGCCCGAAACATACACCGGCAAACGACCCCGCCGCAAGCGCAGCGTAACCGCAAGCGGAGGAATCTGCGATCTCTCACCAGAAGAATGAACCTGCCACTTCCCCCGTCCAGCGCGGCTTTCGGCCCAAGTTAGATGCCTTCCCTAAATGTGCAAAGTCTTGCGCCAACGCCCCAATCCCCCTTGTAAATCCACGAATTCAAAGCTCTTTAGGTTGGTATGGAGCTTGCACCCATCTTTTGTGAATTCGGACTAATATCCCCCGCGAGCCATCACACTATGAAAATCACAATGATCGTCCTGTTCATACTTTTTTTCGGCCTGTGGACGGGCTCCGCCTTCGGACAGCTCGGGGTATCCACGTTGTCCAACCAACCACAAGTGATTGAGTCTCCCAGCCATCCGCAGCACGCTGAAACCCATGCCATGGCCACCGAGACTCCTCTGGTCGGTGGCGGAGGTTACAGCTACGCTCAAGGCGAACGCCCGCTCTGGGAGTTTGGTCCAGTCTCCGAGCCCACGCCGCTGGGCGACGTGGCCCGCGCTTACCGCAGGGAAAAGCAGGACGCCAAGAAGGCTGAGTTCGTCCTCGAAAAGCAAGGCTCATAGTTTCCGTTCGCGACCTCGCTGGTCCCGGGCCGCGGAATCTGCTGCAGCCCGAAGGGGCGAAAGATAAGCCGCCACGCCGCTTCCGGCGGGCAGTCCGCCCGTCGACCGGCGCAGGATAAAGAGCCCACCTCGTAAGCGTCGGACAATCCGCGTCATAAAATCTGCATCAAACAATCTGCGTCGGACAATCCGCGTCAGACAATCTGCATCAGACAATAAGCATCCAGCAAACGCGCTCTCCTCGAAAATCCGCCCGCGCTCTGTCCCGCGGGATTCGCGGGAGTGTACACTGCCCACAAGGGGGAAATGTATTGATGAAGCCCGGCAAGGCGGATTTTGTCCGCATCGGTTTGTTTCTGCTGTTTCTCTTGGCCACGGTCCCGGCCTATTGTCAACGGGCGACCGTCGGAATTGAAGTTGGTCAGGTCTCCGACCAATTTGCCGCTTTCCCGCCGGTCACCGCCGCCCTGCTCGACGTCAACGGAGAACTAACGATCAAGCAGCCCTCCGCCAAAACCGGAGGCCCGGCCATTGTCGCCGGAGGCGAAGTCCGCGTCCCTTCCGACACGAATGATCACGCCCGCGAGTGGGCCTTTTACGGCGGCCTGATGTTTGCAGTGCGTAAAGACCTCTCCATCGGCGTCGACGGCGAGATCCGCAAAATTTATATGCCAGTCGCGACCCTCGGCGGCCAGATCTTCCCGCGCAACAACATGGAACTGTTCCAGTTGCCTCTCGTCGTCCGATATAAGTTCGGTCCAGCCAAGCGCGCATTCTTCGAGGCCAGGGGCGAGCCGGAATTCACCCCGCATTTCAAGACCTCCGTGTCGACCGAAGTTCCGCTGCCCAATCCCGGCTTTGACCACGGTTACACCGTGCGCGGCAGCCTAGGATACAACTTCAAGAAGTGGTACTTCGCTCGCGCCAGCTACGAAACCCGCTACTTCAAGTTCGCCGAAACCTCCGGCAATCCCAACAACCTGTACAACTGGAAAAGCAACGTCGTCAGCGGAGGGGTGGGGCTGACCTTCTAACCGCAGCTCTCGGCTGCCAGCCATCAGCTCTCAGCGCGTTCAGGAGGTGGGCTGCCTGGGAAGAACTCTTTGCGCACTTGTTCGCGGATGTTCTGACGGATCTCCTCTTTGGACGGTTTTTTTTTCGGGGGACTTGCCGGTGCATCTGCTGGGGTGACTCCCGGTGAAATTACGGCGCTTCCGGTCGCGGTGACCGCGGCCGATGGATTGGGGCTGGGATTTGGGTTTGGATACTGGGCTTCGGCCCATTTCATCCATTTCGCGTCTTCTGCTTTTTTCTTGCGCGTGGCCTCGAGTGCGGCGATGGCCTTGTCTGCAGCGGTTTCTACTTCGTCGTCTTCCTCTTCCTCGTCTTCGAAATCCTGGCGGTCCCAGAGGTGCGAATCCAGGGGAGTGTTGGCTGCGTCGCGCGGGTCGAGAATGACATCGTTGCTGAAGGGTTTGAAGTTGGTGAGGCGCAGGTTGGCGCTGGCGGTTTGCAGGGCGTAGAGGAGGAGGCTGGCGGTTTTGTGGTCGAGTTGTCCGGCGACGAGCAGACGCATGACCTGCATGAGTGCGATCTGAATGGAGTTGGCGTCTTCGAGGATGGGGAGTTCGAAGGTGGCTGCGCCGCGGCGGGCGCGGTCGGCGCTGAGTTTGATGCGTTCGTCCTGAAAACGCTTGTGGAAGAAACAGAAGCGATTGCGGCGCAGGGCGGGCGATCCGCACTGGGTGCCGTTGATTTTCAGGTGCTGACAGCGATTGGGAAAATTTGCCATTTGAGTTGTCCATCCCCCCTCCCCTGGTGATTTATTGGAATCATCGGGTTGGCGGGAAATTTAGATTTGATCTATGGGCTGCAACAAGTTGCGGGCAAAATCTTGAGCGGCAAGAAGTTGCTGAGTCAAAATCCCCACTTCTCGCGCAAAAAACGCGCGAGAAATGGGGCACCCGCTTGTTGCTGGCTTATGGGGAGTATTTGCGAAGGAGATTTCTCGGTCAAGGTTGGATGAACATGGGGAGGTGTGGAAAACTCCCTCGACTTTCGAGGTGGTGAGCTAGACAGCGTGCTGCGATGTCTGAAAGCACATTCCTCCTGTCTCGCATCGCTCGCGTGTCGGAATGACAAAGCTTTAATTCTTGTCTTGGTATATACTAATAATATATACTTATTGGCGGAGACTTTTCATGCCCAAGACTGACATCGCCAAGCTATTCCAGAACGGTCGCAGCCAGGCGGTGCGGTTGCCCAAGGAGTTTCGTTTCGAGGGAGACCGCGTCCGCATCCGGCGTGTGGCGCAGGGAGTGCTGCTAGAGCCACTCATCCCGGACACCGCTCAGTGGTTCAAGGAACTGGACAAGTTCAACTCGGAGCCGTTTCTCATTTCTGAACGATCCCCAAGACAATCCCGCGGACGCCGCCAGCCCGTCACACCGAAGCGCAAGATTTTCTAGTCGGCATTTTCTAAATGGATTACCTGCTGGATACAAATGCGTGTATCGCCCTGATCAATGAGGATCCGGCTGCGGTTCGTCGGCGAATGGAGAAGGCGACCGCCTGGGGCGGGCGGGTTCTGGTGTCATCAATTGCGGTGTTTGAGCTCTGGTACGGAGTGGGGAAGAGCAGGAAGCGGGAATTCAATCGCAAGCGCCTGGAGACATTCTTAGCTGGCCCGATTCTTGTGCTTTCGTTCGACGATACGGATGCGCGCGTGGCCGGCTCGGTTCGGGCCGCGCTCGAATCCGTCGGCAAACCCATCGGAGCGTATGACTTGCTGATCGCGGGGCAGGCCTTGCGGCATCAACTCACGCTGGTGACGGCTAACGTTTCGGAGTTTTCTCGGGTGAAGGGTCTGGCTTGGCAGGACTGGGCCAAACAGTAGCTGCCCTTGTGGAGCGGACACTCGTGTCCGCTGCTTTTGGTGTTGTTCTTGTTTTCGTTGTCGCCGAAAAGTCAAAGGCGGCGGACAGGAGTGTCCGCCCCACATACGCACCCACCGACGGCCAGTCCCCTTTACTTTCAACACTTTAGCTCCGTATAATCCCCCACAGCACCGCTAAACCCTGAATTTGCACCGTTCGTTGGGATATGGATGCGCCACTCCTAGGGCGGCAATTAGGATAAGCGCAGTCAAATACCCAGGGAAAAGTGTAATTGGTGGTCGTAATCAGGAACCCAGGTCGGTAAGACCGGGGACAATTCCTTGGGAGAGCCACAGATTTTGGGTGATACTCTCAGGTTCATCCAAAGGCAAGGGTAGTAAAAGTTGCAACGCAGAGGTGTTGGGATAGCTCTAACCGTTGTTGGTTAGTCGCCATCCGAATGAAACGAAAGCCGGAACCCAGAAGTTTTGGCTAGAAGCTGGAACCCAGGAGCTAGAACGAACATGCGCAAGCCGATTAAGTACGTAGAGAAAGCAGTTGTAATGGCCGCCAAGGGGACTTGGGCAGTATTCGAGCGCGTGAACCGCGTCAAGCCGAATCCGTCGCCCACGCCGAAGTGGTCGGAGAAACCGCTGCTTAAGTCGTACGAGAAATCGAAGCCTCCGCTGGGCTGGCCGCGGACGACGGATTCGCTGTGTCCGAAGTGCGTGCCGGAAATCCGGCAGCAGATTCTGGACGGGCACTTGCCGCATGAAGTGCTGATGAATGAGAAGGTCGGCGAGATCAAGGCGCAGATCGTCGAGCGCGATGGCAAGATTCTGATGGTGAAGGACTGTGACATCCACGGGCACTTCGAAGACGTGATGTCGATCGACACCGAGTTCTCGAAGCATCTGGAAGACGTATTCCCGGGCCGCGACATCACCGCTCACAATGATGAGAAGCTGCATCACCACGGGTCTTCGACTGTGAAATATGGACGCGGTTCGGTGCTGACCATCGATCTGACCAACCGCTGCAACATGATGTGCGATCCCTGTTTCATGGACGCGAACCAGGTGGGATTCGTGCACGAGCTGACTTGGGAAGAAATCAAGACCATGCTCGACAACGCCATCACCATCAAGCCGCGGCGGCAGATGAGTGTGCAGTTCTCCGGCGGCGAGCCCACGTTGTCGCCGTACTTCCTGGATGCGGTGCGCTACGCGCGCAAAGTCGGATACAACTCGGTCCAGGCCGCAACCAACGGAATCGAATTCGCCAAAAGCTTCGAATTCTGTCAGCAGGCAGTCGAAGCCGGCATGCGCTACGCCTATCTGCAATTCGACGGAATCGGCAATGCAGCCAACGCCCATCGCCTGGTCGGCAACCTGTTTGACGTGAAACTGAAAGCAATCGAAAACCTGCACAAGGCAGGAGTCGAAATCGTTCCAGTAGTAACAATTGTGAACGGAATCAACAACGAGCAGGTCGGACGAATCATCAAGTTCGCCCTGGACAATCCCAAAACAATCAGCTTCCTAAGCTTCCAGCCAGTAAGCTTCACCGGCCGCGACGAAGCCGTAACCGACGACCGCCGCGCTGCGCAGCGCTACACGCTTTCGCATCTGGCGCACGACGTGAAGAATCAGACTGGTCTGGGCGAGCCGACCCGCGACTGGTTCCCCATCAGCTTCATGGGAACATTTTCAGACTGGGCAGATCTAATGCACGTCAACGACCCCAAAAACGACTGGGGCCAACTAAGTTGTGGCTGTCACCCGAATTGCGGGACTGGGATGGCGGTCATGATCGACAAGGAAACCAAGGAAGCGGTGCCGGTTACGGCGTTTCTGCACGGCGACCAACTGGCGAAGGACATTGCCAAGGTCAATGACGCGGCGCGAGGCAAGTTCTGGACGGGGTTTGGGATGGCGCTGTGTTTGATGAAGAATTACGATCCGTATCAGTCGCCGACGCACTTCAAGCTGATGGATCTGCTGAAGAAGTTTGACAAGAACTATCACATCACGGGGAAAAATTACGGCAAGGTCGGGCCGGACCGCACCATCGACGATGTCATGAAGCGGCGTACGACCGACCGGTGGAACTTCCTGTTTATCGCGGGCATGTGGTTCCAGGATCTGTTCAACTATGACTTCCGGCGGACGGAGCAGTGCATTATTCCTTACGCGACCCAGGAAGGCGAGATTTCGTTCTGCGCTTACAACACGGGCGTGGGATGGCGGAACATCATTGAGAAGATGCACATGACGGCCACGCTGACGAAGTGGTACGAAGAGCATGGGCGGCATGAGATTTTTGCGGGCGGCAAGAAAGTGAAGATGGAAGAAGAGCACGTCGACTATCTGAGGCTGCGCGAAGAAATTGTGACTCACGAATTGCAACATGATCTTGACAGCAAGGGCATCGCGAAGAACGCGCGCGAAGAGAAAGTTCGGGCGCGGGATGCGAAGCAGAAGGCGACTGCCGATGCGAAGGCTGAGGCGCGTGGGCCGCAGATCAATGATGAGGCTTACAACGCGCGGATGGCTGCGATGTATCGCGAGGTCGTGTTGAAGGAGAAGCCGGTGGTGGCGGAGAATGGATTTATTCCGTTGGGAGCGTTGACCAAGCCGGCTGCGCCGAAGGTGGAGACGCCGGAGCCGGTGGCGGGGGATTAGGTAGCTCTCAGCTGTCAGCTATCGGCTTTCAGGAAATCGAGACGGGCTGCCTTTTGGTGGCCCGTTTTGTTTTGTGACGCGAACCATTGGGCTGAAGCCCCGCTCTTTCTGTGCGTCTTTACGCGGCGCTCAAGCGCCGCTCTTCCGCGGTGCGGCCACGGTGCGGCAGTTGGGGTTTCGAAGGGAACATCACTGCGTTCGGCTTCGCGCCTTCGCCGGGCTGCGGTCGTCGCTTCGCTCCTCGCGCATCCCGGTTCTGGCGTGCCCCACCAGCTTGCCCGCGAACTGGCTTCCGCCGGCGCTTTGCGCCGACGGGGCCAGTTCGCCCTTTGGATTGTTCGCGAGTGGCGATGTTTTCGGCGCGGCTGGAAGCCGCGCCCTTTCAATGCCAATGGGCGACTGGATGGGAGTAGCAGTTAGAGGCACCCGCCGTGATGATGATCACGCCAAGCTCAAAGGCCTTGGCCCGGAGAATAACGATGGGGTCTTACGTTGCGACTGCCTACGGATTTCTTTCTACACTATGAATCCCAGCCAGCTTTCGGACTTCGCCGATTGAGGGTACCGAAGTCGTGGGAGAGTTTTCCCCCGTTGCGTGCTGCCCAATCTAGCGGGGAATCCGGAAGACGGTGCCGCCGATGAATTCACCGAACAAGAAAGTGGTTCCGTAGAGGGCGCCGTCGGGGCCGATCGTGACTCCGCCGTAGGGTTCTGCTCCGTCTTTTCCGGCTTGAAAGTTATGCAGAGTGGTCTTGGTCCAAGAGATGCCTGTTGATGGAGACAACTGGTAGACCGTGCCGCAGCCGACCGATTGATAATTGAAGTCGCAGCGGCCGGTGCCGCCTTGAATGGTCGTGCCGTAGAGCACGCCAGCACTATCGATGGCTAATCCCTGAGGAGCGTTGCCGTCATTTCCGCCGCGGAAACTGTAGAGGACAGTCAGCTGCCAATCGCCGCTCTCTGTGGCGGGCGGACTCAATTCAAAGACAACGCCGCATCCGCCGATGCAGTTGGTGCTGCTTCCACCGCTCTCCGACGTGCCATAGAGGTTGCCCTTGGTGTCGAAGATCATGGGCAGCAGTGTGCCGCCACATCCGTCAGGGCCGGAGAAGATGTGGATCGTCGCTTGGGTCCAGACGGTTCGGCCAGCGTTGGGCGTCAACTCATAAATCGTGCCGCAATTATTGGGATTCACATAGCTGCCCTCGGTGGTGCCGTAGAGATTGCCTTTTCGATCGCTGATGACGCCGTCGTTGGGGAGGTATCCGTCGGTCTGACCGGTAAAAGTGTAGAGCGTGGTGGCGAACCATGTGCCGTTTTGAGGCGTTAACTGAATCACCGATCCCAGCTCGTCGAAATCACCATCCGACGAGGTGAAGTAAAAGCTTCCGGAGGGACCAGGAAGCGGGGTTGATAAAGATGGATTCGCAGCGCCGATATACATTGGGCTGAATGACCAGGGAAGTGTGCTGCCGTCGGGGGTTAACTGAAAGATGTCGAATAGGTCGCTGCCGTAGATGTTTCCTGCCTGATCGAGTGCCACTCCGTTGTAAGGACGGCCGTTACCGTCGTTGGCGGCGTCGCCAAAGGTGTAGAGAATCGCTTCCTTCCAAAGGGGCGGCAATAACTTGTAGACGGTGCCACATTCATCGCCATCGTAGCAATTGGGGCCGGGAGAGCTCGTGGTGGTGCCGTAGAGGGCTCCGGTTTTGTCGAAAATGAGTCTTCCACTGGGCTGGGTTCCGTCGACGCTAGGGTTGAAATTGTGAATGGTCGTCTTGTTTCCGGTCTGCGCGGGGCTGGCTGGCAAGAGGACCAGGAAGGCTAGAGCCACCAGCACGGACTTGATGAACGTGGCATTCGGAACGTCGCGGTGGGTGGTCATGGATGACTCCTTCGGCGCAAGAATGCGCCCAATGGGTTTTGTGCGGGCCCGGCGGGGGAGCTTCCAGAGAGCCGAAATTATGTCGCATACGGGTAGGCGCGTCAAGGTGGAAGTTTGGGTGGTGGGGGCTACGGCTTTGTGGGAATGGGCTGCTTTTCGAAAAATAACGCGCTCGGCGTAGTGCGGTCGTCGCTGTGCTCCTCGCGCGCAACGCCTCCTGCGCTCCCGCCCGCTTGCCCACGAATTGTCCTGCGTCGTCGCTGTGCCCCTCCTTGGCGGTTTGCCCAACGATAAGACATTGTGGTTTTTGTGGCGCGGTGCTGAAGCGCCGCTCTTCCACGGTGCGGCATTCGTGGTTTCGAAGGAACATGGCTGCATCACAGCGTTCGGCTTCGCGCCGTCGCCGGGATGCGGTCGTCGCTTCGCTCCTCGCGCATCTCGGCTCTGGCGCGCCCCACCCGCTTGCCCACAAACTGTCCTGCGTCGTCGCTTTGCTCCTCCTTGGCCAATTTGCCCAACGACAGGGTTCATGCCGACTGTCGGGTCAATTCTTAGACATCGCGTCCGTCTCGTGGTTAAGGGATGCACTGGGGTTGGAGTGGCAGGACCGGGCCGCCCGCCAGTAGAGACAGAAGGTAGAGATAGCTTGTGAGGATGTGGAGGCAGACGAGGTCGGGCTTGACCAGGATTCTTGGAGGGATACCGAGTTGGACGGAGTTGAGTTCGTAGAGACCGAGGACGTGGTCATAGAGCGGGGGCAGGGGGAGTTTGGGAACTAGATCGAGGCGGCCGGCGATGCGGGTGGTATTGGGGACGACCTGGTTGTAGGTGGCGGCGAACTGCGGGCCGCCGGTGCGGGGACTGGCGTAGGTGAAGACGATGGGATTCTTAAATGGAGTGTTGGCGGCGACGTCGAGGGCGAGGAGAGTGGCGAGGGAGGCGCCGAGGCTGTGTCCGCAGATGGTGAGAGAGGTGACGGGCCGGGGGAAGGCCAGAGTCGGCAAGGCCTTCGTGACCGGGGTGGATCCGGAACCGAGATCGGTGGTCGTTGTCATTGACAAGTACATGGCGGTGAAACCGTCGTCGGTGTGGCCGGCACCGGCGAGGAAGGGAGTGGGAACCATGAGGAACTCGGCGTCGTGAATCCATTCCTGGATGCCTTCGGTGCCGCGGATGGCGATGACGACGTCGCCGGTGGCGGATTGGAGGATCAGGCCGATGGAGACGCGGGCTTTGCCGCGGTCGGGATTCATGTCGGTGGCGAGGTCGTTGGCGAAGATGGAAGTGATGACGGTATAGCCCGCGCCGGCGGGGATGGGTTGGCCGGCGTGGTTGGTGACGTCGTCAGTAGGGATGGCGTAGGCGGCGTTGACTAGCTGGGCGTAGAGGATGGCTTGGGTGAGGTCCATTGAAGTTTTCCTTTCGCGCGAGAAGTCGTCGGCAGGTGGCTGCCGTTGACTGGATTTTCGTTCGAGTGGGGAAGCGGGCTCGCTAGGATTTTGTCCCGGCCCCTCGACGGGATCAATCTTCGCTGGATGAGCAGGGATACGTTAGAACTATGGGAGGGGGCGTGTCAACGGGTCGTATCGGGTCTTATCGCGCGAGGAATTGGTATATGGCCGGCGAACATCAGGAATGACAAAATGAATCAAAGTCAAAATCCCCACTCTAACGTCGCAAAGTGCGCGACGTTAGAGTGGGCCACCGCATTTATTTTTCTTCTTCTAGACTCTTCTTCTTACTGCGAGCAGGTGGGGCTGAAGTAGGTTAGGGCGTTGGCGGCGGCGGTTAGTTTGCAGGAGACGTTTAGGCCGGTGGTGTCGGTGTTTTGGTAGATCTGGGAGGAGGACTGGTTGGTGTTGCCCAGGAAGACGTCGCTGGAATTGTAGATGAGCGTGTCCTGGTGATGGCCTTCGTTGGTCAACACTCCAGAGTAGGTGAGTGTGCCGCTCTGCGCAGTGCTGTTCTTGTTGGCATAGTTTTGCGAGGCGGTGGTGGTCACGTCGATGTCGCCATTGGACTCAACGACCTCGACGATGTTGAGAGCCAGGGGGAACTGAAAGTCATTGGTGGTGGTGACGGTGGGTTGGCCGGCGGTGGCGACCGTCGTGGTGGAGTTCACGTTGCTGATTTGATAAATGTCCTGCACGTACTCGAGGCTGTTGATTACGAACTTCTGGCTGTTCACGAAATTGATGTGCTGGGAAATGGTGGTGGTGACTTTTCCGTGAGAAGTGTTGACGTAGCCGGCGATGGTGAAATTGCGGTTGGAGGCTACGCTTAGGGTGCCGCTGATGGTGTTGCCGACGTTCAGGTTTTCGGTGACCACCGGGGTGGGAGCGGCGGTGAGAGTATTTTTAGTCAGGGCTCCGGTGACCGTGGATGAGCCGGAATCGAGATAAAGAAGGAGCGATGCAGTCGCCGAGAAATAGTCGTCGGCGTTGAAGACGCTGAGCGAGACGGTGTGTGGTTGGCCGTCGCTGAGTTGGGCGGCGAAGGGCGTGAGATCGACGCGGTAGGGGGCCAGGTTCAGGGTCTGGATGCCGGGGATGGGGAACCAGAGAAAGGGATCGATGCCTCCGGTGAAGATCCAGGGGTAGACGGGGGCGACACCGGCGGGAGAACCGTCGATGGTGATTTCGGTTTCGCGGAAGCCGGTGTTGGTGCAGCTGTCGAGTTCAGTCGCGACGTCGTTGGGGACGCAGGTGTACCAGAATTCGTCGTCGTTTTGGCTTTGGGAGAAGACGTCGAGGTAGGCGTTCTGAATGTTGGTCGGCAGAGTGAAGGTGCCGGAGAGCGTGTCGGTCGAGGAGTTGAGGGCGACGGTGCCGCCGGTGGGTCCGGCGGAGAGCGCGAGAACTTCATTCGCGGTCACAGGTGCGGTTTGGCCGGGAGCCAGGGGATAGAACTCTAGCGTGGAGCTGGCGTAGATGATTCCGGTGTAGGTGGTGTTGACGGTATTGCCGATGTCGGCTGCGCCGGACTGCGCGGTGAGGAAGATCGGGGAGTAGTCGGTGAGATCGGTTTCGACGTGCCAGCTGGGTGCGAGCGTGGGCGAGGGCTCGGCGGTGGTGCCGAAATAAATGTTGGTGGGGCCGAGCCAGAAGTTGGCGGTGCGATCGTATTGAATGCCGGCGGTGACGTTGATATCGGCGGTGAAGACGACTTTGGCCCAGGGGCCGGGACAGTCGGCGGGAGGAGTGTAGGTGAAGGGGACGGGATTGTAATTGTCGAATTCGGCGCTGCTTAGGAGTTGCACGATGCACGGAGTGGTGGAGGGACGAGGGATGGTGGGGTCGGCGGTGACGGTGTTGGCTGATCCGATGGTGTAGGGTCCGTCGGCGAAGGCTGCGGGAGCGAATGTGGCGAGGGCAAGGGCGAGAGCAATTGCGGGCGTTCGACGAGACAAGATATGGGGCACGGGGAACCTCCTGAGAGATGTTGGAAGCCGCGCCAGTCACGGGTTTTGGGAGCCTGTGCGGGGCGGGAAGAGAAGTTTTGCAGGTGGATGGGGGGAGTGTCAAGGGGGAGGCGTTTTTGGGGGGGCAGCCGAGCTTTGCTCGGCTTGTTCGGGTTCCTTCGGCTTTGCTCAGGACAGGGTGAGACCCGGACCTGCGCAGGCAATACCAATGCTACAAAGTCAAAATCCCCACTCTAACGTCGCAAAGAGCGCGACGTTAGAGTGGGCCACCGGAGCCAGCCCTTCTCCACAAGAATTTTCGTGGGGACAGGAAATGTACAAATTGGTGACATGGCGGTGACAAAGGGGAAGCGGGGTGGGGCCTAGGATTCGGGGTGCTGGCGGGTTGGTTTGTCACGGAACCCCTACTCGTACTTTAGCGAATCTGATTTAAAGGAGAATTGCAATGCCGAGTTTAGTTCGTCGTTTACTTCCTCTTGCTGCTTGCTGCGGGCTGGCGCTGACGTTATCTGGCGCGGCCGTGGCGCAGACTTTCACCGCTGTCGACTTGGTTTCGAACCTTCCGGGAAAAGCTGCACATCTGGATCCGCTGCTGGCGAATCCATGGGGTTTGGCCTATGGACCGGGCGGGCCGTTCTGGATCAGTGACGAGGCTTCGGGATGGTCGACGCTATACGATGGCAGCGGGACTCCGGCATCGTTGCAGGTGGTGGTGCCGCCGTCGTCGGGTACGGAGGCGGGGTCGCCAACGGGGATCGTCTACAACGGGTCAACGGAGTTTGCGATTGACACCTGGACGTCGGTGTTTATATTTGCCACGCTGGACGGAACGATCCAGGGATGGTCGGGATTTTCTCCGAACGCGACGCTGATTGCGGTGCGGGCGGCGGGCGCGTCGTATACGGGCCTGGCAATCACGAACTATACGTCGGGGAACCACATCTATGCGGCCGACGCGGCGAATAATAAGGTGGACATGTATGACGGGAACTTCAACCTGGTGAGTTCGTTTACCGATCCGGTGACTCCGCCGGGGTTTGCGCCGTTCGGAATTCAGGATATTTCCGGGCAGGTGTATGTTGCGTACGCTGCGCAAAATGGCGGGACGGGGGGATTCGTCGACATCTTCGGAGAAGATGGCACGTATGTGAAGCGGTTGGTGCAGGGCAGCCGAGTGTTGAACCAGCCGTGGGGAATGGCGGTGGCGCCGGGAGGTTGGGGAAAGTTCCGCGGGGCGCTGCTGGTTACGAATAACTCGTCGCTAGGAAATATTAACGGCTTCGATTTGACGACTGGTGCGCTGATCGGCACGCTGAAGGACGCGACAGGGCGGGTGATCGGGGTCAATGGAATTTGGGGAATCGAATTTGGCGGGGGAACGGCGGAGAATGGAAAAACAAACGAGCTGTTCTTTACTGCGGGTCCGAACGACACGAACGGGTATTTCGGGGCGATCAAAGTCGTCAATTGAAACGAGGCGAGGGGTGAATGCGAAGGCCGCCTGCCAGGGCGGCCTTTGTGTTTGAGGGTACGACAAGCAGAGAGTCTAAGATTAGGAGTTAGAGTCGAGATCAAAAAGGTCAAAATCAAAACCACCACCTGTCGCGAAGAACGCGACAAGGGGTGGCCGGACGAGCGAAGGTCGCCCGTCCCCGCACGGCTTTCCTCAGACAGACGTTCCGCTTGATGTGTTAGATTTGAAGGGTTGGGGGCGCGTAGCTCAGTTGGTAGAGCAATGCCCTTTTAAGGCATGGGTCGCAGGTTCGAGTCCTGCCGCGCTCACCACGATTTCAAAGTAGTTAGCTGATTTCGGCAGGGGCGATTTCGGGCACCCCCGGACACCCAGAGCGAGTGGTGCTCTAGTTTCTACGCTGTTGCGGTAACCGTCCGCGCCTTCAATTTCTCCGGGAATGCGACAGGAAGCACCATCTGAACGACCTTGTTGTGTGCGTCCTGCTGATCGGCTGAAACGGCTTGTGCGTAGAGCTCCAGGGTAATCTTTGGGCTTGTATGGCGAAGCTGTGACTGCGCGACCTTCACATTTTCCCCGTTTGAGATCAGCAACGTCGCTAGTGATCGGCGTAGTGTGTGCCATCCGATCGGTGCTTCCTTGCTGCTCTGTATTCCAGCAACTCTCTCGATCACGGGACGAATGTGTCGTCGGAAGAGGATTTGATAGGTGTATGGAGTCTTGCCATGATAATGCGGACTGGCAAAAATCCAATCCTCGTCCGAGCGATAGGCCGTGTTTTCCCGCCAAAGACGAAGTACCTGCAGTACCGACTCCGCCAGTGGTAGGGGGTTGTTCCTGCTTTTGGTCTCCTTCAATTCGCCTTCGACCAATGCGAATTCGGACCGAAGGATTCCTGTCCCCCACCCGACATTCTTCCACTTCAATGCGATCAACTCTGATGCGCGCAGAGCCGTGACTGCATCTACCAGCGCCATCGTCGCCTCTCGTAACGGCAACTGCTCCAGAGTTTGACGAACAACATCTGGGGCAAGGGCCACACGCCGGATTGAAACTCTGTTGCTTTGACGAACTCCGGTTGAAGCACCGCGATGTCCCGGACTTCCTCCCTGGCCGCACACCGGGTTGCATTCTACCAACTCCCAGCGAACCCCGTGCGAGAAGACCGCCGACAGCACGTTCTTGATCTTCACCTTGGTTCCGTCCGGGCGCTGGATTCTGTCCAACCATTCTTGAATTTGCATGGTCTTCATGCTGCAGGCAATTCGACCGTGCCAATTCGGTTCGATCCAGTTCTTGATGTACGACTTGTTCGCCTTGCGAGCCGATTTTGACAAACGTGGAAGCTCGTGGTCGAGGTAGTGGTTGATGAGATCCCCGAACGTGATCGCCTTTAGGCTCAAGTACTGTTTGTTTTCGTTGAGCCGGCATCGTCGCCGATCGGCCTCTTTGTTCGCTGCCGCTTCGGTAGGGAATTGTCTCGTTGTGCCGATGACATCTTTGTGCTGGCGCCGCTGTCCGTTCGCTTCCTCGCTCCAGCGGAACACCCACACCGTTCCGATTGCTCTCTTTTCCTTGCGAAGCATGCCCCGGTTGTAGCGGACAGGCATGCAGTGATCGTGGCTCAAATGACCCTCCTCTGTGTCTTGTCACGACCAGCTTCTCCATGAGCGGAATTTACCTGACCGCGAAGATGTTCCGCAAGCTCTGAAATGAGGAAATACCATCTCTTGCGAGCACCGGATCCGAAAGGATGGGCGGGAATCCGCCCCTCTCTGGCCATCTGTTTTATCGTTCGAGAGGAGTAATTCAGAAATTCTCCAGCTGCGTTTGCCTCTACAAAAGGCTCGGGTGATTGTGCGCCCAGATGCGGAAGAGCTCTAACGGTAGGTTTTCTCCCGCTCGTGTTCCAACCTGCGGTGTCTGCGAAATGAAGGGAAGAAGATTTTCTTGTTTGATTTGGCTGGGGCATGGTTAATCGACTCCTGGCTGGTATTGTGCTTGACAGTAACGCAGTGGTACCAATACAGTCAATATGTATCGTTACATAATTTTTGTTGGGAGGGCCGATGGCAGAGAAGGCACCGATACTGCACCAACCCGTGATTTCCATTCGGATTTCCGAGGAGCTCCGCTCAAGGCTGGAAACGCTGAAGGAAGTGATCGCTCTCAAGACGGGCCAATCCGTCTCAACATCGGAGGCTGCAAAACAGTTGCTTGAGTCAGCGAGAGACGACCGTCTTGAGTTAGCAACCCTCCTCACCGAGCCAACCGATTCTCTGCTCAAGATTCGCGGGAAAGCGGAGGCAAAGTTGCCGCTATCCCTGGCCGAATGGACCTTGGTTGCCTACTACTGCGCCAAGGGTGCAGAGTCATTTACGAGCACCGAGCAAGGCCAGCTTTCTTATGAATCTTTGGCCGAGATTTTGGAGGCATTTCTCGCTGCTTATGCTCTGGTACGCCGACAAAAGAAATCGCCTCGCGACTTCTTTTATTTGATGACGCTTCCCGAGGACAAACAGGCTGCAACAAAAGAGCCATCTGCGGTCGGAAGCGAAGACGTTCACCGAGTCATTAAGCATACGATTCAAATGCTGAAAGACACGACTCAGAAGCGTCGTAGGCCCTTGCTTGCCATTCGCAATCTCTACACTCTCTTGGATGAGGAGAAGTTCTCGAATGTCGAGAAGCTGAACGATGCTCTGTTGCCCCATTGGGATGCTCTATGGCGCGTATGCGCAAGAGGGAATTATGCGGTTCATCGCAAGGCTTTGCGCCCACGGCCAACAGAGGAGGATAACGACGATTTTGAACTCCCCGTGCAGCGAGGATTGCCCGCACAGGAAGAAGGCGGATACCGTCTGGATCTCGTGCGGGAGAAAGGCAACGAATTCTCCCCGATCTTGCAGTTTCCTGGGCCGTTGGCAGCTCGTTATCCCGTGGGCGGATACGCACGGATTGCCGAGTTCAGAAGGATGCTCGAAGGGCACGACATGACACGCCCTTTCGCACAGTGGAAGGGGTCTTATTTCTCGGCCATCAACATGATCATGGAGAACGAGGAGTTGAATGTGTCGTTTTGTGCGCGCGAGAACGGGATCAGCTTCAGCTTTCCTCTAGAGCACTGGAAGGCACTTCGCACTTTGTTTCAGCGGGCGTGGCAATCGCCAGACGTGGTCAGCGCATGGGAAACGTTGTCGCTGGAATATGGCGAGATGTAGAAGCGCGGTGCTTCGCACCGGAAGAAGGGTGGGACACGTCACCCCCAAATTGGGAACTGCGGAGCGCCAGACGGGGCTTCGATGTTTACGCAGGTTAACTTTCGTGGCGTCAACAAATTCGGTCATTCGCTGAACGAGCACTCCAGCGGACGATAACGTTTGTTTGCGACAAAGTGCTGCCCATCGTCGATCGTGTAAACGCGTTGGAAGCGCACGACCTTGCTGTGAACTAACAATTACGCGGTTTAACCGCAGCGGAATCAAGCGCAGTAGTGCAACAAGGCGGTTCGTCCAATGAGTAGTCCCCGCGCTCAAGCTAATCCGCAGTCCAGTTTGCCGTTCGGAGAAGAGGCGAAGCCTGGCTTTCGGACGAAGACTGCGGCCACGCGGCTGACTCCGGACGAACTGGCCGAGATCGAAGCTGCCGCCGAAAGCGCGGGGCAGGCTCTCTCCGAGTGGCTGCGCGGGACCGCTCTGTGCGCTGCGCGACAGCGGCCCGCCGACGCCAGCGAACTGCTATTGGCAGAACTCTGGGCAGTGCGTTACACGCTCCTGAATCTCTTCCACGCAGCGTCTCAAGCGGCATCGGAAGGCAGACAACTGTCGCCCGATTCCGTCCTCACAATTCGCGACCAGGCAGACGCACGAAAGCTTCAGCAGGGGCGCAAATTGCTTGATGACTTCTTCGCCCGCGAGGGCAAAGAAAGAGCTCGAATGCCATGAGTGCCATGCCTCTTCCCGGAATCTTTTCGCTCTTGACGCCGTTGCTTTGGGTAGCCGCGATTCTCCTTTTTGCTACTGGCGCTGCGGAGCGTGTTGCAGAGATGGTCTTCAGGTAAGCGGCGGGACGTGGAATCGATCGAATGGGGCCGCCCTCAGCCAAGTTTGATCCAGAGATGGAGTAAGAAGATGGGCAGAATCCGATTCAGGCTGCCGAGATTTTCGCGGCGGCAGATGCCGGAGATCGCGCTGAAACCAGCGGCATCTGTGCCCGCGAATGCTCCCGCCGGTCCGCCAAAGAAGCCTATCCAGCCAATGCTCGGACTCTTTGTTTCGACAGTCAATGGTTCGACCACCGCCGCACCCGAGACCAAACCCAAAGAGGCGTTCGCCTGGGAGAAAACGGAGGGAATCGAATGAGAGACAAATTGCCAAGAACATCACTTCACGCTTGAGGGACGCTCCGTATGCTAACGATCTCGAAACCGCTGTCAGCCAGCCAGGCGCAGACCTACCATGTGCGGGAGTTTGCTTCGCAGGAACAGAACTACTGGAGCCGCGATCAGCAGGGTCACAGTGAGTGGCAGGGCAGGCTTGCCGAGCAATGGAAGCTGGCGGGCGAAGTTGACGCAGAGCACTTCGCGCGGCTGAGTGAGGGCCTGCATCCGCACACCGAAGAGCAGCTCGTACGCCATCAAGTTTCGAGAACCTATGAAGGCAAATTTGGCAAAGAGGTAACCAGCGCCGAGCATCGCGCCGGATGGGACGCCACATTCTCTGCGCCGAAATCGGTATCGCTTACCGCGCTTGTAGGCGGCGATGATCGGGTGCGGGAGGCCCATCGGGAGAGTGTGCGCGCGGCACTTCAGGAACTTGAACGATATACGCAGGCGCGGATCGGCAATGTCCATGCCCCGGAAACGACCGGAAAATTTATCGCCGCCACTTTCGAGCACGACACCGCGCGGCCTGTCGATGGCTATGCTGCGCCCCAGCTTCATACTCATGCCGTGATCTTCAACATGACGGAGCGCGACAACGGTCTCGAAAATGGGAAACAGATGCGAGCTTTGCAGCCCCACGAGATGTTCGTGTCACAGCGCTACATCACCGCCTTCTACCGATCCGAGTTGGCTCTGCGTCTGGAAAAGCTTGGCTACGAACTGGAGCGCGGCAAGCACGGACAGCCGGAGATAAAAGGCTACACGAAGGAATATCTGGAGGCTTCCAGCCCGCGACGTGAACAGATCAAAGACCATCTCCGGGAACAAGGGATCGACGGAGCCGCGGCGGCAGAGATCGCGGCCCACCATACGCGCGACCGCAAGGAACTGCTGTCGCCTGGAGAAGTCTTGCAACGGCACCGCGAGTTGGCCGCACAGTACGGGCATCAGGCGGACCGCGTCGTCGCACAGGCGCGCCAACATGGGCAATACCAGATGCCCGAGCCAGAGGTTCAGGCGAAGCATGCCGTGACCTGGGCGCGCGATCATGTCTTCGAGAGATCGGCTGTGCAAGACCGGCGCGCGATCCTTGAAACAGCGCTGGTACGCGGCATGGGGGAAACCACCTATACCCAGGTCCGGCAGGAGTTCGAGCGCCGGATTGAGGCCGGGGAGTTCCACGAAGTCTCGCGCATGGGCGCTGGCCAACAATACACGACCGCCGTGATGGTACGCATGGAGCGCGAGATCGTTGGCCGGATGCTGGAAGGCAATCGGCGCGACTACAGCGACCCCATGCTGGTCTCGCCGAAAGTGCGCATCGCCACGGAAGACCGCTACCCGGAGTTGAATGCGTGGCAACGCCAAGCAGTAGACGAAATCTTTCTTTCGCGGGAGAAGGTTGTCGGCTTAGATGGCATCGCAGGCGCAGGCAAGACAACAACTCTGTCTGTGATCCGCGAAGGCGCGGAGGCCGAGGGCTACAGAGTGGAAGGTTTCGCCCCAACGTCTCGCGCGGCGCAGAAGCTTGGCGAAGCAGGAATGGAGACATCCACACTACAGATGCATCTTGTACGTGGACAGCATCCGGATACAGGCGAGAAACGGCTCTATGTGCTCGACGAATCCTCTCTGGCATCGACCAGGCAGGTGCATGAGTTTATGGACCGGCTGCATCCGAATGACCGTGTGTTGCTCGTCGGCGACCGGCGGCAACACGAGGCCGTTGAAGCCGGGCGACCCTTCGCGCAGCTCCAGGACGCGGGCATGAAAACCGTGAAGCTCGAAGAGATCGTGCGCCAAAAAGACCCGGAACTGAAACAGGTAGTCGAGCAGCTCGCGCGGGGCGAAGTGCAGCAAGCGATCCAGAATCTTGACCAGCAGGGCCGAGTCCATGAGATTCAGGGCCACGACGAGCGCATGGTCGCTATTGCGAAAGAGTATGCAAAATCGCCGGAGAACACGCTGGTGATTTCTCCTGACAATCGCTCTCGCACGGAGATCAACGGACGCGTCCATGCGGAATTGCAGCGGAGTGGCGTCGTCAGCAACGAGGAGCAAAGCATCAGGACGCTAGTGCCGCGCCAAGCCCTCACCGGCGCGGACCGCACATGGGCCGAGCGCTATGAGGTGGGAGACGTGCTGCGCTATTCGCGCGCATCAAAGGAAACCGGCATCGGGAAAGGCGAGTACGCACAGGTGAAGAGTATCGACGCTCCGAACAACCGGCTCACAGTCGAGATGCAGGATGGCACGCAGCGCACTTACGATCCGCGCAGGCAGCAGGGAGTCTCAGTCTTTCGGGAGGAGATGCGGAGTTTTTCAGTAGGCGACCGCATTCAGCTCACTGCGCCGGCCAACAACCTCAGAGTTGCGAACCGCGAGTTGGGGACCATCGAGAACATCGACGGAGACGGGCGGCTGCGCTTGAAGATCGACGGTGGGCGTATGGTTGAACTCGATCCGCACAAGCATCCGCATCTCGATCATGGGTATGCCATGACCAGCCACTCCAGCCAGGGACAGACTGCCGACCGTATCTTGATTCACGTGGACACCGAACTGGGTGCCAAGGATCTGCTCAACAGCCGCATGGCCTATGTCGCTGTCTCGCGTGGGCGCTATGACGCGCAGATTTATACGAACAATGCAGCAACGCTCGGGCAAGAACTCAGCCGCGATGTGTCCCATTCGCCCGCGATTCAGCAAGAGCCAGCAGCACACAAGATGGAACCACAAACCAGGCACACGAACGAGATTGCTCAGAGTTTGGGTCTTGGTCTCTAGCGTTCCAAATCGAAATGATATCCGGGGAATTTCGGACGGTTCGACGAACCGGCGCCAAATCGAACCGCTGTTGAGTGCCGACCTCGTCGATCCTGGCTAAGGTCCGCGGCACCGGCTATTTAGGGCTGTGAAAGATAATCCCGGCGCGCGGCGGGCGCCACCACATCCTAAACAACAAAAGCGTCATGTCCTTCACCGCGTAATCCTGAAACTCACATTGCTGGTCAAATTCCCCTCCGGAGTCGCCACCACCACCGCCCCTGTAGTCGCTCCCGCAGGGACCACTGCTGTGATATACGTATTACTGATCACACTAAACTTCGTAGCCGCAACGCCGTTGAAGGTAACGTTGGTTGTGCCGGTGAGTCCTTGCCCGAGAATCTGTGCAGTCTGGCCGACCTTTCCGCTCGGCTGCACAAACGCGACGAACGGGCCAAGGCCAACATTCTCGCTGAAGATCGTGCCATTGGAGGTGACGCCGTCCCCGAATGTTGACCCATAAAAGATGCCGTTGGTGGCCTGAAGCAGTCCGGCATATGGAAAGACCCCGCCGTCGGGGTCAGGGAAGCCATAGAGAGTAGTCGCCCCTCTGCCCGATCCAACCTCGTAGACTGTGCCCATCCCAAAGCCCCCCTCGGTTGTGCCGTAGTAATTTCCGTCCGTCGCCCATACCAGCCCACCGAAAGGCTCAGCGCCATTGCTCCAGTTGAGATATTGCAAGGTCGTTAGCTTGCCTGACGACGTGATTTTGAATATTGTGCCGCAGCCGCCGCTGCACACGTCGATCACCGTCCCGCCGTAGACGGTGGTCCCAGAGAAGTTCCCGTTGGTGGACTCAACCAGCTGCCCTAATGGGTTGGAGCCATCTGTATAGCCGAAGATGTGGAGCGTGGTCAGCGTGCCAGAGGGCATCATCTTGAACACCGTGCCGCAACCGGCGGACTCGCAGTCCTCAAAAGCAAAAGCGCCATAAGTAGTCCCGTAGAAGTTACCATCGCTGCCTTGAATTAATGAGCTGGGGGAGGAGCCATCACTGCCGTCGAAATTGTGCAGCGTGGTGAGCTGGCCGTCAGGCGTAATCTTGAAGACCGTTCCGCAGCAATAGACTCCGGCTCCGCCGAAATTTGTGGCTCCATAAAAATTCCCGTCGGTTCCAAGAGTCAAAGAGCGAGGCACGAAGCCGTCCGAGCAATTGGCTTGGGCGCAGAAGCTATAAAGCGTTGTGAGCGTGCCGCGCGGAGTGATCTTAAAGATCGTGCCGCCAGCATGTGCGCCACCACCACCGGCTATTCCATAAAAGTTTCCATCCGTACCCAGCACCAAGGCGCTCGGGGCTTGTCCGTCGGTGCAGTTTTTTTGGGGGCAGAACTTGTGAAGCGTGGTCAGGATGCCAGCCGGGGTTAACTTAAAGACGGTACCGCAGCCTTGCGGGGGCAGGCACGAGATAATTCCTCCGCCGCTGGTCGTTCCGTAGAGGTTGCCATCTCTTCCCTGGACGAGTGCAGCAGAGGGATAGGCCCCGTCGACCATATTGAAGCTTATTAGTGCCGTGAGAGTCTGGGCATAGGACGTTATTGCGCCAACACCGCAGAAAATCAGGGCTACACAGCTTATAGTTAACCATCCGAGTTTACCCATAACTACTATCTCCTCGTCGCTCTCGCGGCTTTGAAATCTCCAAAATTGCAGCGCGATCACTAAGAACTCGATCACATCGGCATTTACGGTGCCAGAGCGATCACCGGCTCGGCGGTGGTAGTCCAGCTATCTGCTGGCAGCGAGAACTGGCCTAACTGGTTGCCGCTCGTTGTCGGGCCTTCCATTGACGCTCCCAGCGGAATCAATGTTGACACCATGGCTGACAGCTTGAGAGTGGTGGCCGTGCCAGTGAATCCGAGATAGTACTTCCCTGGCGGGAACGTCACTGTCCCCTCATTGAAAGCGATAGGTGCGTTCACGCCCGTCGTACCGAAAGACTGCGCGGGGATGTGCGCCACCAGTGCAGCACACGGTGGCGTAATGGCCATACATGCCGTCGTAGAGTTGGAAATCGCGAAAATCCCGACACTGTAGGAATTTGAACCGTCTGGCGTCGCCACATCGAGCACAATGCTTCCAGCAGCTAACTGTGTCGGGATGACCAAACCATAAACCCATTGTATGCCGGACGACGTGAGTCCCACGCTGCCCATTGTGGGGCCGTTTGTCCAGTAGCTAGATAGAAGCACACTCGCCGTCGGAACTAGGTCAACCAGATGACTCGTGCTGGAGTCCGGGTCGCCCACGGCGATGCCGATGGATTCGCCGACTGGGCACGCAGTAGCGCTATTCACCACATAGCTAGCTGTGGCATCATCCTTACAAACGAAATCACCGTTGCTGAAGGTGACGCTCCCGGTGCTGTGAATCGGGACTCGGCCGTAACGCACGGGAGTCAGCGTGGCGCCTGTATTCGGCGGTGGCTGTAGCGCAAGTTGTCCTGGGATGCCGCTATTAAAGACGCCAACCCACTTCTCCGCCGCGCCAGTGGCCGTGCAGACTTGAACGGACTGCGCCGTGCCGCTTGGACAGGCCAACCTGCCGTTCGTCCCCGATGTGCTCGATACGAGGTAGCTTTGAAGAACCTGCAACGGGCCTTCTGCTGACCCGGTGAAGCTGGATTGAAGCTGCCCCGGTTCGATGGTAATGCCTCCGGCAGCCGTAGCCGTTGTCGTGGTCACGGTCGTATTCGTCTGACCGGTGAACGTGGATGGCGTAGTCGCACTCGCCGACGAAGTGGGTTCTGGACCCACGGTTATCTGGCCAGCTGCAGCCAAATTAATAGCGTTTGGAAAGAGCATGGTGATGTTGCCGGTCTGATTTGTCGTTGAAGACGGCGTGGGTCTCGACCACTCGATAACGTCCTGCGGGTTCGCGCCGCTGCCTGCATCGACTCGGAGACGCCAGCAGCCCGGCTCCGATGAGGGGGACGTTCCGAGCCACTGCTGTGCGCATATTTGGAAATATGGTGAAGGATAGTTCATTGTGGACGTTGCCGCGGCATTCTGGAATATGTCGATGCCGCCCATGCCATTTGTAAACGGTGTTGGCAGCGTTGCACCGCCGGTGGAGTTCGCCTGATTGAGGATTTGCAGCGGGGTGTTGGGGTCGACGCCGTTTACTGCCTGGATGGTTTCCAAATACGACGTAGCCGAAAGCGCGGTGCCGTCCGTCGCCGACAGCAAGGGCAGGAGCGTGGTGCTGCACTCAGTGATAGTCACCTTGTTGGGGGATGCAGTGCTGCATGACAGTGGTGCTGCGGTGCTCGACGAGCGAGCTTTTGGTAAGGGACCATTCGAGTCGTCGATTGTGTCTCTTGCGGATCCTTGCGCCTTCAGCACTGGGATCGCTACCGGCGTTTGACCGGATGCAGAAGATGTAGAGAGGCTGATGGCAAGGGTTAGTAAACTACCGATGCAAAGGGTGGCGAAGCATTTTCTCATTGCCGTTTCCTCAGGAGGCTAAGCACGAGCCTGTAACGACTGCGCGAAACTCACGCATCTGCCGTCTCAATTCTGGGGAAGGAAACAGCGAGAAGCTTTCGAACTCTGCCCCCTCCGCAGAGCTCCTTCAAGCTGAATGCAGCCTGATTATGTCTCGCGTGGAGGTTTATGTCAACCGCGGCAGGATGCTTTCAAGCCGGCAGGGGCGTAGTTTTCCATGGGTACTGCAACGAGCTTCCACCTCACTAGTGCCATCTCTGACGTGGCGTCTCAACCTCAAATGGAGTTCCCAACAACGGGAATGTTTTCCTGTACTACCTGGAGCGAGTGAGCTTTCAAGAGCGCAGGAAACGTCTCCCATTCGCCTGCGATTCAGCAATAGCCATGAGCGCATAAAAATAGAACCACAAATCCGCACACGAATCGGATCAGTCAAGTTTGGTTCTAGGTCTGTGATGCAAGATTCCGGAATGGCATGCCCCGGATAGCCAGAGCATAGCCGAGGCCCGGCCAGTGTCAAGGCCGCGCTTCGCGCGCCGCGTTCGCGGTCGAAGAGCCTTGACACTGGCCTTTGCGCCTCGGCTTACTATTCAGCTATCCGGGGATGTCAGATTTCTAGTTCTAAAAAACGGCCCCGCGCCCGAGGGAAACAGCTGTTGACGGCAATTGTCCTCTTACACATCGAGACAGTGCAAAGGCCGCTGTCCCGTCAGAGAAGATCTAGCAGCTGAGAAAGACGTGTTCAAACAAGCATTCTCTTACGAGCATGAGAATCATTACTTATAGCGACACTTATAGCGACCTGCATCTTGAATTTGGCTCGGGCTGGATGTTACCGCCACATGCCAACGGAGATGTCATGATCCTGGCAGGCGATATCGTCACGCTAACGGAATCACTGACAGGAATGGCCAGCTGGATAGGCCATTTGGCTCAGCGTCGATGGCTGCGGTCGAGTCCTTCATGCCGTCTTCTGGGTGCGAAAGGTGTGCTGGGACGGTTTTTCTTGACACCCAGAATCAGTCAATGTATCTTGGCGCTAATTTAGCGTGAAGCTATGCCTAGATAGTTTCTAGTGACATGTGCTTCCCACGGCCTGTCTTAAATATTTCCCCTAGGAACTGAATATTCGCGTCAGGAGTGGAAGTCGCTATATTCCGCTCTGGGTCGCGTGGACAACGAAACGCACATGGCGACGATGCCAACTGTTGCTTGACGGGACTAGTCAAGACAATGTTCGAGGCGAGATCATCGCTACAGGCCAGGAGAATTCTCGATGAAACAGGCTAACCGCAGAAATGTATCGTTGATGATTCGGGTCCTTTGCATGATGGCACTTGCCCACCTGAACGGAACGTTGGCAGCCCAGGTCACGATCAACAACACTGGTAGTATGTCACGAGTTCTTCTTGGAGTTCGGCAACGGGGGGTACAACTCAGGAC
>Ga0209274_10000102_pt1 | contig 75800 bp, 56 predicted proteins | sample HubBroMetageREF1_FD_188343 | JGI IMG/M metagenome (GOLD analysis project Ga0209274, IMG submission 188343) | Reference soil microbial communities from the Hubbard Brook experimental Forest, New Hampshire, USA - Hubbard Brook CCASE Soil... | ecosystem: Environmental > Terrestrial > Soil >...
TCGTGTAACGTACAATGGCCACCGCGGTGAGTGCACACCCCGCGATAGAGACGTCAATCTCCACCAGTTCGCCCGCCCGCAAGCCGCCCCGCATCATGGCGGCGAGGCCACCCTCACTGATGTCGAGGCTGATACCGCCCGCCGAACGGATTCCGCCCACCTCCATGTGGCGAAGCGTTACTGGGACGCTGAACAGGGCTCGCGGGTAGCGTTGCTGCGGCCGTCGCTCAGAGTCCGCGGTACGTGCAGAATGCAGATCGACTGACATAAGATGTGCCCTCCGGCGCCGGTCTCCATGGTGCGGTCGCAGTTCTGATTGATCAGGACGGCAGAGCTGTCCCCGCCGCGGCCGGCGGCAGCGTCGCACGAATCACCTCCAGCAATTCGGCATTGTCGGCCGGCTTCTGAAAAAATGCGGCCGCCCCCGCCTGCAGGGCTCGCTGCTCGCTGCTCTGCGGGTCGCGGGCCGTCAACACGATGACCGGAATGCTCGACAGCTTGTCGTCGTGCTGCAAGCGGTCGAGGACCACATAGCCGTCGCCGGCCGGCAGTCCAAGATCGAGAATGATCAGGTTAGGTTGTTCCTTGTGGGCTTGTGCGATGGCCGAGTATCCGTCGCCGGCATGCACCGTGTCATAGTGATTGGCTCGCAGGCGCAGTTTCAATGCCTGTCTCAGGTCAGGGTCGTCGTCCACGATCAGGATTTTTGAGCTTGCCATTGTGTTTCTCCTATTTCCGAGGTCCACGCTCAGCGGTCGGCGCGGATCTCCTTTAACACGATTTAGAATTAGTGCGATTTGGAATTCTGTGGCCCTGACGGGGCAGAACGCGCTATCTCGGTTACGCAATGGGCGACATCCTGTACCTGCTTTTTCAAGCTGTCTTCGTTCCCGGCCTGCTCGCTTCCGGCATCCTCGCTTCCAGGGCCGGGAAGAGTCACGGCCGCGGCCGAGACTTCCAGTTCGCCGTGGGTGTTTAAATCCGCGACTTTCTCCAGTTGCTCGCGAATGCGAGTCATCATGATGCCGACTCGATCCATGTCGGTCGAGGCCACCACCAGGAAGGTTTCCTCCAAGCCAGCCGCCGCCATCGGAGGCAGAACCAGATCCTTGTCGAGGTAAACGCACCGCTGCAAGGTTTCCAGACAGCGCTGGGAAATGTCCTTCCACCTTCCCCGGAAGGAGCTGGAGCGGGGCCGCAGCACAACCTTGACCAGAACCACGGCATCGCGCATGCGGCCCTGGTGAGTGATCACTGGGAACAGCAGCCGGGCCAGGGAATACAACGGCAAGGTAAATGAGAAGGTTGTGCCTTCTCCCGGTTCGCTGGCTAACCAGATGCGTCCTCCGTGCAGTCCTACCATTTCCTTGGCGATGTACAGCCCCAGGCCCAGGCCTTTTCGGCTGCTGTCCACGGTTGCGTTCGGATCCTGATAGAGCCGCTCAAAGATCAGCGGTTTTGCCTCTGCGGAGATGCCACAACCCGTGTCCGTTACCGAGATGTAGGCGAAGTCCGGATCGGAGGGCACGGCGCAGGCCTTCACCGTGACCGCCCCGCCGGACGGAGTAAACTTCACCGCGTTGTCGATCAGGTTGATCAGTATCCCGAGAATCCGGTCGGGATCCGCATGAACAAAAGGAAGGGTCGTGTCCACGCCCACCTCCAGTCCGACGCCCTTCTGGCCGGCCGTGGCCTGCATCATGGCGACGGCCGAGCGAATCAGGTCGCCGATCCCGACACAGCGCGGTGCCAGGCGAATTTTCCCGGACTCCGCCCGGGTGGCTTCCAGCAGGTCACGAACCATGGCTCCCAGCTGGTTGACGCTGCGCAGAATGGTTTTGAGGTGGTCGTGCTGTTCGGGTTGAACCTCGCCGGCCAGGCCGTCGAGCAAGATGGTTACATATTGATGAATGCAGGTCAGGGGGGTGCGCAGTTCGTGCGAGACATGGGAGAGAAACTGGTTCTTGAACTCCAGTTGCTGCTTCCGGCTCATCTCCAGGGACCGCAGCAGCGCCTGGCGCTCAACGGCGTAACGCATGGCCCGGCCCAAACCACTGCTGGAGATCGCGCCTTTCACCAGATAGTCCTGCACGCCATGGTGCAAGGCCTTCATGGCCAGCACTTCATCATCCTGTCCGGAGAGGATTACGACCGGCACATCCGGCGAATGTTCCAGCACCTTGCGATAGGTTTCCGCTCCGTGGCTATCCGGAAGGTTGAGGTCCAACAAAATCACGGCGGGCGATCGTTCCTTGAGAGAGGCGAGCCCGTCGGATAAACGATTGACGCAGTTCACGTCGACCGGCGACTCGCCTTCCACCAGCCGCAACCGCACTAGATCCGCATCCCCGGGGTTGTCTTCGATGAGTAAGACTTGGGTTGATTGATTCATCTTTTCTCTTTCCGCGGCAGGCTGGCAAAGCCAAGCCAAAACTGCGCCATGGATTGAACTGCCGCAACGAATTCCGCCAGATTTCCCGGCTTGTTCAAGTAACAGTTCGCTCCCACCTCATAGCTGCGGGAAATATCGCTGCTGGCCTGAGAGGTCGTGAAAATGACCACGGGAATCCGCGCCAGTGCAGGATCGGTCTTGATGTTCGACAGCACTTCGCATCCATCTTTGCGCGGCAGGTTCAGGTCGAGAACGACCAGATCCGGCACTGGCGCGTTGGCATATTTCCCTTGTCGCCGCAAAAACGAAATAGCCTCCTCTCCGTCATTCACCGCATTCATGTGATAGTTTCCTCCGCTCTGCGCCAGCACTTCGCTGGTCAGGTCGATGTCCGCCGGGTTGTCGTCAGCCATCAGGATTTCAGGTGTGGTTCTCATGTCTTCTGTTCCCTCGCTTTCGCTTCACTAGTTGATGTTTACTTTGATTGGAAGAGTGAACCGGAAGCTCGAACCGCGGCCCGGTTCGGATTCAAACCAGATCCGTCCGCCATGTTGTTCGATAATCTTCTTGCAGATCGAGAGCCCGATTCCATTCCCCGGATATTCGGCGCGGGTATGCAGGCGCCGGAAAATGATGAACACGTTTTCCGCTTGCTCGGCGGCGATGCCAATTCCATTGTCGGCCACCGAGAAAACCCATTCCTTGGCCTGCGCTTCGGCATTTACGCGAATCAAGGGTGCTTCCGAGCCGTGAAATTTGACGGCGTTTCCGATCAGGTTTTGCAATACCTGCACCAGCTGGGAACTATCGGCCATCACCACCGGAAGTTGGGCTTGCTCGACCACCGCACCACTCTCCCGAATCGCTGCCTCCAGATTTATCAAAGCCGTCTGCAGCACGGCGTTGCAGTCGGTGCTCTGCAGCGAAAGGTGTTGCCGTCCTACCCGTGAAAAAGTCAGCAGGTCCTGCACCAGTTTCTGCATGCGCAGAGCGCCGTCGACCGCGTAGTGAATGTATTTGTCTGCGTCCGCATCCAGTTTGCCGCGGTAGCGTTCCGCCAGGAGCTGCGAATAGGTGGCAACCATGCGCAGCGGTTCCTGCAAGTCGTGCGAGGCTACATAAGCAAACTGTTCCAGATCGCGATTGGAGCGTGCCAGATCCTCTTGCCCTTGCCGGTTCTCCTCCCGCAATCCTTTCTCGCGCACGGCTCGGCGCACCGAACCCGGCAGGCGCGCCAGTTGGTCTTTCAGGACATAATCGGCGGCGCCCTGCTTGATGCACTCCACCGCCGTCAATTCACCCAGCGCGCCCGATACCAGGATCACCGGAATGTCCAGCCCTTCCCGGCGCAGCAGTTCGACCGATTCCATTCCGTTCCAGTTGGGCAGTTTGTAGTCCGCCAGAATAACGTCGTAAGAGTTCTTGCGCACCAACGAGGTGAATCTCTCCTCCGTTTGCGCGATGTCTTCCGTGGCTTCAAAGCCGCTCTGGCGCAAGGCGCGTAAGATCAACTCCGCATCCGCCAGTTCATCCTCGACCAACAAAACCCGCAACTTGCCGCCGCTCTGGTCGGGGAGTTGCGCCGCAGCTTTTTCGTCGGCAACGAGGGTTGTCGTAACGGAACCTCCCATTCGATCCGGTCATTCCCATTCGCCCGCGGTTTTCCATCTGCCGATACAAGCGCGGCCCCGCGACTCGTGAATCACTTACACATTCGCCATCGGCTCCCCTGATTGCGACTTGAGTCGAAAGTGGCCGCATTGCTATCCAGACGACCAAGGCACCGGCGGGCCGGTCGCCGTGTGGACGACGCGCTTGGACCGTGTCCTTCCGGGTGCACGGCCGGAAGCTATTGAAAGAACAATCACTTGCGCCCGCTCGACCGCTAATTTCTTGAGCGCGAAACCAATCGCAACCCGGAATGATATTCTGAACCGAATGCGTCTCGCGACCGAAGTCTTAGTAAAATCCAACCGCCCCCCGACGGCGATCTTTGCCTAGTCTCCGACGATGGACCGAGCATCAATCCCAGGTAAGAAAACGCACAGAAAGAAAAAGGAAAAAGGTACAGAAAAAAGGTACAGATAGAAAAGCAAAAGGAGCAGGGAATGACCCACCAACTGACCGAAACTGCGTCGTGGCGTGCGCTGCAGGCGCACTACGAGAAGATCAAGGACGTTCCGCTGCGGCGTCTGTTCGCCGAGGATCCCCGCCGGGGCGAACGCTTGGTTGCCGAAAGCGCTGGTCTTTTCCTCGACTACTCGAAGAATCGAATTACCGATGAAACCGTTCGGCTGCTGATCCAGTTGGCCAGGGAGCGAGGTGTTGCCGAGCGGCGCGATGCCATGTTTCGCGGCGAGAAGATTAACATCACAGAAAATCGCGCGGTTCTGCACGTCGCCCTGCGCGCCCCGCGAGGCGCACAGATCAAAGTCGATGGTGAGGACGTTGTCCCTGAAGTGCACGCCGTGCTGGATAAGATGGCTGCGTTCTGCAACCGCGTGCGCAGCGGAGAATGGAAAGGCCACACCGGTAAAGCGCTGAAGAACGTGATCAACGTCGGCATCGGCGGCTCCTACCTGGGCCCCGAGATGGCCTACGACGCGCTGCGCGAGTTTACCGATCGCACCATGAAGTTTCGTTTTGTGGCGAACATTGACGGCGCCGCATTCGCCGAAGCCACGCACGACCTCGATCCCTCAGAAACTCTATTCATTCTGTCTTCAAAGACTTTCACCACGCTGGAGACCATGACCAACGCCGCCACCGCTCGCCGGTGGATCGTGAATGCACTAAAAAGCGACGCCGCAGTGGCCAAACATTTTGTAGCGGTCTCAACCAACGCGGAAGGAGTCGCCAAGTTCGGCATCGATACAGCCAACATGTTCGGATTTTGGGATTGGGTCGGTGGGCGTTATTCCATGGATTCCGCGATCGGACTTTCCACCATGATCGCGATCGGCCCCAATGGTTTCACGGAGTTGCTCGGCGGATTCCACGATATCGACGAACACTTCCGCTCCACGCCGCTGGAGAAGAATCTTCCCGTCCTGCTCGGTCTGCTGACCGTCTGGTACAACAACTTTTTCGGCGCGCAAACCATCGGCATCATGCCTTACGCGGATAATCTCAAGCACTTTCCGGCGTACCTGCAACAACTGCAGATGGAAAGCAACGGCAAACACGTGGACCTCGACCGCCAGATCGTGAGCTACCAGACCGGGCCGATCCTGTGGGGCGAGCCGGGAACCGACGGCCAGCACTCGTTTTATCAGCTCATCCATCAGGGCAACAAACTGATCCCGTGCGACCTGATCGGATTCTGCCGGCCGCTCAGCGAATTCACCGACCATCACGATCTGCTGATGGCGAATCTATTCGCACAGGCTGAGGCCCTGGCTTTCGGCAAAACCGCCGAAGAGTTGAAGGCCGAAGGCTCGCCCGATTTTCAAACGCCCTTCCGCGTATGCGAAGGCAATCGGCCGACCAATCTGATCCTGGCGGAAAAACTGACTCCGCGAGTCGTCGGCTCACTGGTCGCGCTCTACGAACACAGCGTTTTCACGCAGGGCGCAGTCTGGAACATCGATTCTTTCGACCAGTGGGGCGTAGAGCTTGGAAAAGTGCTGGCCCAGCGTATTATTCCCGAGCTACACAGCTCCAGCGAGCCTCAGCTCAAACACGACAGCTCGACGAACGCGTTGATCGGGCGTTATCGCCGGCTGCGCGGCAGCCGGTAGGCTACGACTAGATAAAATGGCCAGCCAGCCGAACTGACGTTGCTGGCGCGTGAGCCGTTTACAACTCCGGTTGCGCAATCCCCTTTGCAATCGCTTCGTCGAGCAGCTTCTTCATCTGTCGCGAAGCTTCCTGCGCCAGTTGGCTTTGCTGTTCGCCAAGCTTACCTTGTTCGTCGCCGAGTTTTCCCTGCTTTTCCCCCAGCGCACTCATCTGCTCGCCCAGCTTGCTTTGCTGATCGCCAGCCTGCGACTGAATGTCGCCGATCTTGCTCTGTAAGTCCCCAATCTCCGATTGAATCTCACCCACCTGTTCCGCAGTAGCTCCGCCGTTAAGTTTTTTCAATTCAGCTTTGAGTTTGTCGAGCTCGGCCGTCATGTCCGGAACGTTCACGTGAACCTGTTCCATTTTTGTCCCGAGCTCTTCCTGCTGTTTTCCCAGGACTTCCTGCTGCTTGCCGAGTTCTTCCTGTTTCTTGCCTAGCTCTTCCTGCGGAGCCCAGAACTTGCGGGCGCGATCGATGGTGGGTTGATCGCGAATGATGTACGACTTCTCATCGCTCTGGAACCAGATGAAGTCACCCGTGATCGACTTCCTGAGTTTCTCGACATGCCGGGCATCGTCGACCGAACCCGACATGGTGAGCGAATTGGTCCCTCCGGTGACGATGACGAAGCGTTGTTGATCGTCATAACCGTAAGAATAAGAATATCCGTGGCCGTAAGACGAAGAGGATCCCGAGCCGGCAGACTGCGTTCGCCACGCGGCCGGCGGTACAGCAACAAAAGGTGCAACCGGAGCGAGCGGCGCAACTGCGGCAATCTCTCCCACGGACGGGACGCCACGAATCGCGGCGACGGGAACTCCCCCGCTGACCCCTCCGTGGATTCCCCCGCTGTTTCCTCCCGCGATTGCCAGGGGTGCTGGAACAGTTTCAGGAGAATCCGGTGGCGGCGGAGGAGTCTGGTCTTGTGCGACCGCAATGCCCCGGGCGTCGAGATAGGTGCTGGCTGCGTGCACAGAAGCTACGAGATAGACAACCGGAACTGCGAGTGTGACAAGCACAAGGACAATCGAGTTCTTCAGACGCATGGCAACAGATCCTTTCCAGGAAAGAATTCTTTCTAATCTTTTTTCGGCTTGACCCGCCTTGGCCATCGCAACCCCCTGCCACCAAACCCGTCCGGGCGCGGCCTGCAAGGCTTCGAAGAATCCCAGCAACGTTCTGGCGTAATCCTCGCGGTCCGCGCCGCAGATCAGCGCGGCCTCATCGCTGGCTTGCTCCGCGAGGTCGGCGAGATGGCGGTCGAGCCACCAGGCCAGCGGGTTGAACCAGAAAATCGCGCGATGCAGCAGCGAGATCCGCTGGGTGAGCGCATCGCGCCGCGCCACGTGCGACACTTCATGCGCCACTACGGCGTCGAGCTTGGCGGCATCCCACTCTCGCCACCCCGCCGGCAGCAGAATTGTGGCGCGCAGCACGCCCATCGTGAGGGGCACGGAAATCAGTTCAGATTCGGCAGCCTGCGGAATGGAGGCCAGTCCGGAGGCGCGCGCAAGGGAAGCGACTCTCAAAGTTACGCGCGGATCATCGATCCATTGTGAGGCTTGGCGCAGACGGCGGCCGAATGCTAGCCCGACGCAGAAGCGCACCAGCAGCAGCCACATAATAGCGAAATAAATCCCAGCGGCAGCTGGGCCCCACGAAACGGAATTTAGAAGCCGAGACAGAAGGGAAGACAGAAACGACGCGGAAGCCGCTGGCCCCGGTGCGATGCGCGCTGTTTCGTTCGGTCGTAGATTGCGATCCACCGCAGATACTGGCGTCGCCGGATGCGTGGTCGCGTGGAACGCTGCCGGCCTTTCCCCCTGTGCGCTCGCTCGAACAACCGTGTCTTTCGCCGCGGCCTGCGGAGTCTCATCACGAGGCCGGGTCAATACAGACCTAAAAACCGCGGGCGCAGGAACCGATACAGGTGGAATCATCCACTGCAGTAAGGGCATGGCGAGCGCAGCATACAGAACCCCGGTCCAGGCGAAGAGACGCACCGCGGTGGACTTCACGCGGACCGCAGCCAACCCAAGACCCACCACGCCACTCAGCGCCAGAGCGCGCACGGCGGAATTACACAGCAGGGAGAGAACGCTTGCGGACGCCGGAAAGGCGGCGATCAGCGTCATGGTTGACCTTCCTTTTTGTCGGCGGCCATTTTTCCCGCAGCCGATCTTTCAGCAACCGTTCGTTCGGAGATCTTGCGGGCAAGCCGTTCCAATTGCTTGCGATTGAGCACGGCGTTGTCCACCATGCCCAGCACCAGTTGCTCGGCAGACCCGCCACAGAAGCGGTCGATGATGGCCTTCACCGCACGCACTGCAACGTTCTGGCGCCCGTCCGACGCCGCATAGATGAATGTGCGGCCCTGAGTCTCGTGGGTGAGAAAGCCTTTTTCCTCCAACCGGCGCAGCACGGTGCGAATCGTCGAGTCCTTCATCGGACGGGAAGCAGCCAGCCCCTCACGGCAAGCTTCGGATGACGACGGACCGTGCGTCCAGATATAGTCCATTACGAGCTGCTCGACTTCTCCCATATTCCTCAGACGTGCCCTCTTTAGACGATTCAGCTTTGTGTTAGTCATTGTAGCGTTACAATATGTAACATATAGATCGGGGGCTGTCAAGAAAACGATTTGCCAGCTTGCGTCGACCAATCGATCCAACTCGCCGAACCACGCGCGAAGGTCAGAAGCGATGCGCAAACCGCCGTCACTTGCTAATCAAGCCCGCCGCGCATACTCTCACAGTAGGGTCTACGGTTTCGGCTGAGAAAGGGAACACATCTGACAAACGACGAAATTAAGGCTTCTTACGTTGTCATCCGCCACAACGTCCGAACGTACGAGTCGGCGGGAGTAGTCGAAGTGGTCAAGGGGCGAACCAGCGCGGAGTCCGCCCTGAAGAAGTTCGAAAACAATCAGAGCTCAGCCGATCGCCACGAGGGCTGGCGCTACTTTCTCGAAAAGACAAACCTGAAGGCGGGCACGGACCCCGCGGAAGCCACCGTGCTGCGTCAGGCGGAACTGGAGAATCGAGAGTCCAAAGCCACACAAGAAGGGAACGGACCCAACGGCGGCGTAACCTCGAGGTGAGCCCGATATCTGAACCCAGGACGTGAAACTGAACGTCCGCCTGCAGCAATTCGCTTGCTAACCGAGGTCTCTGCGGCGTAGCATCTCTGCTGTGCGTTAGACCGAGTCGGTCGTGAGCAGTTCTCGCCTAATCAGCCTGTACCTGCTGAGCAGTACCTCCGAATCTCTCCAGCGTAAATTGCAAACTGATTGAAAGGAATACCAGATCTATATGGCAGAACAAGGAACAGTAAAGTGGTTCAATGACGCCAAGGGCTATGGCTTTATCAGCCGCCAGAATGGCGAGGATGTTTTCGTGCACTTTTCAGCGATCCAGGCGGGTGGTTTCAAGAGCCTGCAGGAGGGCCAGTCCGTGCAGTTCGACGTGACCAAGGGCCCCAAGGGCTGGCAGGCTGAAAACGTCCAGCCGCTGTAACCGTCATCCCGTAGTACGAAAATTGATGATGCAAAAGGCGATCTCCCCCGGGAGATCGCCTTTTCAGTTTTGGCTGGGTGGGGCCAGCCCTTGGCCTATGAGTTTGCTCCGCTGGCCGGCAACTTCCGGTTTGCCGGCAAACCAGAAGCTATCGTCTGGCTATCCAGTTGGGCGCGGCATGCTCCCACGATAGGCGCCATTCGTTGACGGGCTAGCACCGCGTCCGTAAGATGAAGCGACTGGAGGCAGCGCTCCCTTTAGTGATCGGCCAGACCATTTCGCACTACCGCATCGTCGAGAAGCTTGGTGGTGGCGGCATGGGCGTGGTTTATAAAGCCGAGGACACCGAACTGGGCCGCTTCGTCGCGCTCAAATTCCTGCCGGATGAAATGTCGCAGGACCCCCAGGCCCTGGAACGGTTTCGTCGCGAAGCACGCGCGGCATCTGCACTGAACCATCCCAACATCTGCACCATCTATGAAATCGGCAAGAGCGGCGAGCAGTCTTTTATCGCCATGGAATTTCTCGACGGCGAGACGCTGAAGCATCGCATTGGCGCTAAGCCGATGGAGACCGAGACGGTGCTGGCGCTGGGCATCGAAATGGCCGACGCGCTGAATGCGGCGCACTCCAAAGGCGTAATCCACCGCGACATCAAGCCGGCCAACATTTTTGTGACGGCCCAGGAGCATGCCAAGATTCTCGACTTCGGACTGGCCAAGGTTTCGGCCTCCGGCGGGCGAATTCCTGAAAGTGCAGTGCTGCTGGAAGCCACGGCCGACGCCGGCCCCGCTCAGCTGACCAGTCCCGGCACGGCAATGGGCACGGTCGCATACATGTCACCGGAACAGGTGCGGGGGAAGGAATTGGATGCTCGCACGGATCTGTTCTCGTTTGGCGTGGTGCTCTATGAAATGGCGACGGGCACCTTGCCGTTTCGCGGCGACACTTCAGGAGTGATCTTCGAGTCCATCCTCAACCGGGCACCAACGAAGCTGGCGCGCCTCAACCCGGAGGTGCACCCGGAGCTGGAACGGATCATCGACAAGGCCCTGGAGAAAGATCGGGACACGCGCTACCAGCACGCCAGCGATCTGCTCGCTGATCTCAAGCGTCTGAAGAGGCAAAGCGAATCGAGCAGAATCGCGGTGCAGCGGGCGCCCGAGGTAAAGCGCAACCCGGCCTGGATTTGGATTGCCGCGGGCATAGCCGTTATCGCGCTGGTGACTGCTTTTGCGTGGCACTTGCGGTCCGGTAAGGCAGCGCAGATTGATTCGATTGCCGTTCTGCCTTTTACCAACGTCGGCGGGGATGCCAGCGTTGACTACCTGGGCGACGGCATCACGGAGTCCCTGATCGCCAGCCTGACCCACGTTCCCGACCTGAAGGTGAAGTCACGCAACTCTGTCTTTCGCTACAAAGGAAAAGATGTAGACGCGCAGAAGGCGGGCAGCGAGCTGGGCGTGTCGGCCCTGGTCAGCGGGCGCGTAACGCCGCACGGCGACGACGTGGAAGTCAGCGCTGAACTGACCGACGTCCGCGACAATACGGAGCTTTGGGGACAGCACTACAGCGGCAAGAGCACAGATATTATCGTGCTGGAGCAGCAGATTGCCGGCGATCTGGCAGCGAAATTGCGCTCCGGCATGAGCAGTTCCGAGAAACAGCTGGTCACAAAACAGGGCACGCAAAATCCCGAAGCTTATGAACTTTATTTGAAGGGGCGCTACGCCTGGAACAAGCGGACTCCCGCGGATCTTGAGGCGGCAATTTCCTATTTCAATCAGGCGATTGCCAAGGACCCCAGCTACGCTCTGGCATATTCGGGTCTGGCCGATGTTTATACGGTGTATCCGGTCTACGGCGCGAATGCGAACGATGTCATTCCTAAATCGAATGCCGCGGCGCGCAAGGCGCTGGAACTGGACCCGACGCTGGCGCATCCCCATGCCGTTCTGGGCGGCAACTATATGGAGTATGACTGGGATTTTGCCGGGGGCGAAGTTGAGTACAAAAAGGCCTTCGAACTCGATCCGAACGATGCCACCGCCCACCAGTGGTACGCCCAGGACATCAGCTGGATTGGCGGCCGGGAACAGGAAGCGCTGGCCGAGATCAAGCGCGCCCAGCAGCTGGATCCGTTGTCGCCAATCATTAGCTCCAACGTGGGAACGGTTCAGGCCGTAGGACGAAAGTTCGACGAGGGTATTGCCACCTGCGAAAAAGTGGCTGTGGAGAACCCGACGTTCGCCCAGGTTCACTTTTGCTTAGCCTACGCCTATTGGGGGAAAGGCATGTACCCCCGGGTCGTGGAACAGTACAAACTCTGGGGTCAACTGGATGGAGACCCAAAGGACGTGGAGTTCGCCGCCGCTCTCGAACAAGGCCTTCATACCGGCGGATGGAAAGGCGCTCTGACCAAGGGCGTTGAAGTGCGGCTGGCACAGCGGAAGGCGAGCTACTGGTCCGCCTACGACATTGCGGACCTTTGCGCCGGGTTGGGAGAAAAAGACGAAGCCTTTCGCTGGCTCAACGCCGCCTACCAGGAACGCGACTACCAGGTCGAAGGCCTGAAGACCGACTTCCGTCTCGATCCTGTGCGTTCCGACCCACGTTTTGCCGAACTCGTACGTAAAGTAGGGCTGCCGCAATAGTGAAAGTATCTGTACCTTTTCCCCCGAATTCCACCTTGCCGCTGGTGAGCACATTAACGGGGGATTGGCGTCGACAGCCTGTTCTATCGCCGCCAACGACGACGGGCTAAGCGGAAGCAATCCCCAAGCCAGCAGTTATGGGGGGCCAGACGTCCACATTACTTGCCTTGCCCAGGCATTGTGAAGTCCGCCGTTCCAATCTTAATGATCGTTCCACGAGGCTGTGGTTTCGCATCTTTAGAATCCTTACCTGTCTCAGGCTGGTCCTTCTTATCCTTATCCGCCGCAGGCGGGGGTGCCGGTTTTTCCGTCCACATGCCGTAGACGCGCCCGCCATAAGCTGCGATGCCGCTGTAGTCTCCGAAGAAGACGCCGCCGGCTTCGAACGGTTCGTCGGTCCAAGCGTAGTTGTCGAAGTTGCGTCCGCCGTCAGTAGAGCGCGCCAGGGCCACGATCTGCTTGCGATTCTCAGGGTCGCGCCGCCGATCATAAAAGATAACGTTGATGGAGCCGTTGGTTGGGTCGACAGCGAGCCACTGAAAAAACTGTTCCGCCCCGTTATGTACCGGATCATTGTTCACGCGGACAGGTTCCGACCAATGTTTCCCGCCGTCGTCGGAACTCGCCAGGAAAACATCAAGGTCGCCGTTGCGGTAATCGCTCCAGGTCACATACAGCCGTTTACTCTTCGGGTCGATAGCAATCTGCGGAAATCCGTTGGCCCTTTCCAGCGTTTGTATGGCGAACATGATGGGCGCCGTATGAATCACGCCACGCGCCCGCGAAAACTTCTCGCCACCATCGCGGGATGTTGTGAACATGATCTCGTCATCCTGGCTCCAGATGGCGTAGAGCGTGCCATCCGGACCGACCACGCCGGCGAATCCCTCCGCAGCGCCATTGTCATCGCGCGGCAACCCGGGGTGAGCGTCGATCTCAATCGGCTGCGACCATGTCTTTCCATCGTCGGTCGAACGGGACAGCACCATCTGCGAATCAGCTAATCTCCACCGCGTCCATCCCACGTAAAGATTGCCCGCATAACGCCCCTTGGTGTTGTCCGCGATAATCGAGGGCTTGTCTTCAAACGGAATTCCCGGCGAACTCGTCTGTTCGGCGACAGGGAAGTGATCCGCTTCCCAGGTCTTTCCGCCGTCAAGCGAGCGTCGCACAAAAATGCCGTTGCGCGTCGCGCCCCGGCCCCAGTAATTGAAACTCCCCAGCTTGTCAAAGGCGATGTAGCACACAAAGGCATGGCCCTGGTTATCGAACGCGACCGACACATCGCCAGAAACGCGATAGCTTTTCGGGTCCACGTTCTCAGCCAACTGCCAAGTGTGGCCGGCATCCTGCGAATAGGCAGCGTGCACATTGTCCTGAAACACGCCCACCACCTGCTGCGGATTAGAAGGATTCACCGCGATCGCCGGCTCCGTGAAAAATCCCGGCGTGGGAGTAATCGTGAAGACCTGGGCCTGCGGTGCCTTCGGCAGATCCTGGCTCAGCGCGGGCGGAATCGCACTGCAGAAGAAAGTCAAGACAGCCTTGGCTGCGAAGTGGCGATGTTTCGAGACGAACATTTTCTGGAGTCCTCTGGTATCCGCGATCAAGTGTACGTCGATCACGTCTATTTGGTTAAGGAAGGTCTACGGAACATAAAGCCGCACCTCCGGCGATTCCAGCATCGGCCCCGTAGTGGGCCATTAACAGTGGAATCTCAGAGGCGCGCGGATTCACGCACCAACCCGGAAGGCGCTTCTTGATTTCATCGAAAAACGGCCTCAGCATCGCCGCCACACCGCCGCCCATCACCAGCACGTCGGGGTCGAGCAGATCAACAATATTGCCCAGCCAGGGTGTCAAGACCTCAACCGTCTCCAGCAAGATTTCCTGCGCCAGCGGATCGCTCGCCACATAAGCCTGCCCCACCATTTCGCTGGTGACGGCCGCCACATTTCCCTGGGCGAGTTCGAGGATCATGGAATGCCGAGACGGTTCAGCGGCGAGCTTGGTTCGGGCCCGCAATCCAATAGCCCGTCCTGAGGACAATATTTCAATGCATCCGCGTTTGCCGCAGTTGCAAACCGGCCCGCGGTAGTCGATGCTCACATGACCGCCTTCGCCCGCCGAGCCGGTGTTGCCGTGGTAAATGCGGCCATCGAACACAATTCCGGTTCCGATTCCGGTTCCAATCGTGGCATAAAAAACGTAGCGGAATCCGCGAGCAGCGCCCCAACGCGTTTCCGCGAGAGCGGCTGCATTCGCGTCGTTGTCCACCTTGACGGGCACGTCGTAAATCGCCCGGATTTTCTCGGCCAGCGGGAAGTCCCGCCAGCACGGCAGATTCGGAGGATTGAGAACGACGCCCGTCTTCGGGTCAAGCGGACCCGGCGCACAGATTCCTATGCTTCGAAATCCTCCGCCCGGCCTCGCCGATTCTGCCATGGAATCGATCGCTCCGGTCACCGCCTGGAAAGCCGCTTCCGCCGTGCCGTTCGCCACCATCGGCTTGCGGCCCTGCGTAAGAATCTTGCCGTCGCGGTCCACAAGCCCCACGGCAACCTTGGTGCCACCAATGTCGACGCCAAGAATTACGTCGCCGCGCTTTGAGCTCTCAGTCATGATTTGCGGAAGTAACCGAGTCTATCACTGAACCGTTGTATGGGTTCCTAAGTCGCTGATTCTACAGTGCGATCATGGTGCCGGCGCGATATCGCAAAATAATGATTCCTTCCATCGAAATTATGAATCCAAGCAGTTACGTAAGATTGTTGACGGCGCAGGACGACCAACTTACAATTCAAAAATCGTATGTCAGAGAACCCCAATCTTCGCTCCATGTGCTGCTGCACTTGTTGTTGTTGTGCATGCGTGTGCGCTGGCGCGGGGAGGTTGCTGACCTAAGAGTTTCTTCTTAAACACGGCACTCATAAACCCATCGCCAGACGAACCTGGCGGTGGGTTTTTTATTTGCCGCGCGCTTTTGTCTTTCACTTGGTTTTCAACTTATGACCCAGATACTTGCGACACAGACGATACAGAAAAAGAAAGAAACGACAGCCCAGCGAGTCGAGCGCCTGAAGCGCGCCATGAATCCCTGGGACGGGCTGGAAGAAATTCGCCGCTTCGCCCGCGAGGGATTCGATTCCATCCCAGCCGAATGGATCGGCACCTATTTCCGCTGGTGGGGCGTATATACCCAGGGTGACGGCGCCGGCGTAACCGGCGGTCAGGGCGGAGTTGGCCGCGCACTGCAGCGTTTCATGGTGCGCATCCGCATTCCCAACGGCATGATGACTTCCCGCCAACTGCGCGCCATCGCCGATCTCACCCGCCAACACGCCAACGGAATCGCCGACCTCAGCGTTCGCCAAAACATTCAACTGCACTGGGTCACCATCGAATCGCTGCCTGAAGTGCTCGACGGCCTCTGGCAAGTCGGACTGAATACGACAGGCGCTTGCGGCGACGTTACACGCAACGTGACCGGATGCCCCGTCGCCGGCGTGGACGCCGACGAAATCGTTGACGCCTCGCCGCTGGTTCTCGAAGCTTCGCATTTGCTGGCCGGGAACACCGAGTTCTACAACCTGCCGCGCAAATTCAAAATCTCAATCACCGGATGCCGGGTATGGTGCCCCTATCCCGAAATCAATGACGTGGGCCTTACCGCAATTACTCGCCGCGTCGGCGGAAAGCCGGAAGTCGGCTTTTCGCTGCGAGTGGCCGGCGGACTTTCGACCGAGCCTTATCTCGCCGCTCGCCTGAACGCCTTCGTGCGCTGGAACCAGGTTCTGCCAGTCATCAAGGGGATTGCGGAATTGTTCCGTGATTCCGACGTTCTGCGCGAACACCGCGAGCGCGCCCGCCTGAAATTTCTTTTCCTGCGCCACGGCTGGACTGCCGACCGTTTTCTTGCCGAGTTACAAGACCGCATCGGATTCCAACTCGATCCCGCCGTAGAAGAGCATCCGCCCGACGACGTCTACCGCGATCACGTTGGCATCCATGCGCAGAAACAACCCGGTCTTTCTTATGTAGGAGCGGTAGCGCTGCGCGGCCGAATTACTGCCGATCAGATGCAGTCCGCCGCCGATCTCGCCGAGCGCCGTGCCGGCGGCGAACTGCGCGCCACGAACATGCAGAACCTGCTGGTTGTAAATGTTCCGACGTCGAACGCCGAAGCGCTGGCGAGAGAATTCGATTCGATCGGATTGAAAGTAGGCGGCTCGTCTTTTTGGCGCGGCACCGTGGCCTGCAGCGGGACGGAATTTTGCAAGCTCGCTATCACCGAGACTAAGAGTTTTTCCCGCTGGCTGGTCGAAGAATTGGAAGAGCGTCTGCCCGGTTTCGACCAGCACCTGAAATTGCACGTCACCGGATGCCCCAACAGTTGCGGCCAGCACTGGATCGCCGACATCGGTATCGAAGGCAAGAAAATCAAAGTTGACGACCGCATGGTCGACGCCTACTACTTCTGCGTGGGCGGAGCGCTTGGCCTAAATCAGGCCACGGCGCGTCCGGTCGGATATCGCTGCGCCGCGACCGAGGTTCCCGATGCGCTCGAACGGCTGTTAGGCAGCTATCTGGCACAGCGCGAGCCCGGAGAAAACCTGCGGCGCTTTTTTGTTCGTCACAGCGACACCGAGTTGCGCGAGTTCCTCGCTGGAGAATCTATTGCTGCGGTCGCTCGCGACCTGCCGGATTCCACTCGGACTCTCGCAGCCTCAGGAGGACTCGGTGACTAACTTGTTCCCCATGTTTCTGAAACTGGAAGGCCGGCAGATACTGATCGTCGGAGCCGGAAAAGTCGGCGAACCCAAGATCGGCGGTCTGCTGGAAACGGGCGCGCATATCCGCGTAGTTGCCCTCGATGCGAGTCCGCTGGTTCGCGAATGGGCGCGTGCCGGGAAACTCGAACTCGAGTTGCGGGCTTTCGCGGCCGCGGACCTGGACGGAGCTTTTCTCGCAGTTGTGGCTACGAACTCGCGCACCTTGAATGAACGCGTCTATCACGAAGCGCAAAGGCGCGGCGTGTTGTGCAATGTGGTCGATGTTCCCGATCTCTGCGATTTCTTCTACCCCGCGGTCGTGCGCCGCGGCGACCTGCAGATTGCCGTTTCAACCGCTGGGCAAAGTCCGTCGCTGGCTCAGAAAATCCGGCAGCAGCTCGAAAAACAATTTGGCCCCGGCTATGCCGCGTGGGTCGCGGAACTCGGAGAAACGCGCAGGCTCATCCTCGCCAGCGATCTCGACAAAGAACGCAAACTCGACCTGCTGCATTCGCTGGCCAGCAGGGAAGCGCTCGAAGCGGCCTTGGCAGAAATGCCCGAAACGCTTGAACTCGCCGCAAAAGCGGAGGGAGCATGACGGGAAAGAATATGACGGCCAAGAGTATGACGGGAAAAGTCTACCTTGTGGGCGCGGGACCGGGCGACCCGGAACTGCTCACCCTGAAGGCGCTGCGTGTCTTGCGCACGGCCGATGCCGTTCTGCACGACGACCTGGTTGCTCCCGAAATCTTGAAACTCATTCCTGTGAAGGCTCAGGTGCATAACGTCGGCAAGCGCTGCGGAAAGAAAAAGATCGTACAGGAAGAAATCAATTTTCTGATGATAGCCCTCGCCGATTCCGGACTGCGCGTCGTCCGCCTGAAGAGCGGAGACCCCCTCATCTTCGGCCGAGGTGGCGAAGAAATCGAAGCGCTGCGCCGGGCCAACATCCCATTCGAGATCGTCCCCGGCGTCACTTCCGCTATGGGCGCTGCGGCCGCAGCACAGATTCCACTGACTCATCGCCGGGCGTCATCCGCGCTGGTTTTCGTCACCGCGCATCAAGCGCCCGGAAGTGAAGCCGTAAACTGGAGCAAGCTGGCCGGCAGCGGCGCAACCCTGGTGATTTATATGCCTGGGCAGAACTATTCCGAAGTTGCCGCAAAGCTGAAGACTGCGGGCCTTTCGGGACAAACTCCCTGCGCCGTCATCTCACGCGCCACCACTCCGCAGCAGCGCACCCACCGTTCCACGATTGCCGAGTTGCACCGTTCGCCGAAGCTCTCCGCTCCCACGCTGCTGGTTGTCGGAGAAGTCGTACGCTTCGCCGATCCTGCAGCCCTGGTGCAGCAATTTGGCCCGCCACCGGTCGCCGTCGATGCAGATGCCGTCCCATCTGTGCTGTTTGCAGATTCCACTTCAATCGCCGATTTTCAAATGAACGAGGAGCCACTCGCGTGAACCCCCAGATCCACAGCGTCGACGATGTTAAGAAACTGGTCGCAGAAGTCCAGCCTGCCGCCGAGAACTGGAGCCCGCAGCGGGTGCTGACTTGGGCGTTCGAGACCTTCGGCCCCAATGTGGCCATCTCCTCAGCGTTCGGCGCCGAAGGAATGGTGCTGATCGATATGGCGTCGCGGACTCGCAAAGATTTCCGCCTGTTCACCATCGACACCGAATTCCTTTTCCCCGAAACCTACAACTTAATGGACCGGATCGAAGAGAAGTACGGAATCGCGATCGAGAGAGTGTATTCCGAGCTCTCGCCGGAAGAGCAGGAGCATACTCACGGAACCGCGCTGTGGACGCGCGATCCCGACCTCTGCTGCAGCCTGCGTAAGGTCGAGCCGCTGCGCCGCAAACTCAGCGAGCTGAGCGGGTGGATCACCAGCATTCGCCGCGACCAGACCTCAGTCCGTTCGAACGCGCACAGAATCGAATGGGATACAAAATTCGGCTTGGTGAAGATCAATCCGATTGTCGATTGGACGTCAAAGCAAGTGTGGCGCTACATCCACGATCACGACGTGCCCTACAACGCGCTGCACAATCAGGACTATCCCAGCATCGGCTGCACCCATTGCACGCGCGCAGTCAGACCGGGAGAAGATCCGCGCGCGGGCCGCTGGTCAGGATTTACCAAGACCGAGTGCGGCTTGCACGTCATCGAGCCCATGCCGGGTTCGGTCGAGGCAGCGAAAGCCGCCAAGCTCGGCAACTGAGCGTAGTCGTGCAGTTTGGCTCCCTCGTGAGTTTGTCATCCTGAGCGTAGCCGTTCTTCAGGCGTAGCGAAGAGCCTGCCCTGAGCGCAGTCGAAGGGGTTTCCCGCTAAACCGGCCTGACGCGTACGCCAAGCAGCGTTACATCCACTTGACCCTGCGGTTTCAACCCGCCTGGCAGTACGCGCTGGAAAGCCCTCCCCAGTCGCGCACGGGTTCGCGTCGCGGAAAAAATATTCCGTGCAGTCGTTGCACCGACTCTTCGACCTTCGATTCTCCCACCAAAAACGAAATCGTCCGCTCGGAAGCTCCCTGGCAAAGGACGCGCACGTCCATATCCGATAGCGCCGCCAATACCCGGCTGGCTACGTCCGGCTGTCGTCGAATGTCGCCCACCAGGCACACCAGCCCCTTGTCACTCTCCCATCGCACCTCGGCCACTCCGCGAAGATCGGCACCGATCGCGGGCAACGCAGTCGCTGAGTCCACCAGAAGAGATATGCGCCCCAGCGACGTTGCCGTCACCTCCAGCGGGCAGGAATGCCGATCGAACGCCGCATAGACAGCGTGCAGTAACTCCGAGTTAACACCTTGTGCCGATTCGATCTCCACTGCAGCCACTTTTCTTTTCGCAGTAATGGCGCTCACCAGGCTGCCGCCGCTTTTCGTACGACCAACAATTTCCGTGCCCTGGCCTTCGGGCCGTCTCGAATTCAGAACATAAACCGGAATGTTCTGCCCCATCGCCGGAGCCAACGTTGCCGGGTGCAGCACCTTCGCCCCAAAGTGCGCGAGTTCAGCCGCATCGTCGAAACTCATCCGGCGGATCACGCGTGCGTCGGAACATAGTTTCGGATCGGTGGTCATGATCCCGTCGACATCGGTCCAAATTTCTACGCGAGAAGCGCACAACGCCGCTCCTACGATCGCCGCGCTGAAGTCGGACCCCCCGCGGCCCAAAGTCGTGGGCACTCCTTCGCCCGTCGCCGCGATAAACCCACCCAGCACCGGAACTTGCCCGCGCTCCAGCAGTGGACTCATCGTCTCCTGCACTCGCTGCTCAGTGGCATCCCACACCGGACTCGCCTGCCCATGGCGCGCGTCCGTGACAATGCAAGTGCGTGCGTCGAGATGCGCCGCGCCGATTCCGGCCTGGCACAGCGCTTCCTTCACCAGTCGACTGGAAAAGCATTCCCCAAAGCCCAGCAAATGATCTTGCGCTTTAACATCGAACTGGCCCGCAGCTGCGAGACTATGCAGCAGCGATTCCAACTCCCGAAACTCGCCGCGCAATTCGCCATCAAGCGCGCTATACGCGGAGTCGTCGACCAGCGAGTCCGCCAGTTGCTCATGCCGGACATAGATGCTCCGCACCGTGGCTAGAGCCGAGCCCAAATGTCCCGCAGCAGCCGCGGTTCCGGCTTCCAGCAGTTGGTCGGTGACGTCGGCCAGCGCACTGACCACGACCACCGGCTGCGAGCCAATCCTGCTCCGCACGATGCCGATCAGCCGCCGAATGGCGGCCCCATCTTCGACCGACGTGCCTCCAAACTTCATCACCACCACGTCGTCGCTTCGGTCGAATCTGCTTTGTCGCTCGAGTTCCTTTATCGGTTCGGTGATATTTCCGCTCATAGCCGGCTCCGTTTCTATTCTCTTTTGCGCATCTTGGGCGCAAAGAAAAACCCACCGCCAGATCGCTTCTGGCGGTGGGTTCGGGTGATTCTCTTAAGAGTGCTTACTTCATCCGATTCCGTCCTCCAGAAGACACGTAGTAATTCGTGTCGACATGCCTGTGCCTGTCGATGTAATTCGCGCGTCCTTCTGGATGAGGTTCGTCATGAAAATAATCGATCCAATCAACAACAACCGCAGAATAAGGGTACTCGGCAGCGCCCTTTAGGAGAAATTCAAAATTCGGATTGAAACAATCGAATTTTCAAATAGAAGCTCGACTCGATCGAGAAGAGTTTATGTCGGGACACCCGCCCCCGGCTGTCCCTGGTAGCTTGAGGGTGGTGGAACCCACCACCAGGAAGTTACTCGTCGGCTTTCTTTAAGTTCGTAGCGAACTGCCGCAGCAAAGCCACAAATGCCGTCGAAGCCACCGAAAGTGTCCGATCTCGCCGATAGGCCAGTCCCAGCTCGCGATACAGCACCGCATCCTCAATCTCGATCAGCTTCACCCGCCCCGACTCCACTTCGTCGCGAGCAAACGACGCGCTGATCAGCGACACTCCCAAATCCGCCGCCACGAAGCTCTTAATCATGCCAATGCTCGGCAGCTCCATGCGCACCTGCAGTTCGGCGGCGTGCGGCCGAAACAGCTTATCCAGCAGCCTGCGCGTGTGTCCCGTCTTCGGAAACAGCAGTGGATGTTTCACGATCTCGCTGACCGGCACGACCTTGAACTTGGCCAACGCATTCTTGGGGCTAACCATCAGCATCAGCTTGTCGCGAAAAATGGGCTGAATTTTCAGGCTCGGAGACTGAATCGGCAAAGTCAGAATGCCCACTTCCACCTGCCCGTTTTCCAGCTTCTCCACAATCTTGTAGGTGAAATTCCGATAAATGCTGATCTGTACCGGCGGGTAAAGGCGGCAGTATTGGCCGAAAACTTCAGGCAAAACATACAAACATGTGGCCTCATTCGCGCCCACCCGCAGCGTGCCGCGAGGCGTACCACTGTGGTCGGCCACCGCCATCAGCGATTCGTCGCGCAGACTCTTCATCCGTTCCGCGTACTCGAAAAACACCTGCCCCGCCGGAGTCAGTTTTACCGTCTTGCCCGAGCGGTCGAGCAGCCGGTCGCCATACTCCTGCTCCAGTTGCCGGATTTGCGCGCTGACCGCCGATTGGGAGCGAAAAACCTTCTCCCCGGCACGCGAAAAACTGCCTTGACGGGCCACTTCCAGGAACGTGATGAGTTGATCAAAGTCCATTGTGGTTGCAGCGAATTATAGCGAACTTCCCCTCAATCCGAGGTTAATTCCCGGGTGTCCACTGGGCCAACCCGGACCCTGAAATTTGCATGACTTGCATCGAAATTCTGCATTGTACTTGCCGCCCCGCGACGCAGCACAATACGAACGTCTGTTCCTGAGCAGAGGTGTGCGACGCCCGTCGCGCCGGGCAAGCCACGCCCAAGAACATAATGAAGAACATGTTGCTGAACCAGTGATTCGAAAGGAATTCAGTCCGCCGGACAGAGTCGAACTCCTGAATCAGGATGACGATGAGGAAGACGCGTCTAAAGTCGAGCAATGGCCTGCCGCCCGCCCAGGGACTTTACAATCCTGCGCACGAGCACGACGCCTGCGGAATCGGGTTTGTCGCCAGCATTGGCGGCCATAAGAGTCACGACATCATTCAGAAGGGAATCCAGGTGCTGCTCAGTCTGGCGCATCGCGGCGCTTGCGGCTGCGATCCTGAAACCGGCGACGGCGCCGGAGTCCTCATCCAGATTCCGCACAAGTTTTTTGCCCGCGAATGCGAGAAGCTAGGCTTCACGCTGCCAAAATCCGGAACCTACGGCGTCGGCATGACCTTCCTGCCCGTCGAGAAGCACCATCGCCTGCAGTGCGAAGGAATCCTCGAGTGCATCATTCGCGAAGAAGGCTTGACGTTACTTGGCTGGCGCGATACTCCGACCTACGCCTCTGCCATTGGTCGCGTGGCTCGCGCCTCGCAGCCCTACATCCAGCAGATTTTCATGCGTTGCGCTCCCGGAATGGACGAAGACGCCTTCGAGCGCAAACTCTACGTGGTACGCAAACGTGCAGAGAACGAGATTCGCGAGTCCGGCATTGAAGATGCGGAGATGTTCTACATCCCGTCGCTCTCCTGCCGCACGATTGTTTACAAAGGTTTGCTGCTCGCTCCGCAGATCGAGAATTTCTACCGCGAACTTTCCGATCCGGACGCGGTCAGCGCATTGTGCCTGGTGCACCAGCGCTTCTCTACCAACACGTTCCCAAGTTGGCAGCGCGCCCACCCGTATCGCTACATCGCCCACAATGGCGAGATCAATACTCTTCGCGGCAACGTCAACTGGATGCAGGCTCGTCAATCGCTGCTGGAGTCTCCGCTGTTTGGCGACGACATAAAAAAACTCCATCCCGTAATCGCGCCCGACGGCAGTGATTCGTCAAATTTTGACAACGCCGTCGAACTCCTGCTCCAGTCCGGCCGCAGCCTGCCCCACGTAATGGCCATGTTGATTCCCGAGGCCTGGTCGGGCAATCCGCATATGAAGCCGGAGAAGCGCGCCTTCTACGAGTACCACGCCTGCTTAATGGAGCCCTGGGACGGCCCCGCCGCAATCGCCTTCACCGACGGCCGCGTCATCGGAGCCACGCTCGACCGCAATGGCCTGCGCCCGGGACGATACGTAGTAACGCATGACGGTCTGGTCGTCATGGCCTCGGAGGCAGGGGTGCTCGACATCGCTCCCGAGCAAGTCAAGAGCAAGGGCCGCCTGCAGCCGGGCAAGATGTTTCTCGTAGATACGGTCGAAGGCCGCATCATTTCCGATAAGGAGATCAAACAAAAACTCGCGTCCCGGCAGCCCTACGCGCAATGGGTGAAAGAAAATCAGATTACGATCGACGAACTCCCCGAGCCTTCGCGCATGCACAATCCCGACGCTGAGACGCTTCTCCGCCGCCAGCGCGCTTTCGGCTACAGTGACGAAGATCTGCGCATGATCCTCGGCCCCATGGCCGCAAAGGGCGAGGAGCCGATTGGTTCCATGGGCACTGACACACCCCTGGCCTGCCTCTCCGACAAGCCGCAGTCGTTGTTCAATTACTTCAAGCAATTGTTTGCGCAGGTTACCAACCCTCCCATTGACCCGATCCGCGAAGAAATGGTGATGTCGCTTATCAGCTACATCGGCAGCGAGCGTAACATTCTCGACGAAGCGCCCGAGCATTGCCACATGCTGAAGCTGGCGCATCCGCTGCTCTCCAATCGCGAACTGGAAAAGTTGCGCCGCGTTTCGAATCGCGACCTGCTGGCCACGACCCTGCCCGCCCTGTTCCGCGCCAGCGACGGCGAAGCCGGACTGAAACGTGCCCTCGATGAATTGTGTCGCACCGCCTCGCGCGCAGTGAGTGCCGGATATTCTCTGCTCATCCTTTCCGATCGCGGCGTCGACAAAGACTACGCTCCCATCCCCTGCCTGCTGGCGCTGGCGGCTGTTCACAACTTGCTCGTCCGCGAAGAAACGCGAACCCAGGTTGCTCTGATCACCGAATCCGGCGAACCGCGCGAAGTCATGCATTTTGCGTTGCTCAGTGGTTATGGAGCGAGCGCGATCAATCCTTACCTCGCGCTCGAAAGCGTCGAAAACCTTGCGCGGCGCGGCGAACTGGGCGACGACATTACCCCAGAACTCGCGGTCAAGCACTTCATGAAAGCCATCAAGAAAGGCTTGCTGAAAACCTTCTCGAAGATGGGCATTTCTACGCTGCAGAGTTATCAGGGCGCGCAGGTTTTCGAAGCCATCGGCCTGAACAAAGAGTTGATCGATGCGTATTTCGCCGGCACCACCTCGCGCATCGAAGGCATCGGACTTCCGGTTCTCGCCGCCGAAGCGCAACTGAAACATGAATACGCGTTCCGTCCGCTGACCGAATTCGAAACCGAGCTTGCCGTCGGTGGCAGCTACCACCAGCGCGTGAACGGCGAATATCACCTGCTCAATCCGCAGACCATCAGCAAACTGCAACAAGCCGTAAGACAAGACAGCTTTAAGACATTCGAGGAATACACCGACCTCATCGACAACCAGAACGCGAACCTCTGCACGTTGCGCGGCCTGATGAAGTTCAAAAAGAGCGATCAGCCGATTCCTCTCGAAGAAGTCGAGCCCGCGAAAGAAATCGTCAAGCGCTTCACCACCGGCGCCATGTCGTTCGGGTCGATCAGCAAGGAGGCACACGAGACTCTCGCCATCGCCATGAACCGCATCGGTGGCAAGTCGAACACCGGCGAAGGTGGAGAAGACGAAGCCCGCTTCATGCCCGACTCAAACGGCGACTTGCGGCGAAGCGCCGTCAAGCAAGTGGCCTCGGCGCGTTTCGGCGTTACCGCAAACTACCTCGTCAACGCCGACGAGCTTCAGATCAAGATGGCGCAAGGCGCGAAACCCGGCGAGGGCGGCCAACTTCCCGGCCACAAAGTCGACGACGTGATCGCCCGCCTGAGGCATTCCATCCCCGGCGTTGGCCTGATCTCGCCCCCGCCGCATCACGACATTTATTCGATCGAAGACCTGGCGCAACTGATCTACGACCTGAAAAATGTGAACCCACAGGCGCGCATCGCCGTGAAGTTAGTTGCCGAAGTCGGCGTCGGCACGGTCGCTGCAGGCGTAGCCAAAGCCCACGCCGACGTCGTCCTCATCAGCGGCGACACCGGCGGCACTGGCGCGTCCCCTTTGAGTTCGATCAAGCATGCCGGCATTCCCTGGGAGCTGGGCCTGGCAGAAACGCAGCAAGTCCTCCTGTTGAACGATCTGCGCGGCCGCATCCGTGTGCAGACTGACGGCAAACTACAAACCGGCCGCGATGTGGCCATTGCCGCGCTGTTGGGCGCCGAAGAATTCGGTTTTGCCACCACCCCGCTGATCGCGATGGGCTGCATCATGATGCGCAAGTGCCATCTCAACACTTGCTCGGTGGGCATCGCCACGCAGGATCCTGTGCTGCGGCAACAGTTCAAGGGGCAGCCCGAGCACGTCATCAATTTCTTTTTCTTCATCGCCGAGCAGCTTCGCCAATACATGGCCGACCTCGGTTTTCGCACGGTCGACGAAATGGTCGGCCGCGTCGATATGCTCGATGTGGAACCGGCGGTCGATCACTGGAAAGATCACTGGAAGGCCAAGGGCCTCGACTTCTCGGCGATCCTCTACAACCCGCCCACACCGTCGCGCGTCGCCCGCCGTCGCGTGCAGTCGCAGGATCACGGATTGGACCAGGCGCTCGATCACAAGATTCTTCTGCAAGTGCACGACTCGCTCATAACTCTTTCGCCGATTGAAGTGAAGTTCCCGGTGCGCAACATCCACCGCTCGGTCGGCACTATGCTCAGCGGTGAAATCGCCCGCCGTTACGGTTCTGCGGGGCTGCCTGACGACACCGTCCGCATTCATCTCGCGGGTTCCGCCGGTCAGAGCCTGGGGGCGTTCCTGGCCCGGGGAGTCACACTCTCCCTCGAGGGCGAAGCGAACGACTACGTCGGCAAGGGCCTCTCCGGCGGCCGGATTATGGTATTTCCGCCGCGCGCTTCCGGCTTTGCTCCAGAAGAAAACATCATCATCGGCAACGTCGCCCTGTACGGCGCCACCAGCGGCGAGGCCTTCTTCAACGGAGTTGCCGGCGAACGTTTTGCTGTCCGTAACTCCGGCGCGACCGCGGTCGTCGAGGGCGTCGGCGACCACGGCTGCGAGTACATGACCAACGGCATCGTGCTGGTGCTCGGTTCCTGCGGCAGAAATTTCGCCGCCGGCATGAGTGGCGGCGTTGCCTATGTCTTCGACGAGCGCGGAGATTTTACCGAGCGGCGTTGTAATCTGGACTCGGTTGATCTGGAGCCTTTGCTCGAGGAGTCGGATATACAGATCGTCAGAGATCTTCTGCTGAGCCACTTTGAACTGACGGCCAGCCGCCGCGCCAAATGGATTCTCGACAACTGGCGCGACGTGACTTCCCGCTTCATCAAGGTCTTTCCGCACGAATTCAAACGAGTGCTGGGCATGAACCGCCGCGAACAGGCCTACATCCCAGCTCCGCCGTTCGCGGTGCTGGCACAATCCGAGGCACTCCCACCTCAGCACGCGCAGCAGGGCCAGGTAGAACAGGGGCAGGTGCTCCATGGGTAAAACCACCGGCTTTATGGATTACTCGCGGGAACTGGCTCCGCGCCGCCCGGTGGCCGAGCGAGTCAACGACTGGTTTGAGATTTATCAGGATTTTCCCGAAGAAAAACTTCGCACCCAGGGCGCGCGCTGTATGGATTGCGGCGTCCCGTTCTGCCAGACCGGATGCCCCGTCAGCAATCTCATTCCTGACTGGAACGATCTGGTGTATCACGGCCGCTGGAAAGACGCTGTCCGCCAGCTGCACGCCACCAATAATTTTCCCGAATTCACCGGCCGCATCTGTCCCGCGCCCTGTGAGACTTCGTGTGTTCTGGGCATTAACGCGCCTCCAGTCACGATCAAGCAGAACGAAAAAAATATCGTGGAGCGCGGATTCCTCGAAGGCTGGATTCACCCCGAGCCTGCAAAACTTCGCACTGGAAAAAAAGTTGCGATCGTCGGTTCTGGCCCCGCGGGCCTCGCCGCGGCGCAACAACTCTGCCGAGCGGGCCACGCCGTGACGGTTTATGAAAAGAATGACCGTATCGGCGGATTGCTCCGCTACGGAATTCCTGAGTTCAAGCTGGAGAAGCACATCATCGATCGCCGCCTCGAGCAGATGTCCGCCGAGGGCGTGAAGTTCATCACGAACGCCGAAGTCGGCAGCAAGATCCCCGTCGAAGATCTCCGCCGCGAGTACGATGCCATCGTGCTGGCCGGAGGCTCCGAACATCCGCGCGATTTGAAAATCCCCGGCCGCGAGCTGAAGGGAATTCACTACGCCATGGAATTCCTGCCGCAGCAGAACAAGCGCTGCCACGGCGACACGCTCGATCCTGCCGCCGACATTCTCGCCACTGGGAAGCGCGTGGTCATTATCGGAGGCGGCGACACCGGCGCCGACTGTCTGGGCACGGTCCACCGCCAGAAACCAATTTCGGTGCATCAATTCGAAATCATGCCCAAGCCGCCCGACGAGCGCTCGCCGCTGACCCCTTGGCCGCTGTGGCCGATGCAGCTGCGCATCGAAGGAGCTCACGAAGAAGGCGGCGTGCGCGATTGGAGCATCGCCACCAGTAAATTCACTGGCGACGAAAGTGGAACAGGTAACGTCCGGCAACTTCACGCCGTCAGAGTAGGTCCTCCCCCGAAGTTCGATCCGATTCCCGGCACTGAGTTCACCATGGATGCCGACCTGATCCTCATCGCCATGGGATTTCTCGGCCCCGTGCGCCCCGGAATGATCGAGCAACTCGGAGTCCAACTCGACAACCGCGGCAATGTGGCGACCGACCCAAACTACATGTCGTCAGTCCCCGGCGTGTTCGCCGCTGGCGACATGCGGCGCGGCCAATCGCTCATCGTGTGGGCCATCTCGGAAGGCCGCAAAGCCGCCGCCTGCGTCGATGTCTACCTGAAGTCGCTGGATGCACGCACGCCTGCTTCCCAGGTTGCCTCCGCGCGGCCCCTTGCATTCTGATCGCGAGTGAAGATCGCGTGTCATCCCTCGCTTAGCTCGGGATGACAAATCACACCGGGCTGAAAGACCGGTGTGAGTCCGTCGCCGTGTCCTTCGTGGTTGATGGTCTTATCGGCTAATATGGCTGCTTCACCCTCATGATCCAACTTTCCGATATTCAATCTGCACTCGAACGAATTCGCGCTGACATTCGCATCTCTCCGTGCACGCACTCCGAAACATTTTCCGGCCTCACCAACAATTCAATCTTCCTGAAGCTCGATAACCAGCAGCGTACTGGCGCTTTCAAAGAACGTGGCGCGCTGAATAAATTGCTCACGCTCAACCCAGAACAACGAGCCCATGGCGTGATCGCCGCATCCGCCGGAAATCATGCGCAAGGCGTTGCCTACCACGCGGGACGTCACAACATCAAAGCGCGCATCGTCATGCCGCTGCCCACACCGCTCACCAAAGTCTCGGCGACGCGCGCTTATGGTGCCGAGGTTCTGCTGCACGGCACCAACTACGACGAGGCCTACGAGAAGGCAGTTGAGCAAAGTAAGAATGACCGACTCACCCTGATTCACGCCTTCGACGACGACGCCGTGATCGCAGGGCAGGGAACTCTGGGCCTTGAAATCCTGCAACAACATCCCAGCATCGAGGCGATCGTCGCCCCCATCGGCGGCGGTGGGCTGATCGGCGGAATCGCCTGTGCCGTTAAGGAAACGAACCCTGCCGTACAGATCTTCGGAGTGCAACCTTCCCGGATTCCTTCCATGAAGGCCGCTGTAGCCGAAGGCAAGCCGGTTACGCTCGCTTCCGCGAAGACCATCGCCGACGGAATCGCCGTCCGCCGCGCCGGAGAACGCACGCTTCCACTGGTGCAAAAATACGTCGACGACATCGTCACCGTGGAGGAGGAAGAAATCGCGAACGCGATTCTCTTACTGCTGGAGCGCGAAAAAACCCTGGCCGAGGGAGCCGGAGCCGCCGCCATCGCCGCCGTCCTGAACCGCAAACTCCCGCTGCAGGGCAAGAAAGTCGCCGTGCTCGTGTGCGGCGGCAATATCGACGTCACGTTGCTCTCCCGCATCATCGAGCGCGGCCTGGTGAAAGACGGACGACTGGTCCGCCTCCGCGTTCACCTGCCCGACTATCCCGGCGCGCTGCATCGCCTGACTGGGATCCTCGCCGATCATCGCGCCAACATTGTCGAGACCGCCTATGACCGTGCCTACCACGGCGTGAATCTCGGCGACACGGCCATCGATATCACCATGGAAACCCGCGGCCCCGACCACATCGCGGAACTTCTGGCCGCTTTGGGCTCCGCTGGTTACACGCACGAAAGAATTCTCTGATCGAAACTGCGGAGATATCCACACTGTGAAGGCCGCGAATTCTGGAATCAGAAGCCTGTCAAGGCGCCGTCGGACTCACAGGCGTACTCTTGCCGCCGCAGAGCAGGACGCAAAGCAGAATGCCCGCTCCCACCGCCGCTCCGGTAGCAATCCATTTCGGACTCAGAACCGGGTTGGCTAACTTGGCCCGCGGAGGAGTTCCGCAGAGTTCCGATTCGTTGATGCTTTTCTGTTCTCCCTCGTGAACCACGTCTGCATGCGAATCTTCTGTTGTGGGCGCGGGCTTGTGGAGATCCAATTCCCGTTCCACGTTCACATTGTTCTTGCGCGCCGCGACCTGAATGTTTCCATTCAAGTTGGTCACCTCATACTGCGTCCATTCATTCACCAGCGGGGCCACGGTTATGCAATTCGCCTTCAATTTGAAGCTCTTCGAAGTTCCCACGAAAACGCTGCCATGCTCCAGTACCAGCGAATTTGCTTGCAGCCGGGCCACCGATTCCGGCTGAATCAGCACCGTCGATCCGTCCAGACTCAAGCTTGCCGGAGAATCCGGCTTGCTTTCGATCAGATCCCCAGGGAAAACGGCGGACGAATCCTTGGCCTCATAGCCGTTCACCCACACCTCACCCTGGGTGTGAAGAATCGCCCCGCCCGTCTCGCCCTGCTCGGTCTGTCCGACCGCAGCCGAGGCGACAGCGGTCTGACCCTGTCCGATCGGGACAGGCTGAGCCTGGCCCAACAAAGAGGGTGGAACCATTACCAAAAGCGTCCAAGCCAGAAAACAACGTAAGATAGACACACGCATAGCGAAAAGTAGATTTCCACAAAATTGCTAAGGAAAATCCTATCTGGGTGTGTCCGCACGGTCTATTAGCACTCTGGGTGCCTGTTTTCGGGAGCATTCGTAAACCGGGACCGCCGTGGCTTCTGCCTGCCAGCTCTCCGCTGTGTAATAGTTGTTTTGTCTGGGTAAAACTTTGTAAACCATGCCGTTTTGTGGCTTGCGGCCATGTAAATTAGAGGGTGGGGCGTATGAAGAACGACAATAAGAACAATACGAAGAACACGGTAATCGTGGCTTTTCTCTTGTCTGTGATCGCAATTGCAGGCGTGAGTCTCTCACCGGCGTCGTTTGCGCGGGCAACGAGCCAGGCACAGGACTCCGGCCAAGCCACTGGCCAGCCAGCAATCGCCAGGCGCCTCGGCGCCATCAAAGCCGTTAACGGAAACGCCATCACGCTGGTGCCGGATACTGGCCCTGAGATCGCCGTGACCGTGCAGCCTAACGCTCGCCTATTGCGAATTGCTCCCGGTGCGAAAGATCTCAAGGACGCAACGCCCGTGCAGTTGCAGGACCTGCAGGTAGGTGATCGGGTCCGAGTGCGCGGGCAGGGATCGGCCGACGGCGCCTCGATCGCAGCTTTGGAGGTCATCGTGATATCGCACTCCGAGCTCGAAGCCCACCACGAGCAGGAGCGCCAGGACTGGCAGAAGCGCGGCCTCGGTGGTCTAGTCAGCGCCGTCGATCCGGCCGCCGGCACGGTGACCATTTCCGTGACAAGCTTGGGAGTAAAGAAGGATGTCGCGGTGCACACGTCGAAGACCACCGTGTTTCGCCGTTACGCTCCCGACTCGGTGAAGTTCGATGACGCCAAGGCAGGAACTTTACAGGATATCCAACCAGGCGATCAGCTCCGCGCTCGCGGCGACCGCAGCGCAGACGGTTCCGAGGTGACGGCGGAAGAAGTCGTTACCGGAACTTTCCGCAATGTCGCCGGCTTAATCAATTCGGTGGATGCAAGTGCCGGCACCATCAGCGTTCAGGATCTGCTTAGCAAGAAAGCCGTGCAGGTGAAGATCACTTCCGACTCCCAGCTTCACAAGCTGCCTCCCGAGATGGCGCAGCGCATCGCCATGCGATTGAAGGGTTCGATGCCTCCGGGAACGCCGGGCGCGGCCGGCTCTTCAGGCTCGGGATCTGCTCCGGCCGGGAACGGCCAGCAGTCCGGCCCTCCTTCCGGCGGCACGACGCCAGGAAGCGGCGCTGCGGGTGGTGGCGGAGCGCCTGGCGGAGGAAGTTACGGCGGCGCGCGTCAAGGTGGCGGCGCACCCGACTTCCAGCAAATGTTGAGCCGAATGCCCGCCGTAACGCTCGCCGATCTTCACAAAGGCGATGCGGTGCTGATCGTGACCACCCAGGGCACGGCAACCGGCGGCGGTACTGCAATCACGTTGCTCGGCGGAGTCGAGCCGATTCTTCAGGCTGCTCCTAATGGCAGCCAGGCCATGATGTTGGCGCCCTGGAGTTTAGGGGGCGCTCCCGGCGGCGATTCTGGCCCGTAGCGGGGGTCGCTTACGCACTGTTCGGTCCACCGTCCATATCCTGAAAACATACTTTCGCAAACGAAATAGACCCATCAGAAATGGAAAATAATAATGAAGGTTAAGAAATACGGGAGTTTCTTTTTCATAGTGCTCTTATTACTGCTGTCGCTGAGTGCATTGAGTGCATCGGTAGGCCCGTTGCAAGCGCAGACCGCCACCGGGGCTCTTCACGGCCAAGTGACCGATCCCTCGGGCGCCGCCATTGCGGGCGCCAGTGTGATCATGACTCCGGCAGCCGCCGGATCTCCTATCGTAGTCCAGAGCGATGCCCAGGGCCTGTATGACTTCAAGACTCTGCCGTCCGGGAAGTACACACTCACCGTCGCCGCTACCGGATTCACTCTCTACGAAAACGACAATGTCGTGATCGCAACACAGGCTCTGCGTCTGAATGTCACGATGACCATCGAAGTCGAGACCACGAAAGTTCAGGTTTCCGATACCGCGCCGACGGTTGACGTAAATCCTTCAAACAACGCGGGCGCGATTGTAATTTCCGGCAAAGAACTCGAAGCGCTGCCCGATGATCCTGACGAGCTGCAATCGGATCTCGAAGCGCTGGCCGGGCCCTCCGCCGGCCCCAACGGCGGGCAGATGTATATCGACGGCTTCACCGCCGGCCAGCTTCCGCCCAAGTCATCCATTCGCGAGATCCGCATTAACCAGAATCCGTTTTCCGCCGAGTATGACCAACTCGGCTACGGCCGCATCGAAATCTTCACCAAGCCCGGAACCGACCAGTACCACGGGCAGATGCTGGTCATTGGCAATGACTCCGCCTTCAATTCCCCCAACCCCTACGCGGGCGCTGAACCGCCTTACTACACCACTCAGTACAGCGGAAACTTTGGCGGTCCCATCAAGAAGAAGGCTTCATTCTTCTTCAACCTCGACCGCCGCAACATCAACGAACTGACGGCGGTCAATGCGATTGTCCTCAGCCCTACGCTCGACGAAGAACCGCTGGTTGAGTCGATCCCCAACCCGCGTCAGCGCACCAACCTGAGCCCGCGCCTCGATTGGGCGCTGACTAAGAACAACACGCTCACCGCGCGCTACCAGTACTATCGTGACACCGAAACCAACAACGGCGTCGGCTTGTTCGACCTTCCGTCCCAGGCCTACTATTCCAGGTCGACGGAACAGACCCTGCAGGTTGGCGACACCCAGGTGTTTGGCTCGAAGATCGTCAACGAGACGCGCTTCCAGTACATCCGCGACTACAGTCTTCAGACTCCCCAGGACTCGAACCCGGTGGTCACGGTGCTGGGTAACTTCAGCGGCGGCGGCAACGGTACCGGCAATAACAACGACACCCAGAACCACTACGAACTGCAGAACTACACATCGCTCATTCACGGCAATCACGTGCTCAAGTTCGGCGGGCGATTCCGGGCCACCCAGGAAACCAATTATTCCGTCGGAGGATCTCCCGGCATTGGCGGTTTCAATGGCACCTTCACGTTCTCTTCGCTGAATTCTGCGACGGACGTTCCTCCCGTCGCTTCTCCAGGTGCGCCGTGCACCCTCGGAGTCAATCCGCCTTGCCCCATTTCCCTTCTCTATGCCGAACAGCAGTTGGCGAGCGGAGGCACTCCCTACGCTACGCAGTTGTCCTACACGATCGGCCAGCCGACGAGCGCAATCACTTACTACGACTTCGAACCCTACATCCAGGACGATTGGCGGATGCGGCCCAACATCACCATCAGCGCCGGCCTCCGCTTCGAGACGCAGAACTCCATTCATGACAAGGGCGATTTTGCTCCAAGGCTGGGTTTTGCCTGGGGAGTGCGCGGCCGCAGTAAGCCGCCCGTGGTCGTAATTCGCGGCGGTTACGGCATTTTCTATAATCGCTTCCAGTCCTCGCAAATCCTGCAGGCGGATCGCTTCAACGGCATCGTTCAACAAGAGTTCGTTATCAACAACCCAACCTGTTTTCCGGGCGTCGACGTAGCTCTCACCAGCTTCTCCGGTTGCGGTCCCACCACATCCACCGCGTCTTCGACGTATCAGATCAGCCCCACGCTGCACGCGCCCTATACCATGCAAGGTGCCGTCAGCGTCGAACGCCAGGTCACGAAGTTGGCGACTGTATCCGCAACCTACCTGAACTCGCGCGGCTTCGACCAGTTCATTACCATCAACGCCAACGCCCCGTATCCAGGGACACCCTGCGCGGCGCCGGATATAACGTCCACGCTGCCGACGTGTGGAACGGTAACCGGGGGCAACCTCTACCGCTACGTTTCCGAAGGCAATTTCAAGCAGAACCAACTCATTCTGAACACCAACATTCGGGTTGGCGCCAAGCTCCAGCTCTTCGGCTTTTACACCTTCGGCTACGCCAACAGTGATACTGCGGGCGTTTCCAGTTTTCCCTCGAACTCCTACGACATCAGCCAGGACTACGGCCGCGCCTCGTTCGATGTCCGCCACAGACTTTTTCTCGGCGGCAGCATTGCCTTGCCCTATCTGATTCGCCTGAGTCCATTCATGGTGGTCAGTTCCGGCGCGCCTTTCTCGGTCACCTCGCCCATCGACGAGAACGGCGACGAGATTTACAACGATCGTCCCAGCTTTGTGTCATCCGCCACTTGCCCCGCAGGCACGCTGCCGCAAGGTACCGTTTACTGCACGCAACTGGGAACCTTCGACGCATCTGGCGCTAACGGCAAGATTGTCCCCATCTACTCTGAAACCGGTCCGGCGCACTTCACCCTGAACCTGCGCCTGGCCAAGACTTTCGGAATTGGACCCAAAATAAAAGCCGCCGCTAACGCAAATCAGGCTCAGGGTGGCGGACCTCCCGGCGGCGGTGGTGGTCGCGGGGGTGGCGGAGGTCCGCGTGGACCGCTGTTCGGAGGCGGCGGTGGATTCAATACATCGTCCAATTCCGACCGCCGTTATAACCTTACCTTAGGCGTGGGCGCGCGCAACGTCTTCAATAACGTGAATGCGTCCAATCCCAACGCGGTTCTGGGTTCCGCGCTGTTTGATAAATCCAATGCTCTGCAGGGAGGTCCGTTTTCGCAAGGTAGTTCGGCCAACCGCCGCATTGAACTGCAAGCGACGTTCGCTTTTTGACCGGATTTTTTACCGGTCTGACCGGCCCACCCGGTTTAGGAGCCTGGCTCCCGTGATATCGCGAATCGGCGGACTCGGTTATGCTGAGAAAGCAGACCGCGCGTCGCGCAATCCAGCGCTGTAAGGCCCATACTGATTGTCTCCTCTTCCCACGACCGGGTCCGCCACCGAGCGGACGACGGAGCCTACGATCACGCCGACGATCATGACTACGACCAGGCGGAAATTCATCCGCCTCGCGGCGGCTGGAGTCGCCGCACTGGCCGCCGACACCACGCTGTTCGAGCCGAATCGTCCACGCATCGTGCGCCAGGAAATCGCTCTCCGGCGCTGGCCGGCGCGCCTGGAAGGCTTCACCATCGCGCTGCTCAGCGACTTCCACTACGACCCGTATTTTTCCGTCCATCCGCTGCGCTCCGCGATCCCCATGGTCAACGGGCTGCGCCCCGAACTGATCGTGTTGGCCGGGGACTTTGTGTCCTCCCCTCTTTTCGGCGATCCGGCGGAGGGCGCGGCCGCTGCGGAACCTTGCGCCCAACTGCTGCGACAGATGCAGGCTCCTCACGGATCGTGGGCGGTAATGGGCAACCACGACTGCTTCACTGACCCCGATCGAGTGACCGGCGCGCTTCGCGCCCAAGGTATTCAGGTTCTGGTCAACCAGTCTGTTCCCATCGAGCGCGATGGAGCCCGGTTCTGGCTCTCCGGTCTGGACGATGTGCTGGTCGGCACTGCTGACCTCGACGTGACCCTGCATGATGTTCCCGCCGACGAGGCTGCCATCCTGCTGGCGCACGAGCCTGACTACGCCGACCAGGTCGCGCGCCATCCCGTGGATCTTCAACTCTCCGGGCACTCCCACGGAGGCCAGGTCAGGCCACCCTTTGTCGGCCCGCTCTATTTGCCTGACCTGGCCAGGAAGTACATTTGGGGGCTATACAAGATTGGCGGCCTCACACTCTACACCAACCCGGGATTGGGCACGGTACAAGTTCCGATCCGCTGGAATTGCCCTCCTGAAATTACGTTGCTGACCTTGCGGCGTTCCGCCAGTTGATGCGCCGAAGAGGTCGCAATTCCCGGTTCCTTCTGTGCAAGCTCTTTCATCTTGGGCGTTCCATTTGTCCGACCGAGCCTGTAACCTATTTCAGAGCAACGAGATACGAGGCGCGAGGAATGGTCCTGCATTTGCCACTGAAAACTGCTAGACCTGTTCAAGGCTTACCAGGAGGGCTCCCACACTCGTGCAACGTCGCATCTGGCCCGCGATTCTCATTCTCACGCTCGTACCCGCAGTTTCTCTCGCTGCGGATACTCCCGCGCCGCGTCCCCTGTCGGCGACCCTGGAGCAGCGCGAAAGCCGGATATCTCTCACGCTGAACCGCGCTTCCCAGTTCGTCGATGTACCTCACGTCAGTTCACAGCGGGACTGCGAAGCCGTTCAACCGCCCGAGGCACTGGCCACGCCGGATCCACTCTTCACGACGTCGGCCCACGGCCAGAAAGTGAAAGTCAGCTTCATCATCGGAACCGACGGACGCGTGCATAGCCCGCTCATTCTCGAGAGCGCCGGACTCGCCGGCGATCGCCACGTCCTGCAGACCGTGCGTACCTGGAGATATCGCCCCGCAACCTGCAACGGCGTCCCCACCGAAACCGAAGGCAAGATCGAATTCTCCAGCCGATAGAGTATGAAAGCTTAGCCACGAGGAACACCTTCGGCTCCGCTCAGGGAAGGCTCCGTGTCACGAAGGAAGCTCAAGGATTCCTTCGTGATCCTTCGTGCCCTTCGTAGTTGATGGTTTTTCTCTGTCATAGCATGAGTCGAAGCCGCTAGGCTAGAATGAATCCGGGAGTCGATTGATTCGATCCGTGGACTGATTCGTGGATAAAGACAAGAAACATCCCAGACCTTCCGGTTCGCCTACCGATACGCCTGTGCGCAGCGATGAAATGGACGAACTCTATCGCAGGCTGCAACCGGAACTGCGCCGTCCCAAGCCCAACCCGGAAGCGATCACAGCTGCGCTGGAGGCTGCGCAGCGTCTGGCCGCTGAAACCGATGCGGAGCAAGCCGCCGATGACACGGCACAGGAACTTTCTGGCGATTCGACACTGGTTTGCCGGGTTTGTGGCTATCGCAATCGCGAAGGCAACAAATTCTGCGGTATGTGCGGCATCGCCGTCGGTGGTTCTGCACAAGCCGAGTCTGCATCTTCCCCTGCGGAGCAAGATGGTTTGCCTTCGAGCGCTCTTGAGCTCTCGCCGAATTTATTTCTCGATCGCGAAGCTGCACTCGAACACCAGGGCCGGCCAGCAACGACGCGGCCATCGGGGCAGGAAACCCACCACTACCATCATCACTATCACCACCACTATTTTCCGGGCGGAGAAGCGATGGCTGCGCGCTCGGCGTCGGATCCTATGCGGGACTCCGGGCGAGATGTGGCCCGGGAAGACAAGCTGCGGCCGACCGCGGCGCTACGCGGCGATATGTCCCGTGCCGAGGCCGCCGTACGGCGCATCGCGCACGAATGGGTGCTGGCCTGCAACACCAAGCATCTGGACGATCTGCTTGACCTCTACGTTCCCGACGCGCTGGTATTGCGTTCGAATTGTCCGCCGGTGCGCGGCGCGGCTGCAGTGCGCGAGTTCTTCTTTGGCGCGCTCGATGCCGGACTGGGTGAGGCCGAAGTCGAGCCGCTACGCGTGGAAGTGGTGGGCGATCTAGCTTACGAGGCCGGACGCTGCAAGGCCCTGATTCCCGGTGCCGTCGGTAAGCGCCGTGAGGAACGGGGCAAATACCTGTGGGTGTGCGCCCGCCAGAGTAACGGCGAATGGAAGCTGGCTGCCGACTGCTGGTCCAGCGATCTGACGCTCAGCCAACTGGAATCCGACGTCCCCCAAAGCACCGGCGTCAAGACGGTCCTGCCGCGTAAGAGTCCCTGAGCAAATAAGAGATTGTGTGAGAAAAAGATTGTGTGGGGACGGGCGCCTTCGCAAGCCTGCCCTGAGCGAAGTCGAAGGGTCGCGCCAAGCACAGCGAGGCGAGCCGCTATCACAACTTTGGAAGGCAGCGAGGTCACGAGTCGGGGAAAGCAGCTCTACACGCTCACGCCCAGTTTCCCCAACTCCGCCCGCAACTGCTCCAACCCCTTCATCTCGATGGTATGCATCCCCATCTGCGCCGGGCATTCCAGATTGCCCGCCCGATCATCGATAAAGCAACATTCCCCCGCCGGAATCTGCGTCGTCTCCAACGCCACCCGATAAATATCCCGCTCCGGCTTGCGAAATCCCACATAGCAGGAACTCACAAACAAACGGAAGATCGTCCGCAGCCCGAACTTTTCAATGCGGTAGTTATTCAGCTCGCGCGATTCGTTGTTGATGGTACCCATGAAGTATTTGCCGGACTCAGTGAGCGCCTGCGCGAACCCGAGCACCTCGGGAAACGGCCGTGACAAAGAAAACATAGATTCGCGAAACGCATCCTTCGTGAACCGACGCTCTCGGTAGAAAACCGTGCGGTCGAGATACTCGTCGAGCGTGATCTGGCCGCACTCGAACGACGAGACCAGCGGCCCGTGCCGGTCATTAAAGTCCTTGGCGTCGAGTTGAAACTGCGCGAGCGCCTCAGCCCGCTCCGTGTGGTCCCAGGCATTAGTGAGCAGCACGCCGCCGACGTCCCAGAAAATCGTGCGAATGGCAGACAAGAGATTATTCCCCCAGCGAAAAAGTTCTGGGAATGAGTGTAGACGAGAAAACGCAACCCCGACTATTTCACGAACTACTTCAAAGCTATTTCACCGACTATTTCACGAACAACAGCCCATGCGGCACCGCGGCCCGGAAAACGTAAGCATACAGCATCACGATGATCCCCACGATCGAACAGAGAGCCACCGAATGCCACGCCACGAACCGGAAAATGATTCCTTCATTGCCCACCTGCTCGGTAGCCGCGGTGGCGATCGTAATCGACTGCGCGTCCACCATTTTCCCCATCACTCCTCCGGCGCTGTTGGCCGCGCACATCAGGATCGGATCAATGCCGAGTTGTTGCGAAGTAATTCTCTGCAGACTGCCAAAGAGCGCGTTCGACGAAGTGTCGCTGCCGGTCAGCGCCACTCCGAGCCAGCCCAGGAAAGTGCCGAAGAAGGGATACAACCATCCGGTGCGCGTGAAAGCCAAGCCCAGCACGGCATCCAGGCCGGAATAGCGCGTCACATACCCGAGCCCCAGCATGAATGAGATGGCAACCATGGCCAGCCGCATACGCACCAGAGTTCTCCAAAAGACCTTCATCAGCTTGAGCGGCCCCTGCCCCAGCAACAATCCGGAGACAATGGCGGCAAAGAAGCAGGCCGTTCCGGTGGCGGAGAGCCAGTTGAAATCGTAGCGCGCAGCTTCAGGAGTCGGCTTGGCGACAATCGGAACGGCACGCGAAATGGCATTGTGCAAGTAAGGCACATCCCACCCCGGCGGACCGGGTCGCACCTTGCCGTTCGGCAGCATCACGCGAAAGGCAGGTGTGGTGGCCGTATTCATCGCAAGTTTTATAGACGGCAAACCCCAGAGCAACACAACCAGTGAAAGGATCGCGAACGGTGTCCACGCTTTCAGAATCTGGCCGGCAGTGTAGCTTCGCACCTTGACCAGCCCGTCGAATTCTTTTGCCGACCATTCGCCGCCCACATCGTCAGTGATTTTCGCTGTCGAGGCCGAGACGGCAACCGGCTTATGGTCATAGTCGAACCGCCAAATCTTTTTCGGTTTCCAGAACCGCAGAAAAATAATCAACGCAACGATCGAGACTACACCTCCCATAATGTCGACCAGATTGCTGTCCACATAATTCGACCAGAAAAATTGAGTCAGAGAAAACGAAACGCCAACCACCAGAATCGCGGGAAAGACTTCGAAAGTCTCGCGCCAACTGACCATGGTCTTGACCAGCCAGAAGGGAACAATGACCGCGGTAAAAGGAAGAATGCGGCCGATCATCGCGTTCAGGTCGGATTCCGGCAAAGCCGTTACCGCGGCCAGCGCGTGTACCGGCGTGCCGATAGCGCCCCAGGCCACGGGCGCGGTATTGGCGATCAGATTCAAGGCAGCGGCATGGAAGGGCTTGAAGCCCAGCCCGATCATGAATGCTCCGGCGATCGCCACTGGCGCGCCGAACCCGGCTGCCCCTTCAATGAATGCGCCAAAACAAAACGCGACCAGCAGCACCTGCAGCCGCCGGTCGGCGGTGATTCCGGCTACCGACTCTTTCATGATTTCAAATTGCCCGGTCTCGACAGAAATGTCGTAAAGGTAAACCGCGGCGAGAACGATCCAGGCGATTTTCAAAATTCCGTAGGCGACGCCGTAGCCAAAGCTCATAGCGGCCAGCGCGGGAGGCATCTTGAAAAAGATCATGGCCACGGCCACTGCCGTCAACGCACCGGCGATGGCGCACCAGTGCGGCTTGACCCTGAAACCGGCAAGCAGACTGAACAGCACAATGATGGGAAGGAGCGCTACCAGCGTGGAAAGCCACCAATGCCCGAGCGGGTCGTAGATCTGCGTCCACTGCATGACAACCTCCTGGCGAACGGAGTTTGCTGCATCAACTTCTCAAACCGGCCTGGGCATACGATGCGGAACCGTCAGCCAGCGTCCCGTCTGCAATTCGCAATTTCGGGGACGAGCGTCCGGAAAGTTTTCCGGAACCCTGAACAGGCCGATATGGTACCACCGGGCGAAACCCTCGAGGAGAAGGAAAGCAAGCGAGGCAAAATGGGGCTTGACATATTCCTATATAGGAATATATATTTATGTTCATGCCAAGAGCCGCTACAACATCGGATGGGTTCAATGCCGTGGCCGAGCCGCGGCGGCGGGAGATCTTGAACTATCTGGCGCTCCAGGAGCGGGCGGTGGGAGATATCGTCGCAGGCCTAGGGATGGAACAGCCCTCGGTTTCGAAGCATCTGGGAGTCCTGCGCCGGGTTGGCCTGGTACGGGTGCGGCGGAATGGGAGGCACATGTTTTATCGAACCAACGCAGAAGCGATCCGGCCGCTGCATGACTGGACCAAGACATTCGAGCGGTTGTGGCAGCACCAGTTGAATCGGGTGAAGGAGCGGGCCGAAGCGAAACAGAAATCGTTGGACACAGTCTAAGTCTGCATCAAACCGAAGACAGACCTGGCCTAATCAAAAGCGAGAGCAAGGAGGAACAATGACGAGTTCGACAGCAACTGCGGGCATTGAGAATTTGAGTGTGACCATCACGCAGGAAATCCAGGTGCAGGCGTCGCTTGAGGTAACCTTTGCGGCCCTGCTGGAACAACTGGGACCGGAGAATGAGACTCCGGAACAGCGCATGCCGATGAAGCTCGAGGCCTGGCCGGGAGGACGATGGTATCGCGATCTGGGCGAGGGCAACGGCCACTTCTGGGGACACGTGCAGGCCATTAAGAAGCCCACCCTGCTCGAAATCACCGGACCGTTGTTCATGTCGTATGCAGCCGCGAACAATTTGCAGTACCGGCTGAGCGAGAACGCCGGTGGCACGCTGATCAAGTTTCACCACATCGCACTGGGCGTGATTCCGGACGACCACCGGCAGGGCATGCAGAAGGGCTGGGACATGATCCACACGCGCATCCGGGAGCGGGCGGAGCGCAAGGGCCAGCGGTGAGCAACTCGGCAAAAAAGGAGGGAGCTTATGTGTCCAGCATGTATAGCCAGCGCGGCATGGATGGCGGGCAGTGTGATGTCGACCGGCGGGGTCGCCGCTCTCGCCGTGAAGATGGTTCGGGGAAAGAAGATTGGATCGCAAGACGATTCGAAAGACCTAACGGAAAGGAGAAATGAATATGGCAACGATGAACATGGCAGTAACAACGAGCAAAAGGGAACTGGGCACGGTGGTGCCGCCCGCTGAATGGGTGACCGCCCGCAGGGAACTTTTGCGCAAGGAGAAGGAGTTCACGCGACTGCGCGATGAACTGAGCCGGCAGCGGCGTGCGCTGCCCTGGGAAAAAGTCGACAAGCAGTACGTTTTCGACGGACCGCGCGGCCCCGAGACGCTGGCCGATCTGTTCGGCGGAAAGAGTCAGCTGATCGTTTACCACTTCATGTTTGGTCCAGGATGGAAAGAGGGTTGCCCGAGTTGCTCGTACCTTGCCGACACGTTCGACGGCGCGGTGGTGCACCTGGCGCATCGCGACGTGACCTTCATGGCGATTTCGCGGGCAACCTTCCCGGAGATCGAGGCCTTCAAGAAGCGCATGGGATGGCAGTTCAAGTGGGTGTCTTCTTTTGGAAATGAGTTTAACCGTGATTATCAGGCGTCGTTTTCGAAGGAGGACAAGACCGACGGCAAGGTCTATTACAACTACGAGATGATGGAGTTTCCTGCGGAGGAAGGTCCGGGCGCGAGCGTGTTCTACAAGAATGAAGCCGGCGAAATCTTCCACACGTACTCTTGCTACGCGCGCGGCCTCGACCCGATGGTGGGCACCTACAACTGGCTGGACATCGCGCCCAAGGGACGCGATGAAGAAGGGCTGGCGTTTACCATGGCGTGGGTTCGTCACCACGACAAGTACGATGATCGTCAGATTGTTGACCCCAAGGCGGTGTACATACAGCCTGCGAAGGTGGACGCGTTGTTCCGTTCAGAGAAAGAGCGCTGAAAGAGAAGATCACACCACGAAGCACACGAAGGAACTCATTTGCCTGCATCTCCTTCGTGTGACTTCGTATCTTTTGTGGTGTGGGGTTCTAGCGTTTATAGATGGTAGTGTCGGAATGGTAGTTGCGCCAGTCGAACCAGTAGTCCTTCAGGGCGGGGACGCGATCGAGGCATTTACCCAGGGACGGCCCCGAGATCGCGCAGCCCTGGAAGTTCCATTCGCTGGCAGTGGTGGTGTCGAGCAGGATCCAGGGCTTGAGTGGGGCCGGCGACGCGGCTTTGTTGGTTGAGGGAGCGTCGGCCTTAGTGTCGGCCCGCATAGCGTCGGGCGGTTTTGCGTCAGCCGGCTTGACCCCAGGCGATTTGCCATCGAGGGTTGGGGCTGCGGCCGGTATAGCTTCGGCTGTCTTGGAGTCGCCGGCCTTCGCATCCACGGGAGACGATGGTTTCGCGTCCGCCGTCGAGTCTGGTTTGGTTGCGCCCGGCGTCCCAGGCGGGTCGGCTTTCAGGAAGAACTCAGCATCGTTTCCGTCGATGCGGCTGACGAACACGCGAAAAGATTTGCCATCGGGGCCGACTGCTACCAGCAGCGGCGTGCCATGAACGCGGTCGACGACCGGCGATTGCTTCACCAGCGTGTCCCAGGGATAAGCGCGGCTACCCCCGTCGATTTCAAGGCCGACGACCACGTCGCGAGACTTCAATTCCATTCCCGGAAAGCTGATCACCACAGGAAGCTTGGCGACCTCTGGCTCCCAATTGCTGTCGTACTCTTTTACATACTTCGGCACTTGCTTCAGCACTTCGGCCCTCGTCTGACCGGCGGACATTTCCGACTTCCACTCGCCGAAGCTCAGTTCGTCACTCAAAATCAACTCCAGCGATGCGCCCCGGAGCGGGCCGTAGAGGGCCCTGCCGGTGATTTGCTGCCACCAGGTGCCGGTCTCTTTGTCGCGCATCAGAAAGTTCTGGTTGTTGATGCCCGCCAGATAAAAATGCAGGGCTCGGCCGTTTACAGTTCGTGTCCACACCAGACCGGTGTGACATAGCGTTCAATACGTGGCTACAAGCGGAACGCCACCGACCACGTCATTCAACACATGATGGTAGGCCATTTCACTGATGGGGTAGGCGCGGGCGTCAGAGCCAAAGCTCACCGCGAGAATCATCTCGCTGGGATCGAGTTTGCTCTCCGATGCGGATTCAAATTGTGGGCTGTCGACGGGATGGAACATCCACTCGAAATAGTTCAGCCGCGCCATGACCGCGGAGAACACTACGAACACCATCACGAGCGACAACAGGACCTTGCGCCACCAGTTCGAAGTTGGCCAGAGCACGAACGCCAACAGGAGGCAAGCGACGGCGAGGGCCAGAGTTCCCCAGGGCGCGCGCTGGCGCAGGGCCATCGCCCACATTAAGCCTGCGGATGTCTGGTGAGTGAACGGACGGATGATGAACGCGGGAACGAAAAATAATCCGATGCACGCCAAGGCTGACGCGCTGAAGATCAGCCACAGAGACCCGCGACGACTCGACGGACGATCAAGAGATGGTTGCATCTGGTTTGGCGATACGGAAGCTCCGGGCGGGCTGCGCCCGCGTTTTCTTGCCCGCGCATCATTGTACCGAACGCACCAAGAAAAAGCCCCGGCCCGCGCAAGCGGACCGAGGCAGCCGATCTGGTTCTACTTCCTACCGCTTAACCCCAGGTTAACAAGGAGCAACCGTGCAAGCCAGTTACTCGGTCGAACAAACCACACAGGCCTGCGGTGTAAAGTTCTGGTGGTAGCTCAAGTTGTCAATATCCTGGAACTGCGGCGTAGCCGGCGGTAAGTTGCTCGGCGTCAGGAACAGCACGTCGAAGTAATAGTTTCGTGTCGGCGGGCTGTATACGACTTGGGAGTTCTCGTCTTTATACGTGCCCGTGTTGTACTCCGAGTAATACATGCTGACCAGCGAGCCGTCATAGTTCAGCGTCTGCCCCCAGCTCTCCAGGTAGCGCAAGAAGTTGTGCATACCTCCGTCGGTTCCGAAGTCGTTGGCCACGCTGGTCCAAGTCGGCTGGGGGAACGGGATGCTCTTGCCGCCGGAGATCGCGGTGCGGTAATACGCCTGGGCTGCCGGGGTGCGATTACCCGAGACGTCTGTGTAAATCATGCTGTTCATATCGCTCCACGAGTTCGACAGTACCATGACCGAGTCGGCGATGATGGCTGCCGCTGAGTGGGGCGTCTGGGTTGGGGTTGCGGCCGTGGCCGTGCCCCAGAACGGATCCACCGCGCTGGTGTTGTAGTTGCCCAGGATGTAGACCGGGTTCTCGGAAACCACCGTGAACCCGCCGCATCCCGTGGGATTGGTCGCGCTTTGCGAGCATCCGCTGGCGGTCGGCATTATGGGCAGATAGCTCACTCCGGCCGCGCTCATGCCACCATCCACCAGCTTCAATACGTGGCGAGCTCCGCTCACCGGATTTGCCATACCCATCTGGTCGCCGGGGTTGGTAAGCAGACCGGAGGCTTGTTGCGGGGAGACTGATGTGTTATAGGCGGCACAGTCTTTGGAAGCCGCCGTGCCCGTGCCGGAGTAAGGAAGCCGCGCATACCCATTCATCGGGACCGTGTTGGTGTTGACGCCGAAGCCGTAGCCGAGGTTCTTCTCGCCCCAGTTGTCGAGGAATCCATTCTGATCGACGTCCTCTGGCGAGTAGGTATAGTACGACTTGGGCTCCAGAACTCCATCCGGCGTGGTGGAGGTCAAGTTCGCCGACGAGTTCACTACATCCTCCAGCCCGGATTCTCCGCTCTTCACGCCAGCCGGAGTCTGGCCGCCGTTGGAGGGGTTAGGATCGGTCTCCATGCCGCGGTGATCGGAGAAGTAGAGAACGTAGCCGTTATTGGCGGAATAGTTCACGCTGGAGCCGCTGACGCCGATGGTGCCGTTCAGCCATTTGGCCAGGTTGCCTACGTCGAGTTCCACGGCGTTCATGATGCCCTGGACCGCGCAGGAGGAATAAGTGTCATTGCCGCTGCTACCGTTGCCGATGGCGTTGTCGCGCATCTCGCCTTCGCGCGCATCGTAGAAGTTAATCGGCCACCAGTTGCCCGAAGTCCCCGCGCCGTGACCCGCCGTCGCCGCCAGCGTGGGGCGAAGCTGCTGAAGAATCAGAATGGCATTGGGATCAACCGCGTTCGAACCCGGGGTGACGGGCGGAGTGTTGAAGAATTGCCCGAAGCCCAGCGCCAGCCACTCGGCGGTTACGCCCACCCACGCGGTCCCGTTGTAATATTCGATGCGGATCCAGGGACCGCCGGTGGTCGTGCTACTCATGCCGGTTGCGCCCAGGGTGGTCGGATTGCTGGTCAGTTCGCCGATCAGCGGAAATCCAGCCCAGGTTTCTCGGCCGCTATCGTAGTACGGGTCGACCCAGCCGTTGCTGCCGGCAGTCGCCCAGCCAAAATATTCCGTCGTGCCCGGGAATTGCGTGGCCGCGGCGGTGGGAAACTCGTAATCACTGGAGTCGAGCACACTGGTTCCGCGCTCGGGGTGAAGATCGGCGATGGAGTCGGCGATCAGAATTCGGATTTGCGCCTTGTTGTACAGGCGCGAAGTACCGAGCGTGCTGCTGGCAGACTCGCCGGCCTGGGGCTTGCGGATAATCGAAATCGGGTCGGTGCAGGGCGGTGGGTTGCTGGTGCAGCTATTCTGCACGAAGGGCAACTGCATATTTTTGGCGCCGGTGAGTGAGTTGGTCAAATATCCGTTCAGCGTTCCCGTAGAAAGGCTGGGGAAATTGAGGTTGGCGGCGCCCGCCACAGTGGGATAGCCGCCGCTCCAGCTGGCGTCGCCGGGAATCGAATTGGGAAGAGCCACACAGTTCGGCTCGCCTGACGGCGGATTAGGACTCAGAGCGCAGCCGGCGTTGGCCTTCGGAACATAGACGGTTCCGCCGTAGCCCGAGGAAGTCGGGTGGCCGTTTTCCAGTTCGTCCATAATAATCTGCTGGTAGGCTGAGACCTTATCGTCGAATACCAGGCTGTTGCCGGACGCCAGGAAAAGGTTCGAATTAGTGTGCACGCGGCCGCCAAAGGCAAAGGGCGGGCCAGCGAAGTAGCTGCAGTCGTAACCGCAGAACACGCCGAACTGAAACACCGGAATCAGCGCAACCTCAATTCCGCGCGTGATGTTGATCGAGGCCCCTGCCGGACGGGTCGCGATGACCTGCAGCGTCATGGGAATGAGTTCGGCGTATAAACCCTGATTCGGCCCCGAACTGACCGTGTTCCAGCTGCTGGCCGGCTCGCCCGAACCATTGGTCGGGTAAGTGATGTACTCCTGGTAGGTCATGTTGGGGACCATGGCCGCGGTGGGGTAGTTCGTGGACGCGGCCAGAGCCTGAATCTGGCCATTGGTGGGCACCTGATATTGGGAGTACAGCGCCGAGAGGTCCGCGGTGAGCTTCTCCATGCCGGACTCAGCGCCGTAGAACGACAGATTGGACTCCAGGTCATTGCCGCCCATGCGGGATTCGTTGGTGACCATGAAGATAAGCCCGGCTGCCGCACCCGACAGCAGCACCAGAATGAGCAGCGCTGCAATCAGTGTGAAACCCTGCGAGCCTTTTTCCGTTTTTCCCTGTGTCGCCCTAGTTCGTCCCATGCGTTAGTCTCCTGCCCCACGAAAAGCGTTAAACAAGAAAGCGTTCATTCAAGAAAGAGTTAATAAACGTTGCGAAATGCCATGTTGCGCGCACTGACGTCGGTCGCCAGATACATGTTCTGCGACTTGTTGCCGTTGTTGAGAATGCTTTGGCCCATCACCACCAGGTTGATCTTCTGGATGTTGTTGGGCGACTCGCCGACCCCGATGGGATTTGCCTGATTGGCATCGAGGGCCGCGGTGGTCGAGTTATAAGTGTCGTAAGCCACTTGCAGGTTGATAATGTCATCGGCCACAGGAACGGGCGTGAGGCCGTTCACCTGGCGCATCAGCCGCGGAGTCTGGCCGGCGGGGGGGACGGTGATGTAATAAGTAACCGCGTAGAGACGGTAGGCCGTTCCCTGGGTTGTAGTTGAAACCAAAAGAGGAAAGGCGTAACCCACGCCACCGCTCACCGCATAGACGTTGTTGGTGACGGTGGGCGACGTCCCGGTATGGTTCATGTTCAGCGGGTCCAGATTGGCAAAAGTGATCGAGTTCCCGCTGAGATTCGTCACTTCACCCACTGCGGTGGCGCCGTTGGTGCCATTAATGAGAATCAAATCTCCCATTTGTATGCCGCCGGCAGCGTTTACAGCCGGAGGCGGATTGGCGGTGTATAAGCTATTCACCGTGAAGTTGATTTCGGTTCCGTCCGGGGCCAGTGGAAAAGTGACGTCGTACTCCCACAGGGGAAAGTTGTAGTCGCAATAGATTACGGTGACGCTGTCATTCACCGCGGGAGCGGGCGCGGCCGGAATGACCGCGTCGCCTTCCACGCCGTTCAAGTAGCCGGGAATAATTCCATACATGTAGTTCCCGGGATAGGTGTAGTTCACGACATGGCAAGTGCCGCTCTGGTCACAGCCAAATTTCGCTGGCGTGACTCCGCCGCCCAGCGGCAACTGAATTCCGCCCGAGGGCAGACCCGCGCCGGCAAGGCTGAGGTCTTTCACCATAAGGTCGACGGCCGCCCGCATGTCCTGCTGGTTCTCGGCGCGTTGCGTGACCAGCATGACGGAGTTCATGCCGCTCTTGAACAGGCTGGCCATGGCCGTCATTACGAGCAGGCCCAGCGCCGTGGCAACCGTAAGTTCCATCAGCGAGAAGCCCCGTTCCGAGTTGTGTTTCTGCATTCTCATGTTTTCCATCTTCTATCCCTGGCCTCTGGTATCCCTGGCCTCTAGCGGAAAGCTGAAATCAATGCCTGCACGGTGTACGTCCGCGGTACCGGAGACGAACCCGTGATGTAGGTAACGGTCACGGTGATCTGCTTCAGGTTGGCGTTGACGGTGCCGTCGGAGTTCAGGACTTGGCCGATCGTAATCAGCCGGGTGAAGTTGGCCAGACTCATGGATACATCATCGGCCGTGCCCAGGATGCCGTCAGGACCGGGCAAAACCAAGCACTCGGGTCCGGCCGCGCAAGGTCCGGTGGCCGGGTAGGGGACGTCATCGGCGGTGTTCACCAGTCCGTCGGGACCGGCGGCCAGAAGCTGAGTCGCGGTATTGGTAAAAATTCCGCCGTTGGCAATATTGGCGATTTGCGCGAAAGTAATTTGCTGGGTATTGCGCGCGGTATAGATGCTTTCCATCGTCTGCAGCGCCTTCTCCCTGGCAATAAGGTTCTGCTGCGCATTCTGCGTAGTGCCGACTGCGGTGGCAAAGGCGGCGATGAGCGTCAGCAGGCCGATGCCCAGGATCGCGATCGAGATCATGACTTCAATCAGCGTGAACCCGCGCTCGGTCGACCAAGATTGGGTCGACTCAGATTGGGCCGATTGAGATTGCCGCGGCGAGTGAGATCTGGGTTTCATCATTGTTGTGTCCACACATTGACTCCACTCTGGTTGTAGATTCGCCAGCCCCGGATTCTTCCTGTTGCGCCCCACACCGTAAGGGCGCGCGAACGGTACGCATCATTGGTGCGGGTCAGGTAGATAATGCCGCTGTTGTAGCTACCAAGCGTGTCCTGCGACGAACCGTCAGGCATGAATATGACGTAGTTCTGGACGCCCAAAGGCGAGCCCAGGTCGAAGTCGATCGCGGTCGTGCCCGCGCCAAATCCGTCCGGAGCTGCTGCCGGGAAGATGGTTTGGGTTGCGAAGTTGACGTCAGGCGGCAGCGTATAGGTGGCCACCGTCGTAGGAGCTGGCGACACCGGCACGGCGTATTGCCAATTTTGCACGACAATGGTTGCCGGGGTGACAGGGGCGGTGGTACTGCCGGCCGTGAAAGTGATGATGTAGCGTTGGCTCTGCGAGATGGCCAGGTTTCTGTAATTACGCAGAATCGACAGCGTAGTGTCGTAGGACTGGTCGATGTGGTTCTCTTGCAGCATCGGCATCAGGGCCATGACGCTGATGCCTGCCACGGTCATGCCAATGCCGATGACGATCATCATTTCCAGTAGCGAGAACCCGCGAATTTTTCTTGAAGTCATAGATCTCGATGTCATAGATCTCGAAGTCATAGATCTCTTTCGGGGGAGGAGAAACGTCCAGCTAGCTAACTGCCACGCGCTCTTACTCCCCGTCCGCCATGCCAATCACGGAGCAGGATCGCAGTTGCCGCGCCCACAACAGGACGGGCTCGCGTTCTTTCACCGCGTCATTGGTCATCGTAGGAACAAGTCGCGGTGCCGTCAAAGCACGACAGGCCAATACCTGCGTGTTGGCCTTTTGGGAGGAGTGGTGGTTACTCTGGTCACTGATTGACAGCATGACAGTTAGCGCCAGGTCGACCGCGAGAGACGGTGGGCAGCGTGACCCTGGTAACTTGTGAGTGGTACGGGTGGAATCCTAGGATGGGGCAGGTATGACTCTATCCGCCCTGCTAGTGTGCATTGATGAGGCGCCGGCCCAGGTCCTGCGCCGCGTCCTCGACGAACTCAGCATTCGAGTTGAATCTTGTCCGGATTTTGTGCGGGCGGGCATTCGGATGGCGCAAGAGCGCTTTGACGTGGTGATCGTCGACGGCGAATCCAACAAGGAAGTGCTTGCCCTGTTGCGCGAAACCCAGCTGTCCCGGCGCAACGATGCGACCCTGGCGGTTACGGTCGTGGCCCTGGCCGGGCAGGAGAGCATCCGCGAGATGTTCGCGCTGGGCGTCAATTTTGTTCTCTATAAGCCGGTGGCCTATGATCGGGCCTTGAGCAGCTTGCGCGCGGCACGTGCCGTCATGCGGAAGGAAAAGCGCAAGAACGCCCGTGCTGCCGTGCATACTCAGGCGACGATCGATTACGCCAATGTTGAGCAGGATCGGGCTACTCTGATCGATCTGGCGCAGGATGGCATGTCGGTGCAATTTGGCAGGAAGCTTCCGCCCACCAGCAAGGTTTATTTCCAGTTCAAGTTGCCGGGACAGATGGTGAATATTCGGCTGTCGGGCCAGGTGGTGTGGCAGGACTGGAGCGGCCGCGCCGGAGTTCAGTTTGTGGACGTGCCTAAGACCTCGCGCCGCCTGCTCACCGATTTTCTTGCCGTCAATGTGCCCAGCGAATCCCGGCCCGAGCAGTTCTCCGATGTGACGGTCGAGATGGACGAGCCGCAGCAGCTGGCCACGATGTCGGTGGCCGAGCAAACCCATGGCAGCCGCAGGCCGCCCAGCAGCCCGCGCCCGGCGGCTCCGAAAGCTGAGTCCGGACTGTCCGATCCCGACCATCGGAAGGAGATCCGCTACGCCTGTCGGCTGGGTGCAGAGGTTTACCGCACCGGAGTTTCGGTTCCGCATCACTGCTGCCTGACGGACCTGAGTTTTGGTGGATGCTATCTAGAAGTTTCGGGGCGCTTTCCCGAGGGCGCTGCGGTTGAGATTGTAGTTCGAACCTATGAAATGAAATTGCACGTCCGGGGAACGGTGCAGGCATCTCATCCCGGCTACGGGATCGGTGTGGCATTTGCATTGAAGACTCGCGACGAACAGGCCAACGTGAAGAAGTTGACCGACTTCGTGGCCTCGACCACGGCACCGTCGTAAGCTAGCAACCTACGCAGTCCTGCGTAAGTCGTTGCATCTTCGCGTAAGTCGTTGTATCTCCGTGTAAGTCGTTGATAATTCGTAGGACGGCCCTGGGAGGCTGCAGGACGCGCGATTTATGCCACCGTGACCCTCGGCTCCATCCGGGGAGCGATCGTCGTTGGCAGGGCCGTTTCCGGCTCCGGAAACGGTATTGTAGGAAGCATTCCGGAGATGAAATTCGGTCGCCCTGCTGTCCCTTGCGTCATGCATCCGGCTATGCAATACAATGGCGTACATATAAATATATACGTATACGCTCATTTTCATCCTGAGCGAAGGACCCATGCAATTTATCACCACAGGCAAGTTGCAGAGGTCCTTCGCTTCGCTCAGGACGACAACTTTTTAAGAAATGGCAGACCGTCAGTGAGCTATTTCACCGTCGCTTCCTCAGCGACGGCTTGCTTGAAGTAAGCGAGCGACAATCGCAGGCCTGCTTCCAGATCGATCTTCGGTTCCCATCCCAGCAGTTGGCGGGCTTTGGTGATGTCGGGGCAGCGCTGTTTGGGATCATCCTCGGGAGTCGGCTCGTAGCAAATCCGGCTTTTCGATCCCGTCACTTTCAATACCATCCGAGCGCACTCGAGGATAGTGAACTCATTAGGATTGCCGATATTGACCGGCAGATGTTCGTCCGACTTAGAAAGCCGGATGAAGCCGTCGATCTCGTCGCTCACGTAACAAAAGCTGCGGGTCTGCTGGCCGCTGCCATAGACGGTGAGCGGTTCGCCGCACAACGCCTGCTTCATGAAGTTGGGCACCACCCGGCCGTCATTGAGTTGCATGCGCGGGCCGTAGGTGTTGAAGATGCGGACAATGCGCGTGTCCACTTTGTGATAGCGGTGGTAAGCCATAGTGACCGCCTCGGTGAAGCGCTTGGCTTCGTCATAGACGGAACGCGGGCCGATGGGGTTGACGTTGCCCCAGTAGGCTTCTTTCTGGGGATGCTCGAGCGGGTCGCCGTAGCATTCTGAGGTCGACGAGACCAGATATTTCGCGCCGTATTTATGAGCGACGTCAAGGGCGTGAAACGTGCCGAGCGACCCGACCTTGAGAGTCGGGATGCCGTGAATGGTGTAGTCAACGGGACTGGCCGGACTGGCGAAGTGGAATACGTAGTCGACGCGGCCGGGGTCGAAGGGTTGGCAAATGTCTTTTTCTATGAATTCGAAGCGCGAATCGTTTTGCAGATGGGAAAGGTTGGCGCGGCGGCCGGTGAGCAGGTTGTCGACTACCACCACGCTGTAGCCTTCGCCGAGAAGAGCATCGCAGAGATGAGAGCCTAGAAATCCGGCGCCGCCGGTGACTAGCGCGCGTTGTGGAGTCATGCTTTCTTGCCGTTTTTCATGACGTTGTTCTTCATGATGATGATCAGGATCGCGCTCGCGCTATTCAGTTCCGTTCTTTAAATCCTTCTTCCCATTCTTTAAGACCGTGGCGGGTACGCCGTCGGGGTGAGCGGCGGCGCGGCCTACACTGTAGTAAGTGAAGCCTTGAGCAGCCATGACTTCGGGATCATACAGGTTGCGGCCATCGACCACGATGGGGTACTTGAGCGCCTGGCGGAGACGGTTGAGATCGAGGTTGGCAAATTCCTCCCACTCGGTCAGGATGAGCAGGGCATCGGCACCGTGGGCCGCCTCGTAGGCCGAGTTGGCGAAGGCGATGCCGGACGGCACAACTTCGCGCGCGCGCTCCATGGCCGCGGGATCGTAGGCGGTGATTTTGCTGCCCTCCTGCAAAAGCGCCTGCACCACAAAGAGCGCGGGCGATTCGCGGATGTCGTCCGTGCCGCCTTTGAAGGCCAGGCCGAGGACACCGAGATGCTTGCCGCGCAGGGTCCAGAGCGCGCTGCGCACTTTGCGGAGAAAGCGCTGGCGCTGATCTTCGTTGATGCGCATGACTTCATCGAGCAGGCGGAAGTCGTAACCGGATTCACGAGCCACGGCACGGAAGGCCATGACATCCTTGGGAAAGCACGAGCCGCCGTAGCCGATGCCGGGGTTGAGGAAGCGGGGTCCGATACGCGCATCGGCGCCGACGCCGTGGACCACCTGATTCACATCGGCTCCCACGGATTCGCAGACCGAGGCGACGGCGTTGATGAAAGAAATCTTCATGGCCAGGAAGGCGTTGGAGGCGTGCTTGATCAGTTCGGCGCTCTTGCTGCTGGTCACGATGAAGGGCGGCGGAATCAGCGCGCGGTCGGGTTGCGGAATGGCGTCGCTGCGTTGGTAGTAGCTGCCGTCGGTGAGGGGAGCGTAGACTTCGCGCAAAACTTCGGCGGAGCGATCACTGTCGCAGCCGATGACGATGCGATCGGGAAAAAGAAAGTCAGTGACGGCGGTGCCTTCGCGCAGAAATTCGGGGTTGGAGGCGATGTCGAACGACTCGGGATCGGTGCCGTTGCGCAGAATGATGCGCCGCACCCAGTCGCTGGTGTAGACCGGGACGGTGCTCTTCTCGACGACGACTTTATACTCATTGATGCCGCCGGAGATTTCGCGGGCCACGGATTCCACGTAAGACAAATCGGCTTCTCCGCTCTCGGTGGGCGGAGTGCCGACGGCCACGAAGATGACGGAACTGAGGCGAACCGCTTCGGCAAGGTCGTCGGAAAAAGTTAAGTGCTGTCCGCGATGACGACTGAGTAGTTCGGGCAGGAATTTCTCGTGAATGGGAACCTGGCCGTCGCGCAACGCGGCTAGTTTCTGCTGATCATTGTCTACCAGGATGACGTCGTGGCCGAGGTCGGCAAAACAAGCGCCCGCCACTAACCCAACGTATCCCGAACCCACCACCGCAATCCGCATCGGCTCAAACCTCAAGAGAATTGACAATAATAACGGGTGACGTGGGCCGAGTTTCTGATGCCCGTTTTGATTTTACAAGGTGTCTGGCATGGTTCGGGTTTCGGCACAGGAAAACTTAGACGAGCCCGTGCCCGGCCGCCAAAACGGGAACTCCGTGGGGCGCGCCGGGGTGGAAGGCTATCGACGCTTTGACCGAATCAAGTGCTGCTACCCCATCGGGGGTGTTGACATCCTTAATGGATCGCGCCAAACTCCGCATAATAATGGACGGCCGCTGAAGTTCAAGGTTCCTCGTATGCCTCAAAACCCCATGCTGCAGCCGGATTCGTACGGGCCATCGTCGTGGGGCGAGAAATCATCGAGCGAGAAACTATCGGATGGGAAATTAGAAGAGAAGAAAAATTCCCGCCCGGTGGGCGAGGTTGTTTCTTCGCAGGACCCGCGCGACGTGACTGAAGTGGCCCGAACGCTGGCGGCCTACGGCGGTGGGGCCGCATCGTATGACCTGGCCCTCGATCTGGTTCTCCACCAGGTGGTCGAGGAGGCACGGTTCGCCACCGGAGCGACGGGAGCAGCCATTGCCTTGGCGCGGGCTGGCGAGATGGTGTGTCGCGCTACCAGCGGCCGGGATGCTCCGGATCTGGGTGTGCGCGTGGAGACGACTTCGGGCCTGTCGGGAGCATGCCTGCAGACAGGAACGATTCAACAATGTGGCGACACCGAGACGGACCCGCGAGTGAATGCCGAGGCCTGCCGACGCCTGGGCGTACGCTCGATTCTGGTGCTGCCGCTGGGCGATCGGCCGCAACCGTTTGGAGTGCTGGAGGTTTTTTCTTCTTTGGTCGACGCATTTCAGGATCGGGATATCAGGGAACTGCAAATCTTGGCGCGGCGCGTCGTGGCCAACAAAAGAGGCGCCGAAGACGGTGCGGCGGTTCTTCCTGACGACGTTCTTGTCGGCGTGGCTTCGCCCGCGGCGGCGGAGAAGTCGTCGGCGCCTGCGATCGACACTAAAGCTTCGGAGGAGCTTAAGGCATCGGCCGAACCGGAACGGGCTTCGGAATTCGCGGCTGAGGTCCCAGCGGGCGCAGGATATGCGAGACGGAATGACATCTGGACACCAGTCTTGGGAATTCTTGTGATTGTGACCGCGGTGCTGTTGGGGCTTGAGCTGGGATGGCGGGGAGCGATCAGGCACGGGTTGAACGAAGGAGTGAACGCTTCGCAGGCGAAAGCGAATCGTAGGGGTGATTCCAGCCTGGAGCAGACGGCGGCTGCTCCATCCGGCGATTTGACGTCGCCGGTGCAGAGTGGTTTGGCGGTGCATCCGGGTACGTCTGGGGAGGGTGCGAGCATCCCGAAGTCGGTCGAGCCTGCCAATGGCGAACTGGTAGTGACGCAGAATGGCAAGGTGATTTATCGATTGCCCGCAGCTGCCCCGGCGGACATCGCCAGAAAGGCGGCGGCCGCGAGTGGGAGCAAGGAGCTGCAGGAGGGGGAAGTTTCCGATTCTCGACTCATCCATCGCGTGGAACCGCAGTATCCGCCGGAAGCGAGCGCGCAAAAGATTCAGGGGATGGTGACTCTGGATTTGCAGATCGGGAGCGAAGGCGCCGTGCACAACATTGCGGTGGTCGACGGAAACCCGGTGCTGGCCCAGGCGGCAGTCGAGGCGGTGAGGCAGTGGAGGTATCAGCCGTACGTGGTGGACGGGCGGCCGGCCGAGATGCAGACGCGGGTCAGGATCCGGTTCCGGCTGCCGCCGAGTTAAGAAAGGTCTGGCGCGAATACGGTGCCCGATTTTCTAGCGCATTTCCTCCTGCCAGAGTGACATAGGGTTCCTACAATGTTGATTGTAAAGGTCGGGTATGCAACAGGTGCGAGGTGGGGCGGAAGGGGGTGTTTGAGGGGCGGATGGCCCGTTAGGGTCTTTCGTCTCTATTGAAAACAAGCCATTTGGCTTCCGGTAAACTTTTGTAACAGGCACTTTCTTCCCATTGCAAGAACCTGCAGGAGTCGATAAATTTACTCCACTTGATGTTCGATGTACGTCGTTAGTTTACGGCGATTTCACTAGTAATACTTGACCCCCCCCTTAACGAAACGAAGCACAAGCGATGGGTTCTCGCTTGTCCAGGTTCAAACACCAACGACAAAGCCGCGTTCCGTGGGACTGTTGTCGAAGCCCCGAATGTGACTGAGAGGGCGGAGCCATGAACGGAGATGCGCGAGTGGCGGAGGATAGTTTGCCAGTCGAACATACTGTCGAACATGTTGTCGAACATGTTGCGGAAATAGGTTTGGCTCCGGACCCGACCCGTTGGTACGCCGTACGCACTCGTTCCCGCCATGAAAAACTGGTAGCCCGGCAGCTGGAGACGCAGGGCATCCAGTCCTTCCTTCCTATTGTCACCAAAATCAGCAAATGGAGCGATCGCCAAAAGCAAGTCGAGCTGCCGTTATTCTCCGGCTATGCTTTTGTGCGGCTGGACCATGCTTCGAGTGATCGGGTGCGGGTGTTGCAGACGCAGGGCGTGGTCAGTTTCGTAGGTGTGCAGGGCTCCGGAGTCCCCATCCCGGATCAAGAGATTGAAAACATCAACATTCTTCTGGCCAGCAAGGTCAGCTACCAGGAGCGGCAGTATCTGCAAGTTGGCCAGCGCGTGCGGGTTTGCGGCGGGGCACTGGACGGCGTGGAAGGCATCCTGGCGGCCGAAAACAGCGATCACAGCGTGGTCATCTCGGTGGGGTTGATTCAGCGCTCGATCAGTGTGCGAGTGGCCGGCTATAACATCGAACCGATTTAGAGTACTTCTCCCATATTCTTGTTTCCCGAAAAGACTGAGTTCAAACAACCAAAGTTCAAAGAGAGTTCCGAGGTGCACTTTATGAGCGAACTACAGACCAAGACGAGCAAGACCGAATCCCAGCCGGCGGTGGCCAAGTCGTCGCAACACGACGGTGCCGCGGTTGACCAGTCGCAAGAGCATCCGCCTTCGCTCCGCAGCCTGCGGGTCGAGGCGGAAATCTACGCCATCAGCCGAACTCTGGAATACACGGGTTGGAACCGGCGGCGTGCGGCGCAACTGCTGTCCATCAGCTACCGCGGAATTCTGTATAAGATCCGCCAGCACAATCTGACGCCACGTCCGCGCGGGCAGCAGGAACCGGTGGGCGGGATTCTGAAGGCAGATTCGCAGAATTGAGCGCGGCCGGACTGGGCGCCAGGAGTTGCGGCGTGGTCGTCTGGGATAGGGATTGGGGCGCCGGGCCAAAGTTGCAGGGCAGCGCATCTGCTTTCTGTTTCTGCTTAATGTTTTGGTTTAACATTGGCAGCCGATTTATTTGTAGAACTAGATTCATCCCCGAGCAGGATCGGGGGCGAACGATCAAGGTGGAGGATTCGCAATGATAGTGACAGCGGTAGTGACAGCGAAGAAGAGTTTTAGGTCGCCCATGCGATTGCTGGCCGTGCTTCTGGCCGGGTCTGCGATGTGCGTGGCGCAGGCCGACAAGTCTGCGGCGCCGGCGGCGACGTTGGTTGCGGCCCCGGCTGGTCCGACCTCGGGTGCCCCAGCGTCGACTACCCCAGTCTCGACTACCCCAGCACCGGCTACTCCCGCTACTCTGGTAGCGGCAAGCAAGCCTGCCAACGGTGATTTTCAGCAGCGCACGCAGCGCTACCGGATTGAAGCCGGCGATACCTTCGACCTGAACTTTGATCTGAGCCCGGAATTTAACCAGCTGGCCGTGGCCGTGCAACCCGATGGTTTTGTCACGCTGCGGGGTGTGGGAGACCTGAAGGTCGCGGGCCAGACGGTGCCGGAACTGACGCAGACGCTGCGCACGGCGTACTCGAAAATTCTGAATGAACCTCAGATCTCGGTGGTGCTGAAGGAATTCGAGAAGCCCTACTTCGTGGCCGATGGACAGGTGGCCAAGCCCGGCAAGTACGACATGCACGGGCAGATGACGCTGACCCAGGCGATCGCGATTGCAGGCGGGTTTCAGTCCAGCGCCAAACACTCGCAGGTTCTGCTATTTCGCCGGGTGGACGACCAATGGACCGAGGCCAAGCTGATTGACGTGAAGAAGATGGAGAAGAACGGAAACCTGAGCGAGGATCCGTTTTTGCACAGCGGCGACATGCTGTTTGTCCCGAAGAATGTGATGTCGAAGATCGACCGTTTTATTCCAAATCTGAGCATGGGTACGTATCTTCCTTTGACGATTCCGTAGGGGGCCAGAACTGGCTCAGTATGACCGGATCACGAAAGAACACGGAGAGAATATGAATGAAATCATAAGCAGCCCCGGGCACCGGCCCCATTCCTTCACCGCGCGAGATGTGGTCGCGATCGGTTTTCGCCACCAGAGACTCCTGGTTTTGTGTTTCGTAGGAGTGGTCCTGGGCGTGGGCCTGTCGGCCCTGGTGCTGCCCACAAAATACCGGGCTGAGACCAAGCTGCTAGTGAAGCGCGAACGCGTCGATCCGGTGGTGTCGCCGGATCAGAACGCGCCCATGATGTTTCACGACACGGTGAGCGAGGAAGAGATCAACTCCGAAGTAGAGCTGATCCAGAGCGCGGACGTGCTGCAGAAGGTGGTTGTGACCTGCGGCCTGGACAAGAAGAAGGTGCTGTCGGGTTTCCTGCATCCCTGGCAGACGCAGGCTAACCGCACCGACAAAGCGGTTTCAGACCTGCGCGGGGATCTGCAACTGGAAGTGATTAAGAAGACCAACGTGATCAGCATTGCCTACGAGTCGCACGATCCGAAGTTGGCGCAGCGCGTACTGGCTACGCTCGACGACGCGTATGTGCAGAAGCATCTCGACGTGCACCATCCGACCGGGCAGTTCCAGTTCTTCGACCAGCAGGCGGACCAGTACAAGAAAGACCTGCTGGCAACCGAGTCGCAGATGAAGGGATTTGCCGACAAGCAAGGCGGCGTGGCGCCGACCACGTTGCGGGATATGACGCTGCAAAAGCTGGCGGATTTCAACAGCTCGCTGGAGAGCACGCGGGACTCAATCGCCGAGACCGAGAAGCGCATCGCCGCCCTCGAAGCCCAGTTGCATTCCATCCCGGCCCGGCTGACCACGCAAATGAAGAAATCCGACAATGCCCAGGTGCTCGAGAGCCTAAAGGCTTCACTGCAGACCCTGGAAATGAAGCGGACTGAGTTGCTGACCAAATATCAGCCCACGTATCCGCTGGTGCAGGAAGTAGACAAGGAACTGGCTGACACGAAGGCGGCGCTGGCAAAAGAAGAGAGTTCCCCGGTCAAGGAAGAGACGACTGACCAGAATTCCACGTATGAGTGGGTGAATTCAGAGTTGGCGAAGGCCAAGACCGACCTGAGCGGTCTGCAGGCGCGTGAGACCGCACTCACCGCCACCGTGAACGTGTACATGGCGCAGGCGCGGGAGTTAGAACAGCAGGGAATCCTGCAAGGCGACCTGACCCGTACCCAGAAAGCCGACGAAGCGAACTATCTGCTGTACATGAAGAAGAAAGAAGAAGCGCGAATTGAGGATGCTCTCGACCGGACCCGGCTGCTGAACGTGTCGGTGGCGCAGCCTCCGCTGCTGCCGAGTCTGCCGACGCGGTCTCCGTGGGTTTTCGCGCTGGTGGCGTGCCTGCTGGCTGCTGCGGTCAGTTTGGGAGTGGTGTTCGCCATCGACTATACGGACCAGTCGTTCCGCACCCCGTCGGAAGTACTGTCGGAACTGAGGATTCCGGTGCTGGCAGCGGTTCCAGTCCACCAGAACGTGATAAGCGCGGCGTACCATGCCAACGGGAACGGGAATGGTAACGGCAATGGAACGAGCAGCGGAAACGCCGACCACGCCGGGTTAGACCCGGCGGCCACGAATAGCCCCATCATCCAGGAGCGAGGGTAAGACCGATGTTTCTAGAATTTTTCGGCCTGCGGGAGCAGCCTTTCGGAGTGACGCCGGACCCGAGATATCTTTATCTCGGTCCCGGACATCGCGAGGCGCTGGCTTCTCTTTATTACGGGATTGAGGCGAATCGGGGATTTCTGTCTTTGATTGCCCGGCCCGGCATGGGCAAGACCACGCTGCTGTTTCATCTGCTGGCCAAGTTCGACCACACGGCCCGCACCGCGTTCCTGTTTCAGACCCAGTGCAACTCGCGGGAGTTCATGCGGTTCCTGCTGGCGGAAATCGGCATCGAGAGCGAGTCGCAGGATTTCGTCAAGATGCACGAGCAGTTCAACCGCTGCCTGGTGCAGGAAGCGCGGGCCGGCAAACGATTCATCGTGGTAATCGACGAAGCGCAGAATCTGGATGCCACCGTACTGGAAACAGTCCGGCTGCTCTCCGATTTCGAAACTCCGCAAGCCAAGCTGCTGCAGATTATTCTGGTGGGGCAGCCCGGGCTGGCGGACAAGCTGGCGAGTCCGCAGCTGGTGCAGTTGCGGCAGCGCATAACTTCGGTCAGTGGATTGAGTCCGCTCACTCGCGAAGAGACCGGAAAATTTATGGACCATCGCCTGCAAGTGGCGGGGCATAGGGGTGCGCGCTTGTTTACAGCCGATGCCCAGGAGTTGATCGCGCAGGTGAGCGAGGGCATTCCGCGGCAGATCAATAACTACTGTTTTCACGCGCTGTCTCTGGCCTGCGCCATGCGGAAAAAAACGGTGGACGCGGCCATGGTGCGGGAAGTGGTCAACGACCTGGATATTCACCGCTTTGTTTCCGAAGTGGAAACGCCGGCGCACCGGCACTCAAGCGCAAACGGGTCGAATGGACTGGACGGGCCGAGTGGATTCAAGGGATCGCCCGGCGATCCGTTTCAGCCGGTCGAGGAGTTGAAGGGAGTGGCGCGGGAGTTTGCTGCTCCGGAATTTTCCAATCCCACCGCGACCGCCGACCGAACGGGGAAGGACTACTTGAGTCCAGCGGAAGCCATCGAGCACATGCGGGATGTAGCGCGGTTGTTGCATAACTGGCGAAGCGGTTCGGGCCGTCCCGGCCGGCAGTCAGCCTAGCCGCCACGTAGCGGCGCCAGCAGTAGAAACAGCAAGGCACCAAGAGACTAGAGGCATTACGGGACCTTATGAGCAGAAACTTTGAGCTGATGCAAACTCTGGGCCGGGAACGGGAAATGTTCCAGGCCACCACGGAAGCGAGCACGGTTGCCGAACGCATGGTTGCCGAAAGCATGATTGCCGAACCCACGATTGCAGAGCCGGCGGCGATTCCAACGCTGCCCATGGAAATGCAGCCGCTTCAGTTGAAAATGGAAGACGGGCAGCGCGACGAGATTTTCAAACTGGTGCAGCGCGTGTTTCTGATGCCGGGAGAGAAGTCGCGCGTGGTCGTGGTGTCGGGCATGGAGTCCGGCAACGGCTGCAGCTGGATCTGCGCCCGCATGGCCGAGGTGCTGGCCGCGCAAACTTCGGGATCAGTATGCGTGGTGGATGCCAACCTGCGTTCTCCAGGGCTGCACCGGGAATTTGGAGTGAGCAATCATTACGGTCTGACCAATGCCTTGCAAGGTACGGATCCGATCCGCCGATTTGTTACCTCACTGTCGCGGCCGAACCTGTGGCTGCTGAGTTGCGGGGCGGAAGTCGAAGGCATGCAGACTATGCTGGGCTCGGATCGCATGCGGGCTCTGCTGCCGGAATTGCAGCGCGAGTTTGACTATGTGCTGATCGATGCGCCGTCCATGGGTTCGGGCGACGACAGCGTGATGCTGGGGCGCGGTGCCGAAGGCGTGATCCTGGTGCTGCGGGCGAATACGTCGCGCCGCGAGACGGCGCGCAAAGCGGTGCGCGATCTCGAAAACGCCAACGTTCGGGTACTGGGCGCGGTGCTCAACCACCGCACGTTCCCGGTGCCGGAATCGATTTACCGCAAGCTATAACAACATCGCGCAAGTACGTACACTGGGACTTTGTTATACGTACAAGCGCGTAGCTGCAAAAGTGTAAGGACCGGTAAGGACTAACGATAAAAATGTTTGCCCTCTTAAAAGAAGACATCAGCCGGGCGATGTATCAGGCCCGCCCCGACGGGTGGAAGCCGGGCTGGAAGCATCGCATTGAAATCTGTTTGCGGCATTCCACCTGGCCGGTGATTTCGTATCGTTATGCGCACTGGACCCTGGGGGTGCGCATTCCGGTGATTGGACAGCTGCTGCGCGTCAGTGGACTGATTTTCCGCAAGTTCACCGAGCTGTTTACCAGCGTGCATATTGATGTCCACGCGAAGATTGGTCCGGGCTTTGTGATTCATTCGGTGTATGCCATCAATCTAGGCAAAACGACGATTGGCGAGAATTTCACCATCGCCACCGGATGCCTGATTTCTCACGCCTGCCGCGGCATCGGCGACAACGTTTATTTTGGTCCCGGCGCCAAGCTGGTGGGCGACGCCAAGATTGGCAGCAACGTGGTGATCGCCGCTAACAGCCTGGTGCTCACCGATGTGCGCGACAACCTGATGGTGATGGGAGTTCCGGCGCGCATCAAGTTGCCGGGCGGACGGCCGCAGCGGTTCGTCAAGAAGACGACGGCGGTAGTGGCGACGGTTCCCGCGCCGGCAGCGGTTGCGCCAGCGGCACCGAAGGCAGCACCCGAGCAGTCGGCGGCTTCGGTATCAGCTTAAGAGTTCTTCATCATAACTTAAGCTCGTCATTGTAATAACATCGTCATCACAAAGCTCAGGGGTATTTGGGCCAGATTCGAAAATCAGGAGAAAGACAACCTTGGACTTTGCATGGAATGAAGAGCAGGCCGCGTTTCGTAAGGAGGTTTTGCGATTTGCTCGCGAAGAACTGAAAGACGACGTTATTGCGCGCGACCATAATGAGGAATTCTCCCGGCCGTTGTGGGAGAAATGCGCGAAGTTTGGAATTCAGGGATTGCCGATCCCGGTGGAGTATGGTGGCGGCGGCGCGGACATCCTGACCACAGTTTGTGCGCTTGAAGCGCTGGGCTACGGATGCCACGACAACGGGCTGTTGTTCTCGATCAACGCGCACATGTGGAGTTCAGAAATTCCCATCTGGAATTTCGGCACCGAGGCGCAGAAACAAAAATATCTTCCCGGCTTGGTCAGTGGCGGGCTGGGATTACATGCCATGACCGAGCCAGGATCGGGCTCGGACGCCTACAGCCTGAAGACGCGGGCCGAGCGCAAGGGCGATAAATATGTGCTGAATGGTTCGAAGACGTTCAGCAGCAACGCTCCGAACGCGGATGTAACGATTGTTTTCGCCAATCTTGATCCCACCCGCGGCCCGAACGGGGTCACGGCATTTCTCGTCGATAAAGGGACGCCTGGTTTTACGGTCGGCCGCAAGCTGCACAAGATGGGGCTGCGCACTTCTCCCATGGCGGAAATTGCGTTGCAGGATTGCGAGATTCCGGTCGAGAATCTGCTGGGCAAGGAGTTCGGCGGGCAGGCCGTGTTCACCTCGTCGATGGAATGGGAACGAATCTGCATCCTGGCCAGCCATTTGGGTGCCATGCAGCGCATCATGGAAACCTGCGTGAAGTACGCTAAAGAGCGCAAGCAGTTTGGCGAGCCCATCGGAAAATTTCCGGCGATTGCCAACAAGATTGCCGACATGGATGTGCGGCTTGAAACCGGGCGTCTGGCGCTGTACAAAGCTGCGTGGATGAAGAGTCAGGGACGGCATCCGCTGCGCGAGGCTTCGATCGCGAAACTGTATGTGAGCGAGGCCTGCGTGAAAAGTTGCCTGGATGCCATTCAGTTGCACGGTGGTTACGGCTACATGACGGAATATGAACTGGAGCGGGAACTGCGCGACGCCATTGCCGGCACGATTTATTCGGGGACATCGGAAGTGCATCGCGTGATTATTGCGAACATGCAGGGGCTGTAGAGTCTTGGTTTTGTTTTTGTGCGGTTTTTCCTCCCCACTCAATTCAATCGGGGCTGGGTTTTAAAACATGGCATACCTACTGCAGCAATTCTTAACGAAGAGCGCGAAGGCTTATCCGGGCAAAGCGGCGGTGTGGGCGCGCGGCCAGAGCATTACCTATCGCGAACTCGATGAGCGCTCGAACCAGCTGGCGCATTTTCTGCGGGAGAAGGGAATCCAGAAGGGCGACCGGGTCGGACTGTTTTTTCCGAAGTCGGTGGAATCGATTATCAGCATGCTGGGCGTGCTGAAGGCGGGCGGCGTGTATGTGCCGCTCGATCCGCAGGCGCCGGCGGACCGCGTGGGCTACATCATCGCGAACTGCGGGATTCGCGTGCTGATTACCAACAGCGAGAAGCGAGCATCGCTGACGCCGGAAACCTTGAGCACTCTTGAGTGCTGCCTGTTGACCGAAGGCGAGGGTGAGGGTTGCGACGTGATTGCCTGGTCCTGGCTGGCGGAATTTCCGGCCGCGCACGCCCCGCAAGTCAGCCTGATCGAAACTGACCTGGCTTATATTCTTTACACCTCGGGCTCGACGGGACGGCCGAAGGGCGTGATGATATCGCACCAGAACGCGCTGACTTTTGTGGAATGGTGCGCGGAAGAATTTCAGGTGCGGAGTGAAGACCGGCTGTCCAACCACGCGCCGCTGCACTTCGATCTTTCGGTCTTCGATGTTTACAACACGCTGGAAGCGGGCGCGACGGTTTATCTGGTCACCGAGGACCTGGCGGTATTCCCAACCAGTCTGGCCAGCTTCATCGAAGCGCAGGCAATTACGATCTGGTACTCGGTGCCGTCGGCGCTGATGCTGTTGCTGTTGCATGGGCGGCTGACGCCGGAAAAACTGAAGAGCCTGCGCACTATTCTGTTTGCCGGCGAAGTTTTTCCCATGAAGTATCTGCGGCAGCTTGCCGAAGTATCGCAAGCGAGCGAGCTCTACAACCTTTACGGGCCGACCGAGACCAACGTTTGCACGTATTACAAGGTGGAGCGCGAGCGGCTGGCCAGCATGGAAAAGCTGCCGATCGGAATTGCCTGCGCCAACACGGATACTTTCTCGGTGACGCCGGAAGGTAAGTTGGCGGCGAAGAGCGAGGCTGGGGAGTTGTATGTGCGTGGGCCCGGTGTGACCAATGGTTATTGGGCGGACGAGGAAAAAACCCACAAGATGGTCGTGCCCAACCATTTCCAGGAACATTTTGAAGAGAAGATGTATCGCACCGGCGATATCGTGACGGTGGGCGAGGACGGCAACTATTATTTTCAGGGCCGGCGCGATAGCATGATCAAGAGCCGGGGATACCGCATAGAGCTGGGCGAGATTGAGAGCGCACTGCTGAGCCATCCCGGAGTGCGGGAGGCCGCGGTGCTGGCGGTTCCGGACGAGGTCATCGGAAACCGCATCCGCGCGGTGGTAGCCACACATATCGCGGGATCGCTGGGTGTGCTTGAGCTGCAGCAGTACTGCGCGGCGCGAGTTCCTAAATACATGATTCCGGAGTTGATTGATCTGTGCGCAGAGCTGCCCAAGACTTCGACCGGGAAAATTGATCGGGTGAAGCTGGCGGCGGAGCCCGTAGGGGCGCGCTAGGACATCACGTTTAGTTGTCGGTTTAGCAATCCATAAATTAACTGCCATTGGGAGAAGAATATGATCGAGTCAGGCCAAGTGAAAGACCGGATCCGCGAGTACGTGCTGGAGGAATTTGCCAAGACCAAAGGCATCATGCAGATAACGGACCAGGAAGTGTTGACCAAGAACGGCGTGATTGATTCCATGGGAATTTTCCGCCTCGTGTCATTTCTTGAAGAAGAGTTCAACGTGCGGGTGGGCGACGAAGAAATCACTCACGACAATCTGGAGAGCATCGACGCCATCGAGCGCTTGGTAATCGCCAAAAGCAAGAAGTAAGCGCTGCATGGCCCCTTCCAGGCGGGCAGCTGACCGTGCTGCCCGCGATTCCCCGCAGCGTCAACGCATTGCCTTCCCCCGGGTTCGCGAAAAATTCAGTACCCACTTCGTCAGGATCCAATTATGCATATAGGCCGAAAAGTTTTTACGAACGGTGTCAAACTGCTCGACTTGTTGTTGATGGTCGTGTCGTTCGCTCTGGCCACTCTGCCGCAATTCCACCGCGTGGGGCGTTTCAGTCTGGCAGAATTCTTTGAACTTCGCATCAAGCTCGGGAATCTGGTGCTCTTTGTCAGTTTTCTGCTGATCTGGTACCTCCTGTTCAGCGCGTTCTCGTTGTATGGATCCAAGCGCATGGCCAGCCGCTGGGATGAGATCTGGGACATCAGCCGGGCCACCACTCTGGGGACCATCGTGGTGGCGGTGTTCGGGCTGCTATTTCGCATCTGGCTGGTGAACCGCATTTTTCTGTTGCTGTTCTGGGTGTTCACCACCACGCTGGTCATTCTGAGCCGCATGGTGATCCGCGAGACGCTGGCCTACCTCCGGCGTCATGGCAAGAATCTCCGCAACATGCTGGTCATCGGCACCAACGCGCGCGCGCTGGAGCTGGTGCAGCGGATTCAGGCGAAGCCGGAGCTGGGCTATCGCGTTCTGGGCTTCGCCGACGAAGACTGGCTGGGTACTGAGGAATTCAGAAAACAGGGGCATACCCTGGTTTCCGACCTCGACGCGCTGCCCTCGTACTTGCGGCGCAACGTGGTCGATGAAGTCGTGCTGGCCCTGCCCATTCGCTCGTTCCACACCTTCGCGTCGAAGATCGCAGCGACGTGCGAACAGCAGGGCATCGTTGTTCGCTTTATGCCGAACATTTTCGATTTGAAGGATGGACGTCAGCGGACCGACGAGTTCGACGGCGATCCGCTGATCAGCCACGAAACCACGATTACCGATTTCTGGGGGCTGGCGATCAAGCGGGGCATCGACATCGTGGTTTCGCTGACCGCGATCGTTTTCACTTTACCCATCCTCTTGGCGACTGCTGTGCTCGTGAAGCTGAGTTCGCCAGGGCCGATTTTCTTCGTGCAAAAACGTTTGGGACTGAACAAGCGGATGTTCAACATCTACAAGTTCCGCACCATGGTGATCGACGCCGAGGCGCGACTGAAAGAGATCGAGCATCAGAACGAAGCCAACGGGCCGGTGTTCAAGATCAAGAAAGATCCGCGCATCACGCTGGTGGGAACGTTCCTGCGCAAGACCAGCATCGACGAGCTGCCGCAGCTGTTCAACGTGCTGAAGGGCGAGATGAGCCTGGTCGGTCCTCGGCCCTTGCAGGTACGGGATTACGAACTGTTCGAAACCTACTGCCAGGACTGGCAGCGCAAGCGCTTCAGCGTCCGGCCCGGGATCACCTGCCTCTGGCAGATCATGGGACGGAGCTCCACTACGTTTGAAAAGTGGATGGAGCTGGATTTGCAGTATATTCGCACCTGGTCGTTGTGGCTTGACCTGGAAATACTGGCCAAGACCGTTCCTGCCGTTCTGCGGGGCTCCGGGGCTGCATAAGCACATATAAGTAGGCACGTACACGTAAGTAAGCCTGTTCCACTTTCCTCCTATGGCTACCGTCAATCCGTCCAGTTCTATCCCTGAAATCCGAACCGACCGCGTGATCAACGCGGAACGCCCAGCCTGCGTGCACGAACTCGTGGCGCAGCGAGCGGTGGAAAATCCGAACGCTCTGGCTGTGGCGAGCGCCCAGGAAGAGCTGTCTTATGTCGAACTCGACCGGCGCGCCAACCGGCTAGCGAATTATCTGCGCTCTGTCGGCGTGGGACGAAACATGGTGGTCGGTCTCTACCTGGACCGCTCGCCGGCGATGGTCGTGGCCGCGCTCGCGATTCTGAAGGCTGGCGGGGCGTATGTTCCTCTCGATCCCATCCATCCGGTGGAGCGGCTGGCGTTTATGGTGCGAGATGCGAGCGCCAGCATCGTGGTCAGCAAGAAGCGCTGGGCGGAAGGTTTTCCCGCAGGCGAATGGCGGGTGGTTACGCTTGATGACGACGCCGAGAAAATTTCCGTCCAGTCCGAAACCGCGCCGCAAAGCGGCGTGGGCGGCGATGATCTGGCTTACATTATTTATACGTCCGGTTCTACCGGAAAGCCGAAAGGCGTGGAACTGATTCACTCCGGCTTGGCCAATCTGGTGAGCTGGCATGAGCGGGCGTTTCAGGTGACTGCAGCCGACCGGGCGGGGGCGCAATCGGCTCTGGGATTCGATGCCGCGGTGTGGGAAATGTGGGCGTACCTGGCATGCGGGGCGAGTCTGCACCTGGCGGACGAGGCTGTGCGCAACGATGCGGCCGCACTGCGCGACTGGATGGTGGCGCGGCGCATTACGATTTCATTCGCTGCCACCGTGATGGCGGAACAATTGTTACGGCTGGATTGGCCGGCCGAAACCGCGCTACGCTTTCTGCTGACTGGCGCGGATACGTTGAAGGTCTATCCTCCGGCGCGTTTGCCGTTTGTGTTGGTCAACAATTACGGGCCTACCGAATGCACCGTGGTGAGCACGTCGGGGATGGTTCCGGTGGGAAGCGCTGCGACGCTTACTTCTTCGACTCAGCCTTCGACGAGTCAGGCGCCGTCGATTGGCCGCCCGATCGATGGAGTGGAAATTTATATTTTGGACGAGCAGCGACGGCCGGTGAGCGACGGCGGAGCCGGAGAAATCTACGTCGGAGGCGCGGGGCTCGGTCGCGGGTACAGGAATCGCCCGGATTTAACCGCGGAGCGTTTCGTTGCGAATTCGTTCAGCACCGTCCCCGGCGCACGCCTCTACCGCACCGGAGACCTTGGCCGCTGGCTGCCCAACGGCGAGATTGCGTTTCTGGGCCGGCTGGATGAGCAGGTGAAAGTGCGCGGCTATCGCGTGGAGCCGAGCGAAGTCTCGGCCGTGCTGGGCCAGCATCCTGCGATCGAGACCAGCGTGGTCGTCGCCGCAGAAGAAGTTCCAGGCGAGAAACAACTGGTCGCGTATCTGGTTTTATCGGCGAACTCGACCGTGAGCGCGACCGCGCTGCGTGAATATCTGCGGCAGCGTTTGCCCGACTACATGGTGCCGACGGCGTTTGTGCCCATCCCCAGCCTGCCGGTCACCGAGCAGGGAAAAATCAATCGCGCAGCTCTGCCGGCGGTCAACGGAAACCGGTTGTTGGATGAGGCCTACGTCGCGCCGCGAACCTTGGTCGAAGAAGAGTTGGTGAAGATTCTGGCGCCACTGTTGACCCGGAATCAGGTGGGCGTGAACGATAATTTCTTTCTTCTGGGCGGACACTCGCTGATGGGGACGCAGGTGATTGCGCGGGTCAGCGAAACCTTTGGCGTCGACCTGACGCTGCTGAAATTGTTCGATCATCCCACCGTCGCGGAAATGTCGGCGGAAATCGAAAACCTGATTCTGGCCAAGGTCGCAAGGGATAGCCAGACCGGGCAGGATGGGGAACGGGACGCCCGCGTCTAAGAGAACCGCTCTAAACTGTCTAAATAAACTTGTCTGACTGAAAATGTCTAGCACTCCCACTGCACCGCGGCTGGAAAACCGGGACACGGCGATGAGCCTGTATCACCTGCTCGATCCGCAGGTGCTGGCCAATCCCTATCCGCTGTTTCAGCGCATGCGTTCAGAAGATCCGGTGCACTGGGATCCGTTTCTGCATGCCTGGGTGGTGACGCGCTATGCGGACGTGCTTGAAGTTCTGCTCAATTTTTCGGCCGATCGTACTCCCACACCGGCGCAGCTCGACGCGATGGGGCTGTCGTCGTTGAATCCCATTGCCCGGGTGATGGTGAAACAGATGCTGTTCCTGGACGCGCCCGCGCATACGCGGTTGCGGGGCTTGTCGTCGAAGGCGTTCACGCCGGCGCGAGTGGAGCAGTTGCGGGGACACATCCAGGACATTACTAAGAATCTTCTGGATGGTCTGGATGCGAATGCCGAAATCGATGTAATCGCACAGCTGGCCGAGCCGCTGCCGGCGATTGTGACCGCCGAGATGCTGGGTGTGCCCACCAGTGATCATCTTCAGCTGAAGAAGTGGTCGGCGGATTTCGCCGAGATGCTGGGAAATTTTCAGCATAACCCGGAACGTTATCCGCGGGTTATCGAAGCGGTGGCCGGGATGACGGAATATTTCCAGGACGCCATTCGCCAGCAGCGCGAGCATCAACATCCACGCGAAGGTTTGATTCATTCGCTGCTCACCGCAGAAATCGACGGTGACCGGCTGAGCGAAGAAGAAGTGATTGCCAACTGTATTGTGACCATGGTGGGCGGACAGGAAACCACCACCAACCTGATTGGCAATGGCGTGCTGACTCTGCTGCGCAATCCCGGGGAAATGCAACGGCTGCGTAACGATTTTTCACTGATTCCTTCGGCGGTGGAAGAAATGCTGCGCTACGAAAGTCCCAGCCAGCACACCGCGCGCATGTGTCCGTCGGACCGGGAGATGGGAGGCAAGCTGATCCAGAAACGGCAGGCGGTGATTGCCGTGATGGCAGCGGCGAACCGTGATCCCGAGCGCTTCCGTGATCCCGACCGTTTCGACATCACGCGTAAAGACAACCGCCATCTGGCGTTCGGCTATGCCGCGCACTTTTGCTTTGGCGCTCCGCTGGCGCGGGTGGAGGGGCAGGTGGTATTGGAAGCGTTCTTGCGGCGCTTCGCGAATGTGACGCTGGGGCCCGAAGCTCTGGAGTGGCGCACGAATCTAGGATTGCGCGGGCTGAAGGCGTTGAAGGTGAAAGTCGGCGAGGCGTCGCGGAACGCAGGCGCAGGGCCCGGGGCGCAAGCGGACAAATCTGAAGCGAAACCGGCCGCGGCGTCTTCCCGGTGCCCTTATGAAGCTCGCGGAACAAATGCAGCGTATACGGCATTTGAGAAGTCTGGCGAGAGCTCCGGCGACAAGCAGGCGCTGATCCGGAAATACTTGCAGTCGCGGATGTCGCACAAAGCAGAGACTGCGCTGGCGATTCCGCGCCGCAGCGAATCCGGCCCCGCGCCGCTTTCCTTCGCCCAGGAACAGATCTGGCTGCACTGCCAGTTTGCCAAAGATCTGTACAACGAGTCGGTGACGGTGTACCGGCGGGGACCGCTGGATGTGCCAACGCTGCGGCGTAGTCTGGCCGAGATGATGCGGCGGCATGAAGCCTGGCGCACGACTTTCAAAGTAGTCGAAGGGCAGCCGATGCAGATCGTGCATCCGCCCTATGAGCTGAATCTTGAGCTGATCGATCTGCGATTCGTAGCAGTAGAGCAACGCGAAGAGGAGGCGTTGCGGCTGGGGCGCGAACACGCGCGGATTCCTTTTGACATGGAACGCGGTCCGCTGCTGCGCGCCATGCTGGTGCAGTTGGGCGACGAAGATTACCGGCTTTATCTTTTTCTGCACCACATCATTTTCGACGGCTTCTCGATGTACAACGTCTTCTTGCCGGAACTGGTTGCGGTTTACCAGGCCTTGCTCGCCGGCCAGGCGTCTCCGCTGGCCGAGTTGCCGCTGCAGTATGCCGACTTTGCCCAGTGGCAGCGCGCCTCGCTCGACGAAGCGCGGTTGAACGAATCGCGGGCGTACTGGTCGAGCCAACTGGAGGGCGAGCTCCCAGTGCTGGAGTTGCCCACAGATCGTCCGCGGCCTGCGCTGCAAAGTTTTCGCGGAGCCATGCATCGCTTCGCGTTTCCGAAGAGTCTTTCCGACGGCCTGCATCAGCTGGCCAACCGCGAACAGGCCAGTTTCTTCACTACGATTCTGGCTGGTTTTGCCGCGTTGCTGCGGCGTTACAGCGCGCAGGAAGATTTTGTTCTTGGCACGGTGACCTCCGGGCGCAAACACACCGAACTGGAAGCGCTGCTCGGGTGCTTTCAGAATCCTCTGGCGCTGCGTTTGAAGCTCGGGGGCAATCCCAGCTTTCGCGAACTGCTGGCGCACACGCGGGAAATCACGCTGAGCGCGCTTTCGCACGATAACGCTCCGTTTGAGCGGCTGGTGGAGGAGCTTTCGGTGCGGCGAGATACTAGCCGCAATCCCGTGTTCCCGGTAATGTTTTCGCTGGTGCCGCCGACGCCGACTTTTGCTGCGGGCTGGGACTTGAACCAGTTGGATCTTGAAATCGGTACGGCCAAGTTTGATCTTGATCTCGAATTGGACGATCGGCCGACGGGGCTGCAGGGCCGCTTTGTCTACTGTACCGATCTGTTTGAGCCCGCCACCATCGAGCGCATGGTCGGACATTTCCAGACGATGCTGGAAGGGATTGTTGCCGATCCGGGGCAGAAGATTTCCCGTCTTCCGATGTTGTCGGCGGCGGAGCAGCGCCAGTTTGCCGAGTGGAATCGCACCGAGACTGCCTATCCGCACGAACTCTGCATGCACGAATTGGTCGAAGCCCAGGCGGCGCGGACCCCGAACGCGGTTGCAGTAGAACATGGCAGCGACGCGCTGACCTTTCTCGAACTCAGTCAGCGCGCCAATCAGCTGGCGCATTTTCTGGTCAAGCGCGGGATCGGTCCGGAATCGAAAGTCGGGATTTGTCTGCGGCGATCTCTGGAACTGCCGGTGGCATTGCTGGCGGTGCTGAAGTCGGGCGCGGCCTGCGTGCCGCTCGATCCCGCGTATCCGAAAGAACGTCTGACGTACATGTTGGAGGATTCGCAGACCTCGCTGGTGCTCACTCAGGCTGGTCTGCTGGCCGAGGTTACGGATTTCGACGCCGAAGTCGTGAATCTCGATGCTGACTGGAAATTGTTTGCGGGCGAGAGCCAGGAAAACTTGCGCAGCGGCGTCAAGCCGGAGAATCTGGCGTATGTGATTTACACTTCCGGTTCGACGGGCAAGCCGCGCGGAGTGCTGCTGACCCATCGCGGCCTGGTAAATCACAACGTGGCCGCGGCGCAGCTATTCGGAATGACGACGGCGGACCGGATGGCGCAGTTTGCCTCGATCTCGTTCGACATTGCGGTCGAAGAGATCTTTCCGACGTGGATTGCGGGTGGGACGCTGGTGGTGCGCGAGGAAGATGCGTCGCTGGCGGTAGGAGATTTTCTGCGCTGGGTGCGGGAGAAGCGTGTGACCGCGCTCGATCTGCCGACGGCCTATTGGCACGAACTCGTGAGGGAACTTTCGGAGTCGACGCTGCGACTGCCGGAAAGTCTGCGAATTGTGATTGTGGGTGGGGAGAAGGCTTCCGCGGCGGCATTGACGGCGTGGCGCAAGATTGCCGGCCCGAACGTGCGGTGGGTGAATACCTATGGCCCGACCGAGACCAGCGTGATTGTTACTTCCTTCGAGCCGAAAGCGGACGAAGAAATTCCGGCAGTGCTGCCGATTGGGCGCCCGATCGCTAATACGAAAATTTATATTCTGGACAAAAATCTACAGCCGCAGCCCGTGGGGATTGCCGGGGATTTGTATGTTTCCGGGCCGGGGCTGGCGCGGGGATACTTGAATCGTCGGGAAACTACGGCGGAGAAGTTTGTGCGCGATCCGTTCAGTAACGAGCCGGGGGCGCGGATGTACAAGACCGGCGATCTGGCGCGCTATCTGGCGAGCGGTGAAATCGAATTTGCGGGGCGCACCGATGACCAGGTAAAGATTCGCGGCTATCGCGTCGAGCTGGAAGAGATTGAGGCTGTGATGGGATCGCATGCCGGAGTTCGCGAAGTGGTTGTGGCCGCACGCGAGAATGCGGCGGGTGAAAAAACTTTGGCCGCTTATGTCGTGCCGGCGCGCGAGCAGGTGCCGACCACCAGCGAACTGCGGTTATATCTGAAACAGAAGCTGCCGCACTACATGGTGCCCTCGGCTTTCGTTCTGCTGGAGGCGATGCCGAAAACGCCTAACGGCAAAGTCGACAAGCGCGGCCTGCCTGCTCCGAAGGCGTCGGATTTCGCGGAGCCGCAGGAATTTGTTGCGCCCACCGACGAACTGGAAACCCAGCTGGCAAGGATCTGGGAAACGGTTCTCGATAAAAGGCCAGTTGGCATTCGGGATAATTTCTTTGAGTTGGGTGGACATTCTCTGCTGGCCGCGCGCCTGATGCATCGCATTGAGCAGTCGCTCGGGCAGCGGCTTCCGCTGGCGGCGTTGTTGCAGGCGCCGACAGTTGAGCAACTTGCCGGGCTTCTGCGGCAGGAGAAGTGGTCGAGTTCGTGGTCGTCGCTGGTGGAGATTCAGCCAGAAGGCTCGCGACCTCCTTTTTTCTGTGTGCATGGAGTGGGCGGCAACGTGGTTGGGTTTCGCGATCTAGCGCTGCATCTCGGTGCGGACCAGCCGTTTTACGCGCTACAGCCGCAGGGGCTCGATGGCAAACGCCCGTGCCTGACCAGTATTCCGCAAATGGCAGAACGCTACATTCAGGAAATTCGGCGAGTGCAGCCGGAGGGTCCGTACCGCATCGGGGGGTACTCGTTCGGCGGGCTCGTGGCTTATGAAATGGCGCAGCAACTGGAAGCGCAGGGAGTAGACACGGCGCTGCTGGCCTTGTTCGATACGTATCCCGGGAAGGTAGAATCGCGCGGGTCGCAGCTCAAGAAGCTGCTGGGGCTTCCCCTCAAAGAGCGGGCCAGTTTTATTCTGAAAAAAGGCACCTTCGTGCTGATGACGCTGCGCAAGCGGCTGGAATTGCAGATGCTGCCTCGCGCTTTACGCAATGTGAAACAGGCTTGCTCCAAGGCTGCCGGCGAATATGACGTGAAGCCTTATAGCGGCCAGGTAACGCTGTTTCGCGTGAAGGAAAAATCGGTGGGTAGCCTGCACGATCCCTACGCGATCTGGTGGCGAATGGCGGCTGGGGGAGTGGATCTGCGGGAAATCAGCGGCGATCACCTGAGCCTGTTGAAGGAGCCGCAAGTGCGTTTGTTTGCGGCAGAACTGGGCGACTGCCTGGAACATTCTCTGCACGAATCCGCTCTGGTCGCGACGGGTACATAGCCAGTACTTGGCCGAAGTCTCACGAAATTCATCCTTATGAGTTCACCCGATGCCGAACAGTTGCTTGATCCCGCCTACGTCGAAGACGCGGCTGTAACGCCGCAATCGGACGCAGGCGAGGAAGGCGAGCCGGGTGGCCGCGCCCGCAAGCTGGCGCGGTGGACCACCAAGGGCGGACTGGCGATTCTGGATCAGGGGCTGATTTCGGGATCGAATTTTCTGATTGGGATTCTGCTGGCG
>Ga0209274_10000103_pt1 | contig 75388 bp, 54 predicted proteins | sample HubBroMetageREF1_FD_188343 | JGI IMG/M metagenome (GOLD analysis project Ga0209274, IMG submission 188343) | Reference soil microbial communities from the Hubbard Brook experimental Forest, New Hampshire, USA - Hubbard Brook CCASE Soil... | ecosystem: Environmental > Terrestrial > Soil >...
GAGGAAGAGGCGCGTGATTTGTTCTTCGCTATTGTTGCTGCCCGCGACCGGCTCGACTAAGCCGTAGTGGGCGGAACCGTTGAGCTGGAAGCGGCAGTATTTCATCACCGATTATTCAAGCACAATTTGTTGAATGCGGGGGCGGAAAGATCACGAAGGAAAACTCCTGTAGTCGCGCGCAGGTAGGCTCGCGAGGGGACGGGGCCCCCGCCCGTCCATGCCGAGCGCAGCTCGGCCCAGCCACAATTCCCGACCGGGTCGTCAGGGGACGGATTCGCTGGTCTGCTCGGAGCGCCGGCTTTCGTTGCCGCGGACGTCCACGGCGGAGACTGAGTAGCTATAGGTTGTGCCGGGGGCGATCGCGCTATCGCGGTAGGCTGGCGATTTCACCGGCTCGGGATTCAGCTTGACCATCTTTTCGCTGGGACTGTTCGTTTGAGAGCGATAGACGTTGTAGCCCGCGAGATCGGCGTTGGTGACCGGCGCCCAGATGAGATCAATAAATGGTTTCTGTCCTTCGCCAGAATAGGCCGCTTGCAGCCCGGTGGGTACGTCGGGCGGGAAGACGTCATGGGCGATGACGCGCACTTCGGGAGTGTCATCGCCCTCGACCTGCACTTCGGTATTGCTGTTGCCATTGCTGTTGCTGTCGGGGCGTTGGATGACGCTCACGGCGGTGATGCGGTAGAGGTAAGTCTTCTCCCATTCGAAGGAGGAGTCGGTGAAATGCACGGGGCCCGGCTCAGGCGTTGGACTTGGACTTGGAACCGGAACCTCGCCGGCGATTGCGTCTTTTGCGCTGCTTTCTTCGCGGCGATAAATTCGGTAGCGGAGCTGAACTCCGGGGGAGTTCGCGGGGACATACTGTGATCCGCCGGCGCTGGTCCATGTCAGCACTACGCCATCGCCGGTTAGTTCGGCAGACAGGTCTTTGGGCGGAGGCAGAGTAATGACGGCGGGTACGTGCACACGATTCGATAATCCGGCGCCACGGGCGTTGCGGTTTAAGACCTCGACGGCGTAGGTGACTTCGGCGGCCGGATCCTGTTTTTGCAGAGCAGCGGGCAGGGTGTCGGTGTAACTCAGGGGTTCGGGGAGCGCGGAGTCTGAGTTGTGCCCGGCAGGGTGTTTGGAGGCTGGCTTCGGCACGACCGACGGCGCAGGCAGCATGGCGGCGGGATTTCCGCATTCGCTGATTTCAGATTCGCGGCTGCGGCACACCAGTGTCGGACCGATATAGCGCACGCTTTGGCGGTCGGTGGTAAGGGTGGGCTCGCTCCAGGTCAGGGTGACGCGATCGCCTTTGCGGCTGGCGCGCAGATCCGTGGGCGCCTTGGGAAGTTCGAGCGACGGCGGCAGCGGCGGTCCAAGCTGGGCGCAGCCGGCGAGGAGCAGGCAGAGGGCTGGCGGCGCTATGAACTTGCCTGGGTTTACCTTCATGCTGAAAAACTAAAGAGTATCAGAGGAAGGCTGAAAACAGTGTGGGCGCGGGCAGTGTGGGCGCGGGCGACTCGCCCGCGCAGCTGCCAGCTCAAACACACTTTTCGAACTACATCCACTTGTACTCCCCCGGCTGTTTTACCAACGCAGCCCGAACTGGATTCAAGCGAATGTAATCCAGCTTGGCATCGATTCCCTCTTCGCGGCGAAGAACATGATCAAACGACTCGTCTTGCCAGACTTTGCCTTTTCGCCCAAGCAGCCTATTTATACGATGTGCGGATTCGCTCTTCACTTTCTGAAAGATTTCGGGCAGAGAAATAGGCCCGTCCTCGTCCGCCAACGGGGTAAAGACCAAATGCACATGGTCTGGCATCACGACAAAGCCATGTACCGTGCATTTCGTTCCGTCGATGTGCAGACAAGCTTCGACGACGAGATGCCGGGCCGCTTCCGGAAGACACCATCGTTGATAGGTTGCGAACGTCCCGAAGATCGCTTTGTTGTCTTTCTGGTAGTGCGGAAGTGTGCGGCGATACTCGTACTTTCTTTGCATACCTCCGCAACGTAGCATTGGACGGCGTGCTGCCGCAGTGTCGTGCGCACAACCGATTTGTGATGAAAATTGCAAAGCCGGGCGGGCGGGGTCGCCCGCCCCCACACTTGCAATCCCCACACTTACAAATACCGGCACCTACAGAATGTAGCGCGACAGATCCTGATCTTTCACGATCTCGCTCAGCATCTTCTGCACGTAGGCCGCGTCTACTTTGAACTCCTGCCCCTTTTTTTCGGGGGCCTCGAAGCTGATTTCGTCCAGCACTCTTTCCATGATGGTGTGCAGACGGCGGGCGCCAATGTTTTCCGTGCCTTCATTTACTCGGAAGGCGAAGCGCGCTACTTCTTCCAATGCGTCGGGCGTGAATTCCAGCTTTACGCCTTCGGTTTCCAGCAGCGCTATGTACTGTCTCGTGAGCGAAGATTTCGGCTCGGTGAGGATGCGGACGAAATCTTCCATGGTTAGCGATTGCAATTCCACGCGGATGGGGAAGCGGCCTTGCAATTCGGGGATAAGGTCGCTCGGCTTCGAAACGTGGAACGCGCCCGCGGCCACGAACAGGATGTGATCGGTGCGAACCATGCCGTAGCGCGTGTTGACGGTGGTGCCTTCGACGATGGGGAGGATGTCGCGCTGCACGCCTTCGCGCGAGACATCAGGCCCATGGCCGCTTTCGCGGCCGGCGATCTTATCGATTTCATCGAGGAAGATGATGCCGGAGTTTTCCACGCGATCGATGGCTACGCGCGTGACTTGCTCCATGTCGATCAAGCGCTGCTCTTCTTCCTGGATCAGGTACTCGAAGGCCTCGTTGACCTTCATCTTCCGCTTCTTGGTGCGCTGGCCGAAGATGTTGGGCAACATGTCTTTGATGTTGACGTCCATTTCTTCGACGCCCTGGTTCGAGATGATTTCGAAGGACGGGAAATTGCGCTCGCGAGTTTCGATTTCCACGGTACGGTCGTCGAGTTTGCCTTCGCGCAATTGCTGCCGCAGTTTCTCGCGGGTGCGGCTGGAGGATTCGGCCAGGCTGGTGCTGGCATCGATCACGACTCCACCGGAGCTGGAATCGGACGGGCGCGGCGAGGTCGGGGGCAGAAGAATGTCAAGCAGGCGTTCTTCGGCGTTGAGTTCTGCTTTATCCGCCACGTCTTCGAGTTTTTCTTCGCGGATCATTTCGATGGCGATTTCAACCAGGTCGCGGATCATGGATTCGACATCGCGGCCGACGTAGCCGACTTCGGTGAACTTCGAAGCTTCGACCTTGAGGAACGGCGAATTGGCCAGTTTGGCGAGGCGGCGCGCGATTTCGGTTTTGCCCACGCCCGTGGGACCGATCATAATGATGTTTTTCGGGATGACCTCTTCGGCCATCTCGGGCCCAAGCTTCTGCCGGCGCATGCGGTTGCGCAGGGCGATAGCGACGGCACGCTTGGCGTCTTTTTGTCCAACAACGTACTTATCGAGCTCGGTGACGATTTCGCGCGGCGTCAGTTCGTCGAGCGTGACTTGTTCTTCTTCGGCGGTTCCGGGTAGATAGATGGCCATAAATGCGTCGTTGGTCGTTTGTCGTTGGTCGTTAGGAAAATCCGCAATCGTTCGCGAATTGCGAACGACTAGCGACCGACGACCATCGACTGCTCTTACAACTCCTCAATCGTAATCCTGTCGTTGGTATAGATGCACATCCGGCTCGCAATCTTCATCGCTTCTTCGGCGATTTCGCGCGACGAGAGCTGCGTATGATCGGCCAGGGCCTGCGCTGCTGCTTGCGCAAACGGGCCTCCGGAGCCGATGGCCGCAATGCCGGTATCGGGCTCGATCACGTCTCCCTGGCCGCTCAGGAGGAAGGTGGCTTCCTTGTCGGTAACAATCAGCAGGGCCTCGAGATGGCGCAGAAATTTGTCGGTGCGCCAGTCTTTTGCCAGTTCGACGGCGGCGCGGCCGAGGTTGCCATGATATTGGTCGAGTTTGGCCTCGAAACGGCTGAACAGGGTGAAAGCGTCGGCGGTTGAGCCGGCGAATCCGGCTAGAATCTTGTCTTGATAGAGGCGGCGAATCTTCTTGGCTCCATGCTTGATTACGGATTCGCCGAGCGTGACTTGGCCGTCGCCAGCCATGACGACTTTGTTGTCGCGGCGCACGCAGAGGACGGTGGTGGAGCGGATAAGGCGAGGCGCGGGAGTTTCGGCGGCGTTGTTGGAGGCCGGGGCTACTAGTGTGTTCTTTCTCATGAGCGCAATTGTTTATTATACAGTGCTGCGCGCGAAGAACTTCGTGGTTAACGGTCGATACGACTTCCCTGAGGAGCCGCCCTTGCACTCTTTGCGGGAACGAAAAACAGGCGATGTGTAGGATCCGTGCGTTAGAGTATTTGCGTATCGAGCATCGCGATGAACTGAATTCCCGGTACGATTTTCCCGACGAGACTTTTGTCGTTCGTCAAGAAGAGGTCAGTGCCAGCCTGGGCCGCACTCGCCAGATGAATGGCGTCCGCGGGCGAGGTGCCGAGCGCGCCGCGAATTCGCGCGTAATGTTCTGCCGTTCCGACGGTGAACGGCACTATTTCTGCAACAACACTTCTCAACAGCGTGCGAAACTGATCTGCCAGTTCTGCACGCCCTTTGCGGTAGGTTCCTGCGAGTACCTCCCCAAAAGTGAAAGCGCCGGTGATGAGACGATCGTTACGCTGCTTCATCCGCGAATGAATCGCATCAACTTGCTTGGCATACTGCGGATGATCCTCAAGCCAATAAATGAACAGCATGCTATCCCAATACACGCGGCTCATTTGCGATCCTCAGCAGGGTAAAACTTGCTGCGCTCATCTCGAAGATAAGCCTCGCCTCCTCCCAGTTCGGCGAAAACCTCCTTCAGGGCCCCGCGTAGACGAGACCAGGCATCAGAACTGGACTCTGCCGGACGTTCTGGATCGACAAATTCGTAGGTGAACACCACTGTCGTGCTCAAACCAGACTTGGGCCCGGTAGCGTCGACCAATCTCAGGCCATTGGCTCTCTGGAACTCTTGCGTCTTAAGCGCGCTACAAACAGCAGGAATGCTGCGATACAACCTCAGCTCACGAACTACGTCCCCGACTCGAATAGAAAACCTTTCTTGACCCCTTTGCCGTGCCGGCTCGACAAAGGTCCGTGTGCTGTAGTCACGTATCTCATTGGCCCCAATCTTCTTCGCTTGCTCGTTCACAGTGTTCATTTTGGTCTCCTCCAGTACGATGCAGAATACTCATTCAGAGCATAGCTGTCAAGAGTAGACTAGAATGAGTATAATAGAGTATGTAAAATATTACAAATAAACTGTTTTATTGAATCATATTTCACATGGGATGCTGATCTGTGATCGCTCGACACAATGTCGCAACGCACACCCCCTTCCTGTAAAATCCAATTCATTCGCATTTCGGAGCCATTCTCTTTTGTCGTTTCTGGACGAGTTAAATCCGCAACAACGCGAAGCGGTCGAAACTACCGAGGGGCCGGTGCTTATCCTGGCCGGGGCGGGCAGCGGGAAGACTCGCGTCATTACGTTTCGCATCGCTTACCTGATCGAGAAGATGGGCGTGATGCCGGAGTCGATCCTGGCCATGACTTTCACCAACAAGGCCGCGGCGGAGATGGCGGAGCGCGTCGAAAAGCTTGTCGGAGGGCTCAGTGTTGCCAAGCCGGTGATTTCTACGTTTCATTCTTTTTGCGTGCGCGTGCTGCGGCGTGACATTGAGGCTTTGCGGATTCCTTCGTCCGTGCCGGGACAGCCGCCGATCGGGCTCACTAAGAATTTTGTTATCTATGACGAGAGCGATCAGCAGCAAGTGGTTAAGGGCGTCATGCGGCGGTTGGGGCTGGACGACAAGCAACTGACACCGCGCAATGTGCTCTCGCGGATCTCCTGGGCTAAGAATCACATGCTTGATCCGCAGGAAATCTATCTGCAATCGGCTGATCCTAAGACCGAGAAGATCGCTCACATTTTTGAGGAGTATCGCAAAGAGCTGCTAAAGGCGAATGCGATGGACTTCGACGATCTGCTGCTCGAGGCCATGCGGCTGCTCAAGTCTGTCGCGGCGGTGCGCGAATATTACAACCGGCGATTTCAATATTTGTTGATCGATGAATACCAGGACACTAACCGTCCGCAGTATGAATTGATGCGGTTGCTGGCGGGCAATGGGCATAACGTGTGCGCGGTGGGCGATGAGGATCAGTCGATCTACTCGTGGCGCGGCGCCGACATTCGCAACATTCTTGAATTTGAACGCGACTTTCCGGAAGCGAAGATTGTGCGGCTGGAAGAGAACTATCGATCGACACAAAACATTCTTGGCGCGGCGTCGGCGGTGGTGGCGAATAATGTTCGCCGCAAGGGCAAGAACCTGTGGACTTCGCGGCAGGGTGGGGCGAAGGTCGGGTACTACGAGGCTCCGGACGGTGAGAACGAGGCGCTGTTTGCGGCCGATACGATCAATCGCTACGTGCGGCAGGCGGGCGAAAATGGCGAAATGGCGCGCGCAGCCGTGCTTTATCGGACGAACTCGCAATCGCGGCTGTTCGAAGAGGCGATGCGGCGCTATCAGTTGAAGTATCACGTGGTGGGCGGGTTTTCGTTTTATGAGCGGGCTGAGATCAAGGATCTGATTTCGTATTTGAAGGTCATCCAGAATCCGGATGATTCGGTTTCGCTGCTCCGCGTGATCAATACTCCGGTGCGCGGAATTGGCAAGACTACCATCGAAATGTTGGAACGGCTTGCGCTTGAGACTGGGCTGCCGATGTGGGGCGCGGCTAGGGAGGCGATTACACGGCAGTTGCTGCCAGCGCGGGCTTTGGCGGCGCTGACGAGCTTTCGGGCGCTGATTGAGGATGGGCGCGCGATGCTGGCGGGAACGTTTGTGGAGCGGGTGCAGGAGACGGCTGGCTTGGCGCCCGACGAGAACGCCGCCGAACTGCGCTCGGCTTGGACGGGCGAGGCGCCCGTCCCCACACAACCTGGCGGCGACACCGATTTCGATCCGGGCAACTTCAGCTTTGATTTCGCTGCTGGGGACTCAAAGGAAGTCGACGGGACGGGCGAGGACGCCCGTCGCTCCATCGATGAAGTGACTGACGGAACGGTCGATGAGGCGGTCGAAGGGTTTCGTGCGCTCGGCGCGGCGGCTAATACTGCTGAGCTGCTCAAGTTTCTGATCGACCGCACCGGATACATCAAACAACTGGAAGAGGAAGACACACCGGAATCCTACTCGCGGATTGAGAACCTGCGCGAACTGGTGAACGCTGCTATGGATTCACGCGATCGCGGCGAGACGCTTGATGAGTTTCTCGACCATGCTGCACTGGTCAGCGATGCCGATCAGTATGACGAGCACGCGCAGATCACGCTCATGACGCTGCATGCGGCCAAGGGACTCGAGTTTCCGCTGGTCGTGCTCGCTGGCATGGAAGAAGGACTGTTTCCGCATTCACGCACCCTGCTGGAGCCCGATTCCATCGAAGAAGAACGGCGGCTGTGCTATGTCGGCATGACCCGCGCCATGGACACGCTGATTCTGTCGCGCGCCGTGTATCGACGGCGGTATGGAACGGATATGCCGGAGGCTAGCGTGCCGTCGAGGTTCCTGGAGGAAGTTCCTCCGCAGTTGGTCGAAGAACTCGGCGGATCGCGGCGGGGTTCGGCTCATATGGGGGCAGGTCGTGTGGGGACGGGCGCCCTCGCCCGTCCAGCGGGGCGAAGCCCCGCAGCTGAGAGCACCCACTACTCCTACGAAGATGAAGACCAGAGCGCCGCATGGAATCCGGCGCGGGTTAAGCCTAAGACGCCAATCCCGCTGCGGAATTACAACTCCATCGACAACATTGCCGAATTTTTTGCTTCGCGCGGCAAGAAGTTCAATGTTCCCAAGATGCTGTCTGAGGAGCCTACCGGGAGACGCGGATTTCGTCCCGGGCAGAAAGTCAAGCACCCAAAATATGGGGAAGGGACGGTGTATCAGCGCGAAGGGGATGGGGAAGATGCCAAGATTACGGTACAATTCCCTCGCTTCGGTTTGAAGAAGCTGGTCGAGAGGTACGCGCAGCTGGAGAAGGCATAAAGCGCTGCTGACTTCTGGCCGCTCGCTCGCAACCCAGCCCCTACAGGGGCATTCGATCTCGAAGCACGCGGCATCGCTAAAGCGATGCCCTGATACGAGACAAAAGAATACAAGACAAAAGAACAGACGATACGAAACTTAAACAGCAGAGGAAACCAAACGCAATCATGGCAAATACAAAGAAGCTGAGCAAAGAAGAACGTAAGAAAAGCAAGCGAGCCGCCCGCAAGAAGATCAAAGCGGAAAAGCCGAAGAAGCCCCGCGACTACGCGCGCGGATCGAAGAAGCGCAAGGTGAAAAAGCTGGCACGCGGTCAGGCGAAACGGTAAGCCGTTAGCCTGAGCCACGATCAGTGCCGGGCATGGGTCAGCGCCCATGCCCGACTCTCGCTGTGAGGAGACAACCAACTCTTGTCACAATCATCCAGGGAGCCAGCCGCCGGTGCCGGCGTTATTCGTACTTCCAACAGCCAGGCCTTCTGTTGCAAGTCCATCGACAAACTTATTTCGGAGTCGGAGAACCCCGAGCACCGGCTCAGTAAGACGCTGGGGCCGTGGTCGCTGACCGCGCTGGGCATTGGCGCCATCATCGGTTCGGGAATTTTCGTGCTGACGGGCACGGCGGCGGCTGGAGAGTATTTCCAGGCGCCTTCCATTCTGCACGCGCAGGCGCTCGATTTGATCGTGAATTTCCTGCGCACCGGCAGCACCGCCGGAGCGCTGATGCACGGCCGTCCTCCGGCCGGGCCGTCGATTGCCATTTCATTTTTCCTGGTGGCGATCGCGTGCAGTTTTGCGGGATTGTGCTACGCCGAGTTGGCGTCGATGATTCCGATTGCCGGCAGCGCCTACACTTACTCCTACGCGACGCTCGGCGAAATTTTTGCCTGGATCATCGGCTGGGACCTGATTCTCGAATACGTGGTTAGCAACGTTGCGGTGGCGGTGGGCTTCGCCGGTTATACGAAGGCGCAATTCGCGGCGTTCGGCGTCATCTTGCCGGATAAATGGGCGAGTCCGGTCTGGGCCTCGGGACAATGGACGGGCGCGTACTTCAATCTGCCGGGATTCCTGATTGTGTTTATTCTCACGCTGTTGCTTGTGCGCGGCGTGAAGGAATCGGCGGAGACAAACAACGTCATGGTCGCGGTCAAGATCGGCGCGATTCTGACTTTTCTGGTTGTCGGTGGAATGCTGGTGAAAACCGCGAACTGGACGCCGTTCGCGCCATCTGGCTTTGCCGGAATCGTCACCGGAGGCGCGATCGTTTTCTTTACCTACATTGGATTCGATTCGGTCTCAACCGCGGCGGAGGAATCGCGCAATCCGCAAAAAGACTTGCCCTTCGGCATCATCATGTCGCTGATTGTCTGCACTCTCTTGTATGTGGGCGTCGCTCTGGTGCTGCTCGGCATGATGAAGTACACGACCTTTGTTTCCGGCGAAGCTGCTGAAGCACCCGTCGCCTACGCGATGAAGTACCTGGGAGTGCACCCGCTCTTCCGGTCGGTGATCGTGATTGGTGCGCTGACCGGGATGATCTCCTCGTTGCTGGTGTTTCAGTATGGGCAGGCTCGCATCTGGTACGCCATGTCTCGCGATGGATTGTTGCCGAAGTTATTCTCCGCCGTGCACCCGAAATATAAGACGCCGTATTGGTCCACATGGATAGCCTGCTTTGCCGTCGGAATTCCGGCTGGGCTCGTGGATATTGGGGATGCAGCCGACCTCGCCAATATTGGGACATTGTTTGCATTTGTGCTGGTTTCGCTCGGAGTCATTTTGCTGCGGCGCAATCAGCCCGATCGCAAGCGCGCGTTCCGGGTGCCTTTTGTACCGTGGTTCCCGTTGATCTCAGTTGTTCTCTGCGGTGGACTGATGTTAGGACTGACGCTTCTCACCTGGCTGCGCTTTGTGGTCTGGCTGGCACTGGGGCTGGTGATTTACATTTTCTACAGTCGGCATCACAGCGAATTCAAGAAAACAATCGGGTGATCGGATCATCGATGATCGGGTCATCTGTTTCTGATTTTAAACTTAGATCACCCGCTGACCCGATGGTCAGATGACCCGATTGCTTTAGAATCGCTGTATGCCATCGGAGCCGTCCAGCTTTATCCTTTCGCTGCCGAAGGCCGAGCTCCATCTGCATCTTGAGGGATCGATCCTTCCATCCACACTGCTCGAACTGTGCCAGCGTAACGGAATCGAAGGCGCTTCGCTCGCCGAAGTCGAGCAACTCTACAACTACAAGGACTTCGCCGGTTTCCTCGCGGCGTTCAAGGATGTGACCGGACACTTGCGCACTCCGGAAGACTACGAGCTGATTACTTACCGGCTGATGGAGCGGCTGAAAGCGCAGAATGTTCTTCATGCGGAAGTGATTGTTTCGGTCGGCGTCTGCCTCTGGCGCAAGCAGGATTTCCCCGCGATCTTTGAGGGACTGGAACGCGGCCGCGCGCGCGGAGAGAGAGATTTCGGTATTTCGCTGTTGTGGATATTCGACGCTGTGCGACAATTCGGCGCGGAGAAAGCGCAAAGCGTGCTCGATCTCGCGATTCAGTTTCGCGATCGCAATGTAGTTGCCTTCGGCATTGGCGGTGACGAGAAGGCGGGACCGCCGGAGTGGTTCGCTGGAGTGTACACGCGCGCTGCCGAGCACGGTCTTCATCTCACGGCGCACGCCGGGGAAAGCGCCGGGCCAGAATCCATCTGGGGCGCGCTGAACCTCAAAGCGGAACGCATCGGCCACGGCCTTACCGCTGGGCAGGATCCGGATTTGATCGAACAGTTGGCCGAACGCCAGGTTCCGATTGAGATCTGCGTGACCAGCAATCTGCGGACGGGCTGCTGCCCCGAACTGGCGCAACATCCGGTGCGGCGGTACTTCGATCAGGGACTGATGCTCACGCTCAACAGCGACGATCCGGCGATGTTTCGCACCTCGCTGGTTGAGGAGTACGGTCTGGTGCAGGAAGCGTTCGGCTTTACCGACGAACACCTGCGCGAATTGGCGCGCAATTCGTTCGAGGCGTCATTCTTGCCGCCGGAAAAGAAAATCGAGTTTCTGAATCTGTTTGACTCCGCGGCTACGCGGGCGTAACGGCGCTGTTCACTGATCTCCACTCACCTATAATGTCTCCCTATGAAACTGGAAGACAAAATTGCGGAACTAAAAAAGCGCGACCAGATGGCGCTCGAAGGCGGGGGCGCGAAAAGGCGCGAGCGGCAGCACAAAGAGGGCAAGATGTCGGCCCGCGAGCGTGTGGAATTTCTGCTCGACGAAGGCACGTTTGAGGAAACCGACAAGCTGGTCACGCACCGTTGCCACGACTTTGGCATGGCCGAGCAGAAATACTACGGTGACGGCTTTATTACCGGCTACGGTCGCGTCGAGGGTCGGCTGGTTTTTGTTTTCGCTCAGGATTTTACCGTGTTCGGCGGCTCGCTCTCCGAAGCGAACGCCTTGAAGATCGTCAAGATCATGGATCTGGCGGCCAAGATGGGCGCTCCGGTGATTGGACTGAATGATTCGGGTGGGGCGCGCATTCAGGAAGGCGTCATGTCGCTGGCGGGCTATGCGGAGATCTTTTTGCGCAACACGCTTTATAGCGGAGTCGTGCCGCAGATCTCGGCCATCATGGGGCCGTGCGCCGGCGGCGCTGTCTACTCGCCGGCTATCACCGATTTTATTCTCATGGTCGATCAGACTTCTTACATGTTTATTACTGGGCCTGATGTGATCAAGACGGTTACTCACGAAGAGGTCACCAAGGACCAGCTGGGCGGCGCGCATACGCACAACGAGATTTCGGGTGTGGCCCACTTCATGTGCCGCGACGATGCCGAGTGTTTGTCGATGGTCCGCGAGCTGTTGAGTTTCATTCCTTCGAACAATCTGGACGACCCACCGCGCAAGGCCTGCACCGATCCGATCGATCGCCTGGACGAGAAGCTGGACACGATCATTCCCGATGAATCGAACATCCCTTATGACATGAAAGACGTGATTCACACGGTGGTGGATGACGGCTACTTTTTTGAAGTTCACGAACACTATGCCAGGAACATTGTCGTGGGATTTGCGCGCTTCAATGGGAAGCCGGTTGGGATCGTGGCCAACCAACCTGCAATGCTTGCCGGAACGCTAGATATCAATGCTTCGGTGAAGGGCGCTCGCTTTGTGCGTTTCTGCGACTGCTTCAATATTCCGCTGGTGACGTTTGAAGACGTGCCTGGATTCTTGCCGGGCACGCAGCAGGAATATGGCGGGATCATCCGGCATGGCGCGAAGTTGCTGTTTGCGTTTGCGGAAGCGACCGTGCCGAAAGTGACCGTCATTACGCGCAAAGCCTACGGCGGAGCTTATTGCGTCATGGCTTCAAAGCACATTCGCACCGACGTGAATTACGCCTGGCCTAGCGCCGAGATCGCGGTGATGGGGCCGGAGGGCGCGGTGGATATCGTCTACAAACGCGAGTTGGATGGCGCTGACAATCGCGACGCGGTTCGGCAGCAGAAGATTGAAGAGTTTCGCGACAGGTTCGCTAATCCCTACGTGGCGGCTGATCGCGGATTTGTCGATGCGGTAATTCAGCCGCGCGAAACTCGCAAGAAACTGATTCAGGCGCTGGAGATGCTGGAGACTAAGCGGGATAAGAACCCGAGTAAGAAGCATGGGAATATTCCGCTTTGAGTCGGTCGTTGGTCGTTAGTCGTTGGTCGATAGGCTGACTCGGGGGGACGATCAGTTCTTAGTAAGAGGCGTTGGTGTCAAATGTCTTGACGTTCCAGTTCAGCAAATACTTCGTCTGCCGGTCGGCCCGCGCCTTTGCGCGCTTGCGCGAGGCCGCGGCAAATGCTCGCTACGGGGTCCAGTTGACTGGCTACTTCCTGGTAAGCCTCGACGTCGAGAACGACGGGCTCGGCTTTGCCTTCTACAGTGAGCACCATCGGACGTCCGGTTTTCTTCATGTGCTTCATCAGGCCCGTGAGACATCTCCCGATCGTAATCCCCTAGGCAGAGGCCTTTAGAATGCTCTCGTCTGAGAGGCGACGGGCATATTGCAATACTTTGTCCTCGCTAAAATGAGGTTTAACCTCATGGACGAGCTTCGCAATCTGCTCCAACCGTTTCTTGGTACCGCCGCTCTCGCGATCCACGTAAACGATCGTTCCGACGAGCTCAAGCTCAGCACTTGTGAAAGACCCGAATTTCTTGATCACCCAGTCGATGTCCTTGCTATGGCGAGAAAGAAATTTCTCCGCTCGCCCCTTTAGCCACTCGGCATTGGAGGACGGTTTTATTTTGTAACCATACCCCCCTGAATAGAGTTCCAACTCGGTCGTGACGCCCTCCAATGACTCTGCTATCGACAAGTCCACGAGTACGTCCGAGTCGAAGGGGCCGTACGAATAAAGCGTAAACCGGTAGTTCAACGGAAGTCCGCGCACGATCTGCAGAAGGTACATATACTTCATGAGCGCGGTGCGACCCATGTGGCCGCCCTTTGACCGGGCCGCAAGAACCGGGATTAAAGCCAAGCGTGCCTCGTTAATGTCCGCCATTTGCAGTTACCTCATTGACTTTGCTCTCCGCGATCTCGAACTTTTCAGCAGTGACATACAGAAATACCTGATTGTTTGCTTTTAGCCCACGAACAGCGTTTGAATACTTCGACAGTGGTCTCACGTCTTGAGGACGATGATCATCGACCACGGGAATATCCAATGAGCCCATTTTGTACCAACTTTTTGCTGCGGACCGTTCAGCTACGACCAATTCCCCTAGCTTGACTTTCACTTTTTCCAAGAGCTCGAAGTCTTTCTTTGTCGAAACCTCCGGCGTGTCATAAACCCTTCTGTAGTGATCGCGGTTTTTCAGCCTAGCGCCGTGCGGGCCGCCGTGCCCATTCGCCAGAAGACCTAGCACCTTCCAATCGTCCCACGCTAGGTACGATCGGAGATCCTTACCGATCGGGGGTGGAAATCGGCCTTTAGGCAACATCTCCTTCAAGGCTTTTTGAAGGTGAATATCATAAGCAACCCGGGTCTTATGGAAATACACTTGTGTGAACATGAAATATCTCGCAAGAACAAGGCTCTCAGCGGCGTGCCACCCGCCTTTTGAAATTCCCAGTTGGGGCGGATGTCCCTCACGACCTTGAATCGCGCGGACAGTCGTGATGATACGTTTCAAGTCAAAATTTCCATACGACACCCCCGCGTGATAGGCGTCCCTAAGCAGGTAGTCCATTCTGTCCGCATCCATTTGCCCAGAGATCAAGTCGCGCCAAAAAATAGGCTGCTTTGCCTTAACTGTTCCGTCAACCAGCGCTGCGACATCTTCGGCGTGTAAACCGTAGTTCGCGTTCAGGTCATGATCTTCTATTGCCGAACGTAGTTCCGACCTAATAATGGCAACCGAGTAGTCCTCATGTTCGTATCGTTCGCCATGTCCTCGCTTCGGAAACAACTCCTCCGAACCATGAGAAAATGGCGAATGACCAACATCGTGTAGTAGTGCCGCAAACCGCACGAGCTGCCGATCCCTCCCGAGCCCGTCCCTGTTGTATGCGAGATCCGATCTAAGGATCTCCGCTGACTTATCGCAAATAGCGTCGTACAGCAATGCGGCGACATGCATTACTCCCAGAGAGTGTTCAAACCTGGTGTGCATTGCTCCTGGGTAGACATAATCGGTCCAGGCCAGTTGCTTGATCCTGCGAAGTCGTTGGAACGCAGGCTGGGAAATAACAGTCCACTCCCAGTCATTCAGGGAGATGAACCCGTGAACAGGGCATCGAATCTCGTAAGTGCGATGCGGATTCAAATTGTCGGAACACCGCTTAATATAGGAGAACAAAAAGAGAAAGTCAATAAAAATCCAAACTTTTCATGGATCAATGCCCAACCGTAGCATGGTTTCGACCGTGTAAGACTGGCATCTTGTGGCTGGGTTATTGACGGACGGGATTCTGGCGGACGCCTGCACAAATAGAGAGTCCCGAGGTGGTGTTGGATTCATTCGTCTCGGCCAGTAGCTCGCGTTTAGACCCTTGCTGACCTTATTCCTACAACTCCCTTGCGGGTGCATTGTAAGCCGATCTTGCTTGGGCTCCGGGCTCACCGCCAACCGGATAAATCAGTCCAACGCCTCGGGACTCTATCCTGCCTTTAACAGAGGCTCTTGTTCTCCTCGACCAGCGCTTAGCTATAGACCCTTGCTCGCCCTCCCAGACCCACCTCGCGGTTGTCTGAGTGACTTCGCTTGAGCCCCGGACGCTGCACCAACCGGAAAAACTTCAGAACGTGTCAAAGAACGATTATGTTTTTAACACTTCTATTTTCTACGTCAATGAAAAACGTGCGGCTGTAACTGCTTATTCATCAATCGAGTGCAGCTCATGCACAGCCGGGTGACGCGGGAATTGTGCAACCCCTGATTTGGGAATCGCAAATCGCCAGCATCCATGAGGTTTTTCGCGCTCTCTTGCCGGAACGCTTGCCCTATTGTCCGCTGCACGCTTTTGATTGTGGTTGTGCAAATCGGCGTTTTAGCCGCATGAATCCTGACTCCTCGCAATTCGTCCGCGGTTCTTATCCGGATACTTCCGTCCTCCAAGTGTTTTCTCTACAATCCCCATGTGAACAAGATTGGTGGCTGGAGGCATTTCTTTTTGACCGGAAGCCTGCGGTTGGCAGCGCTCGCTTGCTTCCTTGCGGTTCCTTGCCTGGCGCAAGTCTCCCGTGCGCAGAACGCGGAAGAGAAGACGGCGCAGTATCTGGAATCGGTGCGGCACCAGCCGGGGTTGCTGCTCGCCTTTCTGCAGCAGATGCCCAAGGGCGGCGACCTGCACGTCCACCTGAGCGGGGCGATCTATGCGGAGAGCTTTATCGATTGGGCGTCGGAGAACGCGCTTTGCGTGGACCGGAGCACATCGAAGCTGATGCGCGCTGCGTGCGACTCGTGCGAGGCTTACACGAATAAGCCGTCGCTGCGCTGCGCTTATCAGGACCATATTCTCTACAACCAGCTGGTGGACGCCTGGTCGATGCGCAACTGGCATCGCGAGGAGGAATCGGGCCACGACCGTTTTTTTGCCACGTTCGAGAAGTTCGGGCCGGCTATGGAGAAGCACGTTGGCGATGCTTTGGCCGAGGTGGCGGCGCGGGCAGCGGCGGATCATCTGCAATATGTGGAGGTGATGCATACCGCCGACGGGGCGCAGGCCGCGATTCTGGGGGCCAAAATTGGGTGGGGTGATGGATCGGCTACCGGATCGACGACCGACGACTTTGGCAGGCTGCGCGACAAGCTGCTGGCCGGCGGAATGGCTGATATTGTGGCTTCGGTGCGCAGGCAACTTGACTCCGATGAAGGCCGCAAGAAAGAAGTGCTGCATTGCGGGACGGCGCAGGCTGCTCCGGGATGCGCGGTCACCCTTCATTATCTGTATCAGGTGCTGCGGGGCTTGCCTCGAGAACAGGTGTTCGCGCAGATACTGCTCGGATTTGAGTTGACCAGGGCCGATCCGCGCTTTGTGGGATTCAACCTGGTGATGCCCGAAGACTATTACGTGACTATGCATGATTTCGATCTGCATATGCGGATCATCGAGGCCTTGCACAAGTTTTATCCGGCGACGCATGTGTCGTTGCATGCGGGAGAACTGGCTATGGGGCTGGTTCCGCCGGAGGGGCTGCGCTTTCACATTCGCGACTCGATCGAGCGCGGCGGCGCGGAACGGATTGGGCATGGTGTGGATGTGATGAGCGAAGACGATCCGATTGGACTGCTGCGGGAAATGGCGCGCAAAAATGTGCTCGTGGAAATTTGTTTGACTTCGAACGATGTGATTCTTGGGGTCAGCGGCGACCGGCATCCGCTGCCGGTTTACATGAAATATGGAGTGCCGGTGGCGCTCGCTACCGACGACGAAGGCGTAGCGCGCGGTGATATGACGCACGAATATCTTCGCGCGGTCGAGACCTATGGCTTGTCGTATGCCGACCTGAAGCGCATGGCGCGCGAGAGTTTGGAACACAGTTTTATTCCCGGGGATAGTCTTTGGAGCGACGGGGGGAGCGGCGGGGGGAGCGATGGACGCGAGTTGCGGCGCGCGGCGGCTTGCGCGGACGAGAAAGCGGCCAGCGATCGCGTTTCGGGAGGATGTGAGAAATTGATTGGGGGGAATGAGCGCGCTCGGGTGCAGTGGGAGTTGGAGCGGGCGTTCGCTGAGTTCGAAAAGAAGTTCTAACGTCGAGTCCTGTAGTGCTGTCCTGTTGACCCTGAGCGGGGCCGAAGGGGAAAACCCTGTATGCATCGGGGTGGTTTCCAATCCATGGGTCCTTCGCTGCGCTCAGGATGGCAATGCTCAGGATGACAATGTGTGTTTATGACTCCTGACCTGTTTACTCGCGCCGAGTCTGCGGCCGCATTTGTGCTTTCTCAGACCCAACTGCGACCGCAGATCGGGCTTGTTCTTGGCTCGGGGCTGGGATCTTTTGCCGACGACCTTAGCGACGCCGTCCGCATTCCTTATGCTCACATTCCTGCATTTCCGCGCTCGACGGCGGTTGGTCATGCGGGACAATTGGTGATTGGAAAATCTGGTCAGGTTCCCGTCGCTGTGATGCAGGGACGGGTGCACCTTTATGAAGGTTATTCGGCGAGCGAGGTTGCGTTTCCGACGCGCGTGCTTGGCCGCTCCGGTATTCGCGCTTTGATTCTTACCAACGCCGCTGGCGGCATTAACCTGGAATACGGACAGGGCGCGCTCGTCATTCTACGAGATCACATCAATCTTCAAGGGCAGAATCCGCTGACGGGCGCGAATGACGAGCGCTTTGGGCCGCGCTTTCCCGATATGAGTTACACCTACGCCAAGCGGTACCGCGAGATTGCTTTGGAGGAAGCGAAGAAGCTTTCGATTCCGCCGCGCGAGGGCGTGTATGCGGCGCTGGCTGGGCCGAGTTATGAAACTCCGGCGGAGATTCGATACCTGCGGACGATTGGGGCCGATCTGGTGGGCATGTCGACCGTGCCGGAGGCAATCGTTGCACGGCACTTGGGGATGAACGTTCTGGCAATTTCGTGCGTAACCAATATGGCGGCGGGAATTTTGGATCGCGCGCTCGTCCACGAAGAAGTGCTCGAAGTAGGACGACGCGTGATGGGACAGTTCATCGCGCTGCTGCGGGCCGTGCTGCCGCGGATTGCGGAAGAGTTGGGGAACGCGGGCTAACGTCGGAATTGAAGTTCCCTTAGGGGCTAAAGAGTGCGAGCCTCCAGCCCACGCGGGCGAACGAACCTAGCCCGGCGCTTCAGCGCCGGGAAAGTGGCAAGAATGATTCAAGTCCCGGAGGGACGATCGCCAATAGCCCGGCGCTTCAGCGCCGGGAAAAGTGGAGGCAAACGACTCAAGTCCCGGAGGGACGGCTGAATTCTCACACTCGGGCCTTGATCGTAGCGCTGGAGGGGCGGAACCCAAAGAAGGCCTCGGGCATCTATAATCTCGTGGTTAAACAATCAGCCCAGATCAATCGGTCCTGGGCCAATCCGTCCCAGGTCAATCAGTCCTAGGTTAACCGAGGAGAGAGCGAGCGATGTCCAACGTGATTCCCGAAAAATACGCCGACCTTTTCCGCAAGAAAGCTTTCGCCAACCTTGGCACCCTCATGCCCGACGGACGGCCGCAGGTCACTCCCGTGTGGTGCGATTTCGACGGCCAACACGTCATCTTCAACTCGGCGCGCGGACGCCAGAAGGATCGCAACGTGCGGCGCGACCCGCGAGTGGCGCTGGCCATCGTCGATCCCGACAATCCCTATCGCTATATGGAGATCCGCGGCACAGTGGTTGAGATTACCGAGGACGGCGCCGCCGCACACATCGACAAGATGGCGAAAAAATACCTGGGAGTCGACAAGTATCCCTATGCCAAGCCGGGAGAGGTGCGGGTGCTTTACAAAATACGGCCGGAGCACACCACGGTGATGGGGTAGCGCTCTCAGCCCCTGAAGGGGCTTCTGATTTCTGGCGACTTACGGTATCCACGAAGCGATACCCTGATACGAGGCTCTGATGCGAAGCCCCGGTTTTCTTCGCAGAATACTGCCAAGGGCCGCGGGCGTGGGCGCCCGCGCCACACGACCACGCCTTTTCCCCGATAACCTTTCCTCGGCAAACGAGTCCAACTGGATGGCGGAACTTTGGATAGCCCGTTTCCGTATTAGAAACGAGAGCCCGATGATCCCTCGTCGTTCGTATTGTCTGTTTCCTGGAGGAGGCGTTTATGGAAGTTGGGAAAGCTGGCCGCGATGGTTTGCATGCGCACTCAATGGCCGCTCAAGCCAATAGTATTTCGGCGCAGCAGGTGGTGAAGGCGGCGCACGAAGAACTCCTCCAACTCATGCGGCAGCGCGCCGAGGTTATGAAGCGGATTGGCACGGTGAAGCAGACGATCGCGGGATTGGCGAATCTTTTCGGCGAGCAGGTGCTCGGCGACGATTTGCTGGAACTGATCGACCGCAAGCCCAATGGCCGTCAGCCGGGCTTTACGAAGGCTTGCCGAAGGGTGCTCATGGAAGTACAACGTCCGCTGGGAGCGCGCGAAGTTTGTGTGGAGCTGGAACGATATGCTCCGGCAATCCTGGCGCGGCACAAGGACCCGCTGGCCTCGATTACGACGGTTTTGAATCGTCTGGTGGATTATGGCGAGGCTCGCAGCCTAAGCAACGATCGCGGGCGGCGGGTGTGGGAGTGGATCAGCGATGGCGAGGCGGCGGATGTGATGGCCTCGCGGAGAACGGCGTGAGCGCGGCCCTCAGCGAATGGAGTCGCCGACTACCACTTCGCGCTGTCCGGGCGTAAACCAGCGCCCTTGGACCAGCTTGGCGCCGGGGTTGCGGTGTGGACAACTGGCTCGGATCTTCTTTTCGCGAATATGTTTGTGGTTAACGGGCCTGGCCAGACGGTTTCCACGCGTCTGTGGTCTTTGCCCGACATTCAGCGCGTCCTCGCGCTTCAGCCTTTCAGGCCCATTTTTTCAGTACTTTCGTAACTCTCAGTTGTGCCGATGAAGGCGGTATTCTAGGTTCGATTCTTCCCCTGTTATTAGCTAAATCCAGATTCAGGGTGTAGTGCGGCTTGTCACCGCGAGGACGATTGTAATGGCGACGATGTTTGGCCGTTTCGAAATCCAGAGTGAGCTTTCGAAATCAGAGACCGCCTCGATTTATAAGGCGATGGACACGAAGACCGACCAGGTAGTGGCGCTCAAGACGCAGAGTCTGGAGCCGCTGGGCGACCGCGCTGCCGCATTTGTGGAGACGCTGATTGCCGAAGGCGACAGCGCGCGCGATCTGGCCGGCCAGAACATTGTGCAGCTCTATGGCGCCGGCGAAATCGACGGCCAGTTCTGCGCCGCGATGGAGTACATACAGGGCAACAGCATCGCCACCATGCTGGCGCGCCATGAAGGCTTCTCTATTTGGGATCTGCTAGATATTTCGCGCCAGGTTTGCGCCGGGTTGGAACACGCAGCGGCGAAGGGTGCGACCCACAGTTCGCTGGAGCCCGCCAAGATCCTGGTGCAGTGGGACGGGATGGTCAAGATTCTCGGCTATGGCATCTCCAACATGAGCCTGATCGGAACGGAATCGGGAAAAGGATTGGGGCGGCTGATGCCCTATTGTTCTCCCGAACAAATCCGCGGAGAAGCCATCGACCTGCGTTCGAACCTGTTCACGCTGGGGGCGATCCTTTACGAAATGGTGGTTGGGCGGCAGGCGTTCGATGCTGCGGATCCGGTTACGCTGGTGCAGCGGATTGAGAATGAGATGCCCGCCAACCCGTCGGCGGTGAATCCCAAAATTCAGCCTGCGGTGAGCGCGCTGATTATGAAAGCGCTGGCGAAGGATCCGGCGGCGCGATATCAGAGCGCGCGCGAACTGTTGGACGACCTGGAGAAATGCAAGGATAACGGCAAGAAAGCCGCCACGGAAACCAAGAAGACGCCTGCGGCGACGAATGCCGTGAGTCAGGCAGACCGCGCGGCCGCGGCCAGCAAGTTTGTCTCCGGCGTAGAGAGCACGGCCCCGCCGGAGCCCTCCGCTCCATCCGTTCCGTCCGCAGCCATTGCACCCAGAGCCGTTGCGCCGAAACCCGTTTCTCCGCCTCCGCGGATTGACGCGCCGACCGAAACCAAAACCGCTGCTGCCGCCGCTGCGGCCGGAGGGAGCGCCACGCGCTTCTCGAAGGCTAATTCGGATGCGAATGCCGGTTCGAATTCTGCTTCGAATTCCGACTCGAACTCGGGCGCGCGGCTCATCAGCGACTTTGAAGTAAGTAGCCCCCAGTCTCAGGCCGCGCCCAGCCGGGTTTTATCGGCGGCAGCGGTGGAGCAAGAAGCCGAGCAACGTTCGCCCCGCATCGCCGTCGATCCCATGATGTCAGGATCAGCGACGTCCGAGCCCGCGACGGGTTCGTCGGGCAAGAGTTTTTCCGATCTGGCCGAGATGCCTCCGCTCAAGGAACCGGTTTTTGCGCCGCCAGTTCCCGAGCCCGCCGAGCCGACGCGGGCCGAAGTGCGGATCTATCCGAAGAAAGAAGAGAAACCGCGGATCCAGCCGCGTGAAGTCGCGGAAAAGGCATTCAAGGAAATCGCCACCATTCCGCCGCGCCTGATGCTCTATTCGATCCTGGGCGCGGTGGGATTGATCCTCGTGATTGCGCTCGCGATCTTTTTTCATGTTCGGTCGGAGGACGACGGGTCCACGGCTGCTCCGCGGCCGACAAAAAGCGCAACGCCAAGTCCGACTTCATCCTCAACACATCCGGCCCCGCAGGCTCCGGCTCAGGCTCCGGCGCAAATCGCGAAACCAGAGCCGCCGGCTGAGCCTATTGCGGAAACGCAACCGAGTCTGAAAGTACGCCAAGTCGAGAAGCATGGCGCGAACGGTAACCGTCGCGCTCCGGCGGCGGCTCCGGCGCCGGTCGTGATTCCCGGCCAGGCGCTGATCGACTCCAGCCCACAGGGCGCGCAGTTTCAGATCGATGGGAAAAACGATCCGTCGTGGGTTACGCCGTTTAATCTGGCAAACCTAAGTCCCGGGAAGCACATTGTTTCTGTGAGTAAGGCCGGCTATTCGGCCGACGTACGGTCGGTCGATGTGGTTTCTGGCGGGAAAGCGTCTCTCGTGGTTCATTTGGCGCCGATCAATGCACTGATGGTGGTGAACAGCACGCCGCCCGGCGCCGACATAATTATCGACGGCAAGCCTACGAGTCGAGTGACACCGGCGCAGTTCGCGGTCGAAAAAGGAAGCCACACCGTTCTGCTGCGCAAGCCGGGATATCTCGATGAGACGGTCACAGCCGATCTCGGTCCGGCGCAGAATTTCCAGTACGCGCCGGTGCTCAAAGCGCTTGGCAACACTGAGGACATGCGGACCGTGGGCAAGTTCAACAAGCTCTTTGGCCACGGCGGAGACAGCGCGGCGGGGATGGGTTCCATCATGGTTCGCACTCAGCCGAAGGGCGCGCAGGTCGCCATCAACCAGCGGGTTCTCGATAAGCTGTCGCCAGTCGACGTCATGGTGGGACCGGGAAACTACGTTGTTGATGTCACGCTCACCGGTTTCAAGCCGGTCCACAAGGTGGTCAGCGTCGACAAAGGCGGCAAGACCCCGATCGACGAAATTCTCGAGCGGCAATAAGCGCGGCAATAAGCCCTGCGCCGGGCCCCTGTTCCGCTTACCCCGTCACTGTGACGGCCTTTCCTGCGGTTCCCTGTCTCTAGTCTCTAATCGTCGGCTCTCGGCTGCCTATCCCTACTGTCTTTACAGAGGTGATCCACGTCACAGCCAACGGTTCCCGAGTGGGTGCAAAATAGGCCGAACAGAGAGGAAGTGACATTATGCCGTCGCCGCCTGCACCGGGCAAGTTGAGTCCCGAGTTGTTGCGGTCTCTTCAGGGAATCAAATCGGTTCGGCGGTTCGCCAAAGGCGCCACGCTGTTTCAGGAGGGTTTCGCGGCGACCGGCGTCTACCTGGTGGAAACGGGCGAGGTTCGTATGCTGCTGCCGGACGGCCTGGGACAGAAACAGCTTCTGGAGGTTGCCGGCGCTGGAACCCTGCTGGGGCTGAGTGAGAGCATGACGGGGGATCGGTATCGAGTTACCGCTGAAGCGAGCGAACAAACCACGGCAGCCTTCATACCACGTGAGGAGTTCCTGAAGTTTCTGCGCGAGCACGGCGATTTTTCCATGCAGGTGGTGCGGCTGCTGAGCCAAGAGTTACATGGACTTTATTACAAATTCCGCAGTATCACCGCTCATCCGGGCCGTCCGCGGCACCGGCCTTTGCACGAACAGTTGAATTAGGGCAGGTCTTAGGTCTCAGGTGTCAGGTCTCAGGAAAACCAAAGGCAATCTCACCTGACACCTAAGACCTGACACCTGCTTCTCTAGTTCGCCTTGAAGTTGATTGTGATCTGCGTCTGGATTTCGACTGGCGCGCCATCGAGGGTGTAGGGCTTGTATCTCCACTGGCGGACGGCTTCGACCGCGGAGCGCGCAAGAACGGGATCCCCGCTGAGCACTTTTGGATTTGTGACGTTGCCCTCTTTGTTAATTGTCGCCTCGATCAGCACTGCGCCCTGGGCATGAACCGCAAGCGCGGCTTGCGGATACTTTGGCTCGACCCGCTTGATCAGCAGTCCCTGGGACACACCCTGCGAAATTTTTGGTGTTGCCAGCGTGGGCTTCGCAAGACTCGGCGACACCGACATCAGTCCGCTCAAATTGCTGTCGTTTGCGGATGCCACGACGAGCGGGCTGGGAGGTGAGGGCTCATCACCTTGATCTTGCGGCTGGGCTCCTGGCCGGGTCGGCTTCACGAAATTGGGTGCGGAATCCGGCTTTCTGGCTTTCGGGTCGGAACTCGTGGCGCCGTTCAGTGCGACGTTTGGCGCGCTGTTCGGAGCGCTGTTTGGCGCGACGTTCGCCGCGATCCGAATCACCGGAGAATTTTCAGAGCCGGTCGACGAACTGGGATTGCTGGGCGATGGCGCTACCACTGCAGTCTTCGACGCTGTGTCCACTGGAGTAGATGCGGGGCGCAGGGCGGGCTTAGGCTGCGAGGAGGCTTGGGGCGCGTTTACGGGCGGTGAAGTTGGGCTGGGCTTAACCAGGTAGCCATAACCAAGGTAGCCGAGAGCGGCCAGAGTAAGAACGGCTGCCGCCGCGATCAGAGTCTTTGTTTGTTTGCTGCCGCCCGGTTCGCCGGTGTCTCCTTCTCCGAACGTCGCAAAGGACGGGGCATCGCTGACGCTGCCTGAACTAAAAGTTGGAACTGGAATTGGAGCGGTGTCGTGCGTTGTGTCGTGCAAAGGGGTGGTGGGGTCCGCTTCAACGATCCTGTTCTTTTTCACGGGCGGAGCCGTTATTTCTTTGGCTGGAGCCGGCGCAGCGGCTGATCCCGGGACCGACGTGAAGGAGGAACTCGTGTTCTGCGGCTTCTGCGATGGTACGGATGCGGCAGCGCTGATCGCTGCATCCTTCTTGACTACGTTTTGGATCGCGCCCGGGGCAAGGGGCCGGCGCCTTTCGATGGCCAGCACGGGCGTGATCGTAACCGGGGGCTGTGCTGCGGGCGCTGGAACGGCGGCTGGTTGGTCTTCAACCTTTGCTGACGCGGTAGTCGCTTCAAACTCCGCTCGAACCTCCCCTGCAGATTCCTCTGGGAAATCCGCCGACACCGGATCCGGAATCATCGCCGGGTGCGGAGCCTCAAATTCGGGTGCCTCGGCGTGGTTTGGCGGCGGAGCCATGGCGTTTGCGCCTCGATTGGCCGGTTGGAATGAACTGTCAGCGGAGGTTGCAGCTGTTTTTGCCGGCATGGAAGATACGGTGCCGGCACCGGTGGCAGCATCGGAGCTTTTCCGCAGAAGTCCTCGCGCCACCCGAAGTGTTCCTTTGGCCTGTTCGACATTGATCGGCTTGGTGAGCACAAGGTTGGCGCCGATGCGGTAGGCCTTGGCCACACCCATTTGTCCGTCGACCAAAGCAATTGCCAGTGAGCCCTGATTGGAACTGGAATTTCTTGCGCTCTTGAAGAGCAGGGAGGCGTTCTGTTCGTTCTCACTATCCACGGCAATAGCGTCGTAACGCTGCGCCATCAACCTCTTGACCGCAGCAAAAGGTTCGTGCACGGCTTCGACCGTGAAATCCAGTTCGCTGAACACCTGGGTTACGACATTCGCCAGTTTCTCATCCGGACAGAAAAGTAAAGCTTTGTAGCCCATAATGAGGCCATCCTAGGTAATGCGGTGGGTACCGGCAAGTTACGTGGGTAATTGAGTTGGGGTAGCTGGTCGATAGTCAATGGTTGTTCGCAGATTGCCGAGTTACTGACAGCGGGGCACTCACGACTCACGACTCACGACTAACGACTAACGACTAACGACCAACGACGTTCTCTGTCACGGCTTCTGAAAGTCGACGATCACGACGGTCTGAAAAGCCAGAGCTTTTCCGTCGCGGACATACGGCCGGTAGCGCCACTGCTTCACAGCCTGCACGGCAGCGGTTGCCAGGGTAGCGTCGCCCTCGACCAGCCGCAGGCCATCAACCTTGCCGTTCTCATCCACGATCGCCTTCAGAACAACCGTTCCTTCCACGTGCGCTTCGGCAGGATATTTCGGCGGAACGCTGTGAGCCAGCCGGTTTTCCGCGCCCTTGGAAGATAGAATGATCGCGCTGTTTTCCCCGGGCAGTGGTGCGTCGGATGAAATTGCGGTGGCAACGGGTGCGGTCGCGGCCCCGGAAGCTGGCGGAACAATGGCCGTCCTTATAGGCGCTGACGGCTGGACTGGCATGGCTGTCGCGGCGGGCGTTGCTGTTACACCAATTGCCGTAGCACCGGCTGCGCTCGTTGAAGATGATGGAGCCGCTGGTGCTGCCTTATTCGGATCGATTGGCGATGCCGGGATTTTGGCTGCAACCGTTGGACTCGATGGCTTCGCGGGAATTGGCGTGGAAGCTGCCGGCAGCGCCATCCCGACCAGGGCGAGCATGCGATCAATCTGCGGTTGGACGATGGCTTGGAAACCGGGCTGATAGGTCCATGCGGCATAAAAGCCGGCACCGGCGAGCGTTAGCATTAGCAACGCGACCAGCGGAGCGCGAGTCTTCCGCGTGCCTGGACGGTGGGACGAAGACCGCGGATCATCTGCTTTATCTGTCCCTAGTTCCGGCGCAGCTTGGGCTGGCCCTGAGCTTTGTTTATGAAATTCTGCTTTATGAAATTCTGCTTTCTGCGATTCCGCCGGCTGTGATTTCGTCCGCTCCGATTCTTCCAGTTCGATTCTTTCCAGCTCGGCCAGCACCGGATCGTCGGAGGGTATCAGCGGGCGCGCGGGTTGCGGCCTTACCGCGACGGGTGGGGCATGGAGTTCTTCTTCTTCTTCCTCCACAGCGGAGTTCATCTTCGGCGTGACGTTCGGAGTCATAACGTTCGGAGCCATGACGTTCGGACCAGGATCGGCAAAGCTAGTCATCTGCGACGAAGCGGCTCCCGCGGCGGCTGCCTGGGTGCGTTCTTCCGTCATAGCCGTATCAATCGGGGACGACGCGGTCATAGCCGTATGAATCGCGGCCATATCAATCGACGCCGAGTCAATCGTGGCCGAGACGGTGGCGGCCGCACTCGCCGGCTGCGCGGGGACACTCTCGTTCGGCTGGACGCTCTTTCGCACGCGGCTGACAGCTGTGCGGATAGTGCCACGGGCCTGATCTTTCGCTACCGGCTTGGTCAGAATCAGTTCCGCGCCCAGGCGAAAAGCGGTAGGCAGACCGGCGCGGCCATCGACAATCGCAATGGGAACAGGGTTGTTGCCGTTTTTTCCGCGGCGGCAAACGTCAAAGATCAGCTTGGCCGCGGGCAGATTCTCGCAATCGACCAGCACCAGGTCGAAGCTTTGCGAATTAAGCATTTGGGCTGCGGATACTCCGTCCAGAGGGCGCTCGCAGGTCACTGACATCTCTTGTAAAACGCCAGTGATTGCAGTGACGGCCTGGTCATCCGGCGACAACAGCAGGGCATGAGGCATGGCTTTCTACATGCTAGGAACCGCCCTCGAAAGCCGCAAGTTACGGGAGTAAGCGGCGTGTGATCACCCCGGTCGCCGGTAACTCCGCGGTTAATGCGCAAGCCTCAAACACAGAGATCACGGAGGTCACGAGAGAAACACAGTGGAAAACAAGGCAAGATTGGTACCAATTCGCAGGTTGATTCTGCTATTTTTTTCCGGTCGCCGACTCGGGCGGAGGATAGACAATCGAACCGCGGAAGGCCGACTTGTCGGCGGGCGCGAAATCCGGGAACGGCAACTGGTGCTGGTCGCGCCACTGCTGGACCTGCTGCTCGGCTGCCGCCGCTTTCTCTTTGTCGAGGCCGGAATCGCGCGAGAAATACAAAGTCTGCGACGGAAAGGCGAAAGCGCTGCCTGATTTTTCGACAATCTCCATGATACGCAGCAACAGGTCTTCGCGGATTGCGGCGAATTCGTTGGCGTCGCGGGTGAGCACGTAGCCGGAGGTCTCAAGGCGCAAAGCGCTGCTGTCGAAATTGGCGAAGCGGACAGCTGCGCTGTCGCTTTCGACTTTCGGGTGTTCGTATAACATGCGGCGGACTTCAGCCAACAGATAGCGCAACTGGTCCGCGGTAGTCTCAACCCTGATCGTGAGCACAGGATTGAACAGAATTTTGTCGCGACGGGTGAAATTCTCGATGCTCATGGTAGCGAGCGTGCCATTGGGGATGGAAAGCTCGGTGCGAGCGTCGGTGCGAACGCGAGTGGAGCGCAGGCTGATGTCTTCCACGGTTCCGGTGCGGTCGCCGAAGCGGCAGTAATCGCCGACGCGGATGACTTCATCGGCCAGAACGGAAATTCCGCCGAGAAGATTTTCGAGTGTCTTCTGGGCAGCCAAGGCGATGGCCAGGCCGCCGATGCCGAGGCCGGCGAGCAGGGTGGTCAGGTTGAAGCCCAGGATGCCGAATGTGGCGAGGACGGCCACGACCACGACCAACGCGGTGAGCAGCCGCTCGCCCAGCACCATCAGCGTTCCAGTGCCGATGCGGCCCCCGCTTATGGCACGGATGCGCAGGCGCTGCATGGTAAGGCTGGTGACGCGGAGCAGAAACCAGAAAAAGCCGATGCTGATGAGAACCCAGACAATCCGGGAATAATAAAGACGCGGCAGCAACGGCAGACCGAGATACGCGGCCATCACACGATGAGCCAGCGCGCTGAACGACACCAGCAGCGGCTTGGACATGCGGCTGTAAGAGTGCAGGTCGGGACGATTTCTGAACTTGAGCCAAAGGTGGCGCGGAATCGCCAGCAGCAGAACCATCGCCCACCCGATCGCGAGCGCCACTGGAATTGCGGCGAAAAGCGCCAGCCATTGCCAGAGCGGCATCCCGAGAGGTGCGTTGCGCACCAGACTCTGCGGGAGCTTGCCTTCTACCTGGTGAGCCTCAACGTTGTCATGGAGCTCGGGGACTTTGCTGAGCGTGTCCGCGGAAAAAAGCCAAATCTTTCCATAGTTCGGATCGGTGACTCGGACGAGGATGACGGGAACATCTAAGTCGCCATTGGAGAATATTCCGACGGTTTGCAAATCAGGGGTGCCGTAATCTGGATCGCCTTCGGGACGCGTGCTGATCCGTCCCAGGTGGCCTACGAAGGCTCTATCCATGACTACTTTCAGCTTGCCGGCCAGGTCGGGGCCCTGTGACTGGCGGCGCGCGGCGCTCATTTGCAGGTAATCGGCGGCGGCTCGCTCATCTCCTTCCTGCTCGGCTCGCAGGAAGCCCAGCACGGTTCCTGAAGGCGTCTCACGTCCCAGCGGATCGGCGGATGCGGAGCCCGGCGCCTGAGCGGCGGTTCCGGGCTGTAGCAGGCTGGTCGCGGACTGGGCGATCAGTCCGTGAACAGAAAAGGAAACGACGAGAATCAGCAGCGCCAATTTTTTCATCGAGGGTCCGTTGAATGGAAGGCCGGGTGTCCGGCTCGACCCGCCCGTGTGGGGATGCCCGTGTGGGGACGGGCGCCCTCGCCCGTCCATGCCAGGCGCAGCTCGGCGGGCAAGGACGAACACAGCAAATCTGGATTTATCCGAAAGATCGTCACTGCCTCTTGGGACGATAAATATCCGTGGCTTGTCCGTAGAAGACTTCCGCCGCTTCCATCACCGTCTCCGATAGCGTTGGGTGCGGATGGATGGTCATGGCCACATCGGCCGCCAGCGCGCACATTTCGATGGCCAGCACGCCTTCGGCGATCAGTTCGCCCGCGCCTGCGCCCACGATGCCGACACCGAGCACGCGCTCCGTTTTCGGATCGATAAGCAGCTTGGTCAGCCCTTCGGGGCGGTCGATGGTGATGGCGCGTCCGGACGCGGCCCAGGGAAACTTGGCGACGGTGATCTCGCGTCCCTGTTCTTTGGCCTGGGTCTCCGTCAGCCCGGCCCACGCGATTTCAGGATCGGTGAAGACGACGGCGGGAATCGCATTCGGTTCGAAGGCGACTTTGTGTCCCGCGATGGCTTCGACGGCGGTGCGGCCTTCGTGCATGGCTTTGTGGGCCAGCATAGGTTCCCCGGCAACGTCGCCGATGGCGTAGATGGTGGGATCGGCGGTCTGGCGCTGCCCGTTGATTTCGATGAATCCCTTTGCATTGACTTTAACTTTCGTTTTGTCGAGGCCGGGGATCTCGGAATTCGGCCGGCGCCCCACCGACATCAGCACGCGGTCGAATACCTGGTCATTTTCTTTAATGGTGGGACCATCGAGGGTTACACGGATGCCGGTCTTTTCATCTTTGAGCGACTTGACTGTCGTGTTCAGCAGGATCGCGGCGAAAAGTTTTTCCAGACGCTTGTGCAACGGCAGAACCAGGTCGCGGTCGGCTCCGGGGAGCAGGCCGGGCATCATTTCGACGCAGGTCACTTTGGTGCCGAGCGTGGCGTATACCGACCCCAGTTCTAATCCGATGTAGCCGCCGCCGATGACGAGCAGAGTTTTCGGAACGTCGGGAAGATCGAGGGCGCTGGTTGAATCCATGAGGCGCGGACTGTCGAGTTTCAGGCTGGGCACAACGGTGGGACGCGAGCCGGTGGCGATGATGATGCGGTCGAAGGTCAGGTTCTCTTCGCCGCCGGCAGTCTTCGTAACTTTCACCGTCGTGGAATTCACGAATGCTGCTTTGCCCTGGATGAATTGTACGGAGCGCACTTTCGCTATCTGTCCAAGTCCACCGGTCAGCTTCTTGACCACGCCCTCTTTCCATCCTCGGAGCTTGTTCAGATCGATTTTGGGTTCGGCGAATTCTATGCCCCAGTTCTTGGCCTGCTCGGCTTCTTCGAGCAGCTTGGCCACGTGCAGCAGGGCTTTCGACGGGATGCAGCCGCGATAGAGGCAGACGCCGCCGGGGTTCACTTCCGGATCGATCAGCGTAACTTTCATGCCCAGGTCAGCGGCTAGGAATGCGGCGGCGTATCCGCCGGGACCACCACCGATTACCGCTACATTGAGATTCGATGAGTTCGACATTTCGTCTTTCTTTCCTCGATTAGCGGGTGATTGTGTGGTGACGGGGCTTCGCCCCGTCCCGGCGGGGCAAAGCCCCGCCACCACACATGTTTTCTCATCCCTGAACCGACAGCAGGAACGGCTGCTCAAACGCTTCCGCGATCCAGCGCAGAAAGCGCGCGGCGTCGGCTCCGTCGATCAACCGGTGATCGTACGAGAGCGACAGCGGAAGAATCAAGCGCGGCTCGAATTTACTTCTATCGCTTACCCACTCGGGCTCCATCCGCGAACGCGACAGGCCGAGAATCGCAACCTCTGGATAGTTCACGATCGGAGAAAATCCGGTACCGCCGATTCCTCCCAGATTGGTGATGGTAAATGTGCCGCCTTCCATTTCATCGGGCGTGAGCTTGCGCTCACGAGCCTTCTTCGACAGCTGCGTCATCTCCGCCGCCAACTCTACGATATTTTTCTTGTCGACGTCGCGAATGACCGGCACCAGCAGTCCGCGATCGGTGTCGACAGCCACGCCGATATTGATGTACTGCTTGTAAATGATCTCTTCTTTCCCCATATCAATAGATGCATTGAACTGAGGAAAGACTTTCAGCGCCGACGCGCAGACTTTCAGCGCGATTGCGGTGACGGTCATCTTGCCGCCGGCTTCTTCGGCTCTGGGTGCGAACTTGGCGCGTAACTGCTCGAGTTCGGTGATGTCGGCGCGATCCTGCTGCGTGACATGGGGAATCGTGTTCCATGCCTGACGCAGATGTTCGGCGGTTTTGCGCCGGACTCCGCGCATCGAAACGCGTTCCGTTTTGCCCCACTTGGCGAAGTCAGGCAATTCGGGTTCGACGAAGCTTCCGCGTGGAGTTTGCGCCGCCGCGGCCGCTGCTGCCAGAGCGTTCTTCGCGCACAGCTTTACGTCGTCTTCACTGACGCGTCCGCCCGGGCCGCTGCCTTGCACGCTGTGAATGTCAACTCCAATTTCGCGCGCCAGACGACGCACGTGGGGCGCTGCCGGCACCGGGTCGCGGTGTTCCGTGCCCGCGACCTTACCCAGTTGCACGGGCATGCTGAACTCTGGTGCCGGGGCTTGCGGTTGATCCGGTGGCAGGGCCTGTTCTTCAGTTTTGCCCTCTGCCCGCATGGCCAACTGAAACGCGAGCCGCGCTCCGTGTTGCCCGGACATATGTTCCACCGGCTCGTGCTTACGCGGAGTTTCCGCCGGGGCGACTGCACCACCCTCCAACGTAAAGATGACCTCGCCAACCTTGACCTTCTGACCTTCTTTAACCTTGATCTCGCGCACCACGCCGCTGACCGTGGAAGGAACTTCGATGACGGCTTTGTCGGTTTCGAGTTCCATCACCGGCTGTCCCTCAGAAACTTTCGCGCCTGCAGAGATCATCAAGCGCACCAGATCGCCGGAGTCGATGTTTTCTCCCAGCTCCGGCAGCTTGAACTCGCTGGGTGCGGCGACGGCGCGCTGGGCACGTCGATCCGCTTGAGGCGCAGCCGTTGGAGCCGGCTGAGATGGGACGGTTGAAGGGGTTGCAGTAGCTGGGATGTCGGGAGCCCCGCCAGTTTGCGCGGCCGCCTTTTTCGCTTTCGAAGGGGGAGCGGTTCCAGCTCCAGCTCCGTTCTCGACGGTAAAGATGACTTGCCCTACCCGCAGCTTGTCGCCTTCTTTTACGCGGACTTCCCCGATAGTGCCAGTCACCGATGAAGGCACTTCCACCACCGCCTTGTCGGTCTCGAGCTCCATCACCGGCTCGCCTTCGGCAATGCTGGCGCCAGGCTTGATCATCAGGCGGACCAGATCTCCGCTCTCGATATTCTCGCCCAGCTCGGGCAGTTTAAATTCCGTCACCATTCTTTCGTTTTCCCTCTAACTCGTGAATCACAATTTCAAATCAAAATTACGTCGCAAACCGCGTGCACACCTCTTTAGGTATTGGCCGGATTTCGTTTTTCCGGATCGATGCCCAGATCGCGGATTGCTTTCTCCATGAGCTTCGCTTCGACGCCCAGCGCATGCAGCGTGGCCAGCACGATATGCTTTGCGTCCACTTCAAAAAAATCTCGCAACGAAGCGCGATTCTCGCTGCGCCCAAAACCGTCCGTGCCGAGCGACACCAGCTTGCCCGGAACCCATTGGGCAATGCTGTCCGGCAGAACCTTCATGTAATCGGATGCGGCAATAAAAGGGCCGGGGCCGGACGCGCCCTTCAGGGTCTCGGTGACATACGGAACTTTTGCTTTCTGTGTAGGGTGCAGCATATTCCAGCGTGCGCAGTCAGTCGCCTCGCGATAGAGCTCTTTGTAACTCGTCACGCTCCACACGTCCGCCGCGACGCCGTAGTCTTTTTCAAGGATCGCCTGCGCCTTGAGCACCTCGAACATGATGGCGCCGCTGCCCAGCAATTGCGCGCGCAGCTTGGCGTTTTTCTTTTCCCCGTCTTTCTTTTCAGACGCCCGGTAACGATACAGGCCTTTCAGGATGCCCTCGCGGATGCCCGCCTGGCTGGGCATCTCGGGCATCGGCAGCGGCTCGTTGGTGACCGTCAAGTAATAGAAAATGGATTCGCCGTCGACGTACATGCGCTTGATGCCATCCTGAATGATGATGGCAATCTCGTAGGCGAACGCGGGATCATAGGCCAGCAGATTCGGTAGCGCGAGGGCCAATACGTGGCTATGTCCGTCCTGATGCTGCAGCCCTTCGCCCGCCAGCGTCGTTCTTCCCGCCGTTCCTCCGATCAGGAAGCCGCGGCAGCGCATATCCCCCGCGGCCCAGATCAGGTCGCCGATGCGCTGAAATCCGAACATCGAGTAATAAATAAAGAATGGAATCGTATTGATGCCGTGATTGGCATACGCGGTGCCGGCGGCGATGAAGGAGCACATCGATCCCGCCTCGGTGATGCCTTCTTCCAGAATCTGTCCGTTCTTCGCTTCCTTGTAATAAAGGAGCGTGTCCATATCGACCGGCTCATAGAGCTGGCCAACGCTCGAATAGATGCCGACCTGGCGGAAGAGCGCCTCCATGCCGAAGGTGCGAGCTTCATCGGGAACCACGGGCACGATGAACTTCCCAACTTCGGGGTCGCGCAGCAGCTTCGAGAGAATGCGCACGAAGACCATGGTGGTCGAAGCTTCGCGGCCCTCGGTGCCTTTGTGGAACTCTTCAAAGATCGCTTCAGAAACCGGCTTCAGCGGCGTGGCGCGCACCTTCCGCACCGGCATGTAGCCGCCCAGTTGTTTGCGGCGCTCCTGCATGTACTTGATTTCCGGACTATCGTCGGCCGGGCGGTAGAAGGGCGCATCGTGCAGCTCAGCGTCTGGAATCGGAATGCCAAAGCGCGAGCGGAAGATTTGCAGCTCATCGTCATTCAGCTTTTTCTGCTGATGGGTGATGTTCTTGCCTTCGCCCGCTTCGCCGAGTCCATAACCCTTGATCGTCTTGGCGAGAATAATGGTGGGCGATCCGGTGTGGTCAACCGCGGCCTTGTAGGCTGCGTGAACTTTGATCGGGTCGTGCCCACCCAGGCGCATACGGGCGAGTTGCTCGTCCGAAAGATGCTCGACCATCTTCAGCAGCCGGGGATCGGTGCCAAAGAAGTTTTGCCGAAAATAAGCCCCGCTCTCGACGAAGTATTTTTGATACTGGCCGTCGGTGATTTCGCCCATGCGCCGGACGAGCAGGCCATCGCGATCGGCGTCAATAAGCGGATCCCAATCGCCGCCCCAGATCACCTTGATCACGTTCCAGCCCGCGCCGCGGAAAATCGCTTCCAGTTCCTGGATGATCTTGCCGTTTCCGCGCACCGGCCCGTCGAGGCGCTGCAGATTGCAGTTGACGACAAATATCAGGTTGTCCAGCCGCTCGCGCGAACCGAGCGTAATCGAGCCAAGCGATTCCGGTTCGTCCATTTCGCCATCGCCCATGAACGCCCAGACTTTGCCGCCGGTTGAAGTTTTCAATCCGCGATTCTCGAGATACTTGATAAAGCGCGCGTGATAGATCGCCTGAATCGGGCCGAGTCCCATCGACACCGTCGGAAATTCCCAGAAGTCGGGCATGAGCCAGGGATGCGGATAGGACGACAATCCGCCGCCAGGTTTCAGCTCGCGCCGGAAGTTTTCTAACTTTGCTTTGGGAATGCGGCCCTCGAGGTAGGCGCGAGCATACATTCCGGGAGCGGCGTGTCCCTGAAAATAGACGACATCGCGGTCGCCCGATTCGGTGGCCGCGTGAAAAAAATGATTGAACGCGACTTCGTAGAGCGTGGCCGCCGACGCAAACGTGGAAATGTGTCCGCCAATGCCTTCCTGAATTTTGTTGGCGCGGACGACCATCGCCATGGCGTTCCAGCGCACCAGGCTCTTGATGCGGCGCTCCATCTCCTGACTGCCAGGGAACGGCGGTTGCTGCGCGGGCGCGATCGTATTCTGATACGGAGTCGTCGCCGAAAATGGCAGGTTGATGCCGGCTTCACGCCGCGCATGGAGCGCCAGTTGCTGCAAAAGCCTGCCCGCTCGGTCCGCTCCACCGCGCGAGAGCACATAATCCAGCGAGTCCAGCCACTCCCGCGTTTCCAGGACTTCGATTCCGTTCGTCTTGATCGGTTGTGTCTCGGTCTGTTGCGACTCGGTCGATTGCGTCTCCGCCACGTTGAACCACCCCACGGAAGGATTGCGAACTTCCATCATAAAGAATCGAGAGGAATTTTGCTGGAGTGACGCCCACCGTTCGGCATCCGCGTGGTAGTGTCTCAGCTTGGTCCATCACCAAGAATTGTCATCCATCACCAGGAATTGTCATCCTGAGCGCAGCATGGCCTTCACGAAGTGAAGTCCCTGCGCAGTCGAAGGACCCCTACCCGGCAACAATTGCACTTCTGGATCGCTTCTTACTCAAACTGCGATTACTATCCATCCGGACTCTAACTTGCCAAAGCCGTGACACTCTATTCTAATGATCACGGCGATCACGCCTTGGCCCTAAGCGTGCACCGTGAACAGGGCGAAAGGACTCATGCTCGGAGGACGAAAAGGTGGCTAACTTCGTCATGGCAAGGGCCCCAGGGAGGCTTAGATTTCGAAACTACTACCGCTGCCCCTATGATGGTGCGGCGTGGATAGATGAATGGGTCTGCACCTGCGATGACAGGTGTCCAGTTTGCCGCGCCGAAATTGAACCATACGATAGCGAAGACATCAACAGCGAGGATTGAGCGTCGGGCTCGGCGAATGAATCTTCAGTGCAAGACTGCACTTGCCTCAGCTTACAGGTCAGGCTCACAAATCGCACGGGTGCTTACTGAGAACTGGTGCTCCCGTGAGCTCTATTGCCCTGCTTGTGCCTCTGACAGCCTATGCTCCTCCCGAGCAAATACGCCTGCCATCGACTTTGTGTGTCCCGTGTGCGAGCAGCTTTTTCAGCTGAAGAGCTTAAAGAAATGGAATCCGAATAAAATCGTCGACGCAGGTTATGAATCCATGCTCCGCTCAATTCGGACTGATAGGGTTCCTAATCTTCTTGTGTTGCAGTATTCGGCGGACTGGTTGGTACGAAACCTCTTGCTGGTGCCCAGGTTTTTCTTGTCGGAAAGCGTAATCGAAAAGCGAAAACCACTGAATGCACAGGCGCGCCGCGCTGGCTGGATAGGATGCAACATTCTCCTCGGTCAGGTTCCGGTCGACGGCAGAATCGACATGGTTTCCGATGGCATCCCCATCCCAACGCGCCAGGTTCGAACTGAGTTTGCACGCATACGTGGACTTGCCGACATTCCTCCCGTGGTGAGAGGTTGGGCGCTGGATACACTGAATGCAGTTCGGCGTCTAAACAAGCCGCGCTTCACCCTCGATGAGGTCTACAAATTCGAAGACGAGTTGAAAGCGCTTCACCCCGCCAACCGCCATGTACGCCCCAAAATCCGGCAACAACTCCAAGTGCTCAGAGACCTAGGGCTGCTAGAGTTCATTCGCGCCGGAGAGTACAGAATGAAGAATTAGGCACCTTGACGGAACTTACCGCTTGACACCCCGCGATAGAATTGAACTAGCAGTCAAATCTGCATTCGCTCTTTGACAACCTAAAGCGACCCGCCGCAGCCGAGAAGTGGCGGAAGAACGCAGCCTCACGCGCGACGAAGTGGGTACCAGTAGCGGACGACGAAACTCCGAACCGGCAAGAGAAAGCCGGCTCAGCTAAGTTGTTAATTATTAATACTTTGCAAATAATCGCATTCGTAATCAATACTTTGCGAGGGTGAGCAAGCCAAGCATCCACCCTAAGTCCTTATTCCGGAATATTTTACGAATAAGTCCTTTAAACTCAAAGATTTTGCGGGATTTTTCTCCTAAAACGATGATTCTAAAAGACCGAGTACAGAGTTTTTTTCGGCCAGATTAGTCGCGGCAAGATGGCCCGCACCCAGTTTCCCGTAGCTAACTCCCAAGCGTTCAAGACTTTGCCGATAAGTCCCTTCCGCTCAGGGCTTTGAGAGGAAGGTTTCGCTAAGTCAATGATTCTAATAGACCGGGGTATGGGGGGTGGGGGTACTGGTTTTCTCTGAGACCTGACGCCTGAGACCTGAGACCTGAGACCTGGCTTTCCTACTCCAGCGTGACCGCCTTCACCAGATTCCGCGGACGATCCACATCGAGTCCGCGCTTGGCCGCGACGTAATAGGCGAACAGTTGCAGCGGAACGATCTCCAGAATCGGCGACAGCAGTTCCGGCGCCTCGGGAATAAATATGGTGTGGTCGGCTATCTGCGGAATAGTTGTGTCGCCTTCCGTCGCCAGCGCGATCACGGTCGCGCCCTGCTTCTTGAAACCTTCCATGTTGCTGACGTTTTTTTCGTAGCGCAGCACGGACCCCGCATCGTTATAACCGCGGCCCTCATTATTATTACGATCGACATTATTACGATCGCAGGTTGCGATCATGACCAGGGGCAGGCGGAAATCAATCAGCGCGTTCGGCCCGTGTTTGGCTTCTCCCGTGGGATAGCCTTCGGCGTGGATGTAGGAAACTTCTTTGAGCTTGAGCGCTCCATCCATCGCGATGGGGTAGTGGATGGCGCGGCCGAGAAACATGAAGTCGTCTACACGATAATAAAGCTCGGCCAGATTCTCCACTTGATCGGCCGCCGCGAGGATGGCTTCCGTCTTCTCGGGGAGCGCGAGAAGTTCGCAGATGTAGTGCTGGGCCAGGGCCTTTGAAACTTTTTCCTTGATCTCGCCAAGATACAGCGCGAACAGAAACAAACATGCCATCTGCGCCGTGAACGCCTTGGTCGAAGCGATGCTGATCTCCGGACCAGCGTGAGTGTAGATGAAACCATCGGCTTCGCGCGCAATCGTCGAGCCTTCGACATTCGAAATGGCGATGGTGCGCGATCCCTTCTGCCGGGCCTCGCGCTGGGCTGCGGTGGTGTCGGCGGTTTCGCCCGACTGAGTAATAAAGATGCTGAGTTCGCCCCGCCCAATCATTGGGTTGCGATATTCGAACTCGCTCGCGTAGTCCACATCGACCGGCACAGCGGCCAGTTCCTGCATCATGTATTGGCCCGTCATCCCGGCATGACGGCTGGTTCCGGAAGCCACAATGTTAATCCGCCGCAGCGCGCGCAGTTCTTCGCGCGAGATATGGATTTCGTCCAGGCGAACCAATCCCTCGGCGAGCGAGACGCGAGGTGCAATGGTGCGACGCAGAGCGTCGGGCTGCTCAAAGATCTCTCGAATCAAATGATGCGGAAATTTGCGCTTCTCAGCCATTACTCGCCTTCATCAGTGCTCCTTTTGCCTGAGGAGACGGGCCTTGCCCCGTCTAACTCTGTGGCGGGAGATGCGGCAAGCCGCGTCTCTACTCGAAATCAGTGGTTAGCTACCGCAGCATTCCACACCGCCGATAAAAGTTCGCAGCACTTCGCCTTCCGCACTCAGGACTACGAAATCCGCGTCGGCTCCCACCGCGAGAACGCCCTTATTTGCGATTCGCGCCACCCGCGCCGGATTCACGCTTGCGGCGGCGACCGCGTGCGGCAGATCCCACTCCGCGAAACGCGCCAGATTGCGCACGGCACGATCCATGGTCAAAACGCTCCCGGCGAGTTTACCGCCCGCCATGCATTTGCCATCGCGAACATCCACTTCGAAAGATCCAAGCCGGTAACGGCCCTCCGGCATTCCGGTCGCCGAAATCGCATCTGTGATGAGCACGGTTTGCTCTTGGCCTTTGGCCTGAGCAAAGAGCTTCACGATTACCGGATCGAGATGCACGCTATCGGCAATAATATCCGCGCTTATGCGACGATCCGTGAGCACCGCACCCAAGATGCCGGGATTGCGATGATCCAGCGGACGCATGGCGTTGAAGGTATGCGTCGCGTGCCGCGCTCCGGCCGCGATGCCGCGTTCGGCCGCCGCAAAGTCTGCGTCGGAATGTCCCAGGCTCACGCAGACGCCGCGCTCCGCGGCTTCGGCAATGACCTCGGGCGCGCCCTTCAATTCAGGAGCGATCGTCATCATGCGAATCCGGCCGCGCGCCGCCTGCCAGAGTTGCTCGAACAAGGCCAGCGTCGGAGCCAGTAAATTTTCCGGCGGGTGTACGCCTCGCCGAGCATGGCTGAGGAACGGCCCCTCGAGATGGATTCCCAGCGGAAGGGCGCGACTCTTGCCATCCTTATTATCATTATTATCGTCATTATCCTGTTCACGCTCTTCGATCGCATCGGCCAGCCGTTCCAACGCTCGTAAAGTTGTATCCATCGGCGCAGTGACGGTGGTCGGAAAATAACTCGTGACCCCGTGTCGCGCGAGTAGTTGCCCGATCGCCGGCAGTGCCTCGGCACGATCGTCCATGACGTCATATCCGGCGCTGCCGTGAATGTGAAGGTCAATGTAGCCTGGAGCGATCACGCTATCGCCGAAATCGGATAGAGAAACTTTGGCGGGAAGCGGGCGGCTGTTCCGAGCGGAAATCTCGAGGAAGCGTCCCTGCTCGACGAGCAAGAGAGGATGGGCAACGGCGTCCGTCGGAGTCAAAAGTCTTCCCGCAGTAAAAGTCAGCATAGAAACGTTTTAATAGCGACGAAGAAACGACGATAACCAAGATTGTAGCAGCCTTCGCGCGCCCGCCAGCCAGGTAAGAGGGGATGGCTGCTGTTGAAATGATCGATTCGACCAGCGACCGTTTCAGAATGGGTGCCAGCAACTCAACCCTCGCCGAAGTCAGTGCCATAACAGCGCAGATTCAGCGGTCGTTCCCGAGGGCGAGGTGCAGCCCGGGGCGAGCAAATCACGTAGCCGCAGAATGCTATACTGTGTGGGTTCGAGTCACCACTTAGTTCCCGTGGTGGCCGTCATTCAGCCGTCAGTCGGGGAGTGGCTCAGCCTGGTAGAGCACCTGGTTCGGGACCAGGGGGTCGGAGGTTCAAATCCTCTCTCCCCGACCAATTGTTTCCAACACATAAACAATACCTCTGGTTTTTCGTCTACAGTGCTGTCGCCGATTTTGTAGACAGTGTGGACTCCCTTTTTTCCAAATTGAAGTTCAAATAACCGACCGCGCAAAGGCATGAGGCGGGGTGCGTGAAGGATCCTAATTCCCGTGCGCGCATTGCCATCGGAGCTGCATGACGACTGCTCTAACAACGTGAACTAGTTCTGCCCAGCCTTTTGCGTTTTGGTGGTTGATGGGTTGACCGGCCAACCGCAACTTATGCCCCTGGAACGGTCCCTTGGCGGCCGGACCCGCCCCGAACTATGCTCGCGAACTATGGTCGCGAAAGACTTTGCGTATTTCTCGGCTGCGCTTATACTGGCTTGCCTAAACAGCGGCTGCGAAAGAGTCCATATCGACCGCTTTGCGCGCCGATTCGCGGGTAGCTCAGATCAGCATGCCCTTGACGATTACGCGATGACGGAGCCCAACCTCACGGGCCACGCTTTCATGGCGCGCGCCATTCAACTCTCGCTTGAGAATGTCCAGTCCGGACGCGGTGGACCGTTCGGCTGCGTCGTCGTGGAAGCGGGCAAAATAGTTGCCGAAGGGGTGAACCAAGTCACCGCCATGAACGATCCCACGGCGCACGCCGAGGTGCTGGCCATCCGGCAGGCTTGCCAGAAACTACGTTGCTTCGAACTCCGAGGCTGTGACCTTTACACCTCTTGCGAACCATGCCCGATGTGCCTGGGCGCAATCTACTGGGCTCGGATTCACAAAGTTTACTTCGGCAATCTTGCCGAGGACGCTGCCAAAATCGGGTTTAACGATTCCGCTATCTACAAAGAACTCGCCCGGCCGCGCGCGCAACGCGAGATTCCCATGGTTCCGATGATGCGCGACGAAGCGCTGGCGGCATTTCGAGCGTGGGCGGAAAAACCCGGTAAGATTCCTTACTGAAGTTCTCACATCTCAGTTCTCGGTTCCCAGTTCTCAGTTCTCAGAATCGACCTTTTGTTGAGCATTGAATGAATGAGCCTTTACTGAGAACCGAGAACTGAGAACCGGGAACCGGGAACCGAGAACTATTCGAGGAAGACGGTTGCTCGATCGTTACTTCAAACTCGCTGAAAACCATACCACCGTTAAACAGGAGATGCTGGGCGGTCTCACCACATTTGTCACAATGGCTTACATCATCGTCGTGAATGCGCAGATCCTCTCCCAAGCGGGAATGCCCGCCGAGGGCGTGGTGTTTGCAACTTGCATCTCCTCTGCGGCCGCTACGCTGGTGATGGGCCTCTACGCCAACTATCCGATCGCGCTGGCGCCGGGAATGTCGCTGAACGCTTACTTCACTTATGCCGTCTGCCTCAACATGCATGTTCCATGGCAGACGGCGCTGGCGGTGGTTTTCTTTTCGGGCGTGCTGTTTCTGGTGCTGACCGTGTCCGGCGTGCGCGAACAAATTGTCAACGGCATGCCCGATTGTCTTAAGCACTCCACGGCCACGGGCATCGGAATGTTTATTGCCTTCGTCGGGCTGCGCAATGCCAAGCTGGTGGTCGCGAACCCCGCGACTTTTGTCGGCTTGGGCAACTTCTCCGACAAGGAGGTGCAAACCGCCTGCTTCGGCGTCGTCCTGACGCTTATACTCATGGCGCGAAAGATCAATGCCGGAATTTTGATCGGCATCTTCGCCACCACGCTGGTAGGAATTCTGCGCGGCCTGTCCCATTGGCCAGCCGCGATTCTGTCTCTTCCCCATCCTTCCTCCACTTTTTTGAAGCTGGATTTTCGCGGAGCCATCCATCTTGGCTTCCTTGAAATTTTGTTCGCCTTCTTATTCGTCGACCTTTTCGACAACGTGGGGACGCTGGTGGGCGTCTGCGAACAGGGCGGATTTATCAAAGACGGCAAGATTCCCCGCGTGGGCAGGGCGCTAGTCTCCGATGCCGTGGGTACGCTGTTCGGCTCCTTGACCGGCACATCGACGGTGACCAGCTATATAGAGAGCGCGGCCGGAGTCGCGGCCGGAGCGCGCACCGGATTGAGCAATGTTGCCGTCGCCTTTCTCTTTTTGATGGCCACCTTTTGCTCGCCTCTGGCCACTGCGATTCCGGTCTATGCCACGGCGCCCGCGTTGATCCTGGTCGGCGCGCTGATGACGCAGTCCATCGCGCACATCAAGTGGAGCGACTTCAGCGAGGCGTTTCCTTCTTTCATCACCATGCTTGCCACGCCGTTGACTTTCAGTATTGCCACCGGCATCAGCCTGGGACTGATCTCCTACACAGTGGTGAAGATTGCCGCCGGAAAAGTTCGCGAAATTACCGGGCTCATTTGGATTCTCACCGCGCTCTTTATTGTGCGGTACATCTATCTTGCTGCCTCTTAGCATGAGCTGCGCGTGAGAGCGGATCTTTAGAGTTCTTCCTCCGAGTTCTTACTCCGAATGTTTACTTAAAAGGTAGTAACCCGTGTTTACTACCGCCCCCCCGCCCCCCCTCCCCCTCCCTATTGGAATCATGGGGTTAGGGGGTGTCTTGCCGCCAAAATCTAGAGCGCAATGGACTTATTTGCAAAATCCTCAGGAATAAGGACTTAGCTCTGGGGCAGCTTCGAGGGCCGTCCTGGTTGACGGGCACAGCTCGGCCCTGCCACAGGTCGATCCCCATTGTCGGCGACTGGCTGGTAGATGTCTGTGATGGGGATCACAGGGCGTTTGTGATGAAAAAGGGTGCGGGTCGGGTTGCCGAGGCAACGCTAACAAGCTTTGCACAGAAAGGCATCCCTAATGCCTAATTCTTGTGCAGCCATGCTGTTTTTTGTGCGAGTGCTAATCGCTCTCGTGTTTCTTAATGCGAAACACGTTAGTGCCAGCGTCCCAAGCTCCTGCGTAGCGAGAGCCGTGGGAGCCGCCGAAAATATCTTGGTAGCTGGCTTCCCCCTCAAAGTTCACACTGATCTTGCCAGCGAATATTTGTTCTGCCGTCGCTTCCGTCATGAATTCGACAAATCTTTGGGAAGATATTTCCTTGGTTTCCCCCGCACCCATCGAAACTGGGGGTACATTCGTGCTGTCCGATTCTGGAACACCCTTAATTATCAAATTCAATTTCAGCCTAACTTCAAGGGCTTTCGTGCGTCCGAAATTCTTGAAGTGCAAAACGACTCTGGCATCTTTACCGCCGAGAACTTTGCCGTAAACGAGAGAAGCGGCGTCAAGCAAAACATCCGCTCTTTCACCAACTTGAGGGCCACCTCCGCAATCTCAGTGCTTTTCTTGGCGGCTTCGGCGGACATTTTGGTTGCGGCGGTTTGTTCTTTCAGGTCGCTCAAAGTTCCGAGAGCAATCCAAGCAGCAACTATGCCTACGATAACCAAAGCCAGTTAGACCAGAAAGGGTCAGTCCATGGGGGCAGTGGGCATGTTGGCGTTTGTTGCTTGGGTTCCCTCTCATCTTGTTTGGTGGTTGGTTGCGCTGGCGTCGCAGATGGAATGTTTTGAGCTTCATTATTTTGTTGTTGGGCGGGTGCCTGTTGTTCGGGCCTAGATTGCCCTGATGACAGCACGGAGATAAGTAGCAACAACGGGATTAGGCGGTAACGCACGGTCGCTAGTTTACGCTAGGCCAAAACACAGGCTCTATGCCAAGCTCGCACATTTCGTGGATGAGAACGACTAGGTTATGACAAAGAACTTTGCAGAGCGTTTCGTTGACCATCGCAACATCGGTCTTGCTCCGCAGCCCGTCTCCAAACTTGCGCTTCATATATGTGCAAAGCGACGCTTAGGAGCCCGAAGGCAACGCTAATGAACCCGCCCAAGCAAAGCTTGGACGGGGCACCCTCTGGATCTTAAAAGGCTACGATGGGACGGGCGACCCGCCCAAGGAAGTTTCAAAATCCCGTCTGGGAAGCAACCCGGGAGCGCTTGGCTTGCAACTAAAGAATTAGTTACCTTTTGGCGCTTGGAGCGTCTAAGGGTGCAGGGAGGGCGTCCGGTGCCGCCTAGACAATCGGGAACTTTGACTGAAGCCGAGCTCCGGATCATGAACGTGCTCTGGGGGAAGGGATCGGGCACAGTCCAGCAAGTGCTTGATTCGATTACCCAAAAGCCCACCTTGGCCTATAACTCCGTCTTGACCACCATCCGCGTCCTGGAGAGAAAGGGCTATTTGAAACATCTAAAGGATGGACGGGCGCATGTCTATACTCCAGTGGTTGGGCAAGAGGAAGCTACGCGGTCGGAGATACGGCACCTGGTAGGCCGCTTTTTTAAGAATTCGCACGAGCAGCTGGTCTTGAACCTTCTGGAAGACCGGGGCGTCGGGCAGGAAGAAATTGATCGTCTGCGGGAGATGCTGATTCAGAAGGATGCCGTTCGAAAGGACGTGCGATGAGCTGGTTGCCTTTATCCCTATCCTTATCATCCCTGCAGACCGTGGCGCGGATCTCGGTTGAGCGCATTCTGAACGCGCTCCCGGAAGGTTTTCTGATTGCATTTTTTGCCTGGGCTTTGCTGCGCGTGTTGCGAAGGCAAAGTTCGGGAACGCGTTTTGCCGTCTGGTTCCTGGCATTGCTGACGGTTGCTGTGCTTCCTTTGTTGAGTGGAGTCGCCATCAATAAAGGTGGGGCGCTGCCGGCTCCCGGGATGTCGTGGGGACACCTCCACCCTGCGCTTACCATCCCGGGGAGCTGGGCGCTTTTTGCCTTTGTGGCCTGGGCTCTCGGGACTTGCGTGGCGATGGCGCGTTTGGCGGTTGGGCTTTGGCAACTGCGCCAGCTGCGGCAGAGCTGCACGGCCATCGCCGTGAACGATCTTGATCCGGCGGTGCGAAGAACGGTGGAAGCGATCGTTGCATCCGGGTCGGTCGTGGACGGGCGGGGGCGCCCGTCGCTCCATCGGTCAAGGTCGGTGACCGTCGCTACGTCAGAGCTCGTGCGCGTGCCTGCCGCCATAGGGTTCTGGAAACGGACCATTATTCTGCCGGCTTGGGCGTTGCGGGAACTCCCACCTGAAGATCTCAACGTCATCCTGCTGCATGAATTCGCCCATCTGCGGCGCGGGGATGACTGGACTAACCTCATTCAGAAGGTTGTGCGCGCGCTGTTCTTTTTTCATCCCGCGGTTTGGTGGATCGAGAGCCGGCTCTCGATGGAACGGGAGATGGCTTGTGACGATGCCGTGCTCGCCGACACCGCCAACCCGCAGGGCTACGCTAATTGTCTGGTCTCGCTGCTGGAAAAAAGTTTGGCGCATCGTCTCTCGAACGAACGCTTGGCGAACGAGAGTCCGGCCAACAAGCGTCTGGCGGAGAAACCACGGCCGCTGGCGCAGGCGGCAGTCGACCGCGCGCACGAGGCTTCGCTGCGGCTGGCGCGGATTCTCGACCACAACCGGCCCGTGGCTCCATGCGTCTGGAAGCCGGCGTTGGGAATCGTTGGAGCTTTTTCCGTGGTGTGCCTGGCGGTGCTGCCGGTCGCTCCTCAGTTCGTCACGTTTGATCGGGGCATCACTGCCGGCACTTCAGGTCACGTGTACTCGGCTGCGGTCAGGCAGCCTTCATTACAAATGCCAGCAGTGATTCCCGCCGCGTTGCGGACTGGCGAGTCGCCGCTGGGCACGACGGCAGGAATGACGACGGCGAAAATGGCGACCGCGAAAACTATTCATGCGCGCGATGCTGTCGGGCGTCAGTCTGCGCCGTCTCAGGCAGTCTTCGCCGGGATGAACGAGCAGGCGCCGAGTGAACAAGTAGTCGCGATCAATACGAGTGCCAGCGCGGATCAGGAAATCATGCCGCAATTTCAAACCGCGCAATTTCAAACCGCGGAATTTCGCACCGTGGTCTTTTTTCAAACTACGCAATATGTAATCTCCGATTCGACAGTATGGAGAGTACAGGTGTGGCACGTGATGCTGGTGAGTCAGGTCAGCGAACGGTCGGCGAGAGTGCCGGTGGTTAATTCGCTTTAGCAGGCAGCGAAAAAATTTTGCTTGTTAGCAACTACATAATTAGTTGCACAAGATTTGTTCAACGATTTGTTCGACAAGGAGAAAGAAAATGAAGATGTGGATAGAAAGTTGTAAAGCACGTTGTAAAGCAGTGATGACCAGGCGTCTGCTGGTGGCTCTTCTTGCCGTCGTGGCAGTTGGGTCGGTGGCGACGTTCAACTTTGCGAAGTCTGCAAAGGCAGCGGCGGCTCCGGCCGCGGCAGCGCTCGATGACAACAGTGTCAGCGCATTGCTCACACTCGACCGCGCCATGGAAACGCTGGCGGCGCGAGTTACGCCGGCGGTGGTGAATGTTACGGTGGTGTCGAAAGGCAATCCGCAGCAGAGCCAAGCGGAAGGCATGCCCGACATGCAGCAGTTTTTTGGTCCGGGCGGTCCTTTCGGGAATCAGTTTGGCCAGCAGTTTGGCCGTCAATTCAATATCCCGTCGCAGCCTCAGGAGCGATTAGAGCACGGACTGGGCAGCGGCGTGATCATCTCTCCCGACGGATATATCGTCACTAACAATCACGTGATCGAGGGAGCGGTCGATATTCGCGTGACCATGAGCAACCGGGAGGTGCTCTCCGCGAAGTTAGTGGGCGCCGACCCGCTGACCGACCTCGCGGTCATCAAGGTGAATGGAACCAACTTACCGAGCGTGCCCTGGGGTAATTCGGCCGACCTGCATCCAGGACAGACGGTGCTTGCATTCGGGAATCCGTATGGGTTCCGCTTCACGGTGACGCGCGGCATTATCAGCGCGCTGAACCGTCCCAATCCCGACGCCAGCGATCGGCACAAGCCGGGTGAGTTTATTCAGACTGACGCTGCCATCAACCCTGGGAATTCCGGCGGAGCGCTGGTGGACGCGCGCGGCGAACTGATCGGAATCAATACCTTCCTGATTTCATCCTCGGGATCGTTCTCAGGCATGGGTTTTGCGATTCCCACGCAGATCGTTGAGCCCACGGTGGAGACTTTGATTCGCGACGGCAAGGTGTCGCACGGGATTATCGGAATTCAGATCGCCGACGTAACTCCCGACAACGCAAAGTTCTTCGAGATGAAGAAAGCCGAGGGCGCGCTGGTCTCGGATGTCGAGCCGGATGGGCCTGGAGCGAAGGCCGGCCTGCATACCGGAGACGTGATTACGGAACTGGATGGAAAGGCAGTGACCGATGCCGGAGAGTTGCAAATGCTGGTCGGACAAAAGCGGCCGGGGGACACGATCCATCTGCAGGTGGTGCGCGACAGCAAGCCGACAAATATTTCGGTGACGCTCGAAGCACTCGGCGCAGAGAAAGGCACAGAAATCGCCGGCAGCGAGCATGGAAAAGGGCGCTGGGGGCTGAGTCTCGCTGATCTGACTCCCGATAGCCGGAATGAAGTGCAGGCGCAACCGTCGGTTCACGGCGCGCTTGTCGAGGACGTCAAACCCGGCAGCCCGGCCGATAACGCGGGACTGCAGCGTGGGGACGTCATCATGGAAGTGAACCGGCACGCAGTGAAATCCGCGGCGGATGTGGCACAGGTGTTAGGGAATGTGCCAGCCGGCCAGGATGCACTGGTGCTGGTCTGGTCGCAGGGAGGCAGCACTTTCCGCGTGTTGCATCCGTCGCAAGGGTAGCAGGCGATAGACGAAATCCCCGTTTGCGCGCTCTGTTCCACCCGACCTCCTGGCGGGTGGGATGCAGCGCGCATTTTATTCCTCATACCACAGAATTGTTTGGAGCGCCGTCGCTCCACCGGTTGCGGATTCTGATACACCCCATCGACAATTCGAATTGGACTCGACTGGAACCGGCTATTAGAGTTATGGAATCAGTTGGATATCGGCGATCACGCAAGCCTGGAACAGCAACTTGGCCATCCTACGTACACCGTGGTAATCAACAATTCCATCGTCAATGTGGAGCAGTTCGGTTTTCTGCCGATAGAATGGCTCAGGGGATGGTTTTTCTAGCCGCCTCGTCAGCGCTCGATTCGTGACTGAGTGGCTGGTTCCGAGGCGAACGATTTAGGCAAATGGAGACAGGATTTGGATCGATCGAATGAGCTAGTTCAGGACCAGGATCACGCTGCCTGCTCCCTCGACGCCAACTACGTGCTGACGTGGGAGGAAATCGCGAATCTGGCGGCGGAGCCGGGCAAGCCGGCCGAGACCCTGATGAACCTGGTCGCCCTGATTGCACGGCGGTTTGGCACCGATGTTTGCTCCGCCTATCTGCTGGAGCCCGACCGCGCCAATCTGGTTCTGGCGGCGACGCTCGGACTGCGCCGGGAATCCGTCGGCAAGCTGCGCATGGCAGTCAGCGAAGGGCTGGTCGGCCTGGTCGCGGAACAAGTGCGTCCGGTGGCCGTGGAACAGGTCCGGAATCATCCGCGCTTCAAGTATTTCAGCGAAGCGGGCGAGGATGATTACCGATCGTTTCTGGGGGTTCCCCTCATCGATCGCGGTGTGCTGCAAGGTGTTCTGGTGGTACAAACCGTGGAGCCGCGCGTCTTCCCGGAAAATGAGATTCGTCTGCTCACGGAGGCGGCGAACCGCGTGGCGCACGTGGTGAGCGAAGCGCGCATGCTTGACCGTTTCGTTGCGCCGGTCCAGGAGCGGCTCTGGGCGCTGGCTCGCAATCTGTGGTGGAGCTGGGATCACGATGCGGCCGATTTGTTCCGCGATCTCGATCCGCTGCGCTGGAGCCAGCTCAATCACAGTCCGGTGGCGCTGCTGAACGAGTATCCTCTGGAAAAACTTGAAGCGCGCGCCAACGAACTCGCGCTGCATAGCCGGATCAACTATGCCTATCGCCGGCTATGTGAGTATGAGGACGCGGAGCGCACCTGGGGTGCGCGCCATGCCGGCGTGCTGCGTCCCCGTCCCGTGGCTTATTTCTCTGCCGAGTTTGGCGTGCACGAATCTCTGCCGGTCTATTCCGGAGGCCTGGGAGTGCTGGCTGGCGATCACATCAAGAGCGCCTCCGATCTCGGGATTCCGCTTGTCGGCGTGGGCCTGTTTTATGGCCAGGGATATTTCCGGCAGCGCCTTGATCGCGATGGTTGGCAGCGCGAGGAGTACCTCGAAACCGATGTCAACCAACTGGCCATGGAAACGGCCATCGGAACCAACGGCGTACCGGTCGTGGTGCAAGTCGATACCCGCCATGGTTCGATCTATGCGAAAGTCTGGCGCGTCAAAGTGGGCCGCTGTGAACTGTTTCTCATCGACTCCGATGTGGAAGGCAATGCTCCCGAAGATCGCGAGCTGACTTCGCGTTTGTACGGCGGCGACGGCCGGGTTCGCGTGCATCAGGAACTGCTTCTGGGGGTGGGCGGTCTGCGCGCTTTGAAAGCGCTGGGCATTACGCCGGGAGTGCTTCACCTGAACGAAGGACACAGCGGGTTTGTGGTCCTCGAAGCGATTCGACAACGCATGCAGGAAGAAGGCATCAGCTTCGAGAAAGCCGTGCCCCGAGTTGCGCGTGAAGTGGTGTTCACCACCCACACTCCCGTGCCCGCCGGCCACGATCGCTTCGATGCCGATCTGGTCGAAGAGCACCTCGGACCCTTGCGCGAGGCTCTGGGTCTTTCCAAAGAAAGTTTCATGGCGCTGGGGCGGGAGAATCCCGACAGCGACGAGCGCTTCTGCATGACCGTGCTCGGCCTGCGGCTTTCCCGGCACGCCAATGCAGTTTCTTCACTGCATGGTGAAGTCTCGCGCGCCATGTGGACCGGACTTTTCCCGGGCAAGCTGGAAGACGCGGTTCCCATCGGGCACATTACCAATGGCGTGCATGTCCCCACCTGGCTGGCGCCGCAGATGTTTCGTCTTTACGATCGCCATCTCGGCACGGGATGGCATCTGCGCAGCAGCGAAGCCCAAATCTGGGACGGCATTGAGAACGTCGACGATGGCGAGCTGTGGGAGACGCATTTCAATCTGAAGTCGCGCATGATCGAATTTGTGCGCCGCCGCGCCGTCAAGCAGGCGGCGCGCCGCGACGAACCGCGCGATGTGCTGCAGCAACTGGAGCGTGTGCTCAGTCCCGATGCACTGACTATCGGCTTTGCGCGCCGCTTTGCAACTTACAAGCGCGCCAATCTGATTTTGGCCGACATCGAGAAAATCGCCAGCATGGTCAATGATCCGAAACGCCCGGTGCAATTTGTGTTTGCGGGAAAGGCGCATCCTCTGGACGAACCCGGCAAGCGCGTGCTGCAGCAGATTGCGCAGTTGATGCGCGACCCGAAGTTTGCCGACAAGTTTGTCTTCGTCGAAGACTACGACATCAACGTCGGCCGCCATTTGACGCAGGGTGTGGATGTCTGGCTGAACAATCCGCGGCGTCCGCTGGAAGCCTCCGGAACCAGCGGCCAGAAAGTGGTTTTGAATGGGGGCTTGAACCTCTCGGTTTTGGACGGCTGGTGGGCGGAAGCTTACGACGGCCTGAACGGCTTCGCCATCGGCAGCGGCAGAACGCACTCCGACATGAATGTGCACGACACGCGCGACGGAGATGACTTGATGCGGGTGCTGCGCGAAGAAGTGATTCCTCTCTACTATCAGCGCGATCGCGACGGGCTGCCACGCGGCTGGATCCAGCGTATGAAACGCACCATCCGCACTCTCGGCTGGCGCTTCAACGCCGATCGCATGGTGATGGATTACACGACCAAGTGCTACGTTCCAGCGGCCGGAGGCACCTCGAGCGACTTGCGGATTAGAGTGTAAGCGAGAGGCCTTAGTAGCCCGCCGGTACCACCGCATCCTCGGGATAGCCCGACATGCCGAACTCTGGAACATCGAGACCCTGTTCTTCCACCTCGGGGGCCACGCGCATGCTTTTCGCTTTGTTGACCGACCAGAAGACAACGTAAGTGGCGCCGAACGCCCAGGCGGCTATCAAAGTCGCTCCCATGAGCTGGCACCAGAACTGCCTGGTATCGCCGTGGAGCAAGCCCGTCACTCCCTGGCCCGCGCGGCCCAGATACGCCGTGGCGCCGACGCCGTTCCATCCCGCGCCATAAGCGCCGTCGGCAAAGATGCCCACGCTCACTGCGCCCAGCCATCCACAGTAGCCGTGCACCGAAATTGCTCCACAGGGGTCATCGACCTTGAGAACCCGGTCGTTGAATAGAACTCCGCCGCACACGAGCAGGCCTGCGAGCACGCCAATGATGACGGCCGAGGTGGGAGACACAAAAGCGCAGGGAGCGGTGATGGCGACTAAGCCCGCCAACATGCCATTGCAGGCCATGGTGACATCGGGTTTTCCGAACAGGAAGTACCACAAGAGCATCGCCACCGCCGAGCCTGCAACGGCGGAAAGATTGGTGTTCACCGCGATCACTGAAATGCGCAGGTCGGTAGCGCCCAGAGTCGAGCCGGGATTAAAGCCCATCCATCCGAAAAGCAGAATGAAAGTGCCGGTTACCACATACACGATGTTGTGGGCGGGAAAGACGCGGATCTTCCCGCCGGGCCCATACTTGCCAAGCCGCGGACCCAGAATGATCGCCAGCGCCATGGCACAGAAGCCACCCACTCCATGGACCACCGTGGAGCCGGCAAAGTCTACGTAACCATGACCAAGATTTAACGTGGTTCCGATTTGCGACATCCAACCGCCGCCCCATACCCAGCACCCGGAGATGGGATAAAGAATCGCGCCGATGAAAAGTTCGCAGAGCAGGAAGGCCCAGAAGGTGATGCGCTCGCAGATGGCGCCGACGATGATGTAACCGGCCGTCTCCATGAACACGACTTCGAACAGCGTTAAGCAGTTGCTGGCGCTGTCATAGGCCGGGCCAGTTAGGAAAAAACCTTTTCCGCCCACGAATCCCCATAGGCCGCTGCCCACGAGAAATTTGTTGAGGGTGGGGATGCCGCCGAGGTTGGTGGGCGCGGCGTTGATGGCAACCGCGCCAAACTGGAAGGCGTATCCGACGGCGTAGTAGGCCAGGAAGGCGAAGACGTATGCCGCGAAATTCAGCATCATCAGGTGAGCGACATTTTTCTTGCGCACCAGTCCGCAGGTCAGGAGCGCGAAGCCTGCCTGCATGAACAGAACCAGGTAGCCGGTATTCAGTGTCCAGGCAAAGTTGGTGGCCACGCGGACGTGCCCCACGCTGTCGGCGAGTTTCACCGCGAGCGGTTCTTTCTCCGCCTGGGCCTGGTAGTCGTCGAATGCTTTTTTATTGGTGGCGTAGTCGGGAGCCATCTTGTCGGTGGGCTCGGGCACGGCAAAAGAATTGCCGGCAGCGTCGACAGCGGCGTTTTTGTCTCCCGTGGCTATGCCCGATGGGTCGGGCTTCGGGCTGTCGTCGGCCAGGCAGGGCATGGCTAGCGCCGCGAATATTCCAGCGGCGAGAAGGATGGCCGCAACCAAAGATGACCGGCGCGGAAGGCGCCGCTTAAATTGCTTGGTCATGGAATGTGCTCCTGTTTCTGTGCGATGTCGGTGCGATGTGTTTGTGCGATGTGTTTGTGCAATGGCCCGAGCTTACGGAAATAATGCGATGTGGGGAGTGGCGGCGTGAAATGCGGCATGAAATATCTTCGCAAATCTCCAACTCGCGTGCTGCAATCGCCCCCTCACACTAAATGCCGCTGATGCACCGAGTCCAATAGATATTTCTTCTTGCAAGCATCAGAAAAGCTTTCAAAGAAAAGGCTGCAGATCCGACAGGCTGCGGAGTGGTCGAAGTCGAAAAAGGCTCACCTCAGGCGCTAAAGCGCCGGCCCGTCTGCAGCGGGTAGGACCGAAGGAGTCCCGAACCGCGGTTTGGACTTGACAGTTTAGCCAGACCATTTAATATAGATGAATATTTATGCATGATAATGGATAAATATGCCTCGACGAGGAAAATGGGGAAGACGAGGAGGCGAAGGGGTCGGGAGACGTGAACAGAATCTGATGGCGGGCAAACTTAAAACTGCGGTTCTCGGCGCGACCGGCTATTCCGGCCTCGAACTGGCGCGCCTGCTGGGCCGCCATCCCCGAACCGACGCGCCATTGCTCTTGCGGCGGCGTGTGGAACAAGGTGCGGAGACAGACGAGTCGCCTGCGGGACTGCCTCAAATTTCCAGCAATGGCAATGGCCATTCACCGCTCGCCGGGACGAAGAGCGAGCCGTTTTCGTGGTCCGCTTTGGAGCGAGACGGCGTGGAACTGTTGTTCCTGGCTACGCCGCACGCCGTCTCTCGCGAACTGGTTACCGAGGCAATGAGCTGCGGGGTGATGAACCGCGGGCTGCGAATCGTCGATCTCAGCGGTGCGTGGCGTCTGAAACAAGAACAGAATCGCGCCATCTATGGCTTCAAAGACGCCAACGCGCAAACCGCGGCGGAACTTACCGAGCGGGCCGTGTACGGGCTGCCGGAGTTGAACGCCGATCAGATTTCGGCCGCCGCTCTGGTTGCGAATCCAGGCTGCTATGCGACTTCGGTCATTCTGGCGCTGGCGCCGTTGCTGTCGTCCGGCATCGCGGATTCGGATCGCGGCATCATCTCCGATTCAAAGTCGGGCGTATCCGGCGCTGGCAAGGAACCCACGGCGCGTACTCACTTCGTGTCGGTGGCCGACAACTTTTCCGCCTACTCGGTATTCGGACACCGTCACACCGGCGAGATCCTGGAGCAATTGGCGCTCAATTCGACGCAGTTGATCTTCACTCCTCATCTTTTGCCGATTCCGCGCGGGATCCTGTCCACGATTTACGTGCACCTGAAGCGCGAAATGACGGCGGACGAGGTGCAAAATTGTTTGCGGGATTTTTACAAAGGCAAGCGCTGGGTGCGTATTTTCCCGGCATCGACTTTGCCGGAAATTCAATTCTCGGTACACACCAACTACTGTGACCTCGGTTTCTGCCTGGCGCGCGATGGTCGCCGGCTCGTTGTGGTTTCGTGTTTGGACAACCTGCTCAAAGGCGCAGCCGGACAAGCCGTGCAGAACATGAACCTGATGTACGGCTGGGACGAAGCGGAGGGTTTGCAGTGAAAATTGTGGTCAAGATCGGCGGCGCGGCGCTGGAGGACAAGCCGACTCTTCAGACATGCGCGAAAGCGGTGGTGCAACTCGCCGAAGACGGACACCAAGTCGCGGTCGTACACGGCGGGGGTAGCGCGCTGACGCGAACCCTGAAACTCCTCGGCAAGAAAAGCGACTTCGTCCACGGACTGCGCATTACTGACGCCGAGACGCGCGATGTCGCCCTCATGGTACTCGCCGGCATCGTGAACAAGAGCCTGGTGGCGGCGATCGCTGCTGCCGGATGTCCAGCCATCGGCCTCTGTGGCGGAGACGGCGGCGTATTTCGTGCCCGCAAGAAACAGGACGCGGAATACGACTTGGGATATGTCGGCGAGATCTGCTTTTCTGAACCGCGCTGGCTGAGGGCCATCTGGGCGGAAGGCGGCATACCGGTGCTCTCCTCGGTTGCGCTCGGAGGCGACGGCCAGTATTACAACGTGAATGCGGACCAGATGGCGGCCGCGTGCGCTATAGCCTGCGAGGCTGACGCGCTGATTTTTCTTACCGATGTGGCCGGTGTAAAGCAGGCTGACGGTTCGGTCATGGCTCGTTTGGATACCAAGCAAGCGGCGGGACTGATTGAAGAATCCGTAGTCAGCGGGGGCATGATGCCGAAACTCGAAGCTTGCACGCAGGCACTCAAGTCGGGCGTGGGACGCGTGCGCATTCTGCCCGCGTCGGAAGCCGAAATGTTGCCTCTGTTTTATTTCACCAAGCTGGAATGCGGCACAGAGGTGTTGAGACCATGAGCCTCGCCTCTATCGCGCGCATGGAATCGAAGCTTCTGCTTCCCACCTACGAGCGCCAGCCGATACTGTTTGTGCGCGGGCGCGGCGTGTATCTCTGGGATTCCGAAGGCAAGCGGTATCTGGATTTTCTGAGCGGAATCGGAGTCAACGCGCTCGGGCACTACCACCCTGCGATCCAGGCGACGATCAAGCGCCAGGCTGGCCGGTTGCTTCATGTGTCGAATCTGTTTTTCCACGAGTATCAAGCAGAACTCGCGCGGCTGCTGACTGAAATCTCCGGGCTCGATCGCGCCTTCTTTTGCAACAGCGGCACAGAGGCCTGGGAAGGCGCGCTCAAACTCGCGCGCGCCTATGCGCAAATGAACAATCGCAATGGCGCCAAGCCAAAATGGCGCATCCTTGCCATGGAGAACTCTTTTCACGGGCGCACCTTCGGCGCGCTGGCCACCACCGGGCAGCCGAAGTATCGAGCGCCGTTTGTTCCGCTCATGCCGGGTGTGAGTTTCGTCAAATTCAATGACCTGGAAGACCTGCAACGCAAGTTCGATTCCAGCGTTTGTGCTGTGTGCATTGAGACGATTCAAGGAGAAGGCGGAATTTGTCCGGTCAATGCGGAGTTTCTCGAGCTAGCCCGGCGCCTGACGAAACAGAGCGGCGCGCTGCTGGTGCTCGATGAAATTCAGTGCGGCCTCGGCCGTACCGGACGCCATTTTGCTTACCAGCACTACGATGTGATGCCGGACGTGGTCACGGTCGCCAAGCCACTGGCTTGTGGCTTGCCGCTTGGCGCCAGTCTCACCACCGAACAGGTTGCGCGCTGCATGCATCCGGGAATGCATGGCACAACTTTCGGCGGAGGCCCGCTGGCTTGCGCGGTTGCCATCGAGTTCCTGCGCGAGGAGAAGAAATTGCTGAAGCACGTGCGCGCGCTGGGCGAATATTTTCGTACGGCTCTAGAGGCGCTGGACAAGACGCACAAATCGATTCAGGACGTTCGCGGAGCTGGGCTGATGCAGGCGGTAGAGTTGGACTCGTCCGAATCGGCGAAGGCCGTCGCCAAAGAGTTGCTGCAGGAAGGGATCATCATTAACCGCACGCACGAAACGGTGCTGCGATTCCTGCCGCCTTACGTGATTCAGAAGAAACATGTGGATCGGCTAATCAAAGCGTTGGATGCGGCGCTGCACAGGAATGAAGAGTCCGCGGGCAGAGATAAGAACGACAAAAAGAAAATCGCTCCGCAGCGGCGCAAGGTGGCCTATGCGCACGCGTGACGCGGTACTTCCCGATGCCGAGCAGATTCACGCGCTCATCGCAGCCTACTCCAGCGATGGCACGCTGCTGCCGCGCACGCTGGCGGAGATCTGCGAGAACGTCCGCGACTTTATCGTACTGGAGCAGGACAGACGCATCATTGGATGTGGCGCTCTCCACCTCTATGGCGTGCATCTGGCCGAGATTCGTTCGATTACTGTCGATCCCACAAGTCAAAGCAACGGTGGCGGACGGCGGCTGGTCAAAGCGCTTTTGGCGCAAGCGGAGAAACACAAAGTCAGCTGTGTGTGTCTGTTCACGCGAATTCCGGAATTTTTCTCACGTATGGGATTTACTGTCGCTAATCACCAGGACCTTCCGGACAAAATCCATAAAGATTGTTATCAGTGTCCCCGGCTCTATCGCTGCGACGAAGTCGCGATGATCCGCGGAAATTTGCCCACGTTCGCAATTTTGCCTCCGCCGAAAAACTGGTTGAAGATTCAGGCATGACCGCGCTGCGTATTGAACTGAGAAGTTCTCCCGAGACAATTCGTTTGCCCCGAGGCTTTTCTTTTTCTGCGATCGCGGCCGGGATCAAAGTGACTGGTCGCCCAGACCTTGCACTTGCGGAAGCCGCCGGTGGCGCGACCGGTGCCGCGTTATTCACTAAGAACCGCGTCGTCGCGGCTCCCGTGGAAATTGGCCGCACGTCATTGCTCGCGACCAGCGGCCGGGTTCGCGCCGTCGTGGTGAACTCGGGCAACGCGAACTGCGCCACCGGGCGCGCCGGCATTCAAGCGTGCGCGCAAGTCTGCCGCGAAGCTGGAAAGCTGCTCGGCGTGCCTGCTGCCGAGGTGTTTCCTTCCTCGACCGGCATCATCGGAGTGCGGCTGCCGGTGGAAAAAATTCTCGTAAAGTTGCCGGAGCTCGTCATGCTTGCAGCGCGATCGCCCAGCCAGCGCGGCGTTCAGGCCTTCGCACACGCCATTATGACGACCGACACGCGGCCGAAGATCGCGTCGGTGCGCTTTCGAGCGGGCTCGAAGCAGATCACGATCCTCGGGATCGCGAAGGGCGCTGGCATGATCCATCCGCAGCTTGCGACCATGCTGGTGTACGTATTCACCGATGCGGCTGCGACTCCGCGTGAACTGCAGCCGCTTCTGCGCGAGGCGTGCGACGAGTCGCTGAACTGCATGTCGATTGACGGCGACACCTCCACCAACGACACGGTGTTGCTGTTGGCCAGCGGCGCCAGCGGTACCAGGGTGAAGGACGCTCGCTCACGGAAGAAGTTTTCCGCGGCTCTGACTGCAGTGTGCCGATCCCTCGCCGAGCAGATCGTCAGCGATGGGGAAGGCGTGCAGCACGTGATCCGTCTATTTGTCGAGCAGGCACGGAGCAGGGAAGAGGCTCTGCTGGTGGCGCGGACGATTGCTCACTCGCTGCTTGTGAAAACCGCGTGGGCTGGGGCGGATCCGAATTGGGGACGCATTCTCGCCGCAGTGGGAAGGTGCGAACTGCCCATTGATCGATCGCCTATTGATCCGGCGCGCGTGCAGATTTTCATTGGCAGGCAGAAGGTATGCCGCAATGGGGTTGCCTGCGCGTTCAACGAGCGGCAAGCGCATCGCACTCTTGCGCAGCCGGTCTGCGATGTTCGTGTGCAGCTTGGGCGCGGGAAGGAAGCGGTGCGATTCTTGACCACCGATCTGACCGCCGAGTATGTGCGGATCAACGCCGATTATTCCACGTAGAAAAGGTCTCAGGTGTGAGGTCGCAGGTCTCAGGAAAACCAGAAGGCAAATTCAGGCTTGTTCCTAGGATCTGCGACCTGAGGCCTGAGACCAGCCTCTAGAAGCTGAACAACGCCGTCAACTCAATTTTTCGATTGGCCGCCGGGCTTGAGAACGCTCCGCCGGCCAGTGCGACCGACTTTCCGAAATCTGATGAAGTCACTACCCCGATCGGCGAAGCCTCGTTTACCCGGTTCAGAACGTTCCGCGCGTTGACGCTGAACGTCAGGTTGTAGCGTCGATTGGTTGCCGCACCGAGGTTAAAAGGGCCGCCCCCGCCACCTCCGGGGCGTCCGAACCCGCCACCACCACCACCGCCGCGCGGACCACCGCCGCCTCCCCCGCCGCCACCCGCCTGCGCTCCGCTTCTTCCACCAACCTCCCTACCGAAGCCGAAGGTTTTTGCCAGCCGCAGGTTCAACGTGAACAGCGCCGGGCCGGTCAGATAGTTGATGGGAATTGGCGTATAGGGCTGCCCCATTGTTGGAACCACGAAGTGGTTGCAAGCGGCAGGCGTCGGAAACGGGCAGGTTCCTGCTGGGTAAGAGCCGAAGGCCGGGCGGTCATTGAAAAGAGAATCGTTGCTCAAGTCCTCGGCCCCCACGGTGACGTTATAGGGCGCGCCGGAGTTGAAGACCATGAACGGACTCAACCGAAACCCGCGCGGCAGCCCGATCGTACCCCCCGTAAACACCTTATTCCGAATCGCAAAGGACGCTCGCCCGTAGTCCACGCTCAAATCGTACTGGTTGGATGGAAAGCTGGTTGTAAACGCTGCGGCGTTCGTTGATCCTGAGCTAAAGCTACCGATCGGGTCGCTGTTGGCGAAATTCAGTGCATAGTAACCGAACAGAGAAAGCCTCGCCCCGGCGCGAATGTTGAAACTCGCTATCAACTGGTTCTGCCAGAAGACGCCATCTGAAGCGTATTGATAGATTGGGCCCTCCTTGGGATACGGCTGCGGCCCGGTCGAGTACGGCGTACCCGGCGTTGGCGCGTTGACGTTCAGCGACAACAACTGATGGACGCCGCGGGAATTCAGATAGGTTAGCGTAGCGTTGGCGATCCTTGTGACTTGCCGCTCCATGCTGAACGCGCTCTGTATGATGTAGGGCGCGTGCAGAGTGGGATTGATCTGGTAGATCGTCTGTGTCGTCGCCGGCAAGGTGCCCGGCGGGGGAAGGGTTGGATAACCTGTAGGATCGTCAACGATGTATTGTTGTTGCGTTACGCCGTTCAAACGCTCCGAATTCAGGACCATATCCTGGGTGATGCGGTTGTAAAATATACCAAAACCGCCGCGCAGCACGGTTTTTGGGGAGTTCTTGCCTCCTCCGCCAACACCCCACGCAAAACTCAAGCGAGGCGCCCAATCCGCATGATCGTGGATTGCGTTTTGGGTTTCAAAGCGCAGACCGCCACTCAGCGTGATGTTAGGACGAACCTTCCAGTCATCTTGTACGTACAATCCGGCATCTACCACGGTGGTCGCCACCGTAGGCACCGCGCCGCTGGAGGTTGCATCGAACGAAAGCTGGCTCGGATTGCAACCGCTGGTACCTGGAAGGCACGAAAAAGTGTAGGTGCCGTTGAAGCCGGCGCCCGATGTGTTGACCTCGTTCACGGCTCGCAGCCGCCCTCCGAATTTCAGAAAGTGATTGCCTTGCGATATCGAGGTGTAATTCTGCAGTTCGTAATGATTCTGGTAATCGGTCAGTGTTCCGGAGGCGGCGCCTCCGCCCGTGAATGAGCCGATCACGTTAAGAGACGGGGCGGTGCTCACCGGAGTTTGATTGCCGTTGTCGCGCAGGTACTGAAAATGGGTCTCATTGATGGCCTTTGCGCTCAGGACCTGCGTATCGGTGATCTGCACTGTGTCTTCGGTGGAGGTGGTGTTGTAGCCGGCCTCGGGCAGCACTAATGCGCCGACACCGTCGTTCTCCCAGGTGTCACGGTAATACTGGTAGCGCACGGTGAGCGTATTGCTGGGGGTGACTTGGTAGTCGATACGCGGGCCAATGTTGGTGCGGGTGCGAGGGTTGGGAACGCTCTCATTCAGGCTTAACGCCGGGGCATCTACGACTGCGATTTCGTCGATGTTGCGGCGCTGCACGTCGAGGAAAAAGGACGCCTTCTTGTTGATCGGGCCGCCGACATTCCCCATATAGATTACGGAGTCGTAAGGCGCCTGCGTAGCGTCGCCGAGAAAGGGATTGCGCGTGTTAAATGCGGAGTCGTTTCCGACGACGGAGAATTGTCCATGGAACTTGTCGGTGCCCGGCTTGGTGAAGATTTCGATTCGTCCGTAGCCGAGCTTGTCGTATTCGGCTGAAAACGGATTCTGATTGATGCGAATCTCGCGAATCGACGACTTCGGCGGGAGCTGTCCAGCGGTGAATCCGTCGATGTAAAGCTGCCCTCCGTTCGGACCGGCCGAAGGTCCCGCGAGCGCTTCCAGATCAGACTGCAACTCATCGGGATCGTCGGGTAGCGCTTCCAGATCTTTGCCGGTGAGTATGACTTGACTCGCATTATTCGCAGGGTTGACGTCGAGCTGCGGCGATACTCCCTCGACGTTGACTTTCTCCTGCTGCACGTTGATGTCGAGCGCAATGTTGAATTGCGCGACTTGGCCTGCCGCCACGTCCACGCCGTCCTGCACAAAGACGGCGAAGCCCTGGGCATTGGCCGTGACGGTGTACTTGCCCGGCGCCAGATTGCCGATTTCATAGCCGCCGGTTTTACTGGAGGTGGCGGAATGCGTTTGTCCGCCCGATACCAGGACGGCGACCGTGGCGTTCGCGACCACTGCTCCAGAGGGATCAGTCACTTGCCCGCGTAATGTTCCCGTTGTCGATGACTGGGCGGATGACTGAGTTGGCGACTGGGCCGATGCCGGCGCGGCCAGTCCGATCAGCGCGGCCGGGATCAGAATTGTCGGTATGAGGACTGATAAATACTTCAATACGCACCTTTTCTCTGCCAGACAGATCACATGAATTGGGATTTCACTGCTGCGCGGCTTCCCCTTCTCCACCGGGCGCGCCCAGCGACCACGGCGAAAGCAACGAGGAGGCGCTTCCACCTGGCGCCGTCAGGATCGGTTCGACTCCAGCCACCAGCTTGATCGCCGTAACCGGCTCCGAATTTCCGCCGGCCGTCGCCAGGATGACAACGGCGTCGCCCTTCTGCAAGTCTGCCAGCTTGATGGTGGGCACGCGGCTCAACATGCGCTGCAAGTCTTGAGGACCGTTCCCGCCCTGCCCGCCTGGCCCGCGTGCGGCTTGCGATTCAGTCGACGTCGAGGGCCGCGCCGCGCCAGTACCGGGCGCTGCACCCTGCCCGCCACTTACGCCCTGGCCTGAGCTTTGACGGTTGGCGCCCGGTTGATCTCCGCTGCCGCCACCTGCAGCGGCTTTCAACCGCATCGCGATGCGTTGTGCCATTTCTGCCGGCAATTTCTGCAGCTGCGAGTCGGGAGCCAGCTTCACGACGACCGCACTCTTGCTGATGGCATCTTGCACCGTGATGGTATTATTCGCGGCGTCGATTGTCTTGATGGTCCCGGCAATATTCGGGAACGATCCGGAGACAATTTCTTCCGCGCTTAATTCGCTGCCATCGGGACTGCGCATGCCACGGGCGCGCAATTGATCTCCCACCTTAATCTGATCAATGGGCGCCGGTTTCGCGTCATCGAATTGCACCGAGCCGGGAGCGTAGCGGCGCAGGATCGTATCCTTGGCAACGTGGATGGCGATACTCTTATTCGCGCCGATTCGACCGGGTGAGATGGTGACGATACCCGTCGCAGCATCCACCGCATTGACGACACCGTCCACCCCTCGCTTCTGCCAGTCCGCGAGATCGTTCTGCTGCTTGGCCGCCACATCGGCCTGCTTCATCACAATTACCGCCAGGGCGACGATGGTGTGCGTGTCTCCACCCGGCGACGCCTGCCCGCGAACCAGAACGCGGTCGCCGGGCTGCAGGTCCTGCGCCTGAACAGCAGTCGCGTTCTTCAAATCCTTTTCTCCCGGGGGCACACGCAGAATCCTTGTCGAGCCCATCAGTTTCACGGTGACTTCGCCACCGGATTCAGCCGTGATCGTGACGGAATCTGCCTGAATGCTCTTGATGACGCCCACAGCCTTGGCGACTTGCGCGCTCGCCGAACTGTTCGCTGGCTTGTCTTGCGCTAACACAGGGCTCGGCCCGGCCAGGATCATGGCGACCAATGCCGCGAGCAGGCGGGCGGTAAGAGGGCAAATCCGTTTCTGCCGGAAACTCTGCATAGTCTCACGAGTCTTACATCGCCAAACAGTCATATAACTTTAGCATCGCCCAACCCGCCATATCGAGCCTTTACGAAGTTTTACCCGGCATTGACCACGCATTTACATGACTCTGGCAACTGCACTCCATTGTCGCGCATCCACTCATAAGTATTCGACTCGCTGGCAGTCGTCCGCCCGGAGTGCGGATCGATTCGGTTCGGCGGGGAAGTAACTATTAAAGTAACCGGGTCTAACCGGTCTAAAGTGATGCTTGCGTGGATGCCCATGTCCGATTCTGACAAAGACAAATCCGGCGCCGAAAATCGGACTCGGCCGGTCGCGGCCGCCGGCCTCCTGTATCGCTTGACAGTGGCTTTTCCCAGTTGGGCGGGTGGCATAATGGCTGTGTACTCTATTTTCTTGTGCAGATTCGGCGCCCTTAGAATTCGTCAATAACAGATCCCGGAGGTTATGCGGTGAATGACTCGCGGCCGGTTGCCTGCGCTCTGATTGTCCGGGCGACGATCGTGCGGGCGGCGATCTTCTCTGCAGCGATGCTTTGTGCGGGGCTGGTCGCTTTTCCCGGAGCCGAACCAGCGCTCGAGGCGCAGGCCCAGGTTCAGGATGCGGCCGCCACAGTTGCTGTTGACGTCAAAATAGTCACCCTGCCCGTCACCGTTCGCGACAAACATGGCAAGATTGTCCGCGACCTCACGAAAGACGATTTCACGCTGCAGGAAGACGGCCGCCCGCAGGCGATAAAATATTTTTCTCAGGAAACGAATCTCCCGCTTACCCTAGGTTTGCTGGTCGACACCAGTCGCAGTCAAGACAACGTGCTCGACGCGGAGCGCAATGCGAGTCGCAGTTTTCTCGATCAGATGCTCGCGCAGCCCAAGGACAAAGCGTTCCTCATTCACTTTGATCGGGAAGTGGAACTGCTGCAGGACTTGACCCCATCCCGTGAAAAGCTGCAAGCGGCGCTCCAATTGCTGAAGACGTCATCGGAAAGCGAGCACTCGAACGATCCTAACGATCCCTCGAATTCCCCGTCCAGCTCCGGCTCTCATCACGGGGGCGGGACGCAGCTTTACGACGCCGTGTTTCTTGCGTCGAACGAATTGATGAAAAAGCAGCAGGGCCGGAAGGCTCTAATCATTCTCTCGGACGGGGTCGACCGCGGCAGCAAGACCTACCTGGATGGTGCGATCGAGTCCGCTCAACGCGCCGATACGGTGATCTATTCTATCTATTTTGCGGATTCTCACCGCAACGACCGCCAAAATCAGGGCGGCGGAACGGGCCGGGGCGGTGGCGGCGGTGGTTGGCCCGGAGGTGGCGGTGGCTGGCCTGGTGGCGGAGGTGGATATCCGGGTGGAGGCGGTGGTCACGGCCGCGGAGGCCAGCGTCCTTCCGAGAGTTCGCATGCCGATGGCAAAAAGATTCTTGAGCAGATTTCGAAGGAAACGGGTGGACGCTTCTTTGAAGCCTCCAAGAAAGAAACCGTCGGCGAGATCTACGACAGCATTGTCGAGGAACTGCGAACCCAGTACAGCATGGGCTATACACCGGACAAAGACAGCGTGGCCTCGGGTTATCATCACCTCCAGTTGGCGGTGAAGAAGAAAGATCTGACCGTGCAAACCAGAGACGGATACTACGCGGATCGCTAGTTTATGTGGAGCGGACACTCCTGTCCGCTGCCGTTGACGTCGATTTTGAACTGACGCAGAAGGTCAAAATCAACCCCAGCGTCAAGTGCCGCGGACAAGAGTGTCCGCGCCACAACAAGAACCTACTTCGCAGCCAGTTCGTCGCGCAGCGCCTGCCCCAGCGTGGCCTGACGCTCCGCACTCAGCTTGACTCCGCCTGAGGTCAGATACAGTACATCAATCGCCATCTGCCCCTCGGTCTCGATTAATGCAATTTCGATGTTGCATTCGTGCTTCGAAACCAGCGAACACATACGGTACAGCAATCCCGGACGGTCCTGAGTCAGAACCTGCAGCAGCGTACTGTTCGCTGAGCAGCGATCGTCGAACTCAATCTGCGTCGCGATCTTGACCTTTGTGCTGTCCGCCTTCTCTGATTTCAGGCGGTCGCGCAACATGCGCGCCACGTCGGCTTCTCCTTTGACCACGGCCGCGATGCTCTTTTTCAAACGCTCCCATTCCTGCAAGTTCATCTCTAAGGTTCGAAAGCGATCGGTGAAATAGAAAGTGTCCACGACCATGCCCGCGGCATTCGAGAACGCGTTCGCTTTCACAATGTTCATTCCCCACGCGGCCAGCGCCCCGGAAACGGAAGCGAACAGAAAAGGCCGGTCGGTGGTAATCAACGTCAGCTCATAGCAGTGACGAACTTGCTTCAAATTTAATTGAACGCCATCCTGCCCCAGCCGGGCGGCCATTTCGGCGTGTGCCATGACATCGGTTGCGCCATGAATTCGCAGATACCGTTGCGGCAAGCCTTCCAGAAAGATGTTGATCTTTTTTCCCGCCACGACCGCGAGAGAGCGGAGATGCGCCAGATTCGAGCCGTCGGCATCGTTATCGTTGGCGTTGCCCGTGTGCACGCGCTCGTCGGCGCTGCGGCTCAAATAATTCGCGCAGGCAATGTACAGCTGCCATAAGTTATCCGCTTTCCACGGCGTCATTGCGTCCGGGTTCACGGCCTTGATGTCGGCATACGTCATCAGGCACAGCATCTTCAGGCGCTCGGGAACTCCCACTTTTTCGGCGAACGATTTCACGTTTGGCGGATCGAATACATCGCGCCGCATGGCCGCCGACATCTCCAGATGGCTGGCCACCAGATAGCGCACCGTTTCGCGATCCACGGGCTCGAGGTCGAGGCGATCGGCGCAACTTTCGGTGAGTTGCAGGCTGACTTCCACGTGATTGTCGCTGGGGACAGCTTTGCCTGAATCATGCAATAACAGAGCCAGGTAGAGCAGTTCCGGCTGTTCGAGTTCACCCAGCAACTCGGCAAAGCGCTGGTCCGATTCCGATTTCGATTCTTTCAGACGATGCAGGTTTTCTATCGCAAGAAACGAGTGCTCATCGACCGTGTAGCGATGATAAAAATCCCGCACCACCAGAGCCTCAATCCCCTTCAGTTCCGGCAGCAGCAGCGCCAGCAGACGCAGCGCGTTCATGGCACGCAGAGCGTCGGCGGCATGCGGCTGCACCAGCGTTTCCTGCAGGTAGAGCCACAACTCGGCGCCTCGCGGAGGCGTGGCCGCCAGCGCCGGCAGCGCCTGCTCGACTTTATATTCGGTGGTGGTGCTCAGTTTCAGGCCGTGTTCCGCCATGAAGTGAAAAAGCCGCAGCAACATCTCTGGATCGCGCAGGCCATCCGGTTGCTGCGCTTGCTTCGGTTGTTTTAGAAAGATGAGTCCATCGACCACCGAGAAGTCGTCGCTTGCAACCCGCGACCGCCAGCCCTGAAATTGACGGTATAACGACGACCAAGCCGCCGGAATTTCCTCCAGCAGTTGGTTGCAGACCCGGTGCACGCTGCGTACGTGGCCGAAGTAGACGCGCATCCAGTCGGCTGCGTTCGCGATATCCGCATCGTTCATGCCAAAGCTGCCGCCGATTTTTCTCGCCGCCGCTTCGTCCTGCGCTTCCCAGGTGAGCGTGTTGTCATGACGTCCGTGGCGGAAGTGCAGAAAGCAACGCACTGACATTTGGAAATCGAGGGCCGCGTCGAACGCTCGCCGCGATGAAACCGGCAGCAACGTTTGCGTGTCTGGCCACAGCTTCAGCTTCTCCATCGCCGAGATCAGCGCCAGCCAGTTGGCCACGTTGTAGTCGCGCAAACCGCCGGGCCCATCTTTTACGTTCGGTTCCAGATGAAAAACGGTATTGCCGAATTTATGATGGCGCGCGCGCGTTATCTCGGCCAGATTCTGGATCAGGCTCTGGCAATCCCGCCCCACCAGACGCGGAACCGCTTTCTCGTGGAGCCGGGAGAAAAGCTCGCGATCGCCAGCAAGGTAGCGACAGTCAAGCAGCGAGATGGCGAACTCGACATTGTTTGGATCCAAGCGTTCGCATTCCCCCAGATTTCGCGTGGCGGGACTGAGCTTCAGACGCAGGTCCCACAACTCCTGCGAAAAGCGGCGGATGGGATCTTTGAATTCGCTTTCGGAGTTTCCGCCGTTGTGCAGAAACAGCAGATCGATATCGGAGTGGGGGAAAAGCCAGCCCCGCCCGAATCCTCCGGTTGCGACCAGCGCGAAATTCTTGGGAAGGTCGGGATCGGCGGCCGCAGCGCCGAGGATGATTTCGTTCCACAGCCGCTGAACAATGGAATCGACCAGCGCCGTGCGCCGCGCGAGCGCCATGCGCCCTTCGCCGGTGACGGAGAATTCCCGCTCGATGGCAGCGGATTCGCGCAGATACAGGTCTCGCAACTCGCTGCGGACGGTGGCCACGGTGGTCATTTCGTCGGCGCTCTCCCCGAAGCGTTTGGCGCTGGTTTAAAAAATCCACGTTCGAACGACCTGCGGCACGAGTAAACTCGTGCCCTCCCAAAGCCGGAGCGAATCAAGAGTTCTGTCTGCGCGCCTATAGCACGCTCTCGCCCCGTTCGTCGTTGCGAATCCGAATCGCTTCGTCAATGCGCGAAAGAAAAATCTTTCCGTCGCCGATCTTGCCGGTACGCGCCGCCGTAGTGATCGCATGCACGACTTTTTCGACCATCTCATCGGCCAGCACGACTTCGAGTTTCACCTTGGGGATCAAGTCCACCGTGTACTCGCGTCCCCGGTAAAACTCGGTATGCCCTTTTTGCCGGCCGTGTCCTCTGGCTTCAAAAACCGTCATGCCTTCGACGCCCACTTCGTGCAGTGCGTCTTTCACAGCATCCAGCTTTGAGACCTGAATAATCGCTTCGACTTTCGTCATTGTCGTCCGTTCCCAGACACGAATCGTCCGTCCGATCGATCTTTGCTTTGAGCTTTTGGCGCGATCCAACAACCGCATCATAACAATAGTCGCTGAGCCGTCGTTTGCGGAAATCGAAACTATTTATGTCGGCGATTGGAAATCCTTATGTGCGCCGCTCCATCGGAGGAAGCTGCCGTCCAATTGACGGCGGGGGGCTTTCTGCGGTTGGATGGAAGTTGCGTGGCACCTGCGCTCCCCATTCTCGACCCCGACTCGCGGCGGTTTAACCGCCTCGATGCAGCCTGGCTCGCCATCTGGCTCATCTGCCTCGCCATACTCGCGGTTCTGCCCCCGCTCTTCGAATGGCACAAGCAGTTAATTCTCCTCGCGATCGGAATCGTGCAGCTGCTGGAGACACGGTTGATCTCCCACTTCCCCAAACGAGGAGTGTTCTACGTCATCCTGCTTAAGATTCTGCTCGCGACTATCCTCATCGATCACACTGGCGAGATCGGAATTAACAGCAGTTACTACCCTATTTATTATCTTCCGGTCGTCACCGCGGCACTTTACTGCGGCCCGTGGCTGACGCTGCTTTGGACGCTGGTTGCCTCCGCCGCCTACTGCTCGTACCTCTATCCCGCGATGCAGGAATACGATTTGACGCCGGAGGCCTTCGGCCTGCTCGCGCTGCGAATCCTGTTCTTCTTTCTCGCCGCCATGGTCGTCAACCGCTTCGTGCAGCAGAGCCAGCATCAAACCCGGTTGTACCGTGAACTCGCCGAGCGCCTCGCCGAAACCAATCGCCGTCTGGAGCAGGCTGAGGCCGAGGCGCGGCGCTCGGAACGGCTGGCCGCTCTGGGGCAGCTCTCGGCTGGATTAGCGCATGAAATTCGAAATCCGCTTGGAGTGATCAAGGGCTCGGCCGAAATGTTGACTCAGAAGTTGCAGGCCTCTGACGAGCTTGCGCGTGAGTTAGCGGGATACATTTCGACGGAGGTGAACCGGCTTAGCGCACTGGTGACCGAGTTTCTGGACTTCGCTCGTCCGCTGCACGCTCAGGCGCATCCCGCGGACTTGACCGCGCTGCTTGACCGCGTGCTGCAGATTGTTGCCGGGCGTTTTGCGGGTAAACCAGATCCGGGCAAATCTGATCCAGTTAAGCCGGTGCGCGTCGAGCGTCACTACGCCAGCGGACTGCCGCTGGTTCCACTCGATGAAAGTCTGTGCGAGCAAGCCTTCCTCAATCTGGTGCAGAATGCTTACGAAGCCATGCAGGATGATGATCGCGGCGGCACGTTGCGGGTCACTGTTCAAACCACTACGCAGAATGATCGGGAGGGAGTGGAAGTCCGATTGGCCGATACTGGCCCCGGCGTTCCCGACGAACTGCGCGAAGAAATTTTCAATCCGTTTGTGACCACGAAAAAAACCGGCGTGGGACTGGGCCTCTCTATTGTTTCGAAGATCGTGGACGGTCATCATGGGTCGATCCATGTCGACAACGCGCCGGAGGGCGGCGCGGTGTTCACGCTCTTTTTTCCGCTCGACGAAAGCGTCGAGCCGCGTGCAGCCGCCGAGCTACGCTCGGCTTGGACGGGCGAGGGTGCCCGCCCCCACACGAGCTAACGAGTTAAGGCATGCCTACCATCCTCATCATCGAAGACGAAGCCAAGATGCGGCGGCTGCTGGAGCTGAACCTTGGCGATGATGGATTCAAAACGCTCTCTGCCGGAGACGCCGAAACTGGGTTGAAGCTGCTCGCCTCCGAGCCGGTTCACCTGGTTCTGACCGACCTCAAACTTCCGGGCATGAGCGGGCTGGAATTTCTGCAGACGGCCAAGCAGCAAAGTCCGGCGTTGCCCGTCGTGGTGATGACCGCGTTCGGGTCTGTCGAAACCGCGGTGGAGGCGATGAAAGCCGGGGCAAGCGATTACGTCCTCAAGCCGTTTTCTCTTGCCGAAATGCGGATGGTGGTGCACAAGGAACTCGACAACTCGCGCCTGCGCGAGGAGAATCGCTCGCTTCGCGAGGCTCTCGGCCAGAAGTACAGTCATCCCAACATCGTTGCGATTAGTCCCAAGATGCAGGAAGTGCTCGCTACCGTCGAACGAGTTGCTCCTACTAATTCCACGGTTCTGCTGGGCGGCGAAAGCGGAGTGGGCAAAGACCTCATTGCCCGCGCTATCCATGAAAAATCGCGGCGCGCTTCCGGTCCGTTTATCAAGATCAACAGCACCGCGATTCCAGAAAATCTTCTGGAGAGTGAACTCTTCGGCTACGAAAAAGGAGCGTTCACCGGAGCCGCTACCAGCAAGCCGGGAAAGTTTGAACTGGCCGACAAAGGCACGCTCTTCCTGGATGAAATCGGGGACGTGCCGCCGGCCATTCAGGTCAAACTTCTCCGCGTGCTGCAGGAGCGCGAGTTCGAGCGCCTGGGCGGCACACGCACCATCAAAGTCGACGTTCGGCTAATCGCGGCCACCAACCGCGATCTGCGCGCCGCGCTTGAAGATGGAACGTTTCGCGAAGACCTTTATTACCGGCTCAATGTGGTTCCGATCGATATTCCACCGCTGCGCGAACACAAGGAAGATATCGCAGGACTAGCGAACCTGTTTCTGGCGCGCTTCGCCAAAGATTCGGGGAGATCGGAAATGATTGCCGGCATTTCGCCTGCGGCCATGCAGCTTCTCAACGCTCATTATTGGCCGGGGAATGTTCGTGAGTTGCAGAACGTGATCGAACGCGCATGCGCGCTGGCCACGGGCAGCCAGTTGGAAGCCAGCGACATTCAACTAGACTTGCCGCGCAATCGCAGCGGCGTTGCGTCGGATCGCGATCGCTTCCTTCCCGACGGGATGACGATTGACCAGTGGGAAGATGAAATGATCCGCGAAGCGCTGAAGCGCGCCGGCGGGAATAAGTCCCAGGCTGCGCGCCTGCTGGGGCTCTCGCGGAACGCGCTGCGGTATCGGCTGTCGAAGATTGGAATTGACGACAACGAAACCGAGTGAAGGATCGGGTCGTCCGATCCTCGGGTCATCTGTTGATTGCATCGGGCGACCTGAAAATCTTCTTCAATTTGCCCCCTGGCCGAAAACCACCACCTTGGTGGAACCGAGCCACCGACGCCTTGTTGGTTGATAGCTGTCTTCGCCGTTATGGCTCCCGTAAATCGCTAACAGATAAAGCAGTTAGATGGATTACCTCCTGTCGCTCACATTGGCCCTCGGACTGCATTACTTCAGGCATATAGCTTTGTCCGCACGAGGTGGAGATATTTATGAAACTCAAACTAATCGCAGCACTCCTAGGATTGATGATTGCGATTCCAGGCGCCATCATTGCTCAGGTCCCAGACGAGCAGGCACCCGATTCGAAACCGTCGCCGAACATTCAGGCTCCCATGCAGGCGCCGGGTCCGAACGATCAGGGCCCCGCGGACCAGGGCTCGGATCAGGATTCGATGAATCAGGGTTCGATGAATCAAGGTTCGATCAATCAGGCCGGTCCTAACGACCCAAATTCCAGCAACCCAAATTCCGATAACGCAGGCCCGGGCGCTCCGACTTCGAGCGCGCCGGCTCCGACTGAAAATAATGGCGTCGCACGCATCAGTCTGATTCATGGCGATGTCTCCACGCAGCGCGGCGACTCGAAAGACTGGTCGGCGGCTGCGCTCAATGCTCCTCTGGTAACTGGCGACCGCGTTTCTACCGGCGACAAGGCGCGCACCGAACTTCAGCTCGACTACGCCAACCTGCTCCGGCTGGCTGAGCATTCGCAGGCCAACATCACGCAGCTCACGCGCTCGCAAATTCAGATTCAACTTGGGCACGGAATGGCTAACTACACCGTTCTCAGGAACAGCGATGCGGATGCAGAAATCGATACGCCCAACGTGGCCATTCGCACCGAGCGGCGCGAATCCAGCTTTCGAATTCTAGTTACCGCCGACGATCACACTGAGGTGCTGGTCCGCAAAGGCGAAGTCGAAATTACCACTCCGCAGGGCGGCACGCGCGTGGGACAGAACCAGTTCATTACCATCCAAGGCACGGGCGCGGACGAGCAATACAAGATTGGCGAAGCGCCGGCCCGCGATGACTTTGACCAGTGGAACTCCGATCGCGACAACATGATCCGCAACTCGGTCGCGCGGCGCAACACGAACGACTACTACGTTGGAACCCAGGACCTCGACGGCCATGGCACTTGGTCGGAAGTTCCGGATTACGGTCCAGTATGGCGGCCGAACGAACCGGCTGGCTGGGCTCCTTATCGCGATGGGCGCTGGGTCTATGAGCCTTATTGGGGATGGACCTGGGTTTCTTATGATGCCTGGGGCTGGGCTCCTTATCACTACGGGCGCTGGATGTATGTTGACGGTGGGTGGGGTTGGTGGCCTGGTCCGGCTTATGGCTATCCTTACTATCGTCCGATCTGGGCGCCGGCTTATGTTTCGTTCTTTGGCTTCGGCCCTGGATTTGGGATTGGATTCGGCTTTGGTTTTGGTTCAATCGGCTGGCTTCCACTGGGACCGGGTGACTTTTTCCATCCCTGGTGGGGACGGTGGGGCGGCGGCGGCTTCGGCTACGCCCGCTTCGGCGAGTTCAATCGCGGCGGCTTTGCTCCGCTGCGCGCGGGTTCGCGCTTCTCGAATGTGAACCTGGCGATGCATGACGCGAACTTCCGCGGCGGGACTACGGTCTCGGGCAGAGAGTTCGGCACCGGCCACATGGGCGCTCAGGCGATGACTCATGCGCAGTTCCAGAATGCGCGTCTTGCGACCGGCAGATTGCCGGTGACGCCCAGCCGCGAGAGCTTCTCGGCTAGCGGACGCGCGGCAGCTGCGTCGACAACACGGAACGTATCGCAGAATCAGCACTTCTTTTCGGCCCGAGGCGCCACAACCGCGTCGAATGGCAGATCGATAGGAAACGGCCGCGAAGGCGGCGGCTCGAATAGCGGGTTCCAGCGGTCGAGCCAAAATTCGGAAAGAAGTTCCGAAAGAAGCGCGGAGACGCGTAGCAATTCGAATGCGGGCTCTGCGTCGAGACCCGGCAACTCAGCCGGCTCGGCTCGCGAAGGCAGCGGCAGCGGCGGCTGGCAGAAATTTTCGCCGATGCCGGCGCGCTCGGCGTCTGAATCGAGCAGAGCGAGCGAATCAGCCAGAGCGGGTGAATCCGGCAGGGCGGGTGAATCGGCCGGACGCAGCGAAGAGCGCGGTTCTTATTCAGAGCGCGGGTCTTCTGCTTCCCGCAGCATGGGTTCAGAGGGCCGCAGCTACGGCGGGTCTTCGTATCGTCCGCCACTTAATATGAGGCAGCCCATCGTCACACCGCGCTCTTACGGCGGCGGACGCTCAGCTCCGAGTTACGGCGGACGCTCAGCTCCGAGTTACGGCGGACGCTCTGCTCCCAGCTACGGTGGCGGGCATTCGGCGCCGAGCAGCCACGGTGGCGGATCGTCGCATGGCGGCGGATCTTCGCACGGCGGTGGTTCGCACGGCGGCGGACATGGGCGATAAGATTGCGCTGGATTTTTTCCCGGCGTAGTAACGCAGCATAGCAACACTCTACCCAGCAGTGAGACGCGCAAACCGCGCGTCCCACTGCTTTTTTATGGAAGCCGTCGTTTTATTCTTAGATAACTATTCAGATAACTATGACGGCAGCTCCGTCGATGGAATCCTCTTTTACCGCCATTAAAGCTTCGTTGGCCTGGTCGAGTGGCTGCATGTCCTTTTGCCGCGCCAGTCGCCGAAGTTGAGTTGGGGTCCGGTGATAGACCTTGCGGATGCCGGCGTTAAAGCGCCGCACACAGCCGAAGCCGGCAGCCAGTGCAATCTCGCTCATGGGCAGCCTGGTTTCGTCGATGAGTTTTTTCGCAAAGTGGATGCGGCGCGTCTGCGCCACTGCAATCGGCGTTGCCCCCAGGTGTCGTAAGAACAAGCGGCGAAGGTGGCGTGAACCAACCCCCAGGCGTTCGGCAAGGACTTCGACGCCTCCGTCCTCCAGCCCGTTTTCACCGATCTGCTGGCCGAGAATTGCCCGCACCGCCAGTTCGAAACCATTCCAGCAGCCTGGCACACGGAGGCCCGGATCGGCCTCAACGCTGTTAGCTAACATTGGATCGCTTCTCAGACTTTGTACAATGGCTGCCCATTGCAGGATAAACAACTGATTTCCGAAATCATTTTACCGGTCAACTGGCGGAGGAGCTCCCTCCGCCCTACGGGTCGCTTTGCGAGCGCGGTTCCTTTGACAGCAATGCTCACGCGGGGCGTTTGCCGTGCTACGCCGCGTTTCTTCGCGATTGCTTCGGCAGAAGTGACTACGCCGCGTGCGATGAGGCCTTGCCCGCCCTCGTTCTCGCTTGCGAAGACAAACACCGTGTCGCCTTTGGCGATGTGCTTGCCGCTATACATCGTCTTCTGCGCAGTGAACGCGAACGTTCTTGCCAACAGATCGCGAACCTCGGCTTTGATTGCGAACGCCATGATTTTGATACGAAGTTATTTAGTTTCAACGCGATAATCTATTTTATCGAGTTAGAAAGTCAAGCGGAGGAGTGAAACGCTCACGAGCGCGGATCCCGGCCCTGCCCCGCGTTCTTCGAGCGTACTCCAAGTTGTTACTTCCCAGATGCCCGTTTCTGGACGGCGCTCGACTTTCGGAATAACGCACCTTGGTGACGGCAAAATTCCCACTAGATATTACAACCCCTAAGCAGCCCTCCTTGCGAGTAGTCATTTCCGGTAGCCCCACGTTGCTACTAGCCGTCACGTAGTTGAAGCGGTGAAGACGATTCCCGCGATGCCCAAGCGTGCATCCATGATTATTCTCGACGAAAGCCCCGGCCTCGGTCGTGTGGAAGGCAATAAAAAACCCACCCAAGAGTTCGTCATCAACTGTTGAAATCAACTCAAGACTGTGTATACTTCCCGAACCGTGGACGAACTCCCTGAGTACATCGCCATTAGCCCCTATAACCCTAGCCTGCCCCCGCTGCCACGCCAAACCGGGAGATGTTTGCGAAGTACTAGTTAGAGAAGGTTTGGAAATCGTCCACATCGAGAGAATCAAACTGGCATTGGCAATGGATGTTTCCGCAAAAGATCGCCTTGCCCGTATTCCCTCCAAGTAGCTTTCCGGATCACGACAATGTGCAATTTTGAACAGACAGCGCCGTGAGCCTTCGGCTAGGCTGCGCCTATAGACGGTGAATCAGAAGGACTGCCGGACAAGACCTCCACATGGGCCACCTTGACGGCGTTCCCTAGCGGTGCAGATTGGTTCCTTCCCTGGAGTCTGCACCGTTATTTTTTGGGGCCTGTGGTGCGCTACCGGGTGGACGGATCAAACGCCTTGATCCTTCACTCTTGTAGGTGCTCTACCGGAAACGGTAGGGCCGGGGTTGGCTATAATCCAACCACACGCATTGCATCCCCAAGCCGCAAACGTGCTGTCTTCAAGCCAGACAAGCTCTCTAGCCATGATGGGAGTAGTTTCACACAGGTGTCTTGGAATTGGCTAGAGCGAAAAAACCCGCCCAATGGTTGGGCGGGCGCGGAAGACTATCGAAAGTGAAGAAGTAACCTTCGTGCGATAGAAATCCTACGACAATCTAGTTTCTGAGTCTGTTCAAGATTGCTCAGATGACGGGTTAGCTGGTTTGGGGGATTCTTTCTTGCTGGCGGGTGCAAGGCAGGTATCGTGCGCGGAGAACCCGTATTGGTCCCGTTTAGAGTCTGGGGAGACTGGTTGGCGGCATACCCAGCAGATATTCTGGGAGGGAGAAAGCACAGCGTTGTCACCGTACCATCCTCTGGTATCGCCGTCTGCACGGGATAGAGCTTTCATCTGAGCGGTAGAGTACAAACCCTCAAACTCTGACGGTTTCGTTCGTCAGGTGTCAGCTATTTTTATCTCGGCCAGCGGAAGCTGGGCTTGACTGTTTTTTTCGGCCTCATGTTTTTTCAGGCGCCCCTCGCGAAGACTCACCCAAGGCGAGTCTCTGCTGCATCGGGAAATCAGCAGCAGCTTACGCTGAAGCGCGCGAGTTTTCTATAGTTGTTGTAACCAGATGGGATGAGAAGGCCGGTCTCCGACGGGATGCTGTACGCTCCCAAGTTATCGACGCGCTCGAAGCGCAAGAGATAAAGGAGACCGGCAATGAAGAAGGTTAGCACCGCAGCGGCGAGGCAGAG
>Ga0209274_10000105_pt1 | contig 74650 bp, 53 predicted proteins | sample HubBroMetageREF1_FD_188343 | JGI IMG/M metagenome (GOLD analysis project Ga0209274, IMG submission 188343) | Reference soil microbial communities from the Hubbard Brook experimental Forest, New Hampshire, USA - Hubbard Brook CCASE Soil... | ecosystem: Environmental > Terrestrial > Soil >...
GCCGTGGTTTTGCCGTCGTAGCCGATGAAGTCCGCAAACTGGCGGAACGCACCACCAAGGCCACAAAAGAGATTGCCACCATGATTGAGTCGATCCAGGCCGAGACCAAGCATGCAGTCGAAGCCATGGAAGTAGGCAACCGCGAAGTCCAGGTGGGCGTGGAGAAGACTTCGAACTCGGGTACGGCGCTAAAGGAAATCATCAGCATGTCGGAGCGGGCCGGCGACATGATCGCTCAAATCGCCACCGCCGCCACCGAGCAATCCGCAACCACTGAGCAGATCAACGCCAACGTTACGCAGATCTCCGGCGCCACCCAGGAATCGTCGTCGGCGGCCGAGCAAACCGCAAAGGCCTGCACCGACCTCTCCGGCCTGGCCTTCGACCTGCAAAAGGTCGTCAGCCAGTTCAAGTTGAATTCGTCACTCCATGTCTCACAGCATTCCGGCACTGAGCAAACCCAAACCAAACCCAGAGCAGCCTCGGCAGCAGCCGGCGCAAATAACTAAGGAGCTAAGAAAATGGCACCCTCAGCACAAGTGGAACAAAAGTCATTCACCAAAATAGGCACTCCGGATTCCCTGTTGCAGATCGTCACCTTTCAGGTCGGCACGGAGGTTTTCGCGCTCGACATTCTCAAAGTGCATGAGATCATTCGTTTTCAGCAACTCACCCGCGTGCCGAATCTTCCCAACTATGTGGAAGGCGTACTCAACCTGCGCGGCAAAGTAATCCCCGTAGTAGGCTTGCGCCAACGCATCGGTCTGGAGCGCAAGGAACCAACCTCCACCACAAAAATCATAGTCGCCAGCGTCAAGGAAGACGTGCTCGGCTTCATGGTCGATTCCGTCTCCGAAGTCCTCCGCATCGGCGCCGATACGGTGGAACCAGCGCCCCGCCTGGGAGAAGGCGGCCAGCGCTATGTTTCAGGAGTCGGCAAGGTCAACAACCAGCTCCTGCTCTTGCTCGACCTCGACAAACTCCTGAATCAAGACGAAAACACAGAGGTCCTGGCGGCAAAGGCGGCAGCGGCAGACAAAGCCGAGTAACGCAATCAATCCGCGTCGTAGGAAATGCAAACAGCGGTCGAGAGCGCGGCAACGTTGACGTGGGCTTCAGCCCCACGTTGTCGCACTCGTGTCCACCACGAGTTTTTCGCGCGACCCGCGACTGATCGCTCCGCCAAAATTAGAGAATCATTCAACCCGTCCCCGCGCCTGCACTCCGTGACTCCACTCCTCTAATCACTGCTTAATCGGAGGCGCTCCAGCCCGCGAGTCATCCTCCGTATCCCCGCGCCAGTCGCGCGGTTTGTAACCTCGCCGTCCGCGCCATCCCGCAAAGCTTGGCGCTCGGATTGCATACACGCAGTTGGAGCTGTACGCCCCGGGCCGGACGTGTATCCCGCCCGTAAGGAATACGAACAAACATGTCGAGCCAATACCAGGGACTATTCATTCGCGCGCAGAGAGCAATCTCCCGCGCCCGTTTCCGCTGGAACCTCGCCATTCGGGGAAGAAAAACTTTGCTATGGTTCGCCCTGGCCCTGGCTCTGCTCGCCTCGACCGCCGCGTCAGCCTACTTTCAAACCCGGCGTTTGCTCGCCTCGACAACTTGGGTGCTTCGCTCTCATGATGTCCTTTTTTCCCTGGAGAAACTGCTTTCCGAGTCCGAACAGGCTGAGTCCTGCCACCACAAATATGCTGCCGATCCCAACCAGCTCTACGCCAGCTGTTTCCAGCAAAGCTCGCAGCGCATCACTGAACAGCTGGCCAGCCTTCACCAACTAACCGCCGACAATCCCGCGCAACAACGAGTTCTCGCTCAGGTCGACACCGCCGTCAGCCGTCGGCTGGCTCTGCTTCAGCAATCGATCACCGCGCAGTCCGAAGCGAGCGCCCCGGTTGCCGAAAAGCTCTCCTCGCTCGAACCAGGTCCCGAACTTCAGGAACAAATACGCGTCCAAGTCGATGTCATGGAAAAAGAACAGCAAGGCTTGCTCGCCGAGCGGCTCCGCGCGAGAGATCGCGCCACCACCAGAACCACTCTGGCTCTCGGCGCCGGTTCCCTCTTCTCGGCCACCGTCCTGTGCATCGTATTCTTCAAATTAAAGCGTGAGATTGAGAAGCGCGTCGACGCTCAATATTATTTGCGCGTCGCTTACGCCACCATCGATGAAGCCCATCGTCACCTCAACGGCATCATCGAAAGCACTTCCGACTGCATCGCTGCCGTCGACCCGCAACTCCGCTGGATCGCCTTCAATGCCAGCTACAGCCGTCAGTTCCGTCAGATGTATGGCGCCACGCCGCAAGTCGGAATGTTCATCCAGGAATGCCTGAAACAGACTCCGGAGGAGTGGAACCAGACCGCCGCCCAGTGGCACCGCGCTCTCTGCGGAGAAACTTTCGCGGTAACCGACGAAGCAACGACCAACCTCCCCGACCAAAAGGTTTACGAGAACCGCTACTACCCCATCACCGATCAAGACGGAGATCCCATCGCCGCCTGCCATATCACCCGCGACATCAGCGAACGCAAGCGATTTGAAGATATTCTCCTGCGCCAGTCAGAAGAGCTGAAACGCTCCAATGCCGAGCTGGAACAGTTTGCCTACGTGGCTTCCCACGACTTGCAGGAGCCCTTGCGCATGGTTGCCAGCTACATGCAACTCTTGGCCGAGCGCTACCAGGACCAGCTCGACGCGAAAGCCGACAAGTACATCGGCTACGCCGTCGACGGAGCCCGCCGCATGCAGGCCCTCATCAACGACCTGCTCGCACTGTCGCGGGTAAACTCGCGCGGCGCCGAGTTCACTTCTATCGATTGCGAGAGCGTCCTCAGCCATGTTCTCCATGATCTGGACACCACCATCCGCCAGACGAACGCTCAGGTGGAATGTGAAACTCTGCCCACCGTAGTAGCCGACGAACGCCAGCTCGCCCAGCTCTTTCAGAATCTTCTCGGCAACGCTCTGAAATTTCGCGCCGAGGAAACCCCGCGCATACGTCTGCGCGCCGAGCAGCAACAGAGTCTTTGGCTCTTCACCGTTCAGGACAACGGCATCGGCATCGATCCTCAGCACGCCGAAAAAATCTTTATCCTCTTCCAGCGTCTTCATTCCCGCCAGAAGTACGACGGCACCGGCATCGGCCTCGCCATCTGCAAAAAGATTGTCGAGCGCCACGGCGGACGCATCTGGGTCGAGTCCGAACCCGGCAAAGGATCCACTTTTAAATTCACGCTCCCAGTCACGCAGCCCGTGGCAAACCACGCTGCCTGGCAGGAGACGGAGGCAACCTACGCATGACCACAGGCAGACCCATTGAGATTTTGCTCGTCGAAGATAATCCCGGCGACGTCGACCTGACCCGCGAGATGGTCGAAGCCAGCAAGGTTCGCAACGTAATTCGCAACGTAGGCGATGGCGTCGAAGCCATGGCCTACCTGCGTCGCGAGCCCCCTTACGGCCGGGCAGCGCGCCCCGACCTCATCCTGCTCGATCTGAACATTCCCAAGAAAGATGGCCGCACCGTCCTCTCCGAAATCAAACAAGACGCCGACCTCAAGGATATTCCCGTGGTTGTACTCACCACGTCCGAAGCCGAGTCCGACATTCTCAAAAGCTATCAACTCCACGCCAACTGCTTCATCACCAAGCCCGTCGACCTCACCAAGTTCACCACCATCATCCGCTCCATCGAAGACTTCTGGTTGACGGTGGTCAAGTTGCCGAGAAGGGGAAACTGACTTCCATGGCCACGCGGCAAAACGACGAACTGCAAAGCGACGAGTTGCGAAATCACGATCAGCGCAACGAAAAGCGCACCCACGCCCTGCTCGTCGAAGACAATCCCGGCGACGCTTTCCTCGTCCAGGAACAGTTGTCACGCCTCGGAAGTCGTTTCGACGTCGAGTCCGCCGAAGATTTGTCCGCAGCCATGCGGTCCGTGTCCCTTCATCAGCCCGACGTCGTTCTTCTCGACCTCGATCTGCCCGATAGCCGTGGCACCGACACCGTCCGCAAAATGATTCACAAGATTCCCCACGTCCCCGTCCTGGTTCTAACCGGCCGCAATGACGAGGAGATGGGCATTCGCGCCGTACAGGAAGGCGCGCAGGATTACATCATCAAAGGCAGTCTCGACGGCGGCCGTCTCATCCGCGCCATCAAGTACGCCATCGAACGCCAAAATCTTCTGCACGCCCTGCACCAGAGCCGCGAGCAGCAACTCCATTTCAAGGATCAACTGCTCTCCCACGTTTCCCACGAACTCAGGTCTCCGCTCACCTGCATTCATCAATTCGTCACCATCCTGCTCGATGGCCTCGCCGGTCCGCTGGCCACCGAGCAGCGCGACTGCCTTGACACCGTCCTCAAGAGCGCCAATCAGCTGCGCAGCATGATCAACGATCTCCTCGAAACCGCCACCATCGAAGCCGGCAAACTCAAACTTGAGTTCCGCTGCGTTGTCATGAACGACCTGATCAAGCAAGCCGGCGAAATGTTGCAGGCCACCGCAACCGCCAAGGGCATCACTCTCTCCTGGAATCTCACAACCGAACCTCTTCTGGTCCACGCCGATCCTCACCGCGTTTTGCAGGTTCTCATCAATCTGATTGAGAATGCCCTGAAGTTCACTCCCCAGGAAGGTCGAGTCACAGTCAAAGCGGAAATCCGCGACTACGATGCTGGCTTTGTCCTGGTCACGGTGAAAGATACCGGCTGCGGAATCACCGACCAGGCCAAGCCTCTGGTCTTCGAGCGCCTCTTCCAGGAAGAAAACGCCACTGACAAGGCGCGCAAGGGTCTCGGCCTGGGACTGTCAATCTGCCAGGATCTGGTAACTCGCCAAGGCGGAAGGATCTGGGTTGAGAGCGAAGTCGGCCGCGGCAGCACATTCTTTTTCACTTTGCCCGTCTTCTCCTTATCCCAATTGCTGCTTCCCATCGTCAGCGACCATGGCGCGATTCGCGACAGCATTTCCCTCATCACCGCCAAGCTTGCTCCCATTCCCATCACTTCCGCCCTCGAGGCGTGGGCCAACACCAGGCGCCAGTTCCTCGACGTTATGCAGCGCTGCATCCTCCCCGACAAAGATCTGCTCCTCCCCTCCATGGGACATCCCGAGATGGGGGAATTCTTCTTCGTCGTGGCCGGGACCGATGCGTCCGGAGCGGAAGTTCTGCTCAAACGCATCCGTGAGCAGACCATGCGTTGTTCCGCCGTGTCCGCCAACAGTGTGTTGAATGTATCCAGCCAGCCGGTGGAAGTTCCTTCCTCTTCCGGCCAAGCCCTGGAAGATCAGGTCGGGGCCATGGCCCGCCGGATCCTTCAGGCAACTTCAAAAGCTATGAATAAAGGAGAATTCTTCAAATGAACAAGCCGAAGATTTTAATCATCGACGACGACACTGACCTGCGGCGTGCCCTGCACATCCGGCTCCGCTCGCATGGCTACGATACCGTTTTCGCCGGTGACGGCCTCGATGCCATCAAGACCGCCCTCCGGGAAATGCCCGATCTCATTCTTCTTGATCTGGGTTTGCCCGCGGGCGATGGATTTGTGGTAATGGAGCGGCTGAAGAAGAACACTCTGCTCTCCTGCATACCCGTCATCGTCCTCACCGCGCGTGAGCTGCGCGGCAACCTGGACAAGTCTTTGGCCGCCGGCTGCTTCGCATTTTTTCAAAAGCCCGCGGATAACGGCGACTTGATGAGTGCAGTGGAAAGAGCGCTCAAGCAATCTGGCGCTCTTCTCCAGTAACCTTGGAAAACGCCACGCTGCAACCGCGATGTCTCGATGCCGCTTCCCCGGCGGCGTCCAGGGACTCGCCATCACCAGCGTGGCCAGCAGTACTGATCACTGAATTTGCCGCTCCGCAGCCTGTGGTAAGAAGCGTTGAAAAGCCGTCTTGATTGCCGTTCGATTGTCATCCTGAGCAAGCGTTTTTTGCGCCGCGAAGGATCTGGGCGAGCCGCGCGATGTAGCCTGCCCTGAGCGAAGCCGAAGGGTCGCGCTTTTTGCGACACAATAATCGCGCGTTTGGCTCGCTTCCATTGAACGTACTGTCGGCCCACCCTGCACGCTGGCTGGGAAAGACTCTAGCCGGTCCTCGCTTTGGTTACCGAAGTGTTCCGGGAATCTAGGCAACTTGTTAAGACTGCTCGGGCGGTCTGCCGATAAGTGGACCGGCACATTTGTCTGCCGGCTCCACGCATTTTGACCTGCGTAGCCGGAAGACTGGTAATTATGAGCGAAAGAATCCTCATCATCGAAGACGAACCAATGCTGGCCGACGCTTTGAGCGAGTTCCTGTCCAACCAGGGCTATGAAGTGCATTGTGCCGCGGAACGGGAACAGGCCGAAGCTCTCCTTGCTCATCACGCCTATGCCCTGGTCATCACCGATCTGGCTCTTTCTCCCTTAGGCCTTTCCGGGGTCGACGTCCTCGATTGCATTGCCGATCAGGCAACCCGGCCCAAGGTAATCGTCTATAGCGGTCACGTCGATCCGGAAATGACTTCGCGGCTGGAGCCCCATGGCGTCGACGTCTTCCTGCAGAAACCTCAGCCTCTGGGAGAAGTCGCCAGAGTAGCCGCATGTTTGTTGGGGCATCCTGCATGAGTGGCGGATTACTCGAAGAAATCTTGAGCCCCGGCGGCCTGTCCGTTCTGGTGCAACCGATTATTCGCGTCACTCCACGCAAGCGCAGCCTGCACGGTGTCGAATGTCTCAGCCGCGGTCCCAGGAAGACACTTTTCGAGCGCCCCGACGTGCTCTTCGACTACGTTCGCCGCAAGAAAGCCGAGCTCATTGTCGATCGCAAAGTAATTGCCTTGGCTCTCCAGGCTTGCTCCCGGATTCCTGATCCCATTCGTATCTCCATCAATGTTCACGCTTCCAGTCTCGGACGCGATCGCGATTTCTCCAGCTATCTCCAGCAACACGCAGCCAGCGCCGGCATCCGCTTGTCGCGCATCACCATTGAGATCGTCGAGCACGCCCCCATGTGGAGCAAGCCCCAATTCCTACAGACCGTTGCCGACCTTCAGAGCCTCGGCGTGATGATGGCTCTCGATGATGTCGGCGCCGGCCAGTCCAACTACCACATGATTCTGGATGCGGCCCCCAACTGCTTCAAGGTGGACGCATTCATCGTGAAAAACATTGATTCCGATCCCCGGCGTCGCGCCATCCTGGCTTCCGTAGTGAAACTGGCCAGTGAGTTGGGCGGCACGGTGGTCGCTGAAGGCGTTGAAAACGAGCAGGATCTCGCTGCCCTCACCGACTTGGGTGTCGCCTTCATGCAAGGCTACCTGTTCTCTCACCCGGTGCCCGTCGAACAGCTGATGAACTCATCCTGGATGCAGCCGGCCGCTCTCGCGGCGCAAGCCGGGGGTTAAAGAAAGAAATTAAAGGATAAAGAAAAAAGAATAAGGAAAAAGGCTAGGAAACTATGTTGTCTTCCAGCACAAATCCCGAATCGTGGTTACAGAAAACGTTCCCGCAGATTTCTGCGTTGCTGGCAGTGTTCACGCTGGTGGGGCTGATGGCCTGGGGCGGTATCATCCTGGCTCATGCCTCGGGACAAATCTACGCCATCTGGCCCGCCAACGGGCTGCTCCTGGCAGTTTTGCTTAAGGCTCGTCCACGTCAATGGCCCGCCTATTTGCTGTGCGGCTTCACCGCCACCATCGCCGCGAACTTGCTGACCGGCGAACGGCCTTTCTTGACGGCTGGCTTGCCCTTTTGCGACACCCTCGAGATTCTCCTGGCAGCGGCCATCTTGTGGAAGCTCTGCGCTCACCCCTTCGACCTGCAACGCCGTAGAACTCTGCTCAATTTTGTCCTGTTTGGAGTCGTCCTGGCGCCGCTGGTTTCCGCTCTTTTCGCAGTTCTTTGCGTCTCTTCATTCTCTCCGGCACACGGATGGCTCCAAAGCGTCTATGCCTGGTTTGTCGCCGATGCCCTGGGAATCGCCACCGTCACCCCGTGTGTCTGGGCCTTGCAGCAAAAGAATCTCCCGCAGACCTTCAGCGGCTGGAGGCTGGCTCGGTGCGTGGGAGCCTTGAGCCTTCTCGCGCTGGCTACCACCTTCACTTTCTCGCAGGACTCCTTTGCCCTGCTATTCTTCGTGTTCCCATTCCTTTTTCTGGTTGTATTTGAGCTCGGGTTTTCCGGCGCAGCCGTTGGCGCCAGCGTGGTGGCCGGTATCGCCATCGGCTTTACCGTCGAGAACCATGGCCCGCTGATGTTCATTCCCGACAACAGCCTTCCCCACCGGATTGTTCTTCTTCAGGTCTACATTGCAGCCGCACTCGCCACCACTCTTCCCTTCGCCGCTCTGCTGGAAGAACGAAAAAAACTCGCCCGCGCTGTACGCAGCAGCGAAGCCCTCTACCGCTTGCTGTTTGAACGCATCGGCGAGGCCATCACTCTCTATCCCCTGTCCAGTTCCGGCGTACCCGGCACTTTCGAAAAAGTGAATGACATGGCCTGCCACTATTTCGGCTACTCCCGCGAGGAACTGCTTCAGCTTGGTCCTCTCGATCTCCAGGGGCCGGGAAACGAACTCAGCTGGCAAGAGGTGTTTGCCATCCTCCAGTCAAAACGTTCGAATCACATTGAGCGAATGCTCCTCGCCAAGGGCAACCGCCCCGTCCCCATGGAAATCAGCAGCCACATTATCGAGATCAACGGCCAGACCTACGGCTTGTCCCTCCTGCGCGACATCAGCCAGCGCAAGCAAATGGAAGCCGAGCGCGAACGCCTGATCCACGAACTGCGCCAGGCCCTCCAGGAGGTGAAGAGGCTCGAAGGCATCCTTCCCACCTGCGCCTACTGCAAGCGAATCCGCGACGACGAGGGTGAGTGGCACCAGTTTGAACTTTACATCCGGGACCGTTCCGCCGCCGAGTTCAGTCACGGAATCTGCCCCGAATGCGCCGACATACACTTCGGCAAAGTGCCGGACCGTCTGCCTACGCAGCCGTCCGGCGGCTCATGACGTTCGTCAGCAAAACGTAATTCGCATCGAAGCCGTGGACCTGCACTTGCACTTTGGGTCCGGGGAAAGTTTTTGTTTCTAATGGTCCTCTAACTTGCTATTCGGCCTCGCTATCGTCTACGCGGTTCTGCACTGGTTCCGCCGCGCACCCTCCACTCCGGGAGCGGGACAGGGCGGTCGTGCCCGCCTGCTCACCCGCCTGCGCCTCGCTTCCTCACTCGCCGCCCTGGCCGCTATCTGTGTCGGTCTCGCCGTTTTCTTCGGAGGCTGGATTGGCAACATCTCGTTGCTCAAGACGATCTTGCCCGGTGCTGAATCCATGAAGGCCAACACCGCCCTGGGCCTTGCCTTCCTCGGCGCTGCGCTCTTCCTGCGCAGTCGCGCTGAATTAAACCACTTAGCCCGCCGCACCGCTTCCATCTTTGCCGGAACAACCACTCTCATCGGCGCCCTGACCGTCCTCGAATATCTCACCCGCCGCAATTTTCGTATCGACCAGTTCCTGATCCACGATTACGTCGTCAAGGTTTCCAGAAACCCGCCCGGCAGAATGTCCATCACCGCCGCCATCAGCTTCGTCTTGCTGGGCTGCGCCCTGCTGTTCCCGAAACATCGCCGCGGCATCCTGGCCAGCCAGTCTTTTGCCTTGGCAGCGAGCGGTATCTGCCTGGTTAATTTGATCGCCCGTCTCTACGGAATCCAGACTTTCGGCGGAATTGCTTTTTATACCGCCATCGCCTCCCATACCAGCCTTACCCTTTTCATTCTGTCGATCGGGGTACTCTGTGGAACTGCCAACGCAGGCTGGATGGCTACGGTCACCAGCCAGCAAGTCGGAGGCGTCCTGGCTCGCCGCCTGCTCCCCGCCGCCCTGCTTCCTATTGCCCTCGGATGGTTGCGCTGGCAGGGCCAGTTCCGGGGATATTACGACGATTCTTTTGGCATCGTCTTGGCCGTCACCGCCGCCGTTGCCATCTTCACTCTTCTCATCTGGGTCCACTGCGAACTGCTCAACCGCCTGGATCGCGAACGCCTTGCCTCCTTCGAGAAACTGAAAGCCCGCGAAGCCGATTTCCAGCAACTCGCAAATTCCGTGCCCCACCTTGTTTATACCGCCCGCGCTGATGGCTGGCTCGACTACTGCAACCAGCGCTGGATCGATTACACCGGATTAACCCTGGCGCAAAGCCAAGGCGGGGGGAGTCGGGCCGCGGTTCATCCTGATGACGTGCAAAGTGTTATCGACGGCTGGAATCATACGGTAGCGACGGGCGTCACTGCCGAACTTGAGTTTCGTCTCAGGCGGGCCTCGGACGGAACCTATCGTTGGCATCTCGGCCGCATTGTTCCCATGCACGACGGTGCTGGAAAAATCATCAAATGGTTTGGCACCAGTACCGATATCGACGACCACAAGCGCGTCCAACGGGCCCTGGAAGAATCCCGCCAGCAACTCGAAACCCGAGTCCATGAACGCACCGCGGAACTGGAAAAGTCGAATAACCTCCTCAATGCCGTTCTTGACAGCATGGCCGACGGCGTCATCTGCATCAACGACAAATACGAGCACGTCTTGTGTAACAACGCTGCACGCAAGTTGGGCAGCGGACCCCAGCAGACCAATCCGGAGCGGAGGGCTGAAGCTTTTGGTATCTACCATGCCGACAAGAAAACCCTGTTCAAGCCCGAAGAACTCCCCTTGGGACGGGCCTTGCGCGGAGAGAATTGCGACAACGTCGAAGTATTCGGTATCCACCCCGACCTGAAGGACCAAAGGTGGTTTTCGTGCAACTCGCGGCCGATGAGAGACAGCTCTGGCAAGGTCTACAGCGCGGTTCTGGTAACCCATGACATCACGGAACGGAAGCTTGCCGAAGAGGCTCTCGTTCAAAGTGAAGAGCGCTTTCGCCTGATCGTCGAATCCGTGCAGGACTACGCCATCCTCATGCTCGATTGTGAGGGCTGTGTCGCGACCTGGAATGCCGGGGCCCAGCGCATCAACGGCTACTCCGCGGATGAAATCGTGGGTAAGCATTTCTCGATATTTCACACTCCGGAGCAGAGCCAGCGGAAACAAGCCGAAGCCTCCCTCCGCACCGCAGCCCGGAGTGGCCGCTTCGAGGAAGAGGGTTGGCGCGTTCGCAAAGATGGCAAGCGCTTCTTCGCCCAGGTCCTGATCACCGCCCTCCGCGACAAAGCCGGCACCCTGCGCGGCTTTTCCAAGATCACGCGCGACATCACGGAGAAAAAGCGCCTGGAGGAAACCAAGAACCGCTTACTCGAGATCCTGGAAGAAACCTCGGATTTCGTGGGTACTGCTCACCCCGATGGCACAATTCTCTATGCCAATCGTGCCCTTCGGCGCTTGCGTGGCCTGCGCGAAGGCCAGTCCATCGAGGGCCTGCGGGTGGAAGGCACCTACCCGCCTAAAGTGGCGGAGCAGAGTCTCAAAGATGCTATGCAGACTGCGATTCAGTATGGATCATGGCGCGGCGAGAACATCTTCCGCTACCACTCCGGCGAAGAGCTTCCGGTGTCTCAAATCATCATGAGTCATCGCAACCGCGATGGGGAATTGGAGTTCCTCTCCACCATCGCGCGCGACATCAGCGACGTGAAGCATAAAGAAGCTCAGTTGGAACTGGTGCAGGAACAGCTCGAAGCCTCCCTCACCAAGGAACGCGAACTCTCCCGCCAGGATTCCCTCACCGGCCTCGCCAACCGCCGCGCCTTCCTGGAAACTTCAGAGATCGAAAAAGACAGGTCCCGGCGCTATCATCATTACTTCAATATTGCCTACATCGATCTCGATGGTTTCAAAAACATAAACGACACCCTCGGACACTCCATCGGCGACCAGGTTCTCGTGGAAGTGGCAAACACCCTGCGCTCGAATCTGCGTACCACCGACTCTGTCGCGCGCCTCGGCGGAGATGAATTCGCCGTTCTGCTCACCGAAACCGACGCGGCCTCAGCGGAAAAGGTACTTCGCAAACTCCACGAATACCTGCGCGCCGCCATGAAAAAGAATGGCTGGAACGTGGACTTCAGTATCGGCTTGGCTAGCTATCTTTGTCCGCCCGAATCCATGGACAGCATCATCCGCACCGCCGACGGACTCATGTACTCCGTCAAAGCCAACGGAAAGGGAGCCCTGGCCGTCGCCCTGCTCGCGTAGCAGGCCTGGAAGCGAATCCCTTCTCTAGAAGACCGCGGAGCAGATCAGTAACGCGAGAGGGTGGAGTAGCCTCCAAGGCCAGAGGGTGGAGCAGGCCTTCAAGGCCTGCGTTGAAGGCAAAACCTTGAATGGGCTTTAGCCCCTGAGGTGCCGTCAGCCTCGATTACCGCGAGCACTACCGTGGAAGAGCGGCGCTTCAGCGCCGCGTAATCTCCACCACCGACGCGGGCTTCAGCCCCGGTGTCCTACTAGCTTTCCCAAGCCCACGGGCTTGCAACTGTAGTAGATTAGTTTCCTCAACAAAATCGGTGCAGATGATGATGAAGTTGAGTAAGTGGTGGCCCATCATTTCGGTCGTGGTCGTAGTGGGCCAGGTGTTAGTTGCACTCGCCCTCCGGCCGGGTTTTGTGCAAACTGCCTGCACCGTTCTCTTCTATTTCCTTCTTAGTGGTCTGGCCGCCGCGGCAGCCGCTCGCGCCGCCTCCCGCAGCACTCATGAAGGCCGCATCTTCTGGGCCTTCGTCGCCTGCAGTTATCTGCTGTTGTGGCTGGTCAATTGGATGTGGCTCTGGTTCGTGGTGGTGTTGCGCCAGGATAACCCCTACGGCTGGCTGCACGAAGCCTTGTTCTTCGTTCAGACCGTACCCCTCATGGCCGCTGTAACCATCTATCCCCACTGGAAGCAATCGGCTCAAAAGCTCTACCAAACCACTCTGAACCTGCTCCTCATCCTTTTCTTCTGGGTCTTCCTCTACTCTTTCTTCGTCTTCCCCTACATGTCCCTCGATGCCGCCATGTATCGCGTGCGCTACGAGACCATGTACTTTGCGGAAAATCTCGCGCTCCTCATTGCACTGGCCACTCTCATTTTGCGTACGAGCCCGCCCTGGAAGCAGATCTACTACCATTTATTCGGCGCCTCTTGTCTCTGGACGTTTGGTCTGCAGCTGGAAAACTCCGCCCTCAACTTTGGCGGTTACCATCTCGGCGGATTGTATGACGTTCCCTGTATCGCCGCCTGTTGCTGGTTCGTCTGGGTGCCTCTGCGTGGCATGCAGCTCGCACCCCAGCTCTCCCAACCCGGCCTGCCTGATACTCGCTATCGCAACTACCTCTCGCTCTCGGGCATGCTCGTCGTCGTTGCCATCCCCCTCATCGGAGTGTGGGAACTCTTTCGCGACGACGCCTCGCCCCAAGTCCACCGCATTCGCCTGCTGGCTGTCCTCGTCTCTTTCGTGCTCATGGCCGTCGCCCTCTTCGTCAAGGAGTACCTGGCGAATCGCGAACTCGTGGATGACATTTCTCTGAATCTCCGTTTCTCCGAGGAGCGGTTCTACAAGGCGTTCAACTCCAGTCCTGAGGGCATCACCATCACCACCCTCAAGGATGCGCGCTATCTCGAGGTCAACGATGCTTTTCTGCGCATGATGGAATGCTCGCGCCCGGAACTGATCGGCCAAACCGCCCTGGATTTGGATGTCTGGGTCAGGCCCGAAGACCGTGCCCGTCTTTCCGCCGAACTGCTCCGCAACGGCCGCGTCCAGGAATTGCAGACCAATTTTCGCACCCGCTCCGGTCAAATTCGCCAGGTGGAGCTTTCGGCCGAAGGCATTCAGCTTCAAGGCGAACCCTGCCTGCTCGCCATCACCCGCGACGTCACGCTGCACCGCCAGCTCGAGCAGCAATTGGTTCAAGCTCAAAAAATGGAAGCGGTCGGTCGCCTCGCCGGCGGCGTGGCTCATGATTTCAATAATTTGCTCGGCGTCATCATGGGATACAGCGAGCTTCTCGCCAGGGAACTCGGCGCCAACTCTCTTTTATCCCAGAGGGTCGATGCCATCCAGACCGCCTGCGAGCGCGCCGCCTCGCTTACCGCTCAACTGCTCGCCTTCAGCCGCCGCCAGGTTCTTCAGCCGAAAGTGCTGAATCTCAATGCCCTAGTCTCAGAAACCGATGCCATGCTGCGCCGCCTCATTGGAGAAGACGTTGAAGCCACCACCGTGCTCGATCCTGACCTCGGGCAGGTCAAGGCCGATCCCGGCCAGATCGTGCAAGTCATCCTGAACCTGGCGGTCAACGCCCGCGATGCCATGCCCAATGGCGGCAAACTCACCCTCCAGACCGCCAACGTTACCTTGCCCGAGGGCACGGTTTGTCAAGGCGTTTCCGTCGCTCCCGGTCGCTACGTAATGCTTGCCGTCGGCGACACCGGTAGCGGCATGAATGCTGAAACCCAGGAGCGCATCTTCGAACCTTTCTTCACCACCAAGCCCGTGGGCGAAGGTACCGGCCTCGGTCTCGCCACCGTCGGTGGCATCGTCGAACAGAGTGGCGGCCACATTTTCGTCGACAGCCAGCTAACCAGGGGGACAACTTTCAAGATCTACCTGCCCCGCATCGATGAAGTCGCTGAGGCCGCACTGTCCCGCGACCGTTCCGCTCAGCTGCAAGGCTCAGAAACCATCCTCCTGGTCGAGGACGACTCCAACCTCCGCGATCTCGTCCAGGAAAGTCTTCAGTCCATGCAATACGCCGTTCTCGTGGCCGCCAGTGGCGACGACGCGCTCCGCCTTCTCGAACGCCACCCCGCCCCCATCGACCTGCTCATTACCGATGTCATCATGCCCCGCATGAGCGGAACAGAATTAGCTCAAGTCGTCACCACTCTCCGCCCCGGAATCAAGGTTCTCTACATGTCCGGTTATACCGATGACAAGCTTCGCGATCTCCCCACCACCGGACCCCAAATCGCCTGGATCCAGAAGCCCTTCCAGTTGCACGACCTGGCGCAAAAGCTTCGCGAGGTACTAAACCGCCCAGTCGAGACCGGCCACCCACCCCAATCCACCCGTGAACCGGCAGCCGGACCGTCCTACGACACCCGCAGAACCCGAAACTCCTGACCCATCGCATCGCTTGCCCGAACCACACCGTCGTCACCATTCCCACCCCGCTCCCAGTGGCTCCGCGAAACCCAATTCGTGTAAAATAACCACACCGAGCGGGAGTAGCTCAGTGGTAGAGCGCGACCTTGCCAAGGTCGATGTCGCGAGTTCGACCCTCGTCTCCCGCTCCAGTTTTTCTTTCCCCACCAGCGCTCCCTGTAAGTAGACTTTTTTTCCTCGGGACGCTAACGTATGAACGGGGCGCGGTACCCAAGTGGTAAGGGAGAGGTCTGCAAAACCTTTATGCGTCGGTTCGATTCCGACCCGCGCCTCCAAATTCTTCCTCCAGCGAAATCCGCAGCTGGTTCGCGTCGTTTTTCTCGAATTCAGCAATAATCGGGTAGTGGTGCAGTTTGCCTGTTAGACGACGATTGTCATCCTGAGCGGAGCCGCTTTCCAGGCGTAGCGAAGAGCCTGCCCTGTTTTGCCGAAGCCCCGAGCGAAGCCGAGGGGGAAGCCGAAGGGATCTCCCACTTAATCGACCCGACGCGTAAGCCAAACCGCAACCACCACCGTTTTTCTCCAATTCGGCAATAGTCGTCTGGTTCTCGACAGTTGAGCTGGCAAGTGTCATCAAGCGGTCAAGACCATAAGATCTTCTGTAACTCATTCCCGTTTCGGGAACCTGCCACTTAAATTTCAAACTCTGTGCAATTCTGATCACTCCCAAGATATGCCTCGATTGTAAGTTGATTCTCATGGGTTGGACGGTAATGGAACTCACGCGGCCCTCCCCCCGTTGTCCGCTGTTTTCCTCTGATGGCGCGGTTTAGGGAGATACTGCGCCATGTCTTATAGGAGAGCAGATGACAATCGAAGTGCCACCGAACGTGTCTGATCAGTATCCCGCCGATGAGCAGAGGAAATTAGTAATCCTGCCTTACAAACCAAAGGCTGCGTTCCCCTGGCCCCCAGACTGTTTGTGGCCATTCATGGATCACGAACTGGAAAACGAGACTTAACAGAGCAATCTTCGTTCGACCCTTAAGCCAGCAGGAGGAAGAAATCACGATGAATTTCGATCAAATCGAAGTCTCGCCCCGCGAACAGCAGATCTTGAACTTGCTCGTGCAGGGCTGCAGCAATAAAGAAATTGGAGGCCAGTTACAGATCAGTCCGCGCACTGTAAAACAGCACTTGCGCATACTGTTTTTGCGCGCTGGAATCCACAAGGGGAGAAAACGAGTGATGTTGGCTCGCTATGCTCACGAAGACGATAGTGCAGTCATGACCCCTTTCCAGCGTCTCAGCCCCAGGGAAAATCAGATTTCGATTCTGGTTTGGGAAGGCCTCACCAATCGCGAAATTGGTAAGATCGTCGGCACCAGCGAACAGGTAGTCAAGAATCATTTGCGCAGCGCATTTGACAAACTTGGAGTCTGGACTCGGCTGGAACTGGCAATGTACGTCGCCAGCCACGGCGGAAAACGTCGCCTCACCGAAAACCAGGCGGGAAATTCCTTGGGCACATTGGAACGATCTGCGCCAACCCTGCCGTCTCTAACTCTCCACTTGTAACTATCCGGAGAAGACATGCCCACTTCAGCGCCACGCACTCGGCGTCCTGGCAGGGGGCGCAGCTGAAGATTCCCGCACCATGATCTCCGGTTCCACGGTGATTTGCCTCGGGCTGGAGACGAGATCCGGGCGGGCAATCCGGCGCAACAGCGTTTCAGCAGCGATCTTACCCATCTGGTGCAGCGGTTGGCGCACCGTCGTCAGAGCGGGATTTTGGAACGCCGCACTCTGAATGTCATCAAATCCGACGACCGAGATGTCTTGCGGCACGCGAAAGCCTTTCTCGCGCAAAGCCCGGATCGCTCCAATCGCTGAAATATCGTTGAACGCAAATAGCGCCGTGAAGGGTTCGCGGCGCGCCAGCAATTTTCGCGTTACAGCATACCCAAGTTCGGGCGAGGCCGAATTGCCTTCCAGCTGAATCGTACGTTTCGCGTCCATCTTAAGCCGGAGTTGTGACGCCGCTTTCTGCACCGCACTCCAACGCACCTCGGTATCAGAACTGAACGCCTGTCCTTTGATGAATGCAATGTCGCGATGTCCCAGGCTGGCCAGATGTTCCAGCGCCAGGCGGGCAGCGCGGTCGTGATCCAGCACGATGTTGGTTACTCCTTTGATTTCGGCGTGCCCGGAGACGGTGACCACCGGGATCGGCAGATCGTCATGCGTCCACGGCGTGTCCACTGCGATCAAGCCGTCGACCGAACGGCCCAGCAGAAGCCGGGGATACTCGTCGATCAGATCGGGCTTGTGGCGATGACTGGCTACGAAATAGAAGTACCCCTCCTGCAGCAGCAGATCCTCAATTCCGCTCATTACCAGCGACGCATATCCGTCGCTGACCTCTGAAACGATGACGCCGATGGTAAAGCTGCGTTGCGCCCGCAACGACCGGGCAAAAAAATTGGGACGGTAATTGAACTTGCGCGCCGCCGCAAAGATGCGCTCCTTAGTCGCCTCCGGGATGGAATCGGCGACGGCCGACCGGTTCATCACCAGCGACACAGTTGCGGGAGACAGATCCAACTGATCGGCCAGGAACTTCAGGCTGACTTTCGGATGAGGGCGGGTGGTCCGCGGAATGCCGGTCTTGGGCTTCTTGCTGGACACGCTGCGAAGTCTCGCATACCCCTTGCAGATTGGCAAGGGTCTGAAAACGGGTTGACAGTGCCGACTGAGGAGTGCTATACATCATTCGGCTAAATCGATTTAGTTGAGATTTAGTAAATTCATGTTGGCCGGTTGCGGATCTCCGCCCGAATCGGTTCTGAAGTCGTAATGTGGTCAATTTTGAACAGAAATGGCGAATCGGTCTCGGCTATAAACGATCCTTTGCCCGATCGGCGCTCCATTGATTTCACCAGGTCCAGACTCTCCGCTGTGTGAGTAGGTCGACATTTGTCCTTGGAGGTACTTCATGGCCCGCATCAAGTTCAGCATTTGGTCTTTGTTGATTTGCACGATTTTGATTGGTCTTTCTTCAACTGCGCTGGCGCAATTTCGCGGCGCGCTCCGCGGAACGGTGACGGATCCCCAAGGCGCAGCGGTGGTGGGGGCGACAGTGACTCTGGTCGACACGGACACGAACAAAACCCTGGTGTCTACCTCCGACGCCAATGGTATTTACGAATTCAACGCGCTGGCAGCCGCACCCTACCGGCTCACGGTTGAACACGCCGGGTTCGCCAAGAAGCTGCTGGAACACGTTGTGATCATCCCCGAGCAGCCCAATTCGCTGAACCTGGAGCTTGAGGTCGGCCAGGTGCAAACCACCGTGACCGTCTCCGGTGTAACCCAGGCGCTCGACACCGAGACGGCAACATTGAGCGGCACGATCACGAGCAACCAGATCCAGAACATGCCGTCATTTGGGCGCGATGTCTTCCAACTGATCCAGTTGGCGCCGGGTATGTTTGGCGATGGCGCGCAAGGAAGTGGTGGCGGTGCTGAACAGCTACCCGGCACGCAAGGCCCCGGTGGAACCGGCGGGAACTCGGGCATTTTTCAAACAGAAAATGGTCCCCAGGCTCTGGGCCATGGTGCGCAGTATGAGAACAACGGCATTTCAATTGACGGTATCACCACCAACAGCGCCGTGTGGGGCGGAACTACCGTCATCACTCCGTCGGAGGACTCCGTTCAAGACGTAAAGATCGTCTCCAATAGCTATGATGCCGAGAATGGCCGCTTTAATGGCGCCCAGATTCAGGTCACTTCCAAGAGCGGCAGCAACCAGGTCCATGGCAGCCTTTTCTTCACCTCTCACCGTCCCAACTTGAACGCTAATCAGCCCTACAACGGCCACGACCAAAAAGACCTTCGAGATCCCAACTTTTTTGATCAGTTCGGCGGCAGCGTGGGCGGCCCCATCTGGAAAAACAAGGTCTTCGCCTTCTTCAACTATGAGACGGTTCGCACCCCGCCAAGCGTGCCCTCGCAGGCCAATGGATGGTATGATACGGCGGCTTTTGACGCCCTCGCAACAGTCGGCGGACCCATAGCCAACACGTATCTGACCTTTCCTGGCAATGGTGTCATCAGCACGGGCATCAATCCCTCTACCTGTACCGATGCCGGCCTCCTGGAAGGGGTAAACTGCGTAACGATTCCCGGCCAGGGCCTGAATCTCGGAACCCCCTTGACGACGGGAACCGGCACCCAGGACCTCGGCTGGACCCAACCCACGAATCCCGGCTGCGGCGGGGCGGGGACGGGTTGCGGAACAACGGGCAGCCCGCTAGGTACTGTGGCCGATATTGCGAACTTCCAAACCGTCTCGACCAGCACCACTTCGAAAGCGCAGTACAACGGTCGCCTCGACGCAAATCTCACCCCTAAAGATAGCATCGCCTTTGCCATCTATTGGGTGCCACAGTCCTTCAGTTACCTCAACGGCCCGGCCCGTGCGTATAACCTCTTCCACTATACGCAAATCAATGACGCGTTCTCCGTAGTCTGGAACCACACCTTCTCGCCAACTTTCCTCAACGAAGCGCGCGCGAATGCTGGCGGTTGGCGCTGGAATCAGATCGCATCCAACTCGCAAGCGCCGGTGGGACTTCCCACGGATGGCATTGACGCAATCGGCAGCATTACTCCAAGTTCCTTCGGACCTAATGTTGGCAGCATCTACGATCAGTGGACCTATACCTACAAGGATGTGGCTACCAAGATTGTCGGCCGCCACACCATTAAGTTCGGTGGCGACCTCACGCGCCTCTCATACCTGCAAAACTGCGCCGGCTGCGCCATTCCAAGTTACAGTTTCTTCAACCTGTGGGACTTCCTCAACGATGCGCCGGCAACTGAATTTGAGCAGGTCAACCCCACCAATGGGGCCCCAACAGCGATTCGCCAGGACGACCGCGAAAATCTGTGGGGCTTTTTTGCCCAGGACGATTACAAACTCCGCAGGAACCTGACCGTCAATTTCGGCGTGCGCTACTCTTACTTTAGTCCGCTCTCCTCCAAAGAGGGCAACATGTTTCAGGCCACCCCCGGCGCGGGGGCGAATTACCTGACCGGCCTCACGGTTCATACCGGTAATTCGTGGAACCCGCAGAAAGCTAACTTCGGTCCCGAGATAGGTTTCGCCTGGAGTCCGAGTCGATTCCACGACAGGATTGTGGTCCGCGGCGGTTACGGGCTGAACTACAACCAGGAAGAAATCGCTATTTCGAGCAGCATCGTCAACAATCCTGGGTTGGTCGTCACTCCCTTCCTGGGCAGCGCCTCACCGTCATCGATAAACTCTGACATTCTCTACGGCATCTCGACCAACGTGCACTCCCTCTATGGATATGCGCCAAACACGAACGAGATTTTTACCTATGGGCCGAATGGATTGCCTCCTGCTGGCTCGTCCCCGGTTGGCGTGCAAATCTTCCCGAACACCCTTCCAACAATGTACGTTCAACATTACTCGCTGGACATCCAGAACGATCTGGGACACAACTGGATCATGTCGCTGGGATATCTCGGAAGCTTATCGCGTAACCTCTTTTTCAACCAGAACCCGAATGCCGCCCCCGTGGCCGAGGGCGATGCTCTCAACGAGCAGATCAATGGTGGAAACACCTGGGGCGTTAATGGCAGGGGCAACTACAATGCCCTGCTGGCTGACGTGAAGCATACGTTCTCGCGCGGGTTTATGTCCGACGCGCAATTCAGCTGGTCCAAGAGCTTAGACGACAGTTCCGCGCCGTACTCCGAACAAGACTATCCCTATAACCCAAGCCTGAATTACGGACCCTCGGATTACAACGTCGGCAAGGCGTTCAAGCTTTACGGCATGTGGCAGCCGGTCCTCTTCCACGCGACCAAGAATTGGGGGGAAAAGGTCGCTGAGGGCTGGACGTTGAGCGGCATCTTCAATTGGCACTCCGGATTCCCTTGGACTCCGACGGCGAGTGTGGTGGGCGGAGACCTCTATTGCGGCAGTTGCGGCTATAATTCGCTGCCTGCCCTCTACCTCGGCGGCGCGGGCAGCAGCACCAGCAACAATACGTTCAAGGGCCCCGCTGCCGGCGGACCAAATTTGAACTATCCGCTGGGGGCCGCGGCGTATTTCGCGCCGCCCGCCTACCCCACCCCTTACACATGTCCGACCCCTACCACCTGTCAATACGGAGACGCGCTTCCGCAGGTCGTGCATCGCAACTCGCTCACAGGCCCCGGATACAGGAACGTGGATATGACGCTGGCCAAGAGCTTTGGCCTGCCTAACAATCGAGTGCTCGGAGAAGACTCCAAGCTTGAGTTGCGAATGGATGCCTTCAACGTGTTCAACAATTTGAACTTCAATCCGACCAGCATTTCGAACAACATTGCCAACTCGAACTTCGGGGTGGCTCAGTCTGCTCTTGCCGGCCGCGTGCTGGCGCTGACGGCTCGATTCAGCTTCTAGGCTTGCCGGTTTAGCCGGGCGGTGGACGAAAGTTAGCCGCCCGCGCTTCCCCCTCCTTCTGGATTGAGGAAAGCTTCATGCGGAAGTCTCTCCATTACGGCGCTCTCGGGATTTGTCTCTCACTGGTTCCGTTGCTCTCTCCTGTTCTATTGCAGGCCCAGTCGCAAGCGAACCAGGTCATTGTGATCGATGCCTCCGCGCCCGCGCATCCCTTTCCGCACTACTGGGAGAAAGTGTTTGGCTCCGGACGCGCCATCCTCTCGCTGCGCCAGAGCTATCGCCACGACCTGCTCGAAGTAAAGCAAATCACCGGCTTTGAATACGTCCGCTTCCATGCCATCTTCCATGACGAAGTGGGCGTCTACGACGAGGATGCGCAGGGCAATCCGATCTACAACTTCTCCTATGTGGACCAGATTTACGACGGCCTGCTCGCCAGCGGAGTCCGTCCCTTCGTCGAGCTCAGCTTCATGCCGAAAAAACTCGCGGCTCGCGATGTGTTGCACGCCTTCTGGTACAAGCAGAACGTCTCCCCTCCCAAGGACTATGCGAAGTGGGACGCCCTCATCACTCGCTTCACCCAGCACCTTGTCGAGCGCTACGGCATCGCCGAAGTCTCGCAATGGTATTTCGAAGTATGGAACGAGCCCAACCTCGATTTCTGGGCGGGAGAGCCCAAGCAGTCAACCTATTGGGATCTTTATGACCACACCTCGCGCGCCGTCAAAGCAGTGAGTGCGCGCCTGCGTGTCGGCGGTCCCGCCACGGCTCAAGCCGCGTGGGTAGACGCTTTCATCAGGCACTGCGTCGATCAGAATGTTCCTGTCGATTTCGTTTCCTCTCACGTCTATGGCAATGACAAATCGGAAGACGTCTTTGGCATCAGCGAGAAGATTCCGCGCAACGCCATGGTCTGTCGCGCCGTCAGGAAAGTTCATGACCAGATCCAGGCCTCCGCCAGGCCCGAACTTCCACTGATCTGGAGCGAGTTCAACGCCAGCTACGCCAACGAGCCCGCCGTCACCGATACCGTCTACATGGGACCCTGGTTGGCCAACACCATCCGTGAGTGTGACGGATTAGTCGACATCATGTCCTATTGGACTTTCTCCGATGTCTTCGAAGAACAAGGCGTGGTCAAACAACCGTTCTACGGCGGCTTCGGTCTTCTTGCCGAGGATGGAATCCCCAAACCCGCATTCGCCGCTTTCGAAATCCTGCACCAGCTCGGTGACGAACGGCTCGCGCTCGATTCCGGCGACGCTCTCGTGACTCGCAGGAAAGATGGCTCTCTGGTAGTTGCCGTCTGGAACTATGCTCCACCCGATGTGGCCGGCGCCTCGAAAACAATCACCTTAAGATTCAAGGGAATGACTGCTCAGCACGCTTCCATCTCCCGCGTCGACGGCGAACATGGCGACGTTCATTCTGCCTATGAAAAAATGGGGTCGCCGCGTTACCCCACGCCAGCCCAGGTCCTGACCCTGCGGCAATCCGCCCAACTCCCCGCACCCGAAAGCCGCGACCTACCCAACCAAGAATTGACCCTGACTTTGCCGTCCTACGGCCTGGCGGTGATCGAAGTTAAGTAAGGGAAGAGAAGTTAAGTAAAGAAGTTAAGTGAGAGAAGTTAAATAAGAGCAGCTAAAATAAGATCGGGTAAAGTAAAACCTGATGACCGCAGGTAAGGACCCCAAGAGTAGTAATCCGGTTAGCCGGCGCGAGCTGCTGGCTCACCTTTGCAAAACTGCATTCGCCTACCCGCTATTCAACTTCGCCCTGATCGACGCTTCCCGCAGCGGACCAAAAAGCCGGACCACCACCCCGCCCGCGCCCGTTTCCGACGATCAGTTCCTCGACCAGATGGAGCAGGCAGCGTTCCTTTTCTTCTGGGAACAGGCCAGCCCCACGACCGGCCAGGTCAAGGACCGCGCCTACGCCACCGGCATCAACGACACGCGAACCATCTCCAGCATCGCCGCCACCGGCTTCGGACTCACCGCCCTCTGCATCGCCGCCCAACGCGGCTACAAGCCAGCCTCGCAGATCCAGGCCCGCGTACTGGCCACGCTGAATTTCATCTGGAGTCAACTGCCGCAGCAGAATGGTTTCTTCTACCACTTCGTCGACATGAACACCGGCCAGCGCGCATGGAATTGCGAAGTGTCATCCATCGACACTTCCATTCTGCTGTGCGGCGTCCTCACCTGCCGCCAATATTTTCATGATTCCCAGATCCAGTCTCTGGCGACGCAGATCTACCAGCGCGTCAACTGGCCCTGGATGCTGAATCGCGGCGCCGCGTTTTCCCAGGGCTGGACCCCCGAAACCGGCTTCCTAACCGCCCGTTGGGACCGTTACTGCGAGCTGATGATGATCTACCTGCTGGCCATCGGCTCACCCACTTTCCCCGTCCCTGCAAGTTCATGGAATGCCTTCGCGCGTCCAACCATCTCTTTTCACGGATACACCTACATCAGCGGAAATGATCCGTTGTTCACTCATCAGTATTCGCACGCCTGGTTCGACTTCCGCAACAAGCAGGATGCCTACGCCAACTATTTCAATAACTCGATCACTGCAACCCAGGCCCACAAGGCGTTCTGTCTTTCGTTGGCCAGCCGGTTCCCCGACTATCAAAGCAATCTCTGGGGAATCAGTGCGTCCGATTCACAGAATGGCTACGTAGCGTGGGGCGGACCGCCCGCCCTTGGCCATCTCGACGGCTCCATTGTGCCCTGCGCCGCCGGCGGATCGGTGCCCTTCGTGCCAACAGACTGTATCGCTGTGCTGCGCAATATTCAGAACGCGTACCCCCGGGCGTGGCAGCGCTACAGCTTCGTAGATGCCTTCAATCCCCTGAAGCGCTGGTATGACGCCGATGCCCTCGGCATCGACCTGGGCATCACCCTGCTAATGGCCGAGAACTACCGCACAGCTTTCGTGTGGAATACGTTCATGAAGAATCCAGAGCCCCAAGCGGCAATGACCGCCGTAGGATTCAAGTAAGCATCCAGTCAGCCTTCTGAAACGTTCGCGGAGTCCACAAGTCCTCCCACATTGTCATTCCGAGCGTAGCAAGATGACTCGCGAAGCCAGTGATCTTGCCCCCACATTGTCATTCCGAGCGTAGCAAGATCACTCGCGAAGCCAGTGATCTTGCGAAGTCGAGGAACCTGCTTCCCGCCTGCGCCACCACAATACGTCGGCCACCAGGAGACTCGCCCGCCTCATCCTCCCCGTCATCACCACAAGCCTGAATCGTAAGCCCAGTATCCCGCAGCAAATGCCAAGCCTCCCGATACTCCCCATACTTCTGCCGCACGCTCTCCGGCGTAAAGTGGATCGAAGAATTGCTCCGCCCGATCACCTCAAACGGAATGATGTACCAGTCATCAATCGGGATCAGCAAAATCGCAAAAAAATCCACCGACCCCGGAGCATACTTCTGCCGCTGCGGCCCCAACACATTCAAGCTGTACCCACCGCCCCGCCGCGTGTAAATCGTAGACTTAACCTGCACCCGCAACACCCGCGCCCCATTCTCCACCCCACGTCATATCTCCCCGACTCCCCAAACAGCCGCAACACCTTCATCCCCAGCCCCACCACCATCATCATGAAATAAAGCTCAGCCCACTCCCCGCGTTCCTTGCACCCCGGCAACTTCCCACCCGCCATCCGACTAGCCTTCCTCCGCATCACCCACTCCTCTCCGCCGCAAAAAAGGATTTGTCATCCTGAGGCGGGCGCCCTTTGCCCATGCATTTGTCATCCTGAGGCGGGCGCCCTTTGCCCGCGCATTGTCATCCTGAGGCGGGCGCCTTTTGCCCGCCGAAGGATCTCCGCCACCACAGACCTCTCGCCGCCAGCCACTTTCTCGCAGACTCCCACCAGTATTCCAATTCCTAACACCCAAGTCACGGTCAGATGTCACAAGGCTCCGCTGTGGAAAACTGCGAATTCAGGGAGGGGAGGGCTCGGGAAGGGCACGACTTCAGTCATGCCGCAAGCCCCCACAAAAGATTTGTCATTCCGAACCGGGCTGAAAGCCCGGTGAGGAACCTGCTGTAAGCCAGCACCACCACGACCGAGGGCGCCCATCCTTCGCGCACTTTGCGAAGGGTGGGATTCCACAACCCCACCCCTCTGAGGATTTGGCAAGCGCCGCGACCGGGAAGGGCACGACTTCAGTCGTGCCGTAAGCCAATAAAATATCTTGTCATTCCGAACAGGGCTGAAAGCCCGGTGAGGAACCTGCTGTAAGCCGCCACCACCACGAACGGGGATGCCCCATGTCTCGCGTCTTTTGCGAGACGTGGGATTCCACGACCCCACCCCTCCGAGGATTTGGGAAGCGCCACGACCGGGAAGGCCACGACGTCAGTCGTGCCGCAAGCCCCTATTCTTTAAAGAGCCGAGCCGGCCAACGGTGTCCCCTGACAAATTTCGGAACTGGTTTCAGCCGATACGGGTGGATGTATGTGGGAATCCGTTTGATCCTTCCCGAGCAGAACGCTTTGGTGGCTTCGCGTCGGCCGGTCCAATAGGCGATCTCGATGGCGTCTTCCCTTTGCAACATATGGAGCAGAGTCGAGTCCGCCTCTGCAAGATCCTGATTGAAAGACTCCTTTTTCCGTGTTCCAAGCCCGGTTGGGATCAACACGTCATCAAGCGCGTGCAGTAGTCCATCCTGATACATAGCGGAAGCGAGTGCGCCGTCAGAGGTTTGTCGCAGACGGAGGTGGGTTCTGGCGATTCTACCTCTTTCTCTACGGAGGAACTCCAGAAGCTGCCGAGACGCAACAAGGCCTTCTACCTCAAGTCTTCTGCGCAGCTCTCTTACAAATGCAAGATCGGAGGTCCCAAAGATCTCGATGCCCGATCCTTCCAGTAGGTCACATCCTCAGGAGATGCGTGCGGGTCTACGGCGTACGCAAGCTTGGCGAATCGGCCCAGGGAGCTCGTTATTCCCTCCCAGATTTCCCGGAAGTCCGGGTCTCGTAGGCTGTAGCCCACAAAGATGAATGTCTTCGTGGCCATCAGATCCTTGAGCTTATTGAATATCAAGGGATTCCGAGCCACACAATTGTCATAGTCCGTTTTTGTTGCGACGAGGGAGTAGGGTCGTGTTATACATCCATGAATCTTCAAGACTTGGCGCTTGCGGTCATCCCAGAATGCGAGATCCCGATCTTCAATGATCGAGATCAGAGTCTCCAAGGACCTCTCCAGAAAGGGATCCCAGTTAGTTGTCACGAACCGAGTGAAATAGGGAACTTCCGCCAATTCCTCGCCAAACATAGTCGCGAAGGTGTTGTCATCGCCGGGAACTGAGAACCGCTCGATTCTGGAAAGGGCCTCCCGGATTAGTCGGTTGTGCTGTCCCCCATCCATGTGTTCGCAAAAATATTCCATCAGATCGGGAAATGCGGGTGCCGGAGCCCCGGACGGGTACTTGCATTTCGCTAGGATCTCCTCGTAAAAGCTACCGGAGTGTGAGCTCCTGCCTCCTTCGGTTGTGCATCCGGCTCCAACAAAAACCGCGCATTCCCCACGAAGAATATCCTCGTAGAGCCTGGATACGAGCTCTTGCGCAGTCTTGCCACTGTCCAGAGGTTTCCGGTGTGAATGCGCTCCCGGCCCCAAGTGCCTCGCCGCTGAGCAATCGCTGCAGATAAGACGAACGCTGTCGGACTCGCGGGTCCGTTTCGCCTTTGCCATCCAGTCCTCGCTTGTACAAGGTCGCACAGGGACGGTTTCCGTGGCCGAGCCAAAACCGCTGCACCTGAGAAAAAGGGCACGGCGTTCGCCGTGCCCCCTCACAGCACAAACGTCAACTCGAACGACTACTACTTGTTCACATCCGCAACTATAATCAATCCTCGTCCGGCAACCACGGTAGCTCGCGCGAGGGTCCGTAGATATGGTCACCCTCCACGTAGAAACGCCCTTGGCTCCCAGGGCCGTAGAAATAATTTTCGTTCAGATAGTACCGACCGTTCGACCCCGGGCCATAAACGTATCCGTCCTGGATGTAATATCTCCCAGACTTGGAACCCCCGTAGATGTACCCGTTCTGAATGTAGCAACCTGTGTACATCGCGCACTCCCTAGCTGCACCCACTCGTACTCCCGCAGCTCCCGCACCGATAACACGATCCATTCCGCGTCATGATGCTGCCGCAAAAGCTGCACGTAGGAGCGTCGCCCAGGTCGATGATGCCGGCCAGTTGGTCGGCCGCGTGCAGAGAACCGGGCTTCGGGCTTCGGCTTTCGGGCTTCGGCTCTAACCCATTCATCTCTCCTACCTCTGACGGCTGATGGCTGACGGCTGACAGTTTCGGCCTGAGACTCTCGAACAAGAACTGCTGCTGCCCAGTCAGGAAACGCAACTGGAGCCAGCGGAAGATATAGTCCATGATCGACTTGGCAAACCCGATCTCGGGATTGCCGCTCCACCCGCTGGGCTCAAACCGCGTGTGCGCAAATTTTTCGCAGAGCAGGCTCAGCCGCACCCCATGCTGCAGCGCAATGGACGTAGCCAGGGCAAAGCTATCCATCAGCCCCGAGACCGTCGATCCTTCCTTGGCCATGGTGATAAACAGTTCGCCAGGCTCGCCATCGGGATAGAGGCCGACGGTGATGTAACCCTCATGCCCTCCAATGTTGAACTTGTGCGTGATCGAAGCCCGCTCCTCCTGCAGCTTGTGGCGGACGGCGCGCGGAGGCGCGTTAAGATTGTCTTCCTGTGGCGCGGCCGCCCCCGGCCGCGGGTCATCTTTACTGGAGTTAGCAGTCTTAGTCCCAGCCGCCGAAAGCGGCTGCGACTTCTTGCACCCATCCCGATAAACAGCAACAGCTTTCAACCCAAGCTTCCAGGCCTGAAGATAAGCCTCCATAATGTCTTCAACAGAAGCATTCTCCGGAAGATTGACCGTCTTCGATATAGCTCCAGAGATAAAAGGCTGCGCAGCAGCCATCATCCGCAGATGCCCCATATAAGCAATCGACCGAGTCCCCTTCGCCGGCTTGAACGAGCAATCAAACACAGCCAGATGATCGTCCTTGATATGCGGCGCGCCTTCGATGGTGCCGGTCGCGTCGATGTAGCTGACGATGGCGTTGGCTTGGTCGTGATCGTAACCCAGCTTAAACAAAGCCGCAGGCACAGTCTGATTAACGATCTTAATCATCCCTCCGCCAACCAGCTTCTTGTACTTCACCAGCGCCAGATCAGGCTCAACCCCGGTTGTGTCACAGTCCATCATGAAGCCTATTGTGCCGGTGGGGGCTAGGACTGTTACCTGGCTGTTGCGGTAGCCGTGCTTTTCGCCTTGGGCCAGGGCTTCGTCCCAGCATTGTTTGCTGGATTCGTAGAGGGTGCTTGGGACGTTGTTTTTGTTTATGTTATTTACGCTGGCGCGGTGCATTCGGATTACGTCCAGGAAGGGTTCGCGGTTTATGTACCAGCCGGGGCAGGCTCCTCCGGGCATGGATTGGCTGCCTAGATTTGTTTCCGCTAAATTCTTTTTTGTGGCTTCGGTGGCTGGGCTTAACGGTTCGCAGTGTTCGGCTATCTTGCTTGACTGCAAGTAGGCTTCGCCGCACATGATTGCGGTCACGCAGGCGGCGTAGTCGCGGCCGGCGTCGCTGTCGTAGGGTAGGCCTGCGGCCATCAGCAACGCTCCTAGATTGGCGTAGCCTAAGCCTAGCGGGCGGTAGTCATGCGAGTTGCGCATGATCATTTCTGTGGGGTAGCCGGCGTTGTCTACCAGGATTTCTTGCGCTGTGATCAAGATATCTACTGCGTGGCGGTAGGCCTCTACGTCAAAGGTGCCGTTGGGGGCGAACTTCAATAGATTCAGGCTGGCTAAGTTGCAGGCTGAATCGTCCAGGAACATGTATTCGCTGCACGGATTGCTGGCATTGATTCTGGCTGTGTTCTTTGAGGTGTGCCAGCGGTTTACTGTGGTGTCGTATTGCATGCCGGGATCGCCGCAGTGCCACGTCGCCTCGGAAATCTTTTTCATCAGGTCTTTGGCTTTGAAGGTTTTCATTACGCTGCCGTCGCCGATTGCTTTGGTGGAGAAATCGGTGTCGCGGATTACGGCGTACATGAAGTCGTCGGTTACGCGGACGGAGTTATTCGCGTTCTGGAAGAAGATGGAGCTGTAGGCGTCGGAATCGGGATGGGAGCCGTCGTATCCCATGGCTACCAGAGCGTGGGCTTTGGCTTCTTCTTTCTGTTTGCACTCGATGAACTCCACGATGTCGGGATGGTCTACGTTCAGGATTACCATCTTGGCGGCGCGGCGGGTTTTGCCTCCGGACTTGATTACTCCGGCGAAGGCGTCGAAACCTTTCATGAAGCTTAGCGGGCCGCTGGCTGTGCCTCCGCCGCTTAGACCTTCGGTGGAACCGCGCAGAGGGGAGAGATTGGTGCCGGTGCCTGATCCCCATTTGAAGAGCATGCCTTCGGTTTTCGCCAGAGTCAGGATGGAATCGAGCGAGTCTTTTACCGAGTTTATAAAACACGCCGAGCATTGCGGATTGCTGTAGCCAGTGACGCCGAACTCTACTTGCTGGGTTTGGGGATTCCAGTGCCAGTTGCGGGCGTCGGAATTGGGCTCGATGCGGTCGCAGCCTACGTTAAACCAGACCGGTGAGTTGAAGGCGGCGTACTGGCGGACGAGGATGTGGACCAGCTCGTCGTGGAAGGTGGCGCCGTCTTCGGGGGTTTTGAAATAGCCCTGGGCTAATCCCCAGTTGCGGATGGTTTCGGCTACTCGCGTGACTAGCTGACGGACTCCGGTTTCGCGCTCGGGTGTGCCTACCTTGCCGTGCAGATATTTGCTGGCCACTATGTTGGTGGCGGTCATGGACCAGTCTTTGGGGACTTCTACGTTTTTCTGTTCGAAGATCACGTTGCCCTGGGCGTCGGTGATCTGGGCGAGGCGGAGATCCCATTCGAGTTCGTCGTAGGGGGAGACGCCGGGCTTGGTGAAGAGGCGGCGGAAAGACAGGCCGGGGGCCGTCTTCTTTCTGCTTGCGTTTGCAGGGGCGACAGGGGGCGCGGGAGCGATGGTGGATTCGACGGTAGTGGTTTTAACCTCGGGCATTGCTTTCTCCATTATTAGTTAGATTCTTATCTACAGCGGCCCGATTCGGGGTCCCTGGGGGTGGACTCGGGAATGGGCGTGCCCGAACGGGAATTTGTTCGGGGTGTAACGGGTCTTGTAAAGAGCTTCTTTCGCCCCTTTGGGGCTGGTGTTTCTGGGGCTAAAGCCCCGGATCTTTTCTGCTTCTGACGCGGCCCATTCGACTTCGCTCAGGGCAGGCCGCTTAAGCGCCGCTCTCCCACGTCGCTGCTTGCTTCGGTGGTGCTACCTACGCCGTAACCTCAGGGGCTAAAGCCCAATCTAAATGCCTGCCTTCAACGCAGGCCTGAAGGCCTGCTCCACACCTTTTTGAAAATTCCTGCTCGCCCGGTTGAAATCCCTTCGGTTTAGAAGCCGGAGGGGAGTGGGTGAGGACAGTGAAGATTTTTGTTGGCTCCGGAATCCAGATGCGGGGCTGCGTGGATGACCTCCGGCCTCGGGATCGGCTTCGGAGCCTGGGCTGGGTTTGGGATGCTGTCGGCAGCGTCGGACAAGAGTGTCCGACCCACACGGTCGGTGGTTGCCAGCTCCAAGGACGAAGAGAAGTCGGCATTTATGCCCGTGGTTTTTTCGGCGGAGGAGAGCAGCCACTGGTTGAGGGCGTTGCAGATGTTGCGGCGCTGGTCCTGGTCCTCGATTACTACGAAGCGGAGGAAGCAGCTTCCGGAAGACAAGCGGGCGCGCATGGGATTGACGCAGGTGAACATGCGGTCGAGGGTGAAGGCCATGTCGTCGTCTTCGGAGAATTGGAGGACGGCTAGCATGCGGCGGGTGGCGGCCTCAGCGGCTGAAGCCGGCGAGGTTCCTGGCGGCGCAACGGCACTCTTCGGCGCGCTTCGCTTGCCCAGGGCAGGCTCAGAACTGAAGTCGTGACCTTCCCGATCGTGTCCCTCCCGATCCTTAGAGAGTGCGCCGGAGTTGCCGGGGCCGAAGTCCATGATTTCTTCGGCCAGGGCGAAGATGCCGGGTTTGCTGGGGACTACCAGAAGGCTGTGGGGGGAATCGCAACGGAACCAGCGGGACCACTGGAGGCGGCGCGGGTCGACGGGGCGATCGAGGCCGTGCCGGGCTAGGGAATCTGCGACTAGTCTGGTGATAGCTTCCAATCTCGGGCTCCTCAAGTTACAACCTCCCGCCGCATGAACCTCAGGGGCTAAAGCCCACGGCTGGGTCGGGCTGTAGCGGTACGGCTAAAGCCGTACCCTGATACGAACCTTAAAAGCCGTGCCCTGATACGAACCTTGACGGTACGGCTCAAGCCGTGCCTTCAAACGAATCCTGACGCCGGATGATCTTGCCGGAGCCGGGTCTGCTGTTCGTCGTCTTTAGTCGTCCACCCCGGGGGAGGGTCGGGGGAACGGCCACCGCACTTCGTTGCTTTCGGCTTTCGGCTTTCGGCTTCTGAGCCTTGTTTCTTGCTTCATTTACGGTGTGGCGCCGGGTCACCTCTGGCCTGACGCCGTCCCGTAAATCCTTCCTGACTACCCTTCTTGCTTCGCCTGCTGAAACCCACCCCGTTCCCGCGGGGTGAGTTGCAAAGGGGCTATGGGAATGCAAAGTTACTCCCGCTTATTGTGTCTGTCAAGAGGGAAACACCACAGGTTGTATCCTCAACAATGACGGCCTTGGTGCGGGGGTGAGGATTTGTTTTCCACAAGCGAGATTCATGGTGCGTTCACAAAAGCAGTGATCAGTGATCAGTGATCAGTGGTCAGTGAAAATCCCTCGGGGCGCTGGGCTTCGGGGGTGGTTTTTAGAGGGAGCGAAGGCCGGGGCTGGGGTTGCGGCGGTCGCGGTAGGGTTGGGGAGACTTGCGGGTTAGGTGGAGCGGGAGCGACGGGCAAACGGAGGCTTCCGGATGCGGTGCGGATTGGTTCCGCTGCGAAGCCTGGGCTTGCTCTTCGGTCTCGCTGGTCAGCAACGGCACATAAATGTCTTCGAAGATCTGACGGGGAGCTATGCGGAGAACTCCGTCGGAGGACTCGACCAGGTAGTCGCCCTTGCGTCCGGAGTGTTGACGGCCTAGAACGTCGGTGAAGGTGAGGCTGGTGGTGAGTTGCTTGGCTTTGACCAGAAACCGCGTGCGATAGGTAATCCATGGATTGGTTGCTTTCACGGTTCTCAGTTCTCAGGTCTCAGGTCTCGATGACGAGTGTGAGGGCAGAGTGAATGTACGAGCGAAAAGGCGCGCGGTCAATTCAGTATTTTTGGTGCAGTTGAGGAAAATGTTGGCCACGGATTTTCACGGATGGCCACGGATTGTCAAACTTGTCGAAGGTGTGGCGCTAAGCCGCTGCGGAGGCTTGGGTTCTATGGGTGGGAGTTGGTGATCGGAAATTCTTCAGGGAGTGGGGAGGCGGATTGTGCACAGGAGGTGCACAGGAAATGCAGAAAGGCAGTGGTCGGTGGGCAGTGGTCAGTGGTCAGTGAAGTTTCCGCCTCGCTTTGCTTGGCGGGACAGCCGAGGCGGCTGTCTCTACATGAGCTGGGTTCCACGGTGGAGAAGCTTGCGAGGGCAGCACCTCAGGGGCTGAAGCCCACGGACTCATCTGGCCTCTGACGCAGGCCTAGAAGGCCTGCTCCACCCGGTTGTGCTTCCGGCTCGCTTCGCTCGCTGGACGGACGAAGGCGTCCGTCCCTACATGAACCGGGGTGAACCACGACTGCAGGCGTTGGTTGAATTCTTGTGGGGATACGGTTAGGGCTTCGCAGTGATCGGCGTTGGGGACTTGCCATAGGACTGCGTTTGGATTTCTCGATTTAATTTGGCGCGAGTGGCGTGGGGGGATGTTGCCGTCGATCTGGCCGTGAATCAGGAGGACTGGAACTTGCGTAGTGGCTACTGAATCTTCGGGCGAGACTTGCTGCATGTTGAGGCCGTACTTCACGCGCGCGTAGAGGAAAGCGAATTCGACTACGGGGCGGAAAATGGTGCGTCCGAACCAGGGGCCGAGGTGGAAGGGCTGGCCCATGCGGTCGTAGGCAATCTCGCGGAAACTGGCGAAAGAGGATTCGGCAGCCACGGCGCAGAAGCGCGGCTCGACTGTGAGGGACTGCAGGAGTTCGGCTGCGCCCATGGATTCGCCTAGCCCGAAAATGCAGCGCGGGTGATTTTGCGCGGCCAGGAAATCGAACCACTGGTGAATGTCGTTGCGTTCCAGAAGGCCGTAGGTGGCTAGTTGGCCTCCGCTGGTGCCGTGAGCGCGGGCGTCGGGAAGTAGAACCGTGAAGCCGTGAGCCAGGAGGAGTTGGGCGTAGGCGGTCATGCCGAGGCGATTGTCGCCGAGTCCGTGGAGGAGAATTACGGCGTCGCGGTTGCTGGGGCGGGAACGGATGGTCCAGGCACGGAGCGTGACTGCATCTGGAGTGGTGATGGAAACTTCTTCGAGGTCGGAGTTGGAGTGGTTGGCGATGTCGCGCATTGTGGATTCTTCTTCTGGCGTGATGGGGCGGCGGGCGGGATGGAGGGTGCCGTCGGCTACGTAAATTCCAGCTACGAGGGAGAATGCCAGGTACAGCGTTAGGAACAGTAGCAGGCGGCGGGTGGTTCTGGTTCGGCGCATTGGCTCTAGCGATGGGTACGAGGGGAGGGGACTTGGGGTTCCACGGTTGAGACGATTGCGAGGGCGGCACCTCAGGGGCTAAAGCCCCGGCTACTCATTCTGGTTTTTGACGCAGGCCTTTAAGGCCTGCTCCACCCTGTTGTGCTTCCGCCTCGCTTTGCTCGGCGGGACAGCCGATGGGTTGGGAGAATGCCTCACGAACGATGAGAGAGTTGAGCGGGTAGGGGTCCTTCGACTTCGTGGCCGCTCCGCTTTGGGGAGCGGCCACTACGGTCGGGATGACAATTCACTGGTACCTTAACGGCCGGCCATGGCGGGTTCGTGAACGGCTTTGCCGGTCTTGAAGGCTTCGTAGCGGGCGTTTACTTCGTCCCAGTTGATTACGTTCCACCAGGCAGATAGATATTCCGGGCGGCGGTTGTTGTATTTCAGGTAGTAGGCGTGCTCCCAGACGTCGTTGCCGAAGATGGGATAGTGGCCTACGGAGATTGGGCTGTCCTGGTTGGGTGTGGACATGATGTGGACTTCGCCGTTGGCGCCGGCTAGCCAGACCCATCCGCTGCCGAATTGTTTTACGCCGGCGTCGTTGAATTTGGTTTGGAAATCTTTGAAGGTGCCGAATGTTTTGGTGATGGCCTGGGCTATGGGGCCGGTGGGATCGCCTCCGCCTTTGGGCTTCATGATCTTCCAGAACATGCTGTGGTTGACGTGGCCGCCGCCGTTGTTGCGGACTGCGCCGCGAATGTCTTCGGGGATGGCGTTCAGGTCGCGGATTAGATCTTCGGCGCTTTTCTTGAACAGCTCAGGATGCTTTTCGAGGGCGGCGTTTAGATTTTTTACGTAGGCGCCGTGGTGCATGTCGTGGTGCAGAGTCATCGTCTGCTTGTCGATGACGGGTTCCAGGGCTGCGTAATCATAAGGCAGGGGCGGTAGTTCGTGAGCCATGATTTTTCCTCCAGAGTACTTATTGTACTGATGATGGGAGCGGGGGTACAGATTCAGAGGAAAGCGGTGGTGGCGTAGTTTGGCTTACGCGTTGGGCCGGTTAGGTGGGAGATCCCTTCGACTTCGCTCAGGGCAGGCTCGTCGCTACGCCTGAAGAACGGCTCCGCTCAGGATGACAATCGTCGCCTTGTTCCATCATTTATTTCACTCGACCTTCAGTGGGGCGGCGAGCGAGCCGACGCGTCCGCTGAGGTCGTCGCGCACTACGAAGCGAACCGTGTATTCTCCCGGGGCTAGGTCGAGAGCGTCGGTGTAGACGAGGCCCTGGCGACGAATCGCGGACAACTTCTGCGGAGTGAGATGGAGGTCAATTTTGTTGCCCAAGGGACGATCGACCAATTTGCCTTCCGGGGTTTTGGCGACGGCAACGAAATCCACTACGAGGTGGTTGTTGTCGGATTCATCGATGACCGGGTCATTGGGAGCAAGGTGCAGCACGTACTTTACCTGCTTCTTGCCGGGGTCTTTGCCGGGTTCGGTGGTATCCCAGCGAGCCACCAGAGAAAGGGATGTGTAATCCAGGGGCGACTGGAGGGCCGAGGTAATGTCGGTGGAGCGGTTTTTCTCCGAGTTGAGAGTGTCGTGAGTCACGAAGAAGCCGCTGCGGGCGCGGACTTCGGTGTGGTCGCGCTTCACTTTCACGGCGAGCTTGCGCCAGCCCGGCTTGGCGTCGGAGGGGTCGAGATAGTAGCCCAGCATGTAGTACTGGGCGGAATCGTTCACGGCATCGCGAAAACCTTTTGCCAGATCGTTGGAACCGTAATAGGCGCGGCCTCCGGTCATGGCGGCGAAGGTGTCGAAAGAGGATTGAATATCGAGATTGCGCCAGCGCGCGTTGCGGGAATAGTTTTTGCCCGGATTGCGGGTGGAGGCACTGGGCAAGGTGAGGACTTCGAGGCCTTTTACGTCCAAGGGATAGAGAGAGACCTGCGCGTCGTTGAGCAATTGCCAGGTGCGCTCGTACAGGGGCATGACGTCGGCCAGCGAGTCGCGGCCCGCGGGAGCGAGCTGCATGTTGTTGCTCACGTTGAAGGGAAATCCGCCGCCTGCCCAGATTAGTGATTTGCGACCGGGAGTTCCTGCCAGGGTCTGTGCGAGCTGCTGCAATCCCTCCAAGGTGTAGGTGATGGCCATGCGCTGCTCGAAGGCCTGAAAGTTCAGCTCGGAATCCTCCATCATGGTCTGAAGTCTTTGGGCTTCGCTTTGGGCGGATCCCTTTGAATCCCCTTTCGAGCTAGCGGCAGCGCTGGGCGCTCCCGAGCTGCCGTCTGGGCTGGCGGTTCCGGTGATGGCTTCCACGTCCTCGGGAGTATCGACCAGCTGGATTGGGTCGCCTTTCACGATGTGCAATGCGGCCACCAGGACGCGAGGATCGGCGGTGAAGTCGTGGATGACATGAAGTCCACTGCGAGTGAGGGAGTAGAGGCCGGTGGGTTCACGAAGGTCCAGAGATTGCGAGAGATACTTGAGCAATTCTTTGCGCGCATTGGCCTGATCGAGCAAGGGGGTGTTGATGAAGTCGAGCACGATTACCGTGATGCGGCCGGTGGACGGGCCTCCGGCGAGGGAATTGCTGAATTCGTTGGGATTCGCCGGACGAGAGAGACGATGCGGGTCGCTGACGGTTTCTTCGAACGTGGCAATCTTTCGCTCGGAGCCGTTCTCCAGCACCGTGAAGTCTTCCTGCTTGAGTCCAGTAATGTGATTGCCGGATTTGTCGGTGACGAGCGTGGGGATCAGAACCAACTGGCTGCGCGCGGTGAATTTGAAATCGGAGGTGGTCTGCTTCGCGTTGTCTTTATCCTTATCATCGTTGGCGTTGGCGTTATCTTTGTTTTTGGGTTTCGCGAAGATGAAACTCGAAGCAGACAAAGCGGCGAACAGGATGACGCAGGAGGAAAGTTTGGTAGTAAGGGTCATTCGGCAGCCCCTTGTGACACGCGAAAAATTTGTAGGGCAAGTTCACAAAGCGGATCGATGCTCGGATAGCAGGCGCCGCTGGGATGGAATTATAGGCTTAAGAACCAGGCATGAGGCATTCTTTGGAGACGGGGATTCATGGGGTGCGGATGCTAGGAGATTTTGCCTTAGAGAGTCGGCGCACTGGCGCCGGGGCTGAAGCCCGCTATCACGTCGGGACTTGACGCGGCGCCGAAGCGCCGCTCTTCCACGGTTGCGGGTGCGGCGGGGGCTTAGCGCGGGCTGGGGAGCTGCATGCTGCGCTCGGCTGGACGGCGGAGGCGGCCGTCCCCACACGAACTTAGGCTGGGCGGACTAATGCGTCCGTCCCTACACGAACTTGGGCTGGAAGCAAGTTTCTGAGGGCTTATATGCCAAGAGTCCGAACCGCGGGCTGGAGAGTCTAATGGGCTATGCGTGTACGAAGAGAATTAATCGGTTTTATCGTAGTGATTCAGTCCGTTCTTTTCTTGACCCACTATCTCCTTTATAAGACCTGGACCTTTTCTTCCGCGGGGAGCGAAACCGCCGGCGCATTCTGGATCAAACTGGTCCTCGGAGTTTTGTCGGTGAGCTTTGTGGCCGCTTCACTCCTTGCTTTTCGATACACAAATGCTGCTCTGCGCGTGTTTTACAGGGCTGCTGCGGTTTGGCTGGGTCTGGTGAGCTTCCTCTTTCTGGCCGCGGTTTCTGCCTGGATTATTTTCGGGGCGGCGCGGCTGGCGGGGCTGAACCCAAACTTTCATAGGACCGTCGAATTGCTGTTCGGCGCCGCAGCGGCGGCCGGAATCTACGGGGTTTTCAATGCAGGCTGGACGCGGATCACGCGAACGACGGTGCGGCTCGCGAACTTGCCGGTGGCGTGGCGCGGGCGGAGAGCGGCGCTGATCAGCGATGTGCACCTTGGACACGTGCGGAATGGCAGTTTTCTGCGACGCCTGGTGGCGCAGACTTTGCGGGAAGAGCCCGACGCGATTTTTGTGGCTGGCGATTTGTATGATGGGACGGCCATTGACGCGAGGCGAGCAGCGGAGCCGTTGAACAAGCTGGTGGCGCCACAGGGTGTGTATTTCGTCGCGGGAAATCATGAGCAATTTGGAGACGACAGCAAATATCTGAATGCCATTGCGGCGGCCGGAGTGCGCGTGCTCAGCAATGAGAAGGTGGAAGTAGACGGTTTGCAGATTATCGGCGTTCCCTACCGGAACGCGACGCGGAACGGGCAGCTTGCGTCGGTGCTCCATAACGTCGGCCTGGATCGCGACCGCGCCAGCATTCTGTTGACGCATGCGCCTGACCATCCGGAGATCGCGGAGGCCGCAGGCGTCTCCCTGCAGCTGTCCGGGCATACGCACCTTGGCCAGTTCTTGCCTTGGAGCTGGATGGCGCGGAGGATTTACCGGCAGTTTGTGTATGGCTTAAGTCGGATCGGGAAGATGCAGGTTTTCACTTCGAGCGGAGCGGGGACCTGGGGACCGCCGCTGCGGCTGGGATCGAATCCGGAGATTGTAGTTCTCGAGTTCCAGTAGAGTTTTGTAATTCTCGATTGCCGGGAAAGACTGAGTTGAAGTGCCGCCGGAAGCGCCTCGCTGCGCTGGGCTGGACGGACGAATGCGTCCGTCCCCACACAGTATTCCCCACATAAGCTTCCCCACACAAGCTTCCTACACGACCTTCCCCACACAAGCATGTCCATACAATCTTTGGTGGCCTTCCCCACATGAATCTTTAGTTGGTGGGGGGGCCTAGGATTTCGCGGACTTTGCGGGTCAGGCTTTGCAGGGTGAAGGGCTTTTGCAGGAAAGTTTTTTGGGCTTCGGCGGCGTCTGCGGGGGAGAAGGCGTCCTGGGCGTAGCCGGAGAGGTAGAGGACTTTCATAGCGGGACGGGCGGGGAGTAGTTTCTGGACGAGCTCGTGGCCGCTTAGACCGGGCATCACTATGTCAGTGATGACGAGGTGAATGGCATGGGCGTGGCTGGCAGCGAGAGTTAGTGCGGCGTCGCCGTTGGCGGCTTCGAGGACGCGATAGCCGCGGGATTGGAGAGTTTCGCGGACTAACTGGCGGACGGAATCTTCGTCCTCGACCAGGAGGACGGTTTCTGATCCGCCGGCGGCGGCGAGGGAAACGGGAGTGGCTCCGAGAGCTTCGGAGGGTTCGTCGATGCGCGGGAAATAAATGTTGAAGACGGTGCCACGTCCCTGCTCGCTCTGAACGAAAATGTAGCCTCCGCTTTGCTTGATGATGCCGTAGACGGTGGAGAGACCGAGGCCGGTGCCTTTGCCTTTTTCTTTGGTGGTGAAGAACGGTTCGAAGATGCGGACCTGGGTTTCGCGGTCCATGCCCTGGCCGTTGTCGCTGACGGAGATCATGACGTAGGGACCGCTCTTGATGAAAGTATTTTCCGGGCGGTAGGAATCGTCGAGGGTGACGCTGGCGGTGCGAATGCAGATTTTGCCGCCGTCGGGCATGGCGTCTTTGGCGTTGACCACGAGATTCATGATGACCTGCTCGAGCTGTCCGGCATCGGCGCGAGTGCATCCGATATTGGGCGCGAGGCTGGTGGTGAGTTCGATGTGTTCGCCGATGAGCGGGCGCAGGAGGCGCTCCATGTCCTCGACGATGGCGTTGACGTCGATGACTTTGAGTTCGAGGAGCTGTTTGCGGCTGAATGCGAGGAGCTGGCGAGTGAGGGTGGTGGCGCGATCGGAGGCTTGCTGAATGGCTTCGGCCTTGGCGTGGAGCGGGTGGCTTAGGGTGAGCTGATCGAGCAGGACTTCGGTGTAACCGCTGATGACCATGAGCAGATTGTTGAAGTCATGAGCGATGCCTCCGGCCAGGCGGCCAACAGCTTCCATTTTCTGGGACTGACGGAACTGATCTTCGAGGACGCGACGCTCGGTGATGTCTTCGGCGATGGCCTCGAGTACGTCGGAGGGTTCGTCGCCGCCGGCGACGGCGCGGCCGCTGATACGGACGGTGATGGTGACGCCGTCTTTGCGCTTCCAGCGGACTTCAAAGCCGTCCATGCGCCCGGTGCGGCGGAATTCGTCGACCAGGCGGCTGTATTCGGCGGGATCGACGAAGACGTCTTTTTGGGGATCGAGGGCGAGAACTTCGAGAGCGGAGTTGTAGCCGAGCATTCCGATGAGAGCGGGGTTGACATCGAGAAAATTGCCTTCGACGCTGGAGCGGTAGATGCCGTAGACGGCAGTTTGCACCAGAGAGCGGTAGCAAACTTCGGAGCGGCGCAGAGCCTGCTCGTTGCGTTTGCGGTCGATGGCGGCGGCCAACTGCTGGGAAACCAGGGTGAGTACGTCCTTGTCGCGTTCGCGGAAGCGTGTGTTTTTGGAATAGCTCTTGAGGACCAGCGCGCCCAGGATGTGATGGTTGACCTTGAGCGGCACGCCCAGCCAATGGAGCGGGGGCGGAGAAGTGAGGTTGATTTCGCCACGCTTCTGCATTTGTTGCGCGAGTTCCGGAGTGCAGAGCAGAGATTCGCCGGTGCGCACGACGTATTCGGCGAGGCCGGTGGCGAGTTTTGCGGGAGCGGGAGCGGACTCCTGCTCATCGACGAAGTAAGGGAAGCTGAGCAGTTGCGATTCGGGATCGTAAATAGCGATGGCGAAGTTGCGGGCACACATGAGTTCATCGACGATGCCGTGGATGGCGGCGAAGAATTGCTGGAGATCCTGTGCCGCGCTGGCTTTTTCGGCGATGCGATAAAGCGCGGAACTGAGAGCTTCGGCGCGTTTGCGCTCGGAGATGTCGCGATAGACGGCGTAGGAAGCGACGGGCTTTCCGCCGATGATGAGAGGAGACGCGGAAACGAAAACGTCGAGCAGGGTGCCGTCTTTGCAGCGGCGCTGGGTTTCGAGGGTGAGGTGTTCGCCGCGCTGCAGGCGTTGCGCAATCCAATCGGCTTCGGCGGCGCGGTCGGGGGGGAAGATGAATTCGTCGATGGGCTGGCCCTGGATCTCGGCGGCGGAGTAGCCGAACATCCGCTGAAATTCCTGGTTGACGCACTGGGTGTGGAAAGAAGCGTCTGCGATGATGAGCGGGTCGGGCGAGCTTTGAAAGAGCTGTTCGAGATATTGGCGGTGGATGCTGAGTACTTCTTCGGGCTTTTTGGGATTTTTTTCCGCGGGATTCCAGGAGAGAGAGGACGACGGCGCGACCGAGCTGCCGGCAACCGGTGGAATGAACGCGGGCGGTGCTCCACGCTCGAGCGCCTGGCGCAGCTTTTTGGCGCGCACGAGTTCCTTGGACTGCGGCGCGCGGGTGACACGATCACCCATTTGGAACTCCCCCCTCGTGGAACTCGGCCAGAGGCATGGTAGAACGCGGGGGGATTAACTCGAAAGTTACTGAGGTAATTGGGGCAGTGGTCAGTGGCTAGTGGTCAGTGGCTAGTGGTCAGTGGTCAGTAAAACCTTATCGCCGTGGTTTGACTGACCACTGATCACTGATGACTGGCCACTGGCCACTGACTTCAGGCTTTGGAGGCTAGCATTTCGCAGACTCGGCGGATCATGTCGCGTTGGGTGTCTTTGAGGGTAAGGAATTCGAAGCCGTAGCGCAGGCCCTGGCGGTAACGGACGATGGCGCGGACTTTTAATGGGTAGGGACTTAGGGGCAGAGGAATCTCGAGGGAGACGATTTCGCCCTGCTCGAGTTCGCCGGTGAGGGTGGCGCCGATGCCATCCTGACCAAGTTCGGTGGAGCGGCCCCAGCAGGTGCGGAATTCGCCGTCCTGAAACATGCGGACTTGCATGCGGACGTCGAGGGTAAAGCGCGGAAAACGGCGAGCGTGGGCGCCAGCCGGGGTTGCCGGCTTGTTGGGCTCGAGTTTCTTGCCAGGGGCTGCCATAAAGTCAGTGTCTAGTGGTCAGTGATCAGTGATCAGTGATTTAGTGATTAGTGGTCAGTTCGATCTGGGTCTACTAGTCACTGATCACTGACCCGCTTAATTTCCGTGTAACAAGTATCCCGGCTCCAAGGGGAGTTTGCCTGCGATTTTGACAATCGCAACACTGCTGTTGATCGAGTACACATCCACGAAACCAACGGCTCCGGGGATGGACGCCACCGTGTTGACTAGTTCTTCATCGGAGGCGACGATCAGGAAAGGGGCGTGGCTGGGGTGTGCCTGATTGGAGGCGACGATTAGGCTGCTGACCTCGCTTGCGGACATGCCGTAAACCTTTTCGAGGACAACCTTCATTTCAGGCGCGGACGGAGAGCGCATGACGAAGGTGACGGACCTGCCATCGGGCCAGCGCCCAGTCTGAGCTTTGCAGACCTTGACCAGTTCCGTCAGAGTGATAGCACCCACGGTATTGGACTTGTTGGAAACCAGGGCCAGATCGCGCGCCGACGCCAGCGAGGCGCTAATGAGTAAAAAGGTGAAAATGCGCAGAAAGCGTTGGCAGAGCACTCTTGGTCTCCGGGCTACACAATTCTGGAAACAATTGTGCGCGAAGGAAGGTCATTCGTTAAAGGTAACTAAGGTCACGGGGCGTGCGAAGCCAAGTGGTCAGTGGTCAGTGGCCAGTGGTCAGTTGAATCGTTGCGCTGATCGGTCGCGTTAGGGTTATGAAAGATGGCGCAAAGAATAAAAGGGCGCGGCTGGAGCCGCGCCCTTGGCATTGCTGATGGTTGATGTCTAATTCTTCTTTTTCAGATTCAGCTTGGAATGAACTGCGTTTGGCCGCGATAGGGTGCGTGAGACAAACATATGCGACCGAGCCCCGGACTGCGGGTCGGACGCGTTCTGCAGTACGACCACGCCGGTCGCGACCTGGCCCTGATCCAATTCGACGAACGGGAAGGTTGTGCCGTCGACACTGTATAGGGTGAGATCGAATCCACCGAGCAGGGTGCCGTTCTCGTCGGGACCGGTTGTAGCCGCGATGCCGTAGCGGCCCAAGTTGTCGATAGAGCCGTAACTGCCGGCGAGGGCCTCATCATAGTACTGGGCGTTGCCCGCGGCGGGATAGTTTTCGTCGATGATGCCGCAGAGAATGTCGCCCGCCTTGTCGCAGGTGGTTCCGCTGGCATCGGCGGTAAACTCGGCAATGTCGTCGACCGGGATTGAATTTTCGATGTTGAAGCCCCCGAGGTTCAGGGCGTAGCCTTCCGCGGAAGTGAGGGTCGTGCTGGTCTGCGGATAAGCGGCACCGGTCATGATGCCGGAGTCGTCGATTTCCAGCAGGAACAAGCCGCCGCTAGAGGGGTAGGCGACGTATGAGCCTCCGTCGGCGACTCCGGTGAAGCCGGAAAAGTTGCTTAGCGTGTATCGGCTGGGGATAAGGGAGCCGGCATTGCTGTAGGTGGCGGAGAAGTTTACCGCCGCAGACGAAACTACCGATCCGTCTTCGTTGATGTCCTCAGTGGAAGTGTTGTTGATACTGCCGGCACCGTCCGTGACCATAAAGCCACCCAGTGCCACGGAGGAGTAGTTAGGAAGCGCACCCGCCAGAGTGAAGGCCAAGGTTCCCGAAATGCTGGAACTGGGCTGGGAGTACGCATCTCCGGAGAGGACCGGGAGCGGGCCTATCTCAATAAACTTGAGATGAGTGGCATCGATAGCGTAGACATCGTAGGAGAGTCCACCAAAGTCGGTGCTCGTGCTCAGCACCGTCGAAGGAGACGAGGAGGGTCCAAGAAGCACCTGGCCTCCGAGCGACTCGTTGGGGTAGGCAAGGCCGCTGTCGTTGAGATCCTCCGCGCCCGCAGTGATGTTGCCGTTCACGTCGAGGGTGAAACCGCCCACGGTGGCGAAGGTGCCTACGCCCGAGGGATCAACTCCTGAAAAGCTGAAAGCGTAGGAACCAGCGAGCGAAGACTGGGTGAGGCCGGCGGTCTGAAGGTCCAAGGTGCCGCTGCCGCTGGCGTTGCCGTCGAATTCAGTGATGAGACCGTGAGAGCTGTTTTGCAGGACGAAGTCGAAGACCAGGTTGCTCTGGAAGGGATTGGCGGTGGCAGTGCCGATTGTGAACTGTCCCCGTCCGTCGACCCCAACGCTATAGAAGCCGTTGCCATTGATGGATGCGTCGAACACCGCCTCGGTCGCCAAATCGGAATCAGGAACAACAATGTCGATTGTGCCGCCAGTGATTGCGCCTCTGCCGTTGCCGCCGCTGCCGTTGGCGATGATAGTGCCCAGGATCGCTACCGGGGCGCCGTCAAGGTCATAGCCGGAGACGGAGAAAACGTAGGTTCCGTCGAGGTTGCTGTTGCTGAAGCCACCACTGGGAGGCGGTACGGGGGTAATATTGCTGGAACTGCTGCCGCAGCCCATCAGAATTGTGAGTGCGGAGATAGCAAAGAGCAGGACGATTCCGTTGCGGACTGACATAACTTCCTCCCTGGGAGCGAATCGATTCGTGGAGCTGGTCACCTTTAATTCCGAGGTTAGCACAGGTGAATTCTCTTGCGCTAAACCCGAACCATAGAAATAAGTAGCGGGGCGCCAGAAAAAAATGAGTGGCAAGCGCAAGTTATACATATCTTTACATTCCCGAAGGATAGAAGCTTCCGGCATTGGCATCGAACTCGGTGGGAAGAGATGATTTCTTGGTGGTCGCGGAATTGTGAAAGGTGGAAATCCGGTACAGTAGAAGCTGCCGGGGCATAGGGATCCTTCGACTGCGGCCGTGCTTCGCGTTCGCGAAGAACGGCCTCCGCTCAGGATGACAGCCGTTTAGAGGATAGCCGTTTAGAGGATTTCAGTATGACGAGGTTAGCGTTTGCGCTGGTGATGGCGATGGGCGCTATCGCGTGGGGACAGACGGGGGCTGCGCCGGGGAGTTCGTCTGCTACAGACCAGACGGGGCAGACATCGCAAGTGCAGGGGCAGGCACAGGACGGGGACAAAGGCCTGGTGATTGAACCGGAAGAATTGCCGGGGACTTATCCGTATGGGACGTATCTGGTGAATCTTCATGTGCAGGGTAATTATGTGCCAGTGCTGCACTGGCGAATCGAGAAAGGCGCATTGCCAGCGGGGATCACACTGGATGAAAGCGGAGTGCTGCGGGGAGCAGCGGAGCACGCGGGCGAATTTCAGTTTGTGGTGTCAGTGCGGGATGGGGACAATCCACAGCGGGCCGTGCAGAGGGCATTTGTGATCAAGGTGACGGAGGCGATGACGCTGGAATGGGGGGTTCCGGCGCACGTAACTGGAAACCGGATCGACGGAACCGTAGCGGTGTCGAACACGACGGCGGACGACCTGGATTTGACGTTTGATGTAAAGGCCGTGGCGGAGAACGGACGGGCCACGGAGATTGGATACCAGCACTTTCCGATGAAGCGGGGCACGATTGCAATGGCGTTACCGTTTGGTGACACGCTGCCGCATGGGGCCTATGTGATCTACGTTAATCTGGTGGGCGAGGTGGCGAAGCGGAACGTCATTTACCGGCAGCGGATGCAGAGTGCGAAGGCGCTGCAGGTGTTGGTGGAGTACTAGAGGCAGTTCTCAGTTCTCGGTTCTCAGTTCTCAGTTCTTGGTTTTCAGGGGCGGATTTGGGCTGGCGGTACTGTGGTCACGTTGACTTTGGTTTGGGGTTTCTGAAAAACTAGCGCTTGGGTGGTATAGAGTTTGGTGGTTCCGCCGTTTTTTTTTGCGTCGAATGGAACTGTTGCTCAATCTTGCGTGGGTGCTGTTGGCGCTGCCGGCTTACTGGTTGTGGCGGCGGGACGCGGAAGCACGGGTAGCGCGCAGAGTAAGTTCGCCGCAGTGTTTGCTGGCGCTGGGATGCGTGCTGGTTCTGTTGTTTCCGGTGATCTCGGCTTCGGACGATCTGCACGCGATGCGGGCCGAGATGGAAGAGTCGGCAAGCAGCAAGCGCTCGGTGCGGCAGGCAAGCAGCGATAAGAATTCAGCCTGGGTGAACCGGTTGCAGGGGCCTCCAGCCGCGGTGGCTGGTGCGGTGTGGCTGGTTGCTCCGGAGGTTGAGCCGCTAGAAATTTCTGTGCTGTGTGTGGCGCCGCTGGCCAGGCCCTCGGTTGTCCATGCTGGCCGGGCGCCTCCTTTTTCCCTCCTCGGGTAGTTTCGCCGAATCATCCTTTGCAGAGTGGACGTTTGCCGAATCGCTGATTGGATGCAGTAAGAAATCCGCAGCGGTCGTGCCTCATCTTTAGGAAATCCTTAGACGGAAACGGGATACTCCTAAGAGGCAAATTCGCAGACGGCGGTTTGTTCCAGGAATAGCTGGCCACTCTTAGATTGGTGGATGGTTTGGCCCCCTGAACCCCAGCGCCTAAAGGCGTCTTTGATCTCAATGCGTTGCGGCATCGCTGAAGCGATGGCCTGATACGAATCGGATGTGCGTCGGTGGCGGCGAAGTGCTGCGACTTATCACTCGAAAGAGTTGACGGAGTGGTCGATGCTTAGAAAATCTTGGTGGCTTTTATGGCCGGTAGTGCTGGCCGCCAGCCCAGGCTGGGCGCAGGCGGCGCCGCAGACTGCTGCACCGCGGCATCCGGCGTGGACCTGGGAGCAGGTGAAAGACCGGCTGGAGCTGAGTAATCCCACGCTGCTGGCGGGAAAATTAAATATCGGGGAATTGCAGGCGGAAGAGATTACGGCGCATTTCAGGCCGAATCCGCAGTTGACGCTGCTGGCGGATCAGATCGATCCGTTTCCGGGAGGGCCGTCGCATGGACCGTTTGCTTATTGGCTGCCTTCCGCCACGGTGAGCTATCTGCATGAGCGGGCCCACAAGCGGGAGCTGCGCACGGAGAGCGCGAAGGAAGCGACGGCAGTGGGCGTATCGCAACAGCAGGATCTGGAAAGGAATCTTCTGTTCAGTTTGCGGGGAGCGTTTGTGGGGACGTTACAGGCCAAGGCTGTGCTGCAGTTCGCGAAGGACAATCTGGAGTATTACGACCACGTGCTGAAGATCAGCCGCGACCGGTTTGAGGCGGGAGACATCGCGCAGATCGATCTGGACCGGCTGGAGTTGCAGCGCGTGCAGTATGAATCCGACTGGCAGACGGCGGAAGTCAATCTGCGTACGGCGAAGATTCAACTGCTCACGCTGCTCAACGATCGGACGCCGGTGGAGCAGTTCGATGTGGTGGGAGTGTTCGATTTTAGCGATCAGGTTGAGGCTTTGGACACTTATCGGCAGATGGCGGTGGATACGCGTCCGGACTTGAAAGCCGCGGTGCAGTCGGTGGAGATGGCGAAGACCGACTACAAGCTGGCGGAAGCGAATGGGTCAACGGATCCGACGTTGAGTTTCGATGTGGGGCGGAATCCGCCGATTGACGCCTACATTGGCTTTGACGTGAATATTCCGCTGCGGATCTTCGACCGCAACCAGGGCGAGAAGCTGCGGACGAAAATCGACATCGAGCGCAACGAACGGCTGCGCGATGCAGCGCAGGCGCTGGTGTTCAGCGACGTGGATTCGGCTTACGCCACGTTGAACAGCAATGTAATTCTGCTGCGGCCGTACAAGGCTAAATATCTGGCGCAGGCGGTGCGGGTGCGGGACACGATTTTCTTTTCCTACCAGCATGGCGGGGCATCGCTGCTGGATTTTCTGAATGCGGAGAGCGATTACCGCAGTGTGCAGTTGAACTACGTGAACCTGGTGGGTGCGTATCTGATGGCCGCGGCGCAGTTGAATCTCTCCGTGGGACGCGAGGTGGTGCAATGAAAAATCGATTTGAAGGCTTAGCCGGGGCTGCTCTGTGTCTGGCTCTAGCTGTTTTCAGTGCCGGGTGCAATGACAGCAAAGCCGATCCGAAGGCCGAGGCTCCGCCTGCGGCAAGCGTGGAGCCTGATCTGGACGCCAACAATTTCAAGGTGGACCATCCGGAGCAGTTTCCGTTAGTGGCGGCGATCGAGCACAAGGCTGCTCCTGCTTTGAATGTGACGGGCGTGGTACAGCCGGATATCAACCGCGCTGTGCCGGTGATTTCGATAGCTTCCGGACGCGTGGTGGAAATTAAGGCCCGGCTAGGCGATGTGGTAACGAAAGGGCAGTTGTTGCTGAGAGTGCGCAGCAATGATGTGTCTGGAGCTTATGACACTTATCTGAAAGCCGCGAACGATGAGCGGCTGGCTCGATTGCAGTTTGAGCGGGCACAGACTCTCTACGATAAGGGCGCAATCGCCAAAAGCGCTCTGGAACAAGCCGACGACACGGAAGGCGATGCCAAGGCCGATCTGAATGCCGCAACCGAACAGTTGAAGCTGCTGGGCATCGACAAGGAGCATCCGTCTGGAATTGTTGATATCACCGCTCCGATATCGGGCGTGATTACGGACCAACAGGTTACGAATGCAGCGGGCGTGCAGGGATTGGCTGGACCGAATCCCTTTACCATCTCCGATCTTTCTTATGTGTGGATCATCTGCGACGTTTATGAGAACGATCTCGATGCCGTGCGCGTGGGCCAGTACGCGGATATCCATCTCAACGCTTATCCCAACCAGGTTTTGAAAGGGCGGATCGATAATATTCTGCCGGTGCTCGATCCTACGATTCGTACGGCAAAAGTTCGGCTCGAGGTGGCGAATCCGGGGCTGATGCGCGTGGGCATGTTCGCTACTGCCACGTTCTATGGGAAGCAGGCGGAAGCGCGGGCCGCGATTCCGGCGGCGGCGATTCTGCATTTGCATGATCGCGAGTGGGTCTATGCGCCGCTCGGGGCGGGACATTACAAGCGGCTGGAAATAGTGACGGGAAACATGCTTCCGGGGAATATGCAGGAAGTGGTTTCCGGAATCAAGGCCGGGGATCAGGTGGTGTCAAACGCTTTGGCGCTGCAGAACACGGTGGAGCAATAAAGGTGGAGCAGTTAAGGTGGAAAGATAGATGATTCGCCGCGTCGTCGATTTTGCATTGAGCAACCGGCTGCTGGTGCTGGCACTGGCGCTGATCCTTTTTGCCGGGGGCATCGTTTCGTTCAAGCGGTTGCCCATTGAGGCTTATCCCGACGTAGCCGACAACTACGTTGAGATCATTACGCAATGGCCTGGAATTTCGGCAGAACAAATCGAACAGCAGGTCACGATTCCGCTTGAAGTAGTGATGAACGGGATTCCGCATGTGGTGCACCTGCGGTCGTTCTCGCTGTTTGGACTTTCCGACCTGAAGCTGATTTTCGACGACGAATCGGACAACGACTGGAACCGGGAGCGGGTGCTGGAGCGGTTGAGCCAGGTTACGCTGCCGGCGGGTGTGAATCCGCAGATGGGGACGGACTGGAGTCCGGTCGGGCAGATTTATTTCTTCACGCTGCGCAGCACGAATCCAGCATACGACGCGATGGAGCTGAAGTCGATTGAAGACTGGGTGGTGGAAAAGAATTTCAAGGCAGTGCCCGATGTGGTGGACGTTTCGAGCTTCGGCGGTCCTACGCGCGAATACCAGGTGCGCGTGGATCCGAACAAAATGGTGGCTTACGGTTTAAGCCTGGCCCAGGTTGAGCAGCAACTCACCAACAACAACGCCAACGCCGGTGGAAGCTTCATCCAAGAAGGCTTGCAACAGATCAACGTGCGCTCCGTCGGACTGGTCGACCGTGTCCATGACATTGAGCAGACAGTCATCCTGACCAAGAATGGCACGCCGATCCGGGTGAAGGACATTGCCGTGGTTTCGCAGGGTCCGAAGATCCGGCTGGGGCAATTTGCCAAAGCGATTCATCGCGAGAACGGGAAGATTATCGATAATGACGACGTGGTGTCGGGCATCGTGCTGCTGCGGAAAGGCGCGGCGGCGGATACGGCACTGCAAGGCATCCACAAGAAAGTGGAAGAACTGAACGATCATATTTTGCCGCCGGGAGTGAAGATTGTTCCTTTCATCGACCGCAGCGATCTGGTGCACTTCACCAGCCACACGGTGCTGCACAACCTGACGGAAGGGATGATCCTGGTATCGATCATTCTGTTCCTGTTCCTGGGCAATATCCGCGGGGCGCTGATCGTGGCGGCAACAATTCCGTTCTCGCTGTTGTTTGCGTCGATCTGTTTGGACTTGCGGCATATTCCGGCAAACCTTTTGTCTCTGGGAGCGCTGGACTTTGGCATGGTCGTGGATGGCGCAGTCGTAATGATCGAAAACATTGTGCGCCACCTGGGCCACGCAAACGGGGTCAAGACTCCCAACGAAAAGATCAGCGAAGCCTCGCACGAAGTACAGCGGCCGGTGTTTTACGCCATCGCCATCATTATTACGGCTTACTTGCCGATCTTTACGCTGCAGCGTGTGGAGGGGCGGCTGTTTCACCCCATGGCCTGGACTGTGGCATTTGCTCTGCTGGGGGCATTGCTGTTCTCGATTGTGATCGCGCCGGTGCTGGCCAGTTTCGCTTTCGCGAAGGGAGCGAAGGAATGGCGCAATCCGATTATGGAGTTCCTGGTCCGGCACTATCGAAGTGCGATCCGGTGGGCGATTCGCCGGCGTGGGTTGGTATTGGGCGTCGGCTTGGTTGGGTTCTTCTTTACGCTTTACCTCGCGTTCGGCGGCGTCATTGGTTCTGAGTTTCTGCCCCACCTGGATGAAGGAGCGCTTTGGGTGCGGGGCACGCTTGCGCCCAGCGCTGGGCCGGACGAAGGCATCCGGGTATCAAATCAAGCGCGGATCATTCTTTGCTCTTTCCCCGAGGTGCCGCAATGCACCAGTCAAACGGGACGGCCGGATGACGGCACGGATACCACCAGCTTTTTCAATACCGAATACTTCGTGGATCTCAAGCCGAAAGAAGAATGGCGGCCGGTGTTTCATGAGAACAAAGATGAATTGATCGCCGCCATGAATCGCGAACTCAACAACAAGATTCCGGGCGTGGTCTGGGGCTTTTCTCAGCCGATCGAAGACAACATGGAGGAGGCGGTTAGTGGAGTAAAGGGCGAGTTGGCCATCAAGGTCTACGGCGATACCTTGAAGACGCTTGAGGAAAAGAGCGCCGAGATCGCCGGCATTATGGGAACGATTAAGGGAGTCGAAGACCTGGGAGTCTTTCACGTGCTGGGCCAGCCCAATCTGAATGTGACCGTGGACCGAGATGCGGCGGCTCGCTACCAGATCAATGTCGCGGACGTGCAGGATGCGGTGCAGACCGCGGTGGGAGGGAATGCGCTCACGCAGGTGTTGAAAGATGAGGCGCGATACGACCTGACGTTGCGTTATCTGCCACAATACCGGAGTACACAGGAAGCGATTGAAAACATCCGGCTGCTCTCGCCCTCTGGAGAACGGGTATCGCTGGCGCAACTCTGCAAGATCAGCGAGGCCGACGGGGGTTCGGAAATCTACCGCGAGGGCAATCAGCGTTACGTTGCCATCAAGTACAGCGTGCGCGGCCGTGATTTGGGCGGCGCGGTGGAAGAAGCGATGAGGAAAGTCAATGAGCAGGTGAAACTGCCGACCGGATACCACATCGATTGGGCAGGAGAATACGAGAGCCAGAAGCGGGCGGACGAGCGGTTGCTCATCGTGCTCCCCATCACCATCCTGGTGATCTTTGTCATCCTTTACACGATGTTCAAGTCTTTCAAATGGGCGTTGTTGATCCTGGCCAACGTGGCGATGGCCCGCTTTGGCGGCCTATTCGCGCTTCTGATTACGGGGACGAACTTCAGCGTATCCTCCGGCGTAGGCTTCCTGGCGCTGTTCGGCGTCTCGGTGCAGACCGGAGTCATCATGCTGGAATATATCAACCAGCTTCGCGCCAAGCGCTACAGCATTGAGGACGCAGCGGTCGAGGGCGCAGTATTGCGACTGCGGCCGATTATGATGACGATGCTGGTGGCCACTCTGGGACTGCTTCCGGCTGCTCTGTCGCACGCCATTGGTTCCGATTCGCAGCGCCCGTTCGCCATCGTCATCGTGGGCGGATTGATTGCGGACCTGGTGATGAGCATCTTCCTGTTGCCAACTCTCTACGTATGGGTGGCCGGCGAACGCGATGTGCTTCCTCATGCCGAAGAAGGGTTCGACGTGGGCGAGCATGTGGATTAGAGCAGTGAGCAGTGGCCGGAGGCCGGTGCTTTGTGATCGTCTCGGTATATCCTGAATGGTCCCTTTGTTGGCAGGAATGAATCCATGCCCGAAAAGTCCGATTCCAGCGTTGAAGAGGTTCTGGCCAGCCACAGGCTCGAGCTTGAACGGCTGAAGAATGCCCTCGGTTTGCTGGGCGTCAGCGCCTGCTCCCAGTGTAAGGCGTTTCTTCGCCGGTCCGATCCCGGCGCCCTGTTCGATGCCGGCGAACTGGTTTGCTATGGCTGCATTCCCGAATGGTGGCCGCAGCGCTGCGCGCAACTCGGCGCTAAGGAGCGCGAAAGCCTCGAGGGCAAGCTGGTCTTCTGGCTGCGCGACCAGCATCACGCCGAAACCTTCAAAGACCCCGCCAAGCTTCCGGAAAGTTCGCTTCAGGAGTTACACATTATCGCCACCTGCCTGGAATGCCACGGGACGGGAAAGTCGTTAGGGCAGGACCATTGCCGCTTCTGCGAGGACCGGGGCACGGTGTGGGTTATCGTTTCCCGGAAGCAAGGGTAGGGAATTTCTCGGTTCTCGCACAAAAAATAAAGAGTTCCGAGGTGGTGTTGTGTCCATTCGTCTCAGCCAGTAGCTCGCGTTAGACCCTTGCTCGACCTGCTATCGCTGCTTCCCTCGCGGGCCGCTGCGTGCGATCTTTGCTCGGGCTCCGGGCTTACCGCCAACTGGACAAATCTACTCAACGCCTCGGAACTCTGTCTTGCCTCCGACTGGGTTTCTCGTTCTCCTCGACCAGCGCTTTGCTATAGACCCTTGCTGGCCTTCCCTCCTCATTTTGCAATGTGAGGGTGACCTCGCTTGAGCCCCGGACGCCGCACCAACCGGAAAAACTTTAGAAACTGTCAAAGAACGATCTTGTTGTACTCCTTCTAATATTTTCGTCAATCAAAAACCTGCATCTGTAAGACGTGTATTTTCAATCGAGTGCAAGCCGTCCACAGGAGGGTGACCGGATTTTGTGCAGATGGAAAAAGCAATTTCGCGGGGAAGGCAGGCGGGGCGCGGGTTTTCGTGGCAGATAGGGAATGGTGCGAGAGCGGTGCCGGGTTTTCACGGCCTATGCGCGTCTGTGAAAATCCGGTAAAAGCCGTGCTGGGCAAGGGATCTGGCTGGGGCTCCGGCGAGGATAGGCTTTGCCGCAAGGTTCAAAATGGGGCATGTTGGCTTGAATATCACCCGTTAGGGCTTAATTCCTTGACAACACAGGTAAGTCTGCTAAAGTTCGGAGAAATGCTGCTCGACCCTATGCGTACAGGTGCCCTGTCTATGAAGAATGTCTATGAGGTTTTGAGGCAGAAAGAGATGGAGCTGACCCGGCTGGAGAAAGAAGTGGAAGCGCTGCGGCTGGTGGCTCCCCTGCTGTCTGAAGAAAAGGAAATGAACTCCGACATGGTGAAGCCGGCCCTGGCCACCGCCGTGAACGGACCACAGCAGCCGATTCGCATCCCGGCGCCTCCGGTGGTAACGTCGGCGCAGCCGGTGCGGGCTGCCGGGTGGGACGATACCGCCAAGCGCTGGCCGTAGGTAACGGGCAGTTCCGTCCACAGCTTGCTTTATTTCTTTGGATAATCGCGCTCCCTTCCAGCCTGGGACCACGTCCCGGGCTGACGTGTTTCTGGGCTTGTTCCATGGGGTCCCTCAGGGGCTAAAGCCCCGGCTGGGTCGGGCTGTTGCGGTACGGCTAAAGCCGTACCCTGATACGAACTTTTTCCCGATAGATGCGAACCCTTACCCCTGGAACCGTCAACGTGGCGCTATCCGATCTACGCTGCCACGATCTCCTTTAATGCCAGAAGCAGGCGGTCGACCTCTTCGATGGTGTTGTAGTGGACGAGGCCGATGCGCAGGAAGCCTCCCGTCTTTTCTACGTCGAGGCGCTCGGCTAAGTTGACGGCGTAGTAGTTTCCGTCCCAGGTGAAGAAGCCGCGCTCGCCTAACTTGGTGGCGAGAACCAGTGGAGTTTGGTTGGTGGTTTGATTTACGACGCGCACGGCTAGCGTGGGGCATCGCCAGGTGAAGCAGTCGGGATCGGTAATGCCGTAGAGCTTTAGCTGCGGAATTTGGGAGATCCCGGCGATGAGGCGATTCATCAGCACGTGCTCATGGCGATGAATCGATTCGAAAGCGGCGATGATGGCGGCGCGGCGTGTGGCGGATTCAGGATTTGTGCGGCGGCCCAGGTCGGCGAGGTAATCGACGCAGGCGGTGATGCCGGCGACGCACTCGTGGTTGAGTGTGCCCCACTCCCAGCGGTTGGGGATGGCGTTGGTGAGGGGACGGACTTTGTACGGGTGCAGGCGCTGCAGGTGCGCGCGCTTGCCGAAAAGGACTCCCATGTGCGGGCCGAAGAATTTGTAGGTGGAGCAGACCAGGAAATCGCAGTCGAGGGCGGCTGCGTCGATTAAGCCGTGCGGGGCGTAGTGTACGGCGTCTACGAAGGCCAGGGCTCCGGCGGCGTGGGCGAGGCGAACGATTTCTTTGACTGGATTGATGGTACCGACCGCGTTCGAGGCGTAGCCGATCGCAACCAGCTTGGTTTTGGAATTGATTTTCGCGGCGAGATCTTCGACATCGAGGGTGCAGTCTCCGGGGTGGATTTCTGCCCAACGAATCGTGACTCCTTTTTCTTCGAGGGCGAGCCAGGGGGAGACGTTGGCGTCGTGATCGAGGCGGGTGACCAGGATTTCGTCGCCGGGGCCGAGGTCGCGGCCGATGGCGCGGCTTATGGCGTAGGTCAGCGTGGTCATGTTGGGGCCGAAGACGACTTCGTCGGGGCCGCAGTTTAGAAAGTCGGCCATGGCGGCGCGCGCTTCGGCTAGCATGGCGTCGGTGCGGCGGCCGGTGGCGTAGGCGCCGCCGCTGTTGGCGTTGTCGCGGCGCAGGTAGTCGGAGATGGCGTCGATTACGCGCTGCGGAACTTGGGTTCCGCCGGGGCCGTCGAAGAAGACGGCGGGTTGGCCGTTGACAGTTTGGGCTAGTGAGGGAAATTGGGCGCGGACGTAGGAGATATCGAGGGTGGTGGATGGAGCGGCAGTTTCAGTCATCGGCATGGGGATCATCTATCCTCGTCGGGCTGGCTGGTTTACTCTCGTTGACGGCAGGCGCAATCTCTAGCCCATGACCGTGGTGTGCTCGGGTTTTACCTTGTAGATCACGCGCACTTCGCCGGGCTGGCCGTAGGGGTACTTGTCGACGCCGAGATATTTCTTGGCCATCTTGTCGATGTGAGCGCTGGCACCGTCTTCGGTAATCTCGACCACGCGGCCGCGAATCTCGACATAGCGGTAGGGATTCTCCGGGTCCATCACAGTCAAGGCTACGCGCGGATCGCGGCGAACGTTCTTATCCTTCTGGCGTCCTTTGGCGGAGTTGAAAATTACGTGCTCGCCGTCAAAGTCGCACCACACCGGCGTGACTTGCGGACTGCCGTTCGGCATTAGCGTGCCCAGGCTGGCAAAGGCGCGCTTCTGGAACAGGTCGCGGTATTTCTCGGGAATGACATCCGGCATAAGACCTCCTTGCGGTCGTGCTACGGAATCGACAGGACATTATAAATCGGAGCAGCCAGGAGAGGCTTGATTTGCCGCGCGGCAGTGAATCCGGGTATTCTTGCAGACCATATTCGATTGCCAGTACACAGGAGAACTAGACCCCACATGATTTTCGCATCCCGGCGCACGAGTGATCGCAAGGCCCATCTATCTGGATTCGCGATTCTTCTGTTCGTCTTCATTTTCCCGGTGCTGGCTGGCGGGCAGAGTGCGAAATATCCTCCGACCATCGTGTTTATGACTGACTTTGGCGTGGTGGACGATTCCGTGGCCATCTGCCGGGGCGTGATGTATTCGGTCATGCCGGAGGTGCGGATTGTCGACCTGAGCCACGAAGTGACGCCGTTTTCCATTCTTGATGGGGCGCGCTTTCTCGACGGCGCCGCGCCGTATTATCCGGCTGGGACCGTGTTTGTGGTGGTGATCGATCCGGGCGTGGGCAGCACGCGCAAAGCGATCGCGGCCAAGTCGAAGCGCGGGCAATATTTTGTGCTGCCGGATAACGGCCTGCTCACGCTGGTGGAACAGCGCGATGGCATCGAGGCTGTGCGCGTGATTACCAATACTAACTGGATGATCGGCGCCAAACTTTCCTCTACCTTTCACGGCCGCGATGTTTTCTCGCCGGCGGGCGCGCATTTGGCGCGCGGTGACGACTGGACCACGGTTGGTCCTGAAATGCCCGTCAAAGATCTGGTGCGGCTGAATTTGAAGGCTGCCAAGCTCGATGATCAGGGACTGACCGCCGAAGTGATTGCCCTCGACGGTCCATTCGGCAACCTGGTGACCAATGTTGAGGAGGACGTTTTCTTCAAACTCGGCTACCAGCGCGGGCAGGAGGTCCCCATTGTACTGGGTGGGAAGAAGATGACGATGAAATTTGTGAACACCTTCAGCGATGTCCCGCTGAAACAGCCGTTGTTCTATATCGACTCGCGCGGATATCTGGCGCTGGCGGTGAATCAGGCGAGCTTTTCGGCGGTGTACGGTGTGACTCCGCCGGTGGAGTTCTCGATTCCGCGGGCTGGAAAGTAAGGCCTGCCACGGCCAGCGTCTCCGATGCGGATCAGTTCGCAAAGCGGATCAGTTCGCAAAGAGGAGGAGCAAATGAGTAATTCAAGGAAGGCTCTGCGAGTAAGAGGAGGGATGGCTCAGTCCCTCTGCATCGTGCTAATGCTGTTGACCTGCCGCGCGCTCTCAGCGCAAAACTTCGCGGCACAAACCCCAGAGAGGCACGTCCGGAATATTGTTCTGGTTCACGGCGCATGGGCGGATGGTTCTGGCTGGAAGGGCGTTTACGACATTCTTGTGAAGGATGGCTACAACGTCAGTATGGTTCAAGAGCCCGAGACATCTTTCCAGGAAGACGTGGCCGCTACGAGGCGCGTCCTTGCTCTACAGGATGGACCGTGCATTCTTGTCGCTCACAGCTATGGGGGAGCCGTAATTACTGAAGCGGGGACGGACCCATCCGTGGCCGGTTTGGTGTACATCGCTGCCCACATGCCGGACGCGGGCGAGAATGAGTCTGACGACGGAAAGCGTTTCCCCAGTGACCTCGGTAAGTCGGGTGCGATGAAAAAGACGGCGGACGGGTTCACTTACATTGACCCCGCGCAGTTTCATGAGTACTTCGCAGCCGACCTGTCTGCTGAACAGGCCGGTTTCATGGCGCGGTCGCAGGTATTCAATAAAGCTGACAATTTCAAAGGCGTCATCACCACGCCTGCTTGGAGAGGCAAACCGAGTTGGATGTTGGTAGCCGGAAGCGACAGAACCATCAACCCTGACCTCGAACGGTGGTATGCGACACGAGCCAACAGCCACAAGGTCGAGGTCGCAGGCGCCAGCCACTCGGTCTACGTTTCGCACCCAAGGGAGGTTGCAGCTCTGATCGAAGAAGCTGCATCGCAAGCTCGGTAGAGCAGGAAAATGAGGACCGGGACGCGCGCCGATCATTAAAGCTTGTTAGCGGTGACGGACTGCGCTGCGTCGCTGTCGTTCTAAATGCGCGGCAGCACTGCGCGCAGTAGCGCTTCGAAGCTCGCCTTGACACGCTCGCCGGTTTCCATGACTTCCTGATGGGAGAGCGGTTGATCGACGATGCCGGCCGCCATGTTGGTTACGCAGGAGATGGCTAGAACTTTGATTCCTATGTGGCGAGCCGCGATTACTTCGAATACGGTCGACATGCCGACGAGGTCGGCGCCGATGGTGCGCAGATACTTGATCTCCGCGGGCGTCTCGTAATTGGGACCGAGCAGGGCGGCGTAAACGCCTTCGTGGAGCGTCATTCCGAGCTTACTGGCTTCTTCTCGCGCCAGGTCGCGATACGATCTCTCGTAGGCATGCGTCATGTCAGGGAAACGCGGGCCGAAGCGGTCGTCGTTTGGGCCGGTTAGGGGATTCGCTCCTTGCAGATTGATGTGGTCGCGAATCAGGACCAGCGCGCCCTGCTGGTAATTCAGATTGATGCCGCCCGCGGCGTTGGTCAGGATGACCGCGCGAATTCCCATGCGGGCGAAAACGCGCATGGGGAAGGCTACTTCGTGAGCGGAATATCCTTCGTAGAGATGCACGCGGCCTTGCATTACGGCTACGGGGACTGCGCCCGCTTTGCCGATCACCATTTGTCCGGCATGGCCGATTGCGGTTGAGCGCGGGAATGCGGGAATTTCGGCGTAGGGAATACGGGTTGCGCCGGCGAGCGAATCGGCGAAGCCGCCGAGGCCGGAACCGAGCACCAGGCCAATTTGTGGGCGCAGGGAAGTGCGCTGAAGAACAGACTGGGCGGCAGTTTCCGCGAGCGTGTATTGATTGTCCATGAGAATGCACTGTAGCGCCGGCACCTTGCCGGCTGTCGCGAGGGCATCTTGCCCTCGGCAGTGGAGGTGGGACGCCTCCACGACAGCCGCCGGGACGGCGGCGCTACCTTCTAGTACTTCTTCTCGAACTTGGTGAACTCGGCTTCCAGCTTCCACTGCATGCGCGCTCGTTCGTTGGCTGCGAGGAATTGCTCGCAGCCCGCCGAAGGCTTCTCCGCCCCCGGCTGATCCACGGCACAAGCCGACGCCGCGCGAAATATCAGTTTTGTGTCGGCCCACAGGCTCTGGCCGGGCAGGAAGCTGTGTTCCAGGCTTTGGCGGGCCATGCGTTTTAAATCCGCGTAGGACAAGCGGTAGCTTTCGACTGCGCGCAAATATTCCTGCGTCATATCCGATCGCGACACGCCCTCGTCGTCGGTGGCCAGGGCTACCGGAACGCCGTATTTCATGTAAATCGGCAGCGGGTGGTCGTCGCCGCTTATGCCTAGAATCATGTCATTCGAAGTCAGCGCGATCTCGACCAGCACATTGCGCTCTGCCATTTCGTGGAGTAATCCGATGGGATCGGTTTCGTTCATCGCGTCAACCCCGTGGCCGATGCGCTCGGCATGGCCGCGTTCGACCGACGCGCGAATGTGAAACGCCAGATCTTCCGGCGGCACGAGGCCCATGGCAAGTTCGCCGGCGTGTAGCGTGATGTGGACTTTGGGGTAGACGCCGTGGAGATAGTCGATCATGGCCATGTGCTCGTTGAAATCGTGGAGGGGCACATACCAATCTTCGGGCATCACCAGATTCAGGCCGACGAATCGCGGATCTGTCGAGGCCAACTCGAAGCCGAGCAGAATCTGCGCGAAGACGACTTGATGCGGCAGGCCGCGCAATACCTGATAAAGATAGCGCACGGTTACGGCGCATCCTGGACCCGCATCGGCAGTGCCGCACTTGAGAATTTCCTTGGCGCGGGTGTCGTCAAAGGCGAGGCGCTTGCTGGTTTCCGCGGCGACGTCTTTCAAGCCGCCGCCGAGCAGGGTGTCGCGCATTTTGGCGTAATCCGGCGTCCATTCGATTTTGGCCGCGAGTTGCGCCGCGGCGCCGCCGTCGGCGGTGTGCATGAATTCCACATACTGCAGATGATCCTTACCCGCGCGATTGGTGGCTGCGGCGATTCCCTCGGCGGTGTGGGTGTATGAGGCCAAGCCGAATTTGTCGAAGGTGGCGAAGAAATGATCGTGGCCTGATTCGTCGCCCGGCCTCCAGTTGCGCATCGACCAGGCGTCAATCATCTGGTTGTAGAGCACGTGGTCGCCGTAGGCGCAGCGCACGGCGGGCTTGGCCGTGTAGTTCTCGCAGGAGTCGCAGGGCGGAGCCAGCAGTCGCGAAGAAGTCCGGTCGACGCACAGTTCGCCAGCGGCCGCGAAATCGATAAAGTCTTCAGCGTAGATGGCGCCGTCGAGATGATTGTGCAGATCTCCACCCTTGGGCAGGTCGCGCACGAAGGCCAGCAGCAGCGGCGGCTGCTTGCGCACGGATTCGAGATAGTGGGCCGCGCGCTGCTCCGGATTCTGGGCCGCAGAGAAGCTGCTCAGCACGAAGGCGCCCGGCAGCAGGATCAGCAAGCAACGGCGCAGCACGACGCGCAGGGTGAGCACGATCATTCCTCCTAGATCAACACTTCCGAATCAACCGAAGTCAGGAAAGGAATTGTAATCTGTCGCGACTGCGTTCACGGAAAAGATTCGCGGGGAAGATCTCAGCGCAGCCAGACTATCGCGGCGACGACGACAGCGACAACCAGCAATGCTCCCAGGATGTATTTGTTGGCGGCGAACCATGATTCGGAGGGCATGGCCGAACTTAAGAATGGAATGGAATTGTCGGAGGCGAGCACGGGGGCTGGTAAGTCCGGAGCGGCCGAAGGGGACACCTCTGGACTCTCGACCGCAATAGCCGCCGGGTCGCTGCTTCGGGTTGAGGCCTGAGCTGGGGCGGCGTTGCCAGCGGGGTGCGGAAGGCGCTGGCCGCGCCACTGCTTCTCTTCGCATTCCACGCAAAAAGTTCGCCCTTGCGATACGGGAAAACCACAAGCCTGGCACTTTTGCAGATTTCTCAACCCCGGAGGCACGGCGACCGACGCAGCGGGCTGATCGGTCCGGACGGGCTGGGCTTGAGTCTGCATGGCTGCCGACCAGAAAAGCGGCTTCTTGGGTGCGGGAAATGGCTCGGGCTGCGTTTTTGTTTTTTCCAGTGGTGCTTCTTCCGGTGCTGGCTTTGCTGAAGTTTGCGAGGGAAAAGCTGCCACCGGCACGGTGGGCGCAGGTTTCGGAATTGTCAGGCTGGCGGCGGATTCCATGGGAGCTGATTCGGCCGCGATTTTATCCGCGGGCGTCTGGGATTCCGCAGCGGCCGGTTCCTCAAGCGCGAGCGGCATCTGTGTGGCCACGGCATACTTCACGGCGGTTTCCACCATTTCGCTCAGGCGTTGCAAAGCAGAAAGGTCGCGCGGTTCGAAAGCGCGCGCCTTGCCGGAAAAAAGTTCGAAGACGCCGAGCACCTGCCCGTCGCTGACGATGGGCATCACGACGACTGACGCAATGCCCAACTGGCGGCAGACTTCGCGGTTCACCCGCGCATCGCGTTCGGCATCGTCACAACGCAGAGGCTGGCGGGTGCGCACGCATTCCCCCGAGAGCCCGTATTCCATGGAGAGCAAAGCGCCCAGCTCGGGAGCATTCGAGCCGGTGCTGGCGCGGCAAAGCATGTCATTATGCTGGCCGCGGCGCAGGGCAATCGCCCCGCCGGTGGCTCCGGTAATGTACTGGGCGCGCTCCACCAGCAGTTGCAGGGCAGCATCGAGATCGCGGTGAGCCATTTCAGCCAGCGAATGGCCACTATCTTCTGCGGGAAAACGCGGCCCGGGCTCTGCCGGCTGGGGCAGATGCGCGTTGGCCGCGGCGATTCCGGCGGAGACGCTGGCGGGTGCGGATCGGCTGGCGCTGGTGCCCGGCATGTTTCCTTCCACCGCAGGCGGTGCGGCGTTGTGGGCCAGAGTTGAGTGCTGATCGCTTATTGGACGATCCATTCCTTGACGATCCGTGGCGCGCGTGCCAGCTTTCACTTTTAAGCAGTAATTGGAGTCTCGCTCGGAGAGGGGATGGTGTCAAGGTGCCGCCAGTTAGCACTCGGCATTCAGCATTCAGCACTTAGCCAAGCACGATTCATATTTGGCTGAATGCTGAGTGCTGAGTGCTGAAAGCTAAACCGCCCGCTCCCGCACCGCCGTACTCGCCAACTCGTTCGCCTCGGCGTTGTCTGCTCGCGGCACGTGAGAGATGGAGAAATTCAGGGATCGAGCGAGCTTGCGGCAGGTCCAGTGCAAAGAGTAGAGGCGCGAGCTGCGGCAGATGTATTCGCCGCGCATCTGGCGGACAACCACTTCGGAATCGGAGTAAACGTGCAGTGCCTTGGCTTTCAGGGAGACGGCGCACTGCAGGGCTTCCATAAGCGCGGCATATTCGGCGACGTTGTTATCCTGGTGGCCGATCCATTTGGCGATACGGATGGGGCCGCTTTCGCAGCCGTCGATTACCACCCCAATACCCGAGGGCCCTGGATTGCCCAGGGAACCACCGTCCACGTAGGCCACGAGTTCTGACATCGATGCTTCTTTATGTACTGTTAGCAAGATGCGCCGAGAACGTTTCTGCGTCAAGACGAATATTTGGTTCTAGTTGAGGATTTTTCCTGGTGCCGGAGGTTGTGAAAGTTTTTGTGTAAAAGGCGTCCCAAATTGGGAATGCATATTCATAACCTTTGGCTTTGCAATGGGTTGCAATTTAAGTTATTCACAGGACGAATCCGATGCATTGCACTAATAGTTTGCGTTGACATTTATGAATGCTCTGTTAAGGTTGCTCCCGTCGACGGTTGAAAGGGACAGCGAATTAAACCTTGCTGCCCGAAGTAGACTGAGTGATCAGCCTAGCGGGGCAACCTGAGAGGCAGCCGAACCCGAAAAAACCGACCGCGCTGCGAGGTGCAGTTGGGGTTTGGGACTGTGAAAACAGTGATCGCATCAAGGGGCTGTGACGGTACATGCGTCCACGACGTTGACTCCCTCGCAGGAGTTGGCGCCTAGAGCATAACCAATGTCACGGCCCTTTCAATTTTTTCCCTCCTTTTTGTAATCCCCATCAATCCCGCCTGCTAGGAAACACAAACCAGCCCAGGCAAAGCTGCACGGAAAATCGATTCACCTCTCTCGCCTTGAGGTTTTCGCGTTTCCTAAGCGCCAACCTTCAAACCTGAAACGCCAGCTGTGGCACATCTCCGCTGCTCAGAAAATCGATTTACCTGGACTCGTCCCTGCTGTGGGATAATCGCAAGCCGTAAACATTCCCTGGCGCGCAGACGCGGCAAGGAAATCGCTGATACGGATATTTCATAGGGGGATCGCATGGCCAAGAATCCGTTGACTCGTCGGCAGTTTATCCAGGTTGGCACCGGAGCACTCGCCGCCACCACGGTGGCAGGCACTATCTTGCAGCCGCATCTGCTGTCGGCTGCGGCGCGCCCGGTGGCGCCCAGCGACACGGTGCGCTTCGCCGGCATTGGAACCGGCATTCGCGGATGCGAACTGCTGGAAGCCTCGACTCATGTGCCCGGCGTCGAGTGCGTGGCGGTTTGCGACCTTTATGACAGCCGCCATACCGCGGGCCAGCAAGCAGTGAAGAGCAATGTTCCTGCCACTCGTGACTACCGCTCCATTCTCGACCGCAAGGATGTCGATGCCGTCATCATCGCGACCATGGACCACCAGCATCGCCACATTTTTGAAGACGCCTGCGCTGCCGGGAAAGATGTCTACTGCGAAAAGCCCATGTCGCACACCGTGGAAGATGGCTTCGCCATGGTCGAGGCCGCACATAAGGCGAATCGCATCGTGCAGATCGGCAGCCAGCGCGTCAGCTCGATTCTTTATGCTAAAGCCAAGGAAATTTATGACTCGGGCAAGCTCGGCCAGGTCACCGCGATCGACGCATATTGGGACCGGAACAGTCCGAGCGGCGCATGGGTTTATCCCATCCCACCTGATGCCAGCGAGCAGACGATCGACTGGAATGCATTTATCGGCAGCGGACCCAGACGGCCTTTCGATCCAGTGCGTTTTTTCCGCTGGCGCTGCTTTACCGACTACGGCGAGGGCTTGGCCGGCGATCTGTTCGTCCATTTGATTTCCGGAATCCACTTCATCTCTGGCACGAACACGGTGGCCGAACGCGCGCAATCAAGTGGTGGACTGTTCCACTTCAAGGATGGCCGCGAGTTCCCCGACTTGATCGAGACCATGTACGACTACCCGAATTTCCGCGTTTCCCTGCGCTGCAATTTGAATAACGATGGTGGAGAGTTCATCGCTTTTTACGGCACGAAGGGGACGCTGCTCATTAAAGATTCGACGTTGAGCTACACGCCACAGGACACGCGTCCGCAGCCGGAGGGCTATTCGATCGGCGGCTGGCCGCGCGAGTTGCGCGAGCAGTACTTGAAGCAGTGGCACGAAGAGCATCCGCGGCCGGCGGTGCTTTCTTCGCAAGTGGACGAAGAAGGCGAATCCTACGCCACGCCGCCGGGATACAGCGACGTGGTCGATCACGAGGCCAACTTTTTCAACGCCGTCCGCACGCGCAAGCCGGTCACGGAAAATGAGATCTTCGGCAATAACGCGGCCATCGGCTGCCACTTGTCGAACTTCGCTTACTTCAATAAGTCCATTGCCGTGTGGGACGAAAAAGCGAAGAAGATTGTGAAAGGCTGAGGCGGCGGCTCAACGCAGAATCAGCGCTACCGCGAGCGCCGCGAGCCCCAGTTTCACCAACCATCCCACGGCCCAGGACGTGGCAATCGCGGGAGCCAGCTTTAACCACAGGGCGTTGACAATGGTCAGCGGCAACGGTCCGATCAGCCAGATCGCTACGGCCAACAGGAAGGTTCCGCAGTAAGAGTGGAGATGCAGCCAATCGCAGGTGAGAACAAAAACACCGCAAGTGAGAAAGGGGAAAATACTCGACCAGAGGATAGCCTTCCCTTCTCCCTGGCCGCCGCGGTATCGCCAGATTTCGGGGTTCCGGTCGTAGCGTTTATAGAGCCAGTCGCCCATAAACATCCAGTCGGTCATTGACGACACAAAACCGCTGGTGAACACGGCCAATGCAATGCGACCCCAGGGCATAAAGTGTTCCTTATGGTGTCACGCGGCGACTTCGCCGGCTATCATTTCATCGACATAGCACCAGATCCAGTCTTCGCCGGGCTCGATCGAGCGCATCACCGGATGGGCGGTGTGATGGAAGTGTTTGGTAGCGTGTTTGTTCTTCGACGAATCGCAGCAACCCACGTTCCCGCATATCATACACATCCGCAGGTGAACCCAGGTGTCGCCCAGTTTGACGCACTCCTCGCAAACGCGCGTGTCGGTGGTGGTGAACTTAATCTGATCCAGGTGCTTGCATTTCTTTGCCATATTCTATCCCCCGATTACTTCAGGCTCTTTCCAGTTTCTCTTTCCAGTTCCTTGCGATCCCAGTGCGCAAGATTTGCCCCCGCCTCGTAGGTACTTTGCAGGAAGCTGAGAAGCACCTGCCGGGGCGAGGCCGCCAGGCGCACGTCATCGTACATCAACAGAAACTCGTGCAGTTGCGGATGATAGAAAGCCGCCGACGGCAGCACCGATTGCCCGGCAAGACCGGCGGGTTCCGGCGCCGCATAAGCATAGAACGCCGGACCTTTAATATCGCCCCCACCGGGCCAGAATCCGGCGCTGATCACCTCATGCGAATAAGCCTCACGGGTAACTGAGTCGGCTCCCGGGCGCTCGGGAGCGCGTCGTCCGGAGAAGCGCGTCACACACAGGTCGAAGCTTCCCCAGAAAAAATGCACGGGACTATCCTTGCCGATGAAGCCGGCGCGGAATTCCTGGAAGACGTTTTCGCACAAAATCAATACCTGCCAGAAGCGGTGTGCGTATTCGGGATCATAGGAAGCATGCTGCGTGTCGCGGTCAAAGGGCACCGGGTTCGGCACTTCCTGCGGCATGGTCCAGATTTTCACCGCAATGCCCAGCGACTGCAGGGCAGCCATGAATTCTTGATAAAAGAAAGCCACCGATTGCGGCTTCAACGCCAGAGTCTTCGATGAACCCCAACTGGTCTGGATGATCAGCTTATGATCGATGAAGTCGAATTGCACTTCGAAAATCCTGTCGCCGTAGGGAATCGCAGAAGTGGTGAGACCCCGCGAGTTCACATACCACGCAACTTCCCACCAGTGATTGATGAGCGGGCTCAGGGCCAGACGCACTTTGCCCACAATCTGCGTCCACATGTGGAGGGTGGCGTAGGTGTCCTGCCATGCCTCGAGCGGCAGTTCGGGCCAGGAATCCTGGTTCGGGCTGTACGGATGCGCGGCCATTGGGCAACCTCGGCGTCGGACCCGGAAATGGTACCACTTGCCGATGCGGTTGCCCCCGCACTCTTAGAAGGCTACCCTGATAGCTTCCATTTCGCAGCGAGGAGAAAGTAAAGGCTATGAAGACCGATGCAGTTTCCCGGCGATGGTTCTTGAAACAGCTCGGCGTTGCCGGCGCTGGCGCGATGGCGGCCCATAACGCTTATGCGCTGAAGGTTGAGTCACGGCAGAGCGCAACCGCACAGCCTTCCGCTGCGCAAATCAAGGAAGCGGCCACGCGGGCGCAAAGGATGGCGTGGTGGCATGAGGCCAAATTCGGCATGTTCATCCACTGGGGACTGTACAGCGTTATCGGCCAGCATGAATGGGCTCTGGAGGTGGAAGGCATTCCGATTCAGCAGTACGAATTGCTGGCGAAACATTTTCAACCCCAGCCCAACGCCGCGCGCGAGTGGGCTCGATTGGCGCGCCGCGCGGGACAGAAGTATATGGTGATAACCACGAAGCATCACGAAGGGTTCTGCCACTTCGACACTAAACTCACCGACTACTGCGCCCCACGCCAGGGTCCAGCACGCGACCTGGTTCGGGAGTTTGTCGACGCCGCCCGGGCCGAAGGGCTGCGCGTGGGCTTCTACTATTCGCTCATGGACTGGCACCATCCCGATGGCGCGCGCTGCAAAACTGACGAAGCGGCGCGCCAGCGCTTCGTCGCTTACACTCACGGCCTGGTCCGGGAGCTGATGACAAATTACGGGAAGATCGATGTGCTCTGGTATGACGTCGACTGGCCCCTGACCGCCGAACAGTGGGAATCGGAGCGCATGAATCAAATGGTCTTCGAGCTTCAGCCCGAGATCATCGTGAATAACCGCAATGGTCTGGATGGAGATTTCTCCACGCCCGAGCAAGAAATTTCGGCCGCCGAGAAAGGACGCGCCTGGGAAACCTGCATGACCATGAACGATAGCTGGGGTTTCAATCGCGGCGATGACGGTTGGAAGACTGCCAAGACGATCGTCAGCAACCTCGCCACCTGCGCCCAGGGCGGAGGAAATTATCTGCTGAATATTGGTCCCAAGCCCGACGGGTCGGTGCCTGCCGAATCCGTGGAGATTCTTGAAACTGTGGGCAAGTGGCTCGACACTAACGGCAAGTCGATCTACGGCACCGAGCGCGGATCGTTTTCCTGGAACTCGAATGCAAGTTACACCCGCCGTGGTACCACGCTCTACATCCACCAGCAATACTGGCCGGGAAACACTCCCGCAGCCGAGTGGCTGCCGTTCTTTCAACCTGCGACCGTGGTTGCCATCGGCGGCTTGAAGACGAAAGCGAAATCCGTGCGCCTGTTGAAGACCGGCCAGAGCGTTCCGTTTACGCAGGATGAGTTCTCTCTTAGGCTGACGGGGTTAGCAGCACAAGCGCCCGATCATCCGACCACGGTCTTCGAAGTGGAATGCGAAGCTGAGCCGGTGATCGACCACAACGCGATCCGGTCGCAGTGGCCGCGGTTCAAGGTAGGAGTGAGCTAGAGAGCGCGCGGCAATGCGAGGTGGAAATCCCGTTCGCGGTTCTACATAGTTGACCATGGTGCCCGCGACCACCCGACTCTGCTATCATCCTCAGCCGAGATGGAACCCACCTATCGCAATTCGTCCTAAGGAGTACACTCATGCCTTGCAAACGCTTTCAGGCACCGATTGCATTATGTCTCTGGGTCGGCATGGCTACCGCCGTCGCCGGACTCCCATCACTGTGCGCACAGTCCGGCCCACCGGTTGCCGAGCGCCACGATGTAACCGAGACGTTCTACGGCCAAGTCGTCGTTGATCCTTATCGCTCGCTTGAGAACTGGCACGACGCGAAAGTTGCGCAGTGGCTGAAAGGGCAGGACGACTACACCCGCGCCACGCTGAACAGCATTTCTGGACGCGAAAAGTTTCTGGCGCGTGTGAAAGCTCTCGACACCGCCAGCACCCGCGTTCGCGATGCGCAGATCTGGGGCGGAAAAACTTTTTATCTCAAGGCTGATGCCGGAGCCGACAACGTCAAGCTCTATGTTATCGATCACGCCGGCGCCTCCGAACGGCTGTTGATGGATCCTGAGTTGCTAACGAAGAACGGCGTCCACTATTCCATCGATTATTTTCAGCCCTCGCTCGATGGCGCGTTAGTTGCTTATGGAATTTCTCCCGGCGGTTCTGAGGAGAGCGTGATTCACATCCTCGAAACGGCCAGCGGGAAGCAGTTTCCCGATGCTATCGACCGCGCTCGTTTCGGCGATGTCCAGTGGCTGCCGGGTAACAGATCGTTCGCCTATAACCGCCTGCAGAAGGTCACGCCCGATATGCCGCGCACTGCATTCGAGCAACGCAGCCGGGTCTACCTGCACCAACTGGGAGACGATCCGGAGCACGACCGCTTCATCTTCGGCTACGGTTACTCATCCGACTTGAAAATCGAAGACAACGATCTCAGTTTCGTCAACTACTCGCCGGCCTCGCCTTATTTGTTTGGCCTGGTTGCTCACGGAACCGAGAACGAGGCCACCACCTACTACATTCCTCTCGATCAGCTGAACTCCTCACCGATCGTGTGGAGGAAGCTTTTCGACGTGGATGAGGCGGTCGTGCGCTTCGACGTTTACCAGGACGACATTTATCTTCTGACTCACAAGAACAAGCCGCACTATGAAGTGACTCGCACCAGCCTGAAGCACCCCGATGTGGCGCACGCGACGGTTGTCGTTCCGGCTAGTGAGGTCGTTATTCAGGAAGCTGACGTCGCCAGTGACGGCATCTACATCCGGGATCTCGACGGCGGAATCGGCCGCATGCGCCGCCTTTCCTTTGACGGACACATCGAAGCCGTTGCCACCGGTGAAGGCCAGTCCGTCGGAGCGATCTCCACCACGCCCACCGAAGCCGGAGCCCTCGTCCATGTTGTTTCCTGGACGACTGCTCCGCGCTGGTTGAGGTACGAAGCAAAGACCAAGACTGCCAGCGACACCGGAATTCAGCCTCCCTTACCCATCGATACATCAGCCTACGAAGCGGTTGAAGTGAAAGCCAAGAGCGCCGATGGAACCATGATTCCGCTTTCCATCATCCGCGCCAAGAATATCAAGCTCGATGGCAATCGCCCCACGCATCTGATCGGCTATGGAGCTTACGGAATTTCCTATGACGCTTTCTTCGATCCGGTCTGGCTGGCCTGGCTGGAGCGCGGCGGCGTGATTGCGTTTGCGCACGTTCGCGGCGGCGGCGAATACGGCGAAGAGTGGTACCGCGCCGGCTACAAACTCACCAAACAGCACACCATCGACGACTTCATTGCCAGCGCGCAGTATCTGATCGAGAATAAATACACCAGCCCGCAGCGCCTTTCCGGGGAAGGCACCAGCGCTGGCGGCATCCTCATTGGAGGCGCTGTCACCCAGCGGCCTGACCTGTTCGCGGGGGCGCTGATCCGCGTCGGTTGCTCCAACGCGGTGCGCATGGAATTCACTCCCAACGGTCCGCCAAACATCTCCGAGTTCGGCACGGTTACCAATCCCGACGGTTTCAAGGGACTCTACGCCATGGATGCATATCAGCATGTCAAAGACGGCACGGCTTATCCGGGCGTGCTGTTGACGGCTGGCATCAACGATCCGCGCGTGGATCCCTCGCAGCCGGCGAAAATGACGGCTCGCTTGCAGGCTGCCACTTCCAGCAAAAAGCCTGTGCTGCTTCGCGTGGACTATGACGCCGGGCACGGCATGGGCTCGACGCGGGCGCAACACGACCTGGAGTATGCGGACGAAATGTCGTTCCTGCTGTGGCAGGACGGGGACGCTGAGTTCCAGCCCGCCCAGTAGAGGGCATCTCATAAATGAGCTTGGAAGGGCTGCATGCTGTGCCCTTCCAAGCAACTGTACAGCAGTTCTGCCGGCGCTTCCCTTACCTCCGCCTCGCTTCTTGTTCTTCGGAAGACATCTCTCAATCGATGGCACGGCCGGGTAGTTCAGGTCGACCACTTCGCAGAGCAGCCACTCCTAACAGGAGATGCTCTGGTTCATTGATTAACTATAGTTAACTGTGTATGATCAGCCTTAGTTAATTAACAGGGATTGAGAACCGAATGTCCTTCCGCTGTGAGAAAAAAGACAATGGGCCGAAACCCGTGAGGCGCCTGCTTTGGCTGGTACCGATTCTCGCGGCTGCGGCGTCACTTTCTCCGACTCAAGCATGGGCGCAAGGCGAGACCACCAGTGCAATACTCGGCGAGGTAAAGGACACAACAAATGCGGTCGTGCCGGGCGCCACCGTGACGATAACAAGTCGAGATACTGGTTTAACGCGTGGTGCCAAGACTGATGACGCAGGACGGTTCAATTTTCCACAACTGAAGCCGGGCACCTATACAGTCAGAGTGGAAGCGCCGGGCTTCGAGCCCCGGCAGAACGACAACGTCGTTTCCAGTCTGGGACAGAAGCAGACCGTAGATTTCACGCTCAAGGTCGCTCAGTCGAATGAAGTTGTGGAGGTTAACGGTGAGGCTCCACTCATCAACCCTGCAAACGCCAACACATCGACCACCTTGAGTGCGCCAGCTTTGGAGGATCTTCCGAATCCCGGCGGAGACCTTACCTACCCGCTGCAATTTTCACCGGGAGCCCTCATCAACACAGCCGGCAGCGGCAACGACTTCGTTGGCGGCAGCAACGGGTACGGCAACGTGGAGTTTAACGGCCTGCCCGCGCTCTCTAACGGCTACATCGTGGATGGGCTCGAAACCAACGACCCGCTGACCAATCTCAACAGTGGCCTGTCAACCAACCTTGTGCTCGGACTGAATTCCATTTCCGAAGTGACCGTCAACACGCTTTCCTATTCCGTGGATCAAGGCCGCTATGGAGCTGCCCAGGTCAACTACGTGACTAAGTCCGGCACGAATCAGTTTCATGGAAATCTTTATGAACTGTGGAATGGGGCGCTGCTGAATGCGGCGGATTACTTTACCAATGCCACGCCGGGCAATCACAAGCCGGGAGCCACCGTGAACCACTTTGGCGGGAGCATAGGCGGTCCCATCCTGCACAACAAACTATTTTTCTTCTTCGACAGCGAATGGGTGCGGATCGCGCTGCCCATCGTCACGCCGACCATCGTTCCCAGCGCGGCATTCCAACAATATGTTTTGCAGCAACTACCGTTAGGCCTCACGGACGCGCAAGGCGACATCATTTACCCTGCCGCACCACAGGAAGTTCAGTTGTATCAAGAAATATTCTCGCTCTACGAAAACGCCGGCGGAGCGCCCACCGCGATCCTCGGTTGTCCACTCGCTGCGGGAGAAGGTTGCGCCAACCGGCAGAGCGTTTCCCACTCCAGCGATGACCACGAACAGGTGCAGACGGCCCGCGTCGACTACAACATCAACCAGAACGATACGGCCTGGTTCCGTTTTCAGGCCGATACCGGACTGCAAGCTGCGTGGACGGATCCGATCAACCCGCTGTTCAATGCGCTTTCGCCGCAGCCTCTCTACTCGTTCGCGGCGGGGCACACGCACGTCTTTTCGCAGAACCTGGTGAACTATTTCAATCCGGCATTCTCCTGGTACGAGAGCTTGTTCGGGCCCAGCGACTTTCAGAAGACGCTCTCGGCATTTCCGATTGTGTTGCAAGGCAGCGGCGCGAATCCTTTCACGCCCGTCGGCGGACTGGATAACACCTGGGTGCAGGGCAGGCGCGCATCGCGCTTCTTCATCAACGACAATCTTGCCTGGAGCCGTGGCGCTCAGGAACTGCGGTTCGGAACCAATACCCGAATCTTCCGCCTCAACGACTTTGATTTCGAAGAAGGCACGGTTCCCACCGTGACCTACGCGAACTTGCAGCAATTTATTTATGGAGTGGCGAACACCGCATCAGAGACGTTCCCTTCGAATGCGAATGAGCCGTTCAACTTTCTCAATCTCGATGTCTACGCGCAAGACACCTGGAAAGTGACTCGCAAGCTGACCTGGACGTTCGGCCTGCGCGACACTTTCAACTCCAATCCGCTGAATCCACACGATCAAGTCTCTCGTCTAAGCGGCTCTTTCAGTTCCATCTCGCATGACGTCAATCAACCGCTGAACGCCGCGATTCAAACTCATCTCGGCCATCTTTTCTCATCTACTCCAATAGCGATCCTTCAACCGAGAACGGCGGTTGCGTGGCAGCTCGAGCCACACACTGTGCTGCGCAGCGGCTTCGGGATTTTCAGTGACATCCTGCCGGGCAGCGTGGCCGACCTGATCGGCACGAATCCTCCCTACGACAAAACGTTTCAGGGAGGAGTGCTGGGCACCGTGGGCACAGCCGGATCTGCGGGCTGCGACCCGTTAGTCGGCTGCACAGCCATCGCGCCGGGAGTGACCAACAGTGCAGTCGACGCAACCGTTGCCGCGAACCAAACTTTTACTCTGGGATTTCCCCAGGGCGAGCTCTCGTGCGCGTCTTCACTGGCGAATCCGACAAGCTGTCTTCCACCGGTTGCGATCACGGCCATCCCGGATGGCAAACTGCACGCGCCTTACTTCATGGAGTGGAGCCTGGGCGTGGAACATCAATTCGGAACAACGGCCAGCCTGCAGGCGCAATACGTTGGGACGCGAGCCGTGAACCAGCCCTACTCGACACAGGTCAACGGCTACCAAACCGTGTGTCAGGGCTGTTTTGCGCCGTTCCCCTACCTGCAACCAACCGATCCCCGATTCGGCGCGGTCACGCAGTTCTCCACCGGTGAGAACAGTCACTACACCGGCCTTCAACTCACCGCCATGAAACGTTTGGGCCACGGCTTGCAAGGGCAGGTCAACTACACCTTCAGCCGCTGCATGGATACGGTTTCAAACGGCGGCTTCCTGCAGTTTTCCGCCGGAGGAATTCTTTCTCCTTTGCCGGGAGAGCTTTCCCGCGACTATGGTCCTTGCGATTACGACATGCGGCACAATCTCAACGGGCAATATGTGTATCAGTTGCCGGTGAAAGTTCGCAATCACTCTCTGGGCTACGCGCTGAATGGCTGGCAGATTTCTGGAACAATGTTCTGGCACAGCGGGGTTCCGTTCTCGGTGCTGAGCACGCCTTATTCCGCGATCAATCCAGGCACAGGGCAGCAAGAGGGAATTGTGCAGGGCAGCGGGCCGGAGTTTGCCAGTCTTGTGCCGGGAGTGAATCCCTATTGCCGCCATTGCAATCTTCCCGCTACCCAGGCGGGCACCATTCAATGGCTCAATCCGGACGCATTCGTCTCAGCAGTTGATTCGAGCGAGCAGCAACTCACTAATGGGCAAGTCGTTCCCGCCGGATCCTGCTATGGCGGCGACAGCCCGCAGAATTGCCAATTCGGAAACCTCCGCCGCAACTCACTGCGAGGCCCGGATTTTCTCTGGAGCGACTTCTACCTGACGAAATGGTTCGCCTTGACCGAGCACATGAAGCTGCGGTTTGAGAGCCAGTTTTTTAATGTCTTCAACCATCCGAACTTTGGCCTGCCCAGCGTGGTGCAGGCCGGCATTCCAGGACAGCCCTCCACGCAAACTGGATTCGGAGCGCTCACCTACGCGACTTCTCCGCCAACCGGTTTGCTGGGGGTTGGGCTGGGCGGCGACAGCACTCCGCGCATGATCGCATTTCAGGCGCGGCTGGAGTTCTGAGCTCCAACTATTCTGCTGCGCGGGCCCTACCCGTCCTTGACGTTCTCTGTGATGGGATTCCACAATCATGTCCCTAAATGTACTTTGTTCTTGAAGATCCGTTTCGTCCGGGAGGCGCTCCGATGATTCGTATACTGCTGCTCTGCGCGATGCTGTTCCAGGTTTCCGCTCCGCAAAATGTGCTGAAGCCAGTGATCGACAATGACCGGGTTACTGTGTGGGATTTAACCAACTCTGGAATCGTGCAGCCGTTTGATGCTGTTGTTGTGTCCTTGTCCGGTAGCGCGGAGTTCTTGCCCAAGGGCATGACGCCGAAGGCGGCGGGAAGATCGATCATGATCAATCTCAAGGATCATCCCGTGGCTCCCATCCCCAATACCTCGGGCTATCCACTCGCGTTTCCGCGCCCCGGCTCGAAGAAGATCCTGGAGAACGACCGCGTGATCGTGTGGGATTACACCTGGACGCCGGGCGTGGCTACCCCGATGCACTTCCACGACAAAGACGTCGTGGTGGTGTTCCTCGACGATGGAGACCTAAGTTCGACGACTCTTGACCGGAAAGTCGTCGTGAATTCCTTCACGCGCGGCACGATCAGGTTCAACTCACGCGACCGCACGCATACCGAAACGCTGGTGCGTGGGAAACAGCATGCAATCATCACAGAGCTGAAGTGACCTGAGCAGTCCTCTTCTTCGCATAGAACCTGCGCACTTTGGCTCGGCTGCCACACTGCTTCATGCTGCACCAGCGGCGGCCGTGGCTCTCGTGAGTCAAATCCCGCCTGCTTATTCAGGCCAGCCTCAACTCAGACTTTTTTCGAAAAAGTGGCGACCTTC